>ERZ941671.4-NODE-4-length-139370-cov-7.388479_pt1 | contig 139370 bp, 141 predicted proteins | sample MGYA00521093_ERZ941671 | MGnify/ENA primary metagenome ERZ941671 (study PRJEB32759, sample SAMN07749878) | skin metagenome | biome: transportation; feature: city; material: polyester macromolecule | host: Homo sapiens | place: Hong Kong:MOS line | collected... | reverse complement strand
CGCGCCATGTAGCCGAAATCTTCCAGCAGCAGGATGAACAGGAAGATGATGAATGATCTGCGGCAGAAACACGATGACGCTGCCGACACCGGAGATGACACCGTTTTGCAGGAAGCTCGCCAGCAAGCCGTCCGGCAGCACGTCATGTACCAGCTTGCCGAGCGCGACGAACGCCGACGACAGCAATTCCATCACCGGCTGCGCCCAACTGAACACCGCCTGGAACATGACGAACAGAATCAGCGCAAGAATGATAAGGCCGAACACCGGATGCAGCACCACGGCATCGACGCGCGTGATCAGCGTGTCAGGTTTCGGCGACATCGTTACCGTCTCGCGGATGATACGGTCGGCCTCGCGCTGGGTGGCCTTCAATTCGGCGATGGTCAGCGGCATCCAGGTGTCGTCGCGTGTGTTTTTGCTGAGATGCCCCGCGAATTCGTCGGTGCGCTGGAGCAGTTCGGCGATGCCGCCCTTGCGTACCGCGATCGAGGTGACGACGGTGACGCCGGGATAGTTGGCGACCTTCTGACGGCTGCCGGTTAGCGCGTTGAACAGCGAAGTCTTGCCACTGTTAGGGGCACCGACCAGCGCGATGTGCAAGGGAGCCGCCGTCATCGGTCGAAACCGGTCATCGCACCACGACAGCCATGGCTTCGCGCCGCCGCAATGCGATCGTGATATTGTCAACGCGCACAGCGATCGGATCGCGTGCGATGGCTCCCTCGTGCAGGATTTCGACCCGCGCGCCTTCGATGAAACCCATTTCGATCAGTTGCTGTTCGCGCTCGGCTGCAACCGTCCCGTACGCCGCCGACTTCAACGCCACGATGGTGCCGGCAAAGCCCCGTGGGGCATTGCCGAGCAGCAGTTCGTAAAGTAAATGCGGATAGTCGCTCATGCGACGTTTGTGAGCAGCCACCCAGTCGGCGTCAAGCTGCCTCCCTGCACGAACATTAGAAATGCTCTACGTATGCTCGCCAAGCTGGCCGCGCAGCTGTTCCTTACGGAGCGGCGGGGCTCAACGCGTGCGAGGAGCGCGGCCAACGTGAGGTACGTGATGGCCGAGAGCATTGTGTGGCCTGAGGGGAAGCTCGCCGTGAACACATGCGGGGCATTTGGAACGAGGTCGGGCCGCGCGCGCTCAAAACTCAACTTAAGGAGGGTGCTGATTAATTGACCGCCCGACACTGCTCCGAGGATTAGTAAGGCGGCGGCACGCTTGCGCAGCATAATGAGATAACCCAGCACAGCTACAAAGACGAAACTGAGTACGACCGTACTGCCAAGCGCCGTTAGGTCTCGCGCGGCTTCCTTGAGCCATAAGGGTCCAATTGTGTTCGCCATGTCTCGGGGCTGTCGGAAGAACACGAGAATCGCTTTATCGAAAGCTGCGGTGTCACCCTCCATCACCTCCGCAGCGAGGAGTCCGAACGCGAGGAAAAGAGCGGCAACGCCAAGAAAAACCAGGAGCAGGCCAAACTCCTGCCGAGCAACAGAAGCGCTGAGCCATCGACGGAGTGGGTGCGCGTCGCGCTTGAAAACGTCCATGTGAGAGCAATCTCACGCGCGCTATTTTCTGTCCACGCGCGATGGCCAACATTGGCAAATTGTATAGTCGCAGTCGAACGCCTGTGATCGTCGCAAGCGCATTCTCCTAAACAAGGGCGCAAAGCTCGGTTCGCCGAGCCAAGCACAGGAGAATCCTTATGACGCGTTCCAAACTTCTCAATTTAGCTATGGCCGGAGTCTTTGCCGCCAGCACACTCGGTCTGGTGGGCGCCGCCATGGCGAAAGAGAACGACTCGAAGACCAACGAACCGGCGATCCTGGCCAACGCCAAGGTGACGATGTCGCAAGCGATTGCGACCGCCGAAAACAAAGTCGGCGGCAAGGCGGTGGGCACCGGCATCGAGGATCAGAATGGCGTTGTCGCTTTCGAGGTCGAGATCCTCAAAGACGGCCAGAAACACAAGGTACTCGTCGACACCCAAAGCGGTCAGGTCGTGAAGACAGCCATGGCCGATGACGAGCAGAACGAAAACGGCCACGAGGGCGACGACGACTAACGCTCGAGTTCTGGGCGGCTCGCGCCCGCTGTGAGCCGCCCGCATCGCATCCCTTTTTAGACTTGTGGACCCGCCGTCGCGATGACGTTTCGACAGCCAAGCCGCAACGACCCTTCAAGGAACACCGACATGACCCGATCAAGAAATCACCTCATCGCATCATCACTGGCGTTTGCGCTGGTAGCTTCGATGGCCGTGCCGATCACCGCCGCGCCTGCCCTCGCTCGGGAGACGGCTGTCGCGCCGGAGAGGAATCCACCGGGCGATATTCCGGACAGCCAAGTCTTCGTTGAATACAAGTCGCCATTGGGTTTCGCCATGAAAGTCCCCGAGGGCTGGGCTCGCACCGATCGTGCCGACGGCGCCCGTTTTTCGGACAAGTACAACATCGTCGATCTGGCTGTTTCGAAGACTGACCAGGCGCCAAGCGGCGCGATTGCCAAAACACGGGAAGCCGCCGAATTGCAGAAGGGGGGCCACGCCGTGGAGATCAAGACGGTCAAGGACGTGAAGCTCAAATCGGGCGCTGCTGTGCTCATCTCCTACGCCTCGAACTCCGCTCCTAACGCCGTGACCGGCAAGCAGATCCGGCTAGAGCACGATCGCTACCTCATGTTCAAGAACGGCAGCTTGGTCACGCTCGACCTGTCCGCGCCGCTCGGCGCCGACAATGTGGATCAGTGGCGGCTGATGTCGAACTCTTTCCGTTGGCAGTGACATGAGCGCGCTCCGCGGCCATGAGCTGTATCGGTTCTTCCACGTCGGCGACGATGAGACGCCGGCGTTGAGGGGCGTCGATGTGCAGCTCGAGGCCGGCAAGATGGTTGCCCTGGTCGGCCCGTCGGGGAGTGGGAAGTCGACGCTGCTCGCCTGCCTCGCCGGTCTGGACGAGCCCGACGGCGGTCATGTGGATGTAATGGGAGAGCGCCTATCGCGCCGGCCAGAAGCAACACGGGCTCGTCTGCGCGCTCGCCATATCGGCATGCTGATGCAGTCCGGCAACCTGTTCGACCACTTGACGGTGTCCTCTAACATCGCGCTGCAAATCGAGCTGTCGGGCAAGGGCGAGCAGGGTTCGCTGCTGCAGCGGCTCGGCATCGGCGAGCATGGCGATGCAATGCCATCGCAGCTCTCCGGCGGCGAGGCCGCGCGAGCCGGCCTTGCCGTCGCGCTCGCAGCCGATCCGGACATCCTGATCTGCGACGAGCCGACGGCCGAGGTCGACGCCGACACCGAGCATCGCATTCTCGAGTTCCTCGACGAGAGGCGGCGCGCGGGCTGCGCCATTCTGGTCGCGACCCATAGCGCGTCCCTGGCGCAATGCGCCGACCGCATTCTGCGGATCAAAGACGGGCGGATTGTCCATGATTGATCTCGTCGAAGCGTTCGGAGCGGCCCGCTCCTTCCAGCGCGGCGGCAAGACCGTGGCAGCGCTCGCTCCGACGACGTGTCGGGTCAGAGCGGGGGATCGGATCGCTTTACTGGGACCCTCGGGAAGCGGAAAATCCACCCTCCTGCACCTTATGGCGGGTCTCGACATCCCGAGCGCGGGCGAAATGCGCTGGCCGCTTCTGGGACGCCGGGATGGTCTGCTGCCCGGCAAGGTCGCCATGGTTTTTCAATCGCCTAGCCTCATGGCGCCGCTGAGCGTCATCGAGAACGTCGAGCTTCCCCTTATTTTGAAGGACGGGCGGGACGACGCGCGCGCCACCGCTATGGAAGCACTCAAGCGCGTCGGCCTTGCCGATCTGGCAAATAAGTTGCCCGAGGAACTGTCCGGCGGGCAGGGACAGCGCGTGGCCATGGCTCGCGCGATCGCGGCGCGCCCGCAGCTCCTTTTGGCGGACGAGCCTACGGGGCAGCTTGATCAGGCGACCGGGCTCGCATTGATCGATGGTCTCTTGAATTGGCTGGCAGGCTCTCCGACCGCGCTGGTGATCGCCACGCATGATCTCGCCATTGCCGAACGCATGGAGCGGATCTGGCACATGGACCACGGCCAAATGTGTTCCGCGGCGGGAGATGAGCGATGATAGGGCCATGGATCTCCGGACTCGTCCGGGCGCGCTCGGGACGCTTGATCGGTGCCGTCGCAGGGGTCGCGTGCGTGGTGGCTCTTATCGCCGTCCTCGGCATATTTCTTCGGGCCAGCTCTGCGAGCATGACGACCCGGGCGATCGCCACCGTGCCTGTCGATTGGCAGATCCAATTGGCTTTCGGCGCCTCACTCGAGGCCATAAAGGAAGCAGCCTCGAAGGCAAACCCGCTCGCGAAGGTGCAGACGGTCGACTACGCATCTGTCGACGGCTTCGAGTCCTCGACCGACGGCACGGTGCAGACGACGGGAGCTGGACAGGTCCTTGGCCTCGACCCCTCCTATACTGCCTCGTTCCCCGGCGAGATCCGGCTTCTTCTTGGGTCGTTAGACGGCGTTCTCGTCGCCCAGCAGACGGCAGCCAATCTGCACGTCGGTCTCGGAGACATGGTGATGATTCACCGGCCGGGGCTGTCGAACTCCGCGGTCAAAGTGGGCGGAGTGATCGATCTCCCGAACGCCGACTCGCTCTTCCAGGCGGTCGGCGCCCCGAAAGGCCTCGCACCGCAGGCTCCGCCCGACAACGTGCTTGTCCTTCCCGCCCCGCTTTGGCGCGAGCTCTTCTTGCCACAGAAGAACGTCCGGCCGGATAGCGTGCGCCAACAACTGCATATCGGCATCGACCGCGCGCAGTTATCCAGCGATCCCGGAGCAGCCTATATCGCCGCGACTGCTTCCGGTCATAACCTCGAGGCGCGAGTGGCAGGGACCGCGGTTCTCGCCAACAACCTTGCGGCGCGCCTGGATGCCACCCGCGGGGACGCGCTTTACGCCAAGGTGCTCTTCCTGTTTCTCGGAGCGCCGGGAGCAGCTCTCGCGGCACTGCTGACTGTCGCCTGTGCTCGCTCGGGCGCGGACCGGCGACGCCGGGATCAGTCGCTGCTGCGATTGCGGGGAGCGTCGACGCGCCGAATCCTGACGTTGTCCGCTGTCGAGGCGGCCCTCGTCGCTGCGGGCGGGGCGGTCCTGGGCCTCGCCGTCGCAGTTCTCGCGGCGCACCTTACTTTCGGTGCAGTGCTCACCATCACCGGCCTTTGGCCCTGGCTCGGGGCTGCCGTGATCGCGGGGCTCGCCCTCGCCCTCTTGGCCGTTCTGCTACCAGCTTGGTCCGAGGCGCGTCGGCTCACGGTTGCAGCGGCGCGCATGGTGCTCGGTTCGGATCACGTGCCGTTGTGGCGGAGAGCTTTCGTAGACTTGGTGCTCATTGCCATCGGCGCTTTGGTCTTCTGGAAGACGGCGAGCTCCGGTTACCAGGTGGTGCTCGCGCCGGAAGGCGTGGCGGCAGCTTCGGTTGACTATGCGACGTTTCTCGCTCCCCTGCTGATGTGGGCCGGCGTCGGCCTGTTGACCGTCCGCCTTTCGACAGTGGGGCTCGCGCAGGGCCGCCGCTGGCTCACGGCCGTCCTGCGGCCTGTCGCCGGACCTCTCTCGGACCTTGTGGCGGCTACGATGGGGCGACAGCGCGGGCGGCTGACGAGCGGGATCGCTATGAGCGCCCTCGCCCTTGCGTTCGCGACTTCGACGGCCGTCTTCAACACGACGTACAACGCGCAGGCTCGCGTTGACGCGGAACTCACTAACGGAGCCGACGTCGCCGTCACTGGTACCAGCACCGCACCGGCCTCCAACGTCATGGACAAGCTCGCGGCTTTGCCGGGCGTCGTGGCGGCACAGCCCATGCAGCATCGCTTTGCCTATGTCGGGACGGATCTGCAGGACATCTACGGAATCGATCCGATTAATCTGGGCAAGGCCACCGATGTCTCTGACGCTTATTTTGCGAACCGGAATACGGAGGCCACCCTGGCCGAGCTTGCCAAGACGCCCGACGGCGTCCTCGTCTCGCAGGAGACCGTCAATGACTATCAGCTTGCGCTGGGCGATCCGATCAATTTGCGCCTTCAATCGGCGACCGATCACCAGTACCACGTCGTTCCGTTCCGCTTCATTGGTATCGTCCGCGAATTCCCGACGGCGCCGAAGGATTCCTTTCTCGTCGCCAATGCTACGTACATCGCTAAGGTGACCGGCTCCGACTCGGCTGAGGTCGTCCTGCTGCGCACGCGCGGCAATCCAGCTGCCGTCGCTAAGCTGGCAGAGCAGGTCGTGAGTTCGCTTCCGGGCTTGAAGGTTCGCGACATCGGAACCACGCAGCATCTCATTGACTCGAGTTTGACGGCTGTCGATCTCGTCGGTTTGACCCGGATCGAACTGGTGTTCGCCGTGATCATGGTGGCCGGCGCGGCTGGGCTCGTTCTGGCGCTGGGACTGGCCGACCGGCGGCGCGGCTTCGCCATCCTCTCGGCGCTGGGAGCGAAACCGCGCCAACTCAGTGCTTTTCTTTGGAGTGAAGGGATGCTGATCTTTACCGTCGGAGGCGCAATTGGCGTCGCCGGCGGCTTCGGCATGGCATGGATGCTCGTCAAGCTGCTGACCGGCGTCTTCGATCCCCCTCCCGATCAGCTGTCGATTCCGTGGATCTATATCTTTGTCCTGATCTGTGCTGCTTTCGCGTCGGTGGCGGCGGCGGTGATCGGAGCGCAACACGAGACGCGGATCCCGGCCGTTCAGCGGCTAAGGGAGATGTAAATGGGGGCGGGTGCTCATTTCACGACGAAACGACACTCTGCGAAACACTATAATGCAACGTCGCTTTGGTCCGACCTGGAGCTACGTCATGGGTATGAGAGCGCCGACCCCGGTGAGAACCGCAGCAGGAATAGAGGCCATGAAGATTCTCGTCATTGAAGACGATCGCCGGATGGGAGCGTACGTCCGCAAGGGCCTGGAGGAACACGGGCATGTGGTCGACTTGGCTCCTAACGGTCGGGATGGCCTGTTTCTCGCCGCTGGGGAGACCTATGACGTTATGATTGTCGATCGCATGCTGCCCGGCCTCGACGGGCTAGGCGTAGTGAAAACAGTACGCGGCGCCGGGGTGAAAACGCCAATCCTGTTTCTGACCACGATGGCGGGGATCGGCGACCGCGTGGAGGGCCTTGAGGCTGGCGGCGACGACTATCTGGTAAAGCCGTTTGCCTTCGCAGAACTTCTAGCGCGAATCAACGCGTTGGCTCGTCGCCCGCCCATGACAGAGGTCTTGACGATTATCCGGGTGGCCGACCTCGAAATGGACCTGATTGGCCGAAAGGTGAAACGCACCGGCCAGGACATCGCCCTTCAGCCGCGCGAGTTCCGGCTGCTTGAATATATGATGCGCAATGCCGGCCGCGTTCTCACGCGCACAATGCTGCTTGAAAATGTCTGGGAATTCCACTTCGATCCCAAGACCAACATTGTGGAGACACATATGAGCCGGTTGCGCGCCAAGATCGACAAGGGCTTCGAGACGGAGCTGCTCGAAACCGTACGAGGCTCCGGATATATCCTTCGTGTTCCAGCGTAGGCTTCTGCGCACAGCGAGCTTTCGGCTTGCATTGCTTTATGCCTTGCTGTTCGGCATATCCGTGCTTCTCTTGGGCGCAGTGACCTTCTGGAGCACGCGCGCGGCACTGGAAGATCAGCTCCGGCGCAGGATCGAGGCCGAGATGAGCTTCCTGCAGGAAGAGTTTAGAAGCGATGGAATTGATCACCTAGTCGCGACGGTGCAGGAACGAACCCGAACGCCGTCCAATCTCGATTATTTCGTCTTGGATCCTGCGGGTAAACGCCTCGCCGGAGACCTCCCGATGGTTTCCGGCAGCGTCGGCTGGGTTCGCACGAAAAGCGGTCGTGATGCAGACGGAAAGGAACGTGCGGAATCCGAACGCATCGAGGCCCTCGTTTCGGAGCTGCAGGGAGGTTACAGGCTGGGTGTTGGCGAAGATCTCGAACAGGTGCGCGAGATCGAGGACACCTTCCTGACCGCCTTCGCGTCGGCCCTCAGCGTTGTTTTGTTGCTCGGCATCGGAGGCGGCCTTCTTCTCAGCGCTGGGTTTCTTCGCCGCGTCGAGACCATCACGCGCACTGCCGATGCCATAATCGCAGGCGACATTTCGCGGCGGATCGAGCGCAACGGGTCCGGAGATGATTTCGACCGGTTATCGGCGACGCTGAACGCAATGTTGGACCGGATAAGCGGACTGATGGAAAATCTCCGCCAAGTCTCGACTGATATCGCTCACGACTTGCGGACGCCCCTTTCCCGCCTTCGCCAAGGCCTGGAGGAAGCACGATGGCGCGAGCTGACCGCGGCCGACTATCGCGGCGTCGTCGAACACGCGATGGAGGAAGCCGACGCTATCCTCGACACCTTCTCCGCCCTGTTGCGCATAGCGCAGATCGAGGCAGGCGTCCGGTGTTCGGCGTTTCGGTCGGTTGACCTGTCGGAGGTCATGCAAACGGTCGCAGACGCCTATGCGCCGACTGCCGAGGAAAGCGGACGCACGTTGCGGATAGACATTGCGGGCGGCGTAACAATCAATGGCGACCGCGACCTTCTCGTTCAGCTCTTCTCCAATCTCGTGGAGAACGCACTCCATCATACGCCGCAGGGAACCATCGTCGTCGCGCAATTGTCTGAAATTTCGACAACCGTGATTGCCGAAATCGCGGACAACGGATCGGGGATCCCCGCAGAGGAACGCTCAAACGTGCTTCGGCGCTTCTACCGACTCGAACGCAGCCGATCGACCCCCGGCAGCGGTCTTGGCCTGAGCATGGCGAGCGCAATTGCCGCGCTCCACCACGGGACGCTCGAGATTATCGACAATGCGCCGGGCCTTCGTGCCGTCGTGCGATTCCCAAGCTCCAGCCGCGTCTCCTAGAACTTGAGCCTACCTGGACCACGGTGGCGCCAGGACTGATTGGCCAGCGCGCGCTCGAAACTGGCCCAAAAGGGCGCAGATTACAGATCCGTATACATCCGGGAATGCCGTTCCAATCCCCATGGGCGCTTATGGGTGTGACGGGCGGTCGCCGATTGTCGCCGCAGCTCTCCGATTGGACGGAAAACCTCATGACCTCAGAACTGTCGAAACGCGGAAGCATTGTCAGGATGATGCTGAACAAAGTTCCAGAGGTGACTCTCTTTTTCTGGCTCATCAAGATCATGTCGACGACGGTCGGGGAGACCGGCGCGGATTACCTGGCGGTTCACGTAGGGCTTGGCACCGCCCTCACCGGCGGGATCATGGCCGCGCTGCTGCTTGCCGCGCTGGTGTTGCAAGTCCGGATGCACCGATATGTGCCGTGGATCTATTGGCTGACGGTTGTACTCGTCAGCGTCGTCGGTACGCAGATTACAGACCTGTTGACCGACAAGCTCGGCGTCAGCCTGTATGTCAGCACCTTCGCATTCGCAACCGCTTTGGCCGCAACCTTCGCGGTGTGGTACGGATTTGAAAGAACGCTGTCGATCCATACAATCGTGACGACGCGACGCGAGCTATTCTATTGGCTCGCGATCCTCTTCACTTTTGCGCTGGGCACGGCGGCCGGCGACCTTGCGACCGAAGCGCTCGGTCTTGGCTTTAATCTGGGGGTGGTAGCCTTCGGCGCGCTGATCGCGGCCATTACACTGGCGTATCGTTTCGGTGCCAATCCGGTTCTCACCTTCTGGCTGGCTTACATCTTGACGCGCCCACTTGGAGCGTCGCTGGGCGACCTTCTGTCCCAGTCGCGGGAGTACGGCGGGCTTGGACTTGGCACCGTGTATACCAGCATGGCCTTTCTCGTCGTTATCGTCGGGCTCGTGATCTTCCTGAGCGTGGAAGCCGGGAAGCCTGCAGATCCAATGCTGGCCGAAGACAAGGTGTGAGCCCGTACATGGCGAATCGTCCCCGCCGGGCAGGATCAATCGCAATCAACGTTTCCACAAAATCAGAAGATCAGCGATGACCAGGCATAGACAAGCGGGTATGGCAATCATGCTAATGATAGTAGGCGCCGCCGCTCTGGCGGGAGGAGGTCGGATCCCCGTGAGCCTCTTCGCCACTACGAAGGCCGAGGCCGCCGCGGCCTCGAAGCTCGGGGACCTCTCGAAATTCCAAACGATCGCGGCTGACACCAAAGCGCTTGCGGACAAGGGCGATCTGGCGGGGGCAAAGACACGCATCAAGGATCTCGAAATGACATGGGATGAGGCGGAGGGCGGGCTTAAGTCGCGCGCGGCGGCTGATTGGCACGTACTCGATAAGGCCATCGACCGTGCGCTCCAAGCCTTGCGTGCGAGTGTACCTGATCCTGCGGCTTGCAAGCAGGCGCTGGCTGATCTTCTCGCGGTAATGGACGGTATGAGCGGTAAGACCTCACGCTAAGCCGCCAGTCTCGTTCGATCAACGACCTATCGTGGGCAAGCGTTTGGCTTTGTTGTTTGACACAACCGCGCTGCCGTCGCCGCAACAAGCTGCATCGGATATGGCCATGGAAGACAAGCGAGAGCATGAACGCAGGCGAGTGCTGAAGGGAGGGAAAATAGTATTTAACGGCGGTCGCTCCGCGATCGATTGCACCATCAAGAATTTGTCAGCCGGTGGCGCCACTCTTCAGGTCGAAAGCCCGCTCGGCATTCCGGACACGTTCGAGTTGGTTGTGCATCAAGACAACACCATAAAAAGCTGTCGGATGGCTTGGAAAAAGGAAAACTTGATCGGAGTCGCTTTCCAAAAGACAAGTTAGCCCTGCTGCTGTCGAATACCCCTGAACGCGTCTCCAAACACCCTGTTTACCCCAGAGAACACGATGAATGAGATCGAAAAGTCGGCCTTCAGCAAAGTCCCACCGTTACTCTTGGATTTTGGATCATCAAGATCTTCGCAACCACGCTCGGGGAGACGGGCGATACAGTGACGATGCCCCTCAAATGGGCTACCTTGCGGGTACGGCTCTGTTTGCGGCGGTGCTTGTCCTCTTCGTCATCGCCCAGATCGTCGCGAAACGGTTTCATCCGTCGCTGTATTGGATGACCATCGTCGCCTCAACCACATTCGGCACCACGATGGCCGGCTTTGCCGACCGATCCATCGGCATTGTTGCGAGTATGGAGCGCTTGCCTTCGCTGCAGGCCTTTCTGTTGTTGCTGTCCTCTATTTTTGGACCAATGTTTCGAGAGTCATGCTGTTCTGGGCCGCCTTCAACCTCACGCGCCGCCCAGAGCGACCGTCGGGGATTTCCTGGACAAGCCCGTCAGCGCCGGCGGGCTGCATCTGAGCAGGCCCCTTGCATCGGCAGTGATCGCGCCGATAATCGTTGGCTTGATGCTGAATTTGCCGCAGCGCGCAGGGCGGCATCCGGCGTAAGATCGTCGTTAGGCCCTGAGGTAACCGATTCACGGAGAGATATCTGGATGTCGGCTCCTCATCCTTCCTGGGCGCTGCCCATCCCGAACGAGCGCAACGGTAGCTTCCGCACCTTAACTGGGTGGCCGAGTGCGCGCGTCCTGCTGCTGATCGGCCTCAGCCTCGCGGCGACAACGCTCACCGCGAGCGCCGCACCCAAAACCTCGACGGCCGCGGGGAGCGGCCCAATTGCCCGCGTCACGGTCGCGCCGGTGCACGAGCAGGAGCTACGGGCAACCACGACCGGCTTCGGCCAGGTGCAGGCGCAGCCCGCCAAAGTCATGTCGATCGACGCGCCCGAAGCCGCGACCGTAGTCAAGGTCTTCGTGCGGCCAGGACAGACCGTCAAGCAGGGAGATCCTGTCGCGCAGCTTTCACCTGCGCCCTCGACCCAGGAGGCGTTTCGCAAGGCGCAGACGGCGCGCGATTTTGCGCGCACGAAGCTCGAGCGAACCCGATACCTTTGGAAGCGGGGTGCGACCACGCGGGATTTGCTCGACCAGGCCGAGATCGCTTACCGCAACGCGCAGGCCAGTCTCGAATCGCTCAAGAGTACAGGCGCGCAACAAGCCCAACAGTCCATCACGGCGCCGATCGTCGGCACCGTGACGGCCGTCTCGGTCGCAGAAGGCGATCGTGTCGCGCAGAACGCAAAGATTCTCAGCATGACGCCTGTCGACGCCTTGGCGGTGCTGCTCGGCGTTGAGCCCGAGGATGTCGGCAAAGTGCGGGTGGGAATGCCCGCAACGCTCAGGTCGGCGTCCGACAATAATGCTGGATATTCCGGGAAGGTCAGTGCAATCAACGAGATCATCGACCCGCAGACACGCCTCGTCGATGTCATGGTCGATATCGAGAACGCGGACGGTCATCCGCCGCTGATCGGCACGGAGATGCGCGGGGAGATCGAGTTGCGGCGCGAGCGGACCCTCGTGGTCCCGCGCGCCGCGATCCTCTACAACCCGAGCCGCGCTTACATCTTCATCGTAAAGAACGGGTTGGCACACCGCGTTTCCGTCACGCCCGGACTCGACGGGCATGGCTTGATCGGCATCACTGGGCCGATCAAGAGCGGGGACACGGTTGTCGTCCAAGGCAATTACGAGCTTGAGGATGGCATGAAGGTCGAGCAGGTGCCTCATGCGGTTCCATGAATGGACGGTCCGCCATCGCCGCTCCCTCCTGTTTCTGGTGGTCATAGCGATCCTGGGCGGCGCCGCCAGCATCCTGCGACTCCCGGTCTCTCTGTTCCCGCACGTGAGCTTCCCGCGCATCGCGGTCAGCGTCGACGCGGGCGTCCGGCCAGCGCCGCAGATGGAGATCGAGGTCACCCGCAGGCTCGAGCAGGCGCTGCGCTCCGTCCGCTTCGTCCGTAACGTGCGCTCGACCACCAGCCGCGGCAGCGCTGACATTTCGGTCGACTTCGCCTGGGGCACCGACATGCCCGTGGCGCTGCTGGAGGTGGAGGCTCAGATTGGCCTGACGCTGCCGCAACTCCCGCCCGGAACCAGCTACACGGCGCGGCGCATGGACCCGGTCGTCTTCCCGGTGATGGCATTCAGCCTGCTGTCCGACGAGATCAACCCCATCGCGCTGCGCGACTTCGCCGATTACCAGCTCGCCCCCGCGCTCTCGGCCGTCAGCGGGGTGGCGCGCATCGACGTGCAGGGTGGGCAGATCGAGGAATACCGCGTGAGCGTCGACCCCGACCGAATGCGTGCGCGGGGCCTCGCCGTCACGGACGTCGCCAAGGCGCTCGCGGCCGAGAACGTGCTCACGGCCGTGGGCCGTCTCGAGGACCGCCACAAGCTCTTCCTCGTGCTCTCCGACACGCGCTTCCGTTCCATCGACCAGATCCGCCACACCGTCCTCAAGAGCGGAAGCGACGGCGTGGTCGAGCTTGAGGACGTTGCCACCGTGGGAGTGGCGGACGCACCGCAATTCCAGCGCGTCACCGCCGACGGTCACGCCGCGGTGCTGATGCCCGTCTACCAGCAACCCGGCGCTAACACGGTGCAGATCGGCAAGGACCTCGACACCAAGCTCCACGATCTTGCGGGCATCATCCCCAAAGGAACCGAGATCCGCACTTGGTATAATCAGGGCGTCCTCGTGTCGCAGTCGGTCGCCAGCGTGCGGGACGCGATTGCCATCGGGGTAGGCCTCGCGGCGATCGTGCTCTTCGCCTTCCTGCGGAGCTGGCGGGTCACCGCCATCGGCATCGTCGTCGTGCCGGCCGTGCTGGCGATGACAGGCCTTCTGCTTTGGGCGCTCGGGATGAGCCTCAACATCATGACGCTGGGCGGTGCAGCGGCCGCGGTCGGCCTCATCATCGACGATACGATCGTCACGGTGGAGCACGTCCTGCGGCGCCTGCGCTCCCGTGCGAACGGGGACAAGAGCGGCGTCATACAGGCCGCCCGCGAACTGACCGAGCCGCTCGCGGGCTCCTCCGCCTCCACGATCATCATCTTCCTGCCGCTCGCCTTCCTGAGCGGCGTCACGGGCGCGTTCTTCAAGGCGCTCTCGCTGACGATGGCGAGCGCGCTCGTGATTTCCTTCCTGGTCGCTTGGCTGATTGTCCCGCTGATCGCCGACGTGGCGTTGAGTGAGGCGGAGGTCGCACGCGACGACAAAGGCAGCGTAGGCGCCTGGCTCGACCGCGCGTTCCGGAGCTCGCTTGCCGTCGGACTGCGACGGCCATGGCTCGCGCTCTTCGTCGTGCTGCCACTCGCGGGAGTCGGGTACCTCGCCTTCACGAAGGTCGGCTCCGGTTTCATGCCCGTGATGGACGAGGGCGGTTTCATCCTCGATTACCGCACGCAGCCGGGTACTTCGCTGACCGAGACGGATCGCCTGCTGCGCGAGATCGGCACCATCCTCAAGAGCATGCCGGAGGTCGAAACCTGGTCGCGCCGCACCGGGCTGCAGCTTGGCGGTGGCCTGACGGAAGCCAACACGGGGGATTTTTTCGTGCGTCTCAAGCCACCGCCCCGGCGGGGTATCGAGCAAGTCATGGCGGAGGTGCGGAGCAAGGTCGGGGACAATGTTCCCGGCGTCAAGATCGAGCTCGCACAGCTCATGGAAGACCTGATCGGAGATTTGACGGCCGTGCCGCAGCCGATCGAGGTGAAGCTGTTCGGGAGCGATCCGCAACAGCTTCGGGATGTCGCCACCAAGGTCGCGCAGGCGATCGGGAAGGTGAGCGGCATCGTAGATGTCAAAAACGGCATCGTCATTGCCGGAGACGCTCTGGAGATTAAGGTTGACCGGCAGAAGGCCTCCTTCGAGGGCGTCACGCCCGGGGACGTCACGACCCAACTGTCGGACTACGTGACCGGGAACGTGGCGAGCCAGGTCGAGCAGACGGTCAAGGTGGTTGGCATTCGCGTCTGGGTGCCGGACAATTACCGCGACACGGTCGAGGCGCTCGCAAGGATGCAATTGCGGGCAAGCGATGGACATCTCTTCCCGTTGAGCCGCATTGCCAAAGTTGACATCGTCACGGGCCAGCCGGAGATCGACCGCGAGAACCTCCGTCGCATGGTGGCTGTGACGGGCCGCATCGACAAGCGCAGCATAGGATCGGTGGCGCTCGACGTCGAGCAGGCGCTTCGTTCCGGCAACCTGATCCCCAAGGGGGTGAGTTACGAGCTAGGCGGCCTCTACCGCCAGCAGCAGATCGCGATGCGTGACCTGACTATAGTGTTCGTAGCCGCGATCGTGCTGGTCTTCGCTTTGCTGTTGTTCCTCTACGAAAACTTCCTCGTCGCCGCCGTGATCATCCTCATGCCGCTACTCGCGATGGGAGCAGTGTTCGTTGGTCTTTGGCTCACAGGTACCGAGCGTAACATTACCGCCATGATGGGCATGACCATGGTGATCGGCATCGTCACCGAGATCGCTATCTTCTATTTTTCCGAATTTCGCGTGCTCACAAAGGAAGGACATCCGGACGCGCTCACCCAGGCCGGCGTCAACCGCTTCCGGCCGATCGCCATGACCACGATTGCGGCCATCCTGGCGCTATTCCCATTGGCTCTCGCAATCGGCCAAGGCTCGGCGATGCTTAAGCCGCTGGCGATCGCAATCATCTCGGGCTTGATCGTGCAAATCCCGCTCGTGCTCTGGGTGATGCCGGTGACATATGGCGGCCTTTGCCGCATCGGCTTGTTCCACAGCCGAAGGTAGCAAGTCATAAAGCTCGCGCCGCTCGCTAAGGTTCGACTTAACCGCCCGCGGCATGCTTACTCGCGATTTTTATTGCCATCCAAACTCGCCTGAGAAATCTGGTACGATGTAAGCCCATCATAATTGCTTGGGCAGAAAATTAGCCTCCGAAAAGCTGCGCGAGCCAAAACGCAGCCGCGGTCGCAAGGCCGACGAGTAGCGTCTGCGCTGCCGAAGCGAGGCGGTTGACACCAGTGAAATGTCCTCTTACTCCGCCGAAGACCAGCAGCGCGATACCGGTTGTTAGTACTGAAATCTTGAGTGCTTCAGTAATGTTATCGGTGGACATATAGGGGATGAGAGAAATCAACCCACCAATGAGATACGATACCGCGATCATTACTGCGCTGATGGGCGCACCCGCGGATCTGGTTGCTCAAGGCCCAATTCGATCTCATCATGAAATCCACCCAGCGTTTTCTATCCGAAGTAATCGACATCACCACATTGTCGAGCGCCGCGTCGGCCAGCCCGTATTGCGCGAACCTCAGCGACTTCAAATGCTCGCTTGGTATCGATTTCGGACTCCTCCCGCGATCGCTCCGACGCAAAATGCTGAGCGTCTGCGCGCGCGGCGAGGTAATCTCTCAGCCCCATCGCGATCGCGCCAGCAGCAATCTCCGCGAGACTGGCCGCGCCGCCGGCGCAGTAAGATGACCAACTGATGTCGGAGCGCTACGTTCTCGGCTTCAAGCCGCAACGTCGACTTGAATGGCGAGGTCGGACGGCCAGAACCAAACACAGCAGCCCCATCATTTCGCCACCACGCAAATGCCGACCTTCGGAAATGTTCGAAACAGCCATTTGCGGTGGCGTACATGAGGACGCCTAGCGCCGCGCTCACTCAGAGCGACTTGTCGCGATGCTCAATCCTGCGGGCCAATGCGTCGGCAAGTCCAATCGTCGGTTTAGCCTCGGGACGGCGGAACGTGCCGGCGGTGGCCTTGCGAGCACCCAACACAGTCAACGCTTCGGCCTGTTTCACCGCCGCTGCCATCTGATCCACGACCGGCACCGGAATTCGACCCTTGACCTTCTCGGCGAGGCCGGCGAGTGGCGCCCCACCGAGAATGATGACGTCCGCCTCGTCCTCGGTCACTGCCCGGTTGGCAAGCTCAACCAGCAGGTCTTCCTTTTCTTCCTGCACCTCCGAAACCGACGCAAAGGAACCATCGAGCATGCGGATGCCGGCGCAACGCCCGCCCAAGCCATGCATGTCGACGCAATCCTGATACCAAGCACCGAGGGCCCGGGCGAAAGTCACAATGGCAAAGCGACGTCCGAGCATGCACGCGGTCAGCATCGAGGCTTCAGCCATGCCGACGACGGGTAGATCGAACAGTTCACGTGCGCCAAAAAGACCCGGGTCACCAAAAGCCGCAATAATTACGGCATCTACATCCTGATGCCGTTCCGCAAGCATTTCCAGAGCGATGGCGCCGCCGATCTGGGCTTCGGCGCGCGTGGCGATGTAGGGAACGCCGCGGGGCGCGGTCAGCGGAACAATAACGGTACCCGGCGCCGCAGCCTTCTCGGCGGCAGCGGCAAGGCGCGCAGTGATAGATTCACTGGTATTGGGATTAAGCACCATGATGCGCATGCGAGACGAAGTCCTTCGATCCGATCGATCTGCCGCAGCTTCCGGCACCGGCAGCTGTCACGGTCCGTCTGTCAGAGCAAATACCTAAGAACACACGATCTGCAAACAAATTTTTGTATGCAGTATACAAATAGATTGAGAACGCCTCTATATTGTTTCAGACTCAGTGCAGGTTGGATGGATGGTGAATGACACCTCGGACTGCTGTAACACGAGTCAAAGAAGTTCGCGCCGCCGCCCGGAAACTGCCCGAACGGGTTGCGCTCCATGAACAGGCTCTGGCGCGGCTGCGCACATTGATTGTCCGTGGCGATCTCGCTCCCGGCGTGGCAATCCTCGAAACCAAGCTCAGCGAAGAGCTCGGAATTTCCCGGACCCCCCTTCGCGAGGCACTCAAGCTACTGGCGGCAGAAGGGTTGCTCGAATTGAGATCCAACCGCAGCGCGCAAATCGCACCGTTGCGACCGGTCGAGATCGACGAAATCTTCGAGGTCATCAGCGCTCTTGAAGGCATTGCTGCTGAACTCGCGGCATCACGCATGACATCTGCAGAGTTGCGACGGCTGACACAGCTCCAGGATCGGATGGAGACCCATCACGAAGATGGCCGGCTGGATGATTACTTCAAAATCAATCAGGAGATCCACAGCTTCATTGTTGCGTGTGCCAAAAATGCGGTCTTGAAATCGACGCACGACGGGCTCCTTGCCCGCGCTGAGCGTGCACGCTACTTCGCCTTATCGTCTCGCTCGCGCTGGGATGATTCCGTGATGGAGCATCGGGAAATTTTAAAAGCGCTCAAGAAGCGCGACGGCGCTGCCGCGGCCCGCGCGTTGACGCAACACGTCTTGCATACCGGCCGAACGGTCAACAAGGAACTACGTTCCCGCAGGAATATTCACCAACCAACAAGTCCTGTCACAGACACAAACCGCTAACGAGCAACATCGTCTTCATGTCTTTTTGGAATATATTCCTCAAAAAGATTGTATGCAGAATACAAAAAAATATTGCGTTCTGCCCGTTTGTGCTGCAGCTTTGCAGCGGCCGTCGGGATTTCTGGCGGTTCGGCACGGTCGCATGCAAGTCTCTCAATCAAGAGGAGGCGGCATGGCGTAGATGACTCAACAGTGGAGGAACAAATGACCGCGCAAGGCGATGTGATCTCAGCGGAAGGCTCGCAGCAAAAGACCGGCGTACGCTGGAAGATTTTCGTTTTGATGTTGTTTCTGATCACGATCAATTACATCGATCGTGCCTCCCTTTCCGTTGCGATGCCGCTCATTTCCAAGGAGTTTGGTCTCGATGCCGCAGCTCAGGGATTTATTCTGAGTTCGTTCTTCTGGACTTACGCCCTGATGCAAATCCCCGGCGGCATGCTGGCGGACCGATACAAGCCGCGCATCGTCATTGCAGCGGCAACGATTGGCTGGGGTTTCTTTCAGGCGATCGCAGCCGCCTCAACAAGTTCGTTCATGCTTATCTTAACCCGCTTGGGACTCGGGGCGGCGGAAGCGCCGATCTATCCCGCCGGCGGCAAGCTCAATGCGATGTGGATGACGCCAAACGAGCGCGCGCGTGGCGCCACGCTGCTTGATGGTGGCGCGCCGCTTGGCGCGGCGCTGGGCGCACTTGTCATTGCCGGCCTTATCGCCGCGTTCGATTCCTGGCGGATTTCTTTTGCGGTCGCTGGAATCGGTACGGTTCTCTGCGGCGCCCTTGCCTGGTGGTACATTCGCAACAGTCCAAGCGAGCATCCGTCCGTCAATGAAGCCGAGGCGAAGCATATTGAAACCGCCCACGCATTGGAGGATTTGAATGATCCGGTGTCGTCTGGCCGCGGAATTGGCGCCTACTTTGCGTACAGGTCTGTCTGGTGCATGTGTTTGGGATGGATGTTCTTCAACACCGTGTTCTACGGACTGCTGACGTGGATGCCGACCCACCTCTTCAAGGTTCACGGCCTCGACATCAAGCAGTTGGGCGGGGCTCTGTTCATCATGTTTTTCGCCGGATTCATTGGGGAGCTCGTCGGGGGACAGATTGCCGACGTTTGGCGGGAACGGGGCGGTCAACCCAACACCGTCTTTAGAACTCTGTTCGGCATCGCTGCAATCATCGCAACCATCTCAATCTTCTCGGTTGCCTACGTGAAGGACGCCGTGATCGTCGTTGCGCTGCTATCTTCGACGCTGTTCTTCCTGCGCTGGTGCGGAATGTATTGGGCCATTCCATCTATCCTTGCCACCCGAAATCGGGCGGGATTTTTGGGCGGTTGCATGAATCTCGGCGGTAACATCGCCGGCGTCACTGTCCCGATTATCGTAGGTTTCATTGTTCAGTTCACGGGATCCTACTACCTCGCTTTGATGTTCTTCGCCGCCGCGGGCGTAGCGCTGCTCGTATGCTCGACTGCAATCGACTACAGCCGGAAACTTCCGGTTTAGATCGGACGTCGATGAGCCTCGCTCGTGATTGCGAGGCTCATCACTCCGAACCATCCAGTATCATCCGGTCATCCACGCAGACTGACGGCGTCGGATGACCATTCGCATCAGCGAAGTTACCTGACCATTGGTTCGAGCTTTCGCAATGCTCTCCGGAGAAACCCGTGAACACGCGCCTGCGTCTCGGAATGTTGACCCCCTCGTCCAACACTGTCCTCGAGCCCATCAGCACGCAGATCGTCGCGGGACTTCCAGAGGTCAGCGTTCATTTTGGCCGCTTTAAGGTAACCGAAATCGCATTATCGGATCAGGCGTTGAAGCAATTCGACGACACCGAGATATTGCGCGCGGCAGAACTTCTCGCCCATGCCAAAGTCGATGTGATTGCCTGGAACGGCACGTCCGCGAGTTGGCTTGGTTTCGACCGCGACGAGCGACTTTGCGAACGCATCACCTCCTCGACCGGTATTGCCGCCTGCACATCCGTATTGGCATTTCGAGAAATATTTGAGCGAACACGTGTGACGCGGATCGGTCTAGTGACCCCCTATACCGACGACGTTCAGGCGAAGATTATCGCGAACTGGAAATCCGCCGGCATTATCTGCTCGGCAGAACGGCATAGCGGCCTCCGCGATAATTTTTCGTTTGCGGAAGTCAGCGAGCACACCATAGCAGAGATGATCGGCTCAGTTGAAAAAGCAGGATGCGAGGCAGTCGCGATCGTGTGCACGAACATGCGCGGAGCTCCGCTTGCTCAATTGCTGGAAGCAAAACTCGGCATTCCGGTCTATGACTCGATCGCGACGGCCGTTTGGAAGAGCCTTGCTCTGGCCCGCGCCGACCCTCGGCGGGTCAAGGGCTGGGGCAGCCTGTTCCAGGATGCCCGGCTTTCGGCTCAACCATAACGTCGGTGCGAGGATGTTGTATCACACCGACCCGCAGTGAGGAGGGCACCATGGCAAAATTCGACACCATCATTCGAGCCGGCACGATCGCGACCGCGTCGGACATCTTTTCCTGCGATATCGGCATCCGCGACGGACGCATCGCTGCCCTCGGACATGACCTTGGTACTGCCGACGAGTTCATTGACGCCACCGGCAGGCTGGTGCTGCCCGGCGGCATCGACAGCCATGTTCATATTTCGCAACCGTCGGGCCCCGATGTCGTCATGGCGGACGACTTCGAGAGCGCAACGCGATCGGCTGCATTCGGCGGCAATACAACAATTCTGCCTTTTTGCTTGCAGGAGAAAGGACAATCGCTGCGCCAGGCATTGAAGGATTATCATGCGCTGGCTGAAGGCAACTGCCATATCGACACCTCCTTCCATCTCATCATTTCCGAACCCACCGAACAGGTGCTCGGACAGGAATTGCCGGGGCTTGTTGCCGATGGGTATACCTCGTTCAAGGTCTTCATGACCTATGAAGGCCTCGCACTCGCCGATAGGGAGATATTGGAAGTCATGAGCGTCGCGCGCGAAACGGGCGCGCTTGTCATGGTTCATGCTGAAAACTATGACGCCATCCGCTTCCTCACCGACCGGCTTGAACTCGCGGGGAAAACCTCGCCGCGTTATCATGCAACGTCCCGGCCAATCGTGGTCGAGCGCGAAGCGACGCACCGCGCAATCTCGCTGGCGGAACTTATTGGCGTGAACGTGATGATCGTTCATGTTTCAAATCGCGAGTCGATGGAGGAAATTCGCCGTGCTCAAGCCAAGGGCTTAAATGTATCTGGCGAAACCTGCCCGCAATACCTGATGCTGACGGAGAAGGACCTCGACGGACTCAATATGGAAGGCGCCAAATACGTCTGCTCGCCGCCACCGCGCGACGAGGCCAGCCAAGCGGCATGCTGGGAGGGTATCCAGACTGGCGTGTTCTCGGTTTTCTCCTCAGACCATTGCCCGTTTCGTTATAACGATTCACAGGGCAAGTTGACCGCAAAAGGCAGAACAAGTTTTCGCTGGGTGCCGAATGGCATTCCCGGAGTGGCAACACGCTTGCCTATCCTGTTTTCGGAAGGCGTCAACAGAGGCCGCATTGACCTAAATCGCTTCGTCGCGCTGACCTCGACCAATCATGCCAAAACCTACGGCCTCTACCCGCGCAAAGGCACGATCGCAGTGGGATCCGATGCAGATATTGCTATCTGGGATCCGAAGAAAAAGGTGACACTCACCCACGCGCTTCTGAAGGATGGCTCGGATTACACGCCGTATGAGGGCCTCAACGTCACAGGATGGCCTGAACTGACGATGGTGCGCGGCCAATGTATCGTTAAGGATGGCGAACTGATCGGCAGCAAAGGTTTCGGTCAGTATATAAAACGAGAGACGGCCTCCTTCATTAAACCGCCTGTAGGGTCAGTGCGCGCCGACGGATAACTGATCGTCAAATAGGCGAATAAATTAGGAAGGCTCTTGTGAACGTGGCGCGCCATTCAGAATAACATTTTGAAATCTTACGTGATTGAAACTGCTTTGTAATTTTTAGACGCTGCCGAAGGCAATTAAGGCGGATCACAACTGATCCCTGCCGCCAAGTTCGCTTGGAACAGGGCTTGGGAGATCAACGTTCGACAGTGGTCGTGGAATGCAACAACTGCGGGATGCCCTGCATCTTTTACAATAATGATGAAACAGGTGTTGCACCGGCCTGAGAACCCCGGTAATGCAACACGTGTTTCAGTAGAGGAATAGCTCATTCCAAGTCAATGGCTTCTGTTCCTGGGGCAACTTCCTGCCGCCCCCTCCAGCGGGCGGGTAGCGCTGTGGCGGCGTCTTCGTGCGGCCGGAGCTGCCAGCGTACTGAATGGGGCGTGGATTCTAACAGTCACGGACGATCACAAACTTCTCTATGCCCAACTCGTTGAGATGGTTCGCGCGCAAGGCGGCAGCGCCACCGTTTTTGCGACCACCGCAACTAGCGAGGAAGAAGAGCAAACCATCGTTGCCCGATTTCAGTCGGACAGAGCACGCGAATATGACGAGTTCGCCGAGCGCTCCGGCGAATTTCTTGCCGAGATCGAAAAGGAGACGCGTCGTCGGAAATTCACGTTTGCGGAGCTTGAAGAGATCGAGGACGACCTCGACAAGCTTTCCGCCTGGCTCGCCAAGATCAAGGCGCGCGACTTTTTTCCCAACGCCCGAATGCAGCAGGCGAACGAAACGCTCGAGACCTGTAGCACCGCCTTGCGGACCTTCGCCGACGAAGTCTACGCGCACGAGGGGGTTGTGGACGCGGCTGAGGGCAGCACCGGTTCGCTGGATCCTGACGCGCCAAATTCCTCTCTCAAGAAGCGAGGGGGACCGCGGCATGGCTGACCACGTTCTGACTACCTCGACGGTGCTTCGAGATCTGCCGCGCGGTATCTGGGCGCTTGGCTTCGTATCGATGTTCATGGACCTCTCATCCGAGATGATCCACGCTCTGCTTCCCGTCTATCTCGTCACCATGCTCGGAGCCTCGGCGCTCACGGTCGGGCTCATCGAGGGTGTTGCCGAAGCGACGGCGATGATCACCAAAATTTTCTCCGGCGCGCTGTCTGATTGGCTGGGCCGCCGCAAGCTGCTGGCTGTTATCGGCTACGGGCTTGCCGCGTTCACCAAGCCGATCTTCCCGCTCGCGACTACGATTGAGTGGGTCGTGACCGCTCGCTTCCTTGACCGGGTGGGAAAGGGAATTCGCGGGGCACCGCGCGATGCGCTGGTGGCCGATCTCGCGCCCGCTCCGTTGCGAGGAGCAAGCTTCGGTTTGAGACAGTCGCTCGACACGATCGGGGCCTTCCTCGGTCCCCTCGCCGCAATCGGGCTTATGCTTCTCACCGGCGACAATTACGCCACGGTGTTCTGGATCGCGGTCATCCCCGCGTTCATCGCGTTCGGCCTGATGGCGTTCGGGGTGAAGGAGCCGGAACGCGCCATTGACGCCGCGGCGAGACCCAAGCCGCGGTTCGCCGATGTCTGGCGGCTCTCAGGGCCATTCTGGGCCGTGGTAGCGGTCGCGGTGGTGCTGACACTGGCTCGGTTCAGCGAAGCCTTTCTGGTTCTGCGAGCTCAGAATGTAGGTCTCGCGATTGCGATCGTACCTGTCGTCATGGTCGTTATGAACATTGCTTACGCACTCGCGGCTTACCCCGCCGGCGTACTGTCCGATCGGTTCGGGCGTCAGGGCGTCCTGATCGTCGGCGTCGCCACACTCGTGGTCGCCGATCTGCTCCTGGCACTCACGACGTCAGCGCCCATCCTTTTGTTCGGCGCGGTGTTTTGGGGCCTGCACATGGGCCTGACCCAAGGGCCGCTTGCAACGCTGGTGGCGGACACCGCGCCTGCCGATCTGCGCGGAACCGCGTTTGGAGTGTTCAACCTCGCGAGCGGAGTGACCATGCTCGTCGCCAGCGTGGTCGCCGGAGCGCTCTGGGATGTCTACGGCCCGACCGCGACCTTCCTGGCCGGGGCGGTTTTCACCGCCATCGCTTTGGCCGGCCTGCTCGCTCTACGAAAGCAATTCCGGTTCAGATAACACCTCATCAGCTTAGAGCAATCGGAAACTGTCGATGGATATGAGCATGGCCGTTAGCGAGCACAAGAACCCCGGTGGATCTGGGCGTCGAACCGTTCGGCTTCTTGTTATCCTGGCAGCGATCGGAGGCCTTGGTGGGCTTGTCGTCTGGGGTTTCCTTGCCGGAAGAGGCGAGGCAACGAAGGAAGCCGAACGAGAACGTCCGGTCAAAGCACCATTGCGCGTGTCGACTGACGGCCGCGGTCAACCCGTCGTGACGCTCGACACCGCGACGCGTAAGCAGAGCGGGATCGAGGTCACCAAGCCAAAGTCGACGCAGCACCAGGAGCAAGTCCGCGCCTACGGAACAGTGCTTGATCTCGACAAGCTGGTCACGCTGGACAACAATTATGTAACTGCCGTCGCCCAGCTTCAGAGCGCTCAAGCCAGGATCGTTGCATCGAAGGCGGCTTTCGAGCGCGCGCAGACACTTTCCAAGGATAATATCACAACTTTGGCGCAGCTACAGACGGCCGAGGCCACATTCGGTGCGGATCAAGCCGGAGTCGCAACGGCAGAAGCCCAGGTCAAAACGCTAAAAGCAACGGCGCTGCAGGAGTGGGGAACGGTCATCGGCAAGGCGCTCATCGAGGGCGGCCCGCTGGTGACGCGTCTGATCGAACGTCAGACTTTCCTCCTCCAGATCACGCTGCCGCCTGGGACGTTCATAACGGCGGCACCGAACGCGACGGTTCAATTCGGCGCAAGCGCCTCGCGCCATCAAGTCGATTTTGTCTCGCCCGCCACGCAAACGGACCCAAAGATCCAAGGCCTGAGTTTTTATTATGCGGCCGATGCCGCGAGCAATCTGTTGCCAGGAATGAACGTCCTTGCGTTCCTGCCGTCCGGTGCTCCCATCGATGGAATTGAAATTCCAGCCTCGGCCGTGGTGTGGTGGACGGGGCGGGCATGGATCTATCTGCGCACTGGCGCGGACACCTTCACACGCCACGAAATTCCAACCGATTTGCCCGCGCCCGGAGGTGGTTTCATCGTTTCGGTCAAGAGCCTCCCACACCCCGACCCGGAGATTGTGGCGCAGGGAGCGCAGATGTTGCTGTCCGAGGAGTTCCGGTCACAGATCCAGGTCGGCGAGGACAAGAAATGACGCCGGCAAACCCTGATCGTTCAAGACCATCCGGCTTGCAAGCGAACGTCATCGGCTTCGCCATCCGCTTCCGCGGCATCGTCGTGGCTTTGGCCCTGGTGCTGGTCGCCTACGGCATCCTTTCGGTCGTGCGCGCGAAATATGACGTTTTTCCGGAATTCGCGCCGCCTCAAGTCGGCATCCAGACCGAGGCGCCCGGACTTACCCCCGAGCAGATCGAGGTCCTCGTCACCCAGCCGGTCGAAAACGCCATCAACGGCGTCCCCGGCGTGCAATCGCTGCGCTCGACCTCGATTCAAGGGCTGTCCGCGATCACGGTGATCTTTGCGCCGGGAAGTGACATCTATCGGGATCGGCAAGTGGTGGCTGAGCGCCTGGCGGTCGCGGCTCAACAGCTACCCAGCGGGACACAGCCGCCGGCGATGACGCCGCTGACCTCCTCGACGAGCACCATCCTTGTCGCCGGGCTCACCTCCGACAAGCGCTCGCTGATGGATTTGCGCACCTTCGCCGATTGGACGCTGCGGCCGCGGCTTCTTGCCGTCCCGGGGATTGCGAAGGTCGCCATATTCGGCGGTGATCTTCGTTCGCTCCAGATACAAGTCCATCCGGACCAACTCATTCGTTATAATCTGACCCTCGGCGATGTGCTGACCGCGGCGAAGAAGGCGACTGGCGTGCGCGGCGCGGGCTTCATCGACACGACCAATCAGCGGATCGTCTTTCAGACCGAGGGTCAATCGCTCAAGGTGGAAGATATTGCCCACACCGTCCTGTTGAACCAGGGCACTTCGAGCGTAATCCTTGGCGACGTCGCCGACGTGGTCTATGCGCCGGAGCCGCCGATCGGCGGCGCGACGATCATGGGCAAGCCCGGTGTGATGCTGGATATCGCGGGCCAATACGGCGCCAATACGGTCGAGGTGACCCAGCGCGTCGAAGAGGCGTTGGCGAACTTGCGGCCGGGGCTTGAGAAGGCCGGTATTAAATTTCACGCCGATCTTTTTCGTCCGGCTAACTTCATCGATACCGCCACCAGCAATGTCCGGAACTCGCTGCTCCTCGGCGGTATCCTCGTCATTGTGGTGCTGTTCCTGTTCCTGTTCGATCTACGCACGGCGGCGATCGCCTGCACGGCGATCCCGCTGTCACTGCTTGCCGCCGTCATTATCCTCAGCACGTTGGGGGAGAGCTTGAACACGATGACCTTGGGCGGGCTCGCTATCGCCATCGGCGAAGTGGTCGACGACGCGGTGATCGGCGTTGAGAACATCGTCCGGCGTTTGCGCGAGAACGGACGTTTGCCGAATCCGCGGCCGGCGGCCCGGGTTGTGCTTGACGCCTCGCTCGAAGTGCGCGGCGCCGTGATTTACGCAACCTTCGCGGTGGTTCTCGTCTTCTTGCCCGTGCTGACGTTGCCCGGCCTCGCAGGCCGGTTCTTCGCGCCTCTCGGCATGGCTTACATCTTTGCAATTCTCGCATCGCTTGTCGTGGCGCTGACCGTGACGCCGGCGCTCTCGATGCTGCTGCTCGCCGGCCGTGGACGACGAGGCGAAGGCGCGGGTGCGGTCGCGCATGATAGAGAGCCGCCCGTCGTTCGCTGGACGCGCGGGCGTTATGAGCGAATTTTGCGCGGCATCGCCATCCATCCGCGTACGGCGATCGCTGCCACTCTGGTTTTTACCGTGGCCGGCTGTGCCGCCCTTCCGTTCTTCGGTAGCGCCTTCCTGCCCGAACTCCAGGAAGGGCATTTCATTCTTCACATGTCGGCTGTGCCCGGCACCTCGATTGCCGAATCCGAGCGCCTCGGCGCTCTCGTCACAAAGGCTTTGACCGCGCTGCCGGTGGTGCGCTCGGTCGCCCAGCGGATCGGCCGAGCCGAGAAAGCCGACGATACCTGGGGCACGCACTACAGCGAGTTCGAGGTCGACCTCAAACCGGGGCTGTCGGGTGACGAAGCAGAAGGCGCGCAAGCCGATGTGCGCAAGGCCCTCGCCGGATTTCCGGGCGTGAACTTCGCCGTCAAGCCATTCCTGACCGAGCGGGTCGAGGAATCGCTCTCCGGATACACCGCGGCCGTTATCGTCAACATCTTCGGTGACGATCTCGACATACTCGATCGCGCGGCGCAGGCCGTCGCACGTACCGTTGGTGGCGTCCGGGGTGCGACAGAGGTGCAACTGCAATCGCCGCCCGGCATGCCGCAGCTGACCATTCGGCTCCGGAAAAAGGACGTGGAGCGCTGGGGCTTCGATGCGGTAGATGTTCTAGACTTGGTCCGCACCGCCTATCAAGGCGATGTGGTCGGCCAGAGCTATGATGGCAACCGGGTTTTCAACGTCATCACGGTGCTCGACACCGAGAGCCGCAATAGCATCACCAAGGTCGGTGACCTCGCGCTACGCGCCCCGAGCGGCAGCTATGTGCTTCTCAAGCAAATCGCGGACATATACGAAACCGCCGGGCGCTATCAGGTGTCTCACCTCGGCGGCCGACGTCTCCAAACGGTGACGGCGAACGTGGCCGGCCGTGACGTCGCCTCGTTCGTGCGGGATGCTCAGGCCGCGGTCTCTGCCAACGTAGAACTCCCGAGCGGGGTCTACGTGGAATTCGCCGGTTCGGCGCAGGCGCAGGCGCAATCCCGGCGGGACCTGCTGATCCATTCGTCGATCGCGGCAATCGGGGTCGTGCTGCTGCTGTCGATCGTAACGCGTAACTGGCGAAACCTGCTGCTCGTTCTTATCAATCTGCCCTTCGCGCTTGTCGGTGGCGTGCTGGCGGTATTTGCGACCGGAGGCGTACTCTCACTTGGTTCGATGGTCGGCTTCGTGACGCTGTTCGGAATCACGCTGCGCAACTCGATCATGATGATCTCGCATTACGAGCACCTGGTCGAAACTGACGGTATGCCTTGGGGCCTCGAGGCTGCAATCAAAGGCGCCGGCGACCGGCTGACGCCGATCCTGATGACCTCGCTCGTGACTGCGCTCGGTCTCCTGCCCCTCGCGATCGGAATGGGAGATCCAGGCCGTGAGATCGAAGGCCCCATGGCGCTCGTGATCCTGGGGGGCCTGTTGACCTCGATGGCCCTGAATTTACTCATTCTGCCCACGTTGGCATTGCGCTTCGGACGGTTCGAGCCAGCCGTCGATGAACTCGGCGGCGGTTCGCCTGAATTGGCGAAACAAAACTCGAGCTAATATCTTACCAGTACCCGCAGCCGAATGTTTCCGGAACGAGCGAACTCATCGGCCATCTGGTGCTCTCGATCCCGCAATGAACGCGATCGATGCATTGTCGAGCCACGTCGAGCCGCATGAAAAGGCCAAACATTCCGGCGGCTACCCATCCTCTGAATATAACGACAATATCGATGCGATCCGAACGAGGTCGCGTTTCGGTCATCACACCCATCCTCCGACCCTTCGCAAACCCGTGCGACGGCGGCGTGGACCGTCACCGCTCTTCTAGGAACTTCATGCTTTCACTGGGACGATGGCCGGACGGCGCGTCGAGGATCGAACTCGGATCGATCGTTGACCGATTTGGTCGGACCGACTAGTGTTGGAGTACAGATGGGGATGGAGTCCCCCGATACCCGCCCGTCGTGGGCTGATGACTCCTGCTGGGATGGGGCTGCGAAGCTCCGTCATGGCGGGAGCTTTGTTTAACCCGCCATAGGCGGGTTTTTTGTTGCCCTTCGATGATTGCAAGGGCAGCCGCATGGACATTCTTACCAGGCAATTGCGCGAATGGCTTAAATTGATCGCGGACGATGGCTTTGCCGCGTCAATTCTTGCTGCCGTCGCCGCGGTCTGTTTTCTCGCGTTCGGATTGGGCGCGGCCTACGACCTCGTCGGCGGCCTGCTTGTCCTCGGACTAGTCACTGCTATCTTCGAAGCGCGGTCGCGCGCGAAGAAGCGAAGATAGCGCGATGCAAGCGTATCTGATCGTGTTCCTTGGCGCCGGCATCGGCGGTGCTTTCCGACATGGAGTCAACGTCTGGTCCGCTCGCGTCTTCGGTCTGAATTTTCCCTACGGCACATTGATCGTCAACATCGTGGGGTCTATGGCGATGGGTTTGATCGCCGGCTATTTTATGGCGAGAGGAAGCGCCTCCCAGCACTGGCGGTTGTTTCTCGCGACGGGCATTCTTGGCGGCTTCACCACCTTTTCGTCGTTCTCGCTCGACGTCGCCCTGCTGTATGAGCGCGGCGAGCTGGTGGTCCTCGCCTTTTACGTTCTGGCTTCGGTGTTGGCGTCTGCCACGGCGTTGTTCATCGGACTCTGGGCGACGCGGAGTTTCATCTCTTGAAAGGGTTACATCCCGCAAAGGCATGTCGCGAGGGACGCCGTTTGGCCAACGCAAAGGAGGACGCATGTCCTTTGACAATCCTGCTACGCAGCCATCGATCGACCGGCGTCTCGTCCTCGTCCGGCACGGCCAAAGCGAGGGAAATCTGAAGAACATCTTCACGGGCTCGCGCGATCTCGGTCTGACGGAACGGGGAATTGCCGAAGCCAGCGGTGTTGCGCAACGGTTGCAAGCGTTGGATGTTCGGTTCGATATCGCCTTCACTTCAAGGCTTCGACGGGCATGGCAATCGTGTTCGATCATCCTGGAGAACATGGGGCAAGCCAATGTACGGCAGTGTCGCAATGCCGCACTCAACGAGCGAGACTACGGCGATCTCACCGGCCTGAACAAGGATGAGGCTCGAACGCGTTGGGGCGACGATCAAGTTCATCTGTGGCGCCGCTCCTATGATGTAGCGCCGCCGGGCGGAGAGAGCCTGAAGGATACGTCCGCACGAATATTGCCATTCTTCATCCAAACGATCTTGCCCGCAGTCATGCGTGGCGACAGGACGTTAGTTGTCGCCCATGGAAACAGCCTGCGCTCGCTGGTCATGGTTCTCGACAGGCTATCGCTCGAATCTGTCACCTCGGTCGAGTTCGCGACGGGCGATATTCATCTTTATCGCCTCGCTGCCGATACGACCGTCGCGCAAAGGCAAGTCTCACTGGCATCAGGTGAAACATGACATTTCCCACATTCGTATCGGCAATGCCGATCCAATGCTTCGCCCTCGATGCAATCGAGAAGAGCGCGACCGCCATCGGTCGGCGACTCGACGCCGTCGCATGGGTTCGTAGCAGGAGGCCGAGTTCGATCGCGCGGCGCCTCCGATGGCGTATATCGGAAACTCAATGATCGAGGGAAAGTTGCACAAGTGGGCGCGCCAAACGAATATCGGGACGTCCTGTCTCGCTTGCATTGCGGCATCGAACCAGTTTTTGAAATTTCATCCGGTTGGCCGCGGCCTGACCTATACGACGAATGCGCTTCTCGTTTGCGCCGGGCTTGCCGGCGGTTGGGCCATCGGCCTTCAACTGGTCGGCAATGTTCACGTCGTCGAACCCGGGGTGCTTTACCGCTCCGCACAGTTGAACGGGCAGAAGTTGGCCGATGTGATGGACGCTTACGGCATCAAATCGGTGATCAATCTGCGCGGCGCAAATAGCGGGTCCTGGTGGTACGACAACGAAGTGGCGGTTACGACCGCACATGGAGCGTCTCACGTGGATGTTCGAATGTCGGCCCTACAGGATCCGGCGGATGCGACGATCGTTAAACTGATGGAGACGATGCGTACCGCGCCACGACCGATATTGATCCACTGTCAAAGCGGCTCCGATCGGACTGGACTGGCGGCAGCCTTGTTTGAGCGGTTTGTCGAAAGGCGCCCTGCCGATATTGCAGCTCATCAAATCTCGTTCCGCTACGGGCATTTTCCCTGGCTCGGAAGCCGATCGATCGCCATGGACCGAACATACGGGCGGCTTTCGGCCGGTGGCTTGCCGAAACCTGAGTGATGTAATCGAGGCCGAGGCAGAAAGCATAAAGCGAAGCAAGATGATGCTGAGATCGAGATTACGAACGGCTGGTACGCATTTGTGCATCACCTCGAGCCGCTTCATCGATCCGAGAGCCGCGGGGGAAAATCGCCCGGGGCAAACGCAACGCCTGAAGCAGGAATTCGTAAGGCCTCTCGATCAGCGGTAAGAGATAGGCTGCAACGTGCAGGTGAACAGCCCTTGCCACGACAGCACCTGTGGCCGCGACAATGGCGGATCCGGCCATATCGAGGGGAAAGTGAACGCCCATGTAGATTCGAGCCCAGGCCGTCGAAAGACCAGCGAGGAACAGTACCCACCCCCACCCGCGTTGTTCTCGCGTGGCGAGGAGACCGAAGCCGAAGGTCCAAAGGAATGTCGTGTGATCGCTCGGAAACGAGCTGTCGGGCGAGTGAGCCAGTAAAGTACGACCCAAGCCAATAACGAAGGGGCGAGGATGATACCATAGAAGCCCGATGGTCCAGCTCAGTGCAAACGCGATCAGGAGCCCGACCCCGATCGAAGTCAACGCATCGCGTTCATCACGCGAACCCCGCACCCACAAGCATACTGCCAGAACGGCAGCCACATAAACGAGATATTCCGCGGCTACCTTAGCGAGCCCTATCGTTACGGCGTTCGCTGAAGCCGGGGCATTGAGGGCTATAAAAAGTGCGGTATTCCAGGTTTCCATCGTTCTCTCAGCAATCTATTCGTCTTGCATCACCGGATCACGTCAGTGCGCTGTCCTAAAATTCTCATCGGAAGGAGTAACATGATCGTTAATTGGGCGCATGCTTGGCCGCCTGCGATTGCCGCATTTCTGGCGTCACTCGTCGAGTTCGTCGAAGCTCTGACCGTTGTTCTGGCCGTCGGCGCGGTCCGCGGCTGGAGCGGTGCACTGATTGGAAGTGGGGCCGCGCTTGGCGTGCTGCTGGCCATCGTTGTGGCTATCGGTCCGGCGCTCACGCGTATCCCTCTGGATGTCGTCCAGCTCGCGGTCGGAGCGCTTCTGCTCCTCTTCGGAATGCGATGGCTGCGCAAGGCAATCCTGCGTTCGGCCGGCGTTATTCCTTTGCATGACGAGGGCGCGATCTATTCCAGGCAAACGGAATCGCTGCGCAAGCTCGGGCAGCGCGGGCGGGGATGGGACAAAGTTGCCATCGCAACCGCTTTCAAAATCACGATGCTCGAGGGCACAGAGGTGGTCTTCGTTGTTATCGCTGTCGGTTCCGGCGGCGTGGGCTTGCTTGTTCCGGCGAGCGTGGGAGCCTTGGCCGCGCTTCTTGTTGTTGTCCTCCTTGGCTTTGTCGTTCACAAACCTTTGGCATCCATTCCAGAGAATACCTTGAAGTTCATGGTCGGTGTATTGCTCTCCGCCTTTGGGGCATTCTGGGTTGGCGAAGGCATGGGACTTCGATGGCCCGGTCAGGATTGGTCGATTCTCGGTCTCGTCGCTGGCTTCCTGATCGTCGCATTGATCGCAGCCCCACTTTGCCGGATGCGCTCGGGCGCGCGCGACGCCGCGAAACGATAGGAGTTCCGCATGCGCTGGTTCAGGACGATCATTCGAGAGCTTTTCGGCTTATTCGTGGATGACGGCAGCTTCGCGATCACAATCGTTGCTTGGCTTGGCATCGCGTGGCTTGTGCTGCCATGGCTGATTCCCGGCTCGGCCTGGGGCGGCGCGGCCCTTTTCGTCGGTCTTGCCGTGATTCTCACCGAGAGTGTCTGGCGGCATCGGGCTTAGGCGGATCTCCTCGCGACACGATTGCCGATATCGACCGCCTGATGAAAGCCTTTCGGGGACGTCGCGCCGCGATCGAGTATACATTGTCGTTCCTAGTTTTCGCTATCCGCCCCAGTGAAGCGAACACCGATACGCCTCTCCCTGCGCCAGATCACCCGGCACTGCTGCGAGCCGCTATCCATTACCAGCGAAAAGACGTCGGGAATTCCGATCGGCGATGTCACGTCGAGCAACGCGCCGTACTCGGAAAGATTCCGAACCGTGCAACTGATCGCGCCTCCACCAAACGCGATTGTTGCAGCCTTCAAGACCCGACGACGCGGTGTGGAACGATGCTCCTCCATTCCGGAACTCCATGGTGATCAATCGAGCGCGCGAATTTCGGGGACTCGCGAATATGCGCCGGGATGCCGCCGCGGTCGCTGCGGAATGACGAGAATACAAACGGTAATGACGACGATGAGGGCTGCCGAGGCGGAAAAGTCGCCGACGGCAAGCCCCCCGGCGGCGACCGGCTTGTCAAGCGAGTTGGCGATTGTGGCGCCCAGCGGACGCGTCAGGATGAAAGCCGCCCAGAACAACGTGGTGCGGGACATTTTCGTGAAGAAGTAAAGAACGGCGACGATTGCCAAGACGAGGGCAATCACAAGCGCGCTGCCGTTGTAACCGAGCCCGGTGTCATCTGCCATCCAGTCGCCGAGCGCCGTGCCGAGGGTCTGCGAGAACATGATGGTCGCCCAGTAGAACGCTTCGACTTTGGGCGACGTAACGGTTTCGACGGAGACGGAGCCGAGCAACCAGTACCACAAGCCCAGTGTCGCCATGACCATCGTGAAGAGCGACAGGGAGCCGCCGAGATAGCCAATGCCGAGCGAACGATCGACCAAGTCGGCAAGCGTCGTTCCGGCGAGCGTGGTCGCGGTGATGGCGGCCCAGTACAGGAAGGGCTGAAATCGCTTCGCCCTTATCTGAGCACTCACGGCCGCAATCAATACGGTGGCAAAGATCGCGGTGCCGATCAGATAGCCGAGACCCAACGTCAACGTCACCGCGTTGCCGCCTACCTCGCCCAGGGTGGTCGCGAATATCTTGATGACCCAGAATCCGAGCGTGATTGCCGGCACCTTGCTGGCTTCCGTGCTGACGATTCTGTCCATGCGGCTTTCTCCGAACAACGATTGCTGATTGAACGACAAATTGACAAATTGAACATGGGAGCCGCTCTCCGACGGCTACGGATTCTGCATCGCTCGACGCGCCACGCTTGAAAATTTGCGAACGCTCATGAGGATCGCCATCGCTTGCCGACGCAGTAGCGTCACGCCGGATGCTTGCCCGCGCGCTGCGGCAACAGGATCAGGCACGCAAGGATGAAGGCTGCGATCACGGCCGATGCGAGCGGCCTGCTGAGACTGAGACCCCCGGCAGCGACCGGTTTATCGAGGAAGTCGCCGACCGTCGCGCCGAGCGGACGGGTCAGAATGAAGGCCGCCCAGAACAGCAGCACCCGCGACACGTTTGTGCGATAATAGAGTGCGACAACGACGGCCAGCCCGGCCGCAAAGACGAGAGCGCCCCCTTCATAACCAAGGCCGCCGGTGTCGGCCAGCCAGTCGCCGAGCGCAGTGCCGAGGGTTTGCGAGAACGTGATCGCTCCCCAGTAAAATGCCTCGACCTTCGGCGTAGAGACGGTGTTGACCGATACCGTCCCCTCCGACCAGTACCAAAGCCCGAGGACGCTCACGAGGCAGAGAAACAGCAGCGATGAGCCTCCGGTATAACCGATCCCGAGCGATCGGTCGGCGAAGTCGGCCATCGTGGTGCCAAAGGTGGTCGAGGCCACGATGGTCGCCCAGTAGAGAAACGGATGAAAGCGCTTCGCGACGATCTGTGCGATCACGAACGCGATGAGCAGCACCGCGAACAAGGCTGTCCCCGCCAAATAACCCCAATTCAGCGTCATGGTGACGGTATCACCGCCAGTCTCGCCGAGCGTTGTGGCAAGAATTTTGATGATCCAGAAGCCGAGCGTAACTTCAGGGACTTTGCTCAATGCGAATTTCTGGGCTGGGGTCATGATTGCATTTCCGTTATGTAGCCGGCCACCCGGCGCGTGCGAGGACGCACCGGGTTTGTTCGTGGGACATGCTGCGGTCAGTCCGGATGGGGACCTTCTGTCTTGTTTTCGAGTACCTTGCCGCTCGCGGCATCGACGCCGACTTCCTGCGTCCGCGAGCCGTTCTTGATGTCGAACGAATAACGCAGGCCACTGCCTCCGGATTCGCGCTCAAGCTCTTCGTCCGTGATCTTGCCGGGATGGGCCTTGAGAGCGGTTTCCCGGGCCTGCGTGATGGTGACCTTCGCTTGACCGGCAAGCTTTTGACCGGTGTAGGCCAGCGCCGGCACCATGAGCGCCAGCAAGATACCTGCGGCGCCCAAGGCGCCCAGGCGGTACGGGGTAGTCCTGATCATGTGTCTCTCCAATTCGCCCCCGCTTGCGAACGGATGCGCGGCGCGTCGGCGACGGCCCGCTCCGATGAGGTGACCATGGCCCCGGAGACTGAGGACAGAATGAGCATGGGTGCGGCGAGAAGAGAAAAGTGCGCTATGCCGGTAATGTGACGCGCGCGAGAACGCCGGCTGCCCCGTCGGGGCGGTTCTCGACGGTCAGGACAAGACCATTGCGCTCGGCAATTCGCCGCGCGATCGCCAGCCCCAGACCGGTTCCCTCGACGTCCGGCGGCGACGCGCGATAGAACCGATCGAAGATGCGGGAAATGGCGCCGGGCGGCAGACCGGTACCCGTATCCAGAACCTCGACAACGCTTCGCCCGTCGCGCAGAGTCAGGGAAATGTCCACCTGCCCGCCGGATGGCGTGTACCGCACGGCGTTATCGATCAGATTTGCGAACAGAACGCGCAATTCCTCGACCGAACCATGCAGCGTCGCGGACGTCTCCATCCGGGCCCCGAGATCGATGCCCTTGTGTTCGGCCAGCACGACATGATCGCCGACGCAGTCGAGCAGCAGCGGACCCACCTCAACCGTTTCGCTGAGGGGTGCTACGGGCTCGTCGAGGCGCGCCAGCCGCAGCAGTTGACCGACAAGGGCGCTCGCGCGCTTCACGCCCTGCGCAAGTGCCGCCTTGCCAGCCTCGAATTCCGCTCCGACCGAACCGGAGCTGTTGATCTTGAGGTTATCCACCTGGATTTGCATCGCGGCGAGCGGGGTGCGGAGTTCATGCGCCGCGTCGGAGAGAAATCGCTTCTGCGCTTCCACGGCGGCGCGCAGGCGCACGATCAGGCCGTTCATGCTTTCGACCAAGGGCGCCACTTCGACCGGAATTCCGGTGAGGGGAATGGCTGCGGCCGCCACCGCGCTTCGATTCGCAATATCCCGCGCCAGAGTGTCCAGCCGTCCAAGCATCCGGTTCAGCGCCCAACCAACGACGAGCCAGGACAGCGGTATCACGATCAGGATGGGAGCTGCGGCTCCCACGGCGGCGCTTCGAGCAAATTCCTGACGAACCTTGTCGCGCTGCGCGACCTGCACGGTCCAGGTGTCGTTGTCCGTCGAATAGACCCGCCAGGGCTCGCCTACGATGACGACATTTTCAAAGCCGGGCTTGCTCGGCCGCGCGATATCGAGACCGCGAAGCGTGGTGTGGGCAACGACGCCACCCTTCCAGATCGTTACCGCAATCTGATCTTCCGGATCCTGATCGCTGGCCGGCGGCGCGTCAGCATCGGGAAGACCCAAACCGGCGTTGAGTGCAACCTGGCGTAACTGTCCGTCAAGAAAATCAGCGGCTTCGTCACGCGCAAGCTTGTAGGCGAGCAACATCGCGGCGGCGCCGACCAAGGTCAGAAGAACGGTCATCGAGACAAGGGTTGCTCGCCGGAGCGATACCGTCGTCATGATTTTTGTACCATCCAGCCCGCCCCCCTCACATTGAAGATGATGTCCTTCCCGAATTTGCGTCGTATCGAGTAGATCAGGGCATCGACCGCGTTGCTTTCCACCTCTTCTCCCCAGCCGTAAATACGCTCCTCCACCTGTGCGCGGGAAAGAATACGACCCGGGCGCTCCATCAAGGCGTGCATTAAAGCGTACTCGCGGGCGGGCAACACCTGCACGATATCAGCATGCGACAACTCATGCGTCTCGGTATTGAGCTCAATCGCGCCCGCCACCAGGTACGATGTCGCCCTGCCCGCCCGGCGGCGGAGGACTGCGCGCATTCTGGCGAGCAACTCCCGTGTCTCGAAGGGTTTGACGAGATAATCGTCCGCGCCGAGATCGAGCCCGGCCACCCGATGGTCGAGCCCGTCGCGCGCCGTGATGATCAGCACAGGTGTATCGAACCCCCGGCTCCGCGCCGCCTTCAAAAGATCGAAACCTTCAGCGCCAGGCAGCCCGAGGTCGAGCAGCACAATCGCATGTCCGCTATCGGCGAGCGCGGCTTCCGCCTCTCCGCCGGCGCGCACCCAATCCACCGACATGCCTTCCTCCGCAAGCGTCCGGGAAAGGCCCTCGCCGATCATCGCATCATCTTCCAAAAGCAGAACGCGCATCGCTAAACCCCGAACCTACAGGCACCGTACACACGAGAACCAGGTTCTATAGCTGGCGATAAACACAAAATATCACACTCCTCTTTCGCCGAATTCTAGTAACATTTTTCTTGGTTTGATAATGGCGCCGCCCGACCGCTATACCGAACCACTTCTGCACTTAGAATCTCGCGCGTCGCGGGAGACCCTCTCATCCGCCTTTTGCGAGACGGATCTACTCGGAACATGATCAGTCGCGGGGGCCTGAGAATGACAGACTTATTTTGGAGCACCTGGGAAGTTATCTCGCTGATAGAGCAAGCGGTCGACCAAAGCGCCCTTCAAGATTGTCTTATAAGCATCGCCAATAGTTACGGGTTTGCTTCAGTATTTGGTGGAATCGTACCACCAGCTGATATGCAAAATTCAAGGACCGAGATACGAACCCGCTCTATGGTGCAACATTTTCCCAAAGCCTGGGCGACCAGATACGTCGCTCAAAATTATCTTCCGCGCGACCCGATCGTTGGTCGCCTTCAAAAGGATCGAAATGCCTTTTCCTGGGCTGAAAGTTACAAGTCGTGTTCGGAGCCAGACAACGCGCGGATAATCGGAGGGGAAGCTGCCGACTTTGGGTTAGTCGAAGGCTTCGTGATCCCGGTCACGACGCTTGATCAGCGGTCAGCGGCATTGTCCTTCGGCGGAGCAAAGGACGATCTCAGCAGTAACGACCGATCAGCCCTTACGTTTCTTGCAAATTTTGCCATCGGGCATTGGTTGTGTTTACGTCGTCCGAGATCAACGCGCAGCAATAAGCTTTCACCTCGTGAATTTGACTGTCTTCTCTGGGCTGGGGAGGGAAAAACCGATTGGGAAATCTCGGTCATTCTCGGCATTTCTCGACCGACGGTAGCGAAACACATCGCTTCCGCTCGCGAGAAACTTGATGCTGTTAACAAGACACATGCGATCGCAATCGCCATGCGTCTAAAGATTTTGGGCTAGGATCTCCGTAGCAAACTCCAGGAACATTTCAATCACCCTTAGCGAGCGCGTTCAAACGCGTAGCAATCATATTTGCGATTCCTTTTAGAGATCGCTGGTAATATTCCCCCTCAACTGCGCCTTTGGCCTTTGATTGATTGCAAGCTTGGCTTTTCGGCTTCGAGCTCACGCACGATTTTTTCCTGCTCCGCGCGAAGCTTCGCCAAGGCATCGGTCTGGATCAGGGATATTGGCAGCGGCTGCGCCGGATGTTCCGCGATCGCCTGCGCTGCCTCGACCGCCGCGGCCGCCTCTCGAGCTTCACGCGCCGCGGATTGTTGCGAGCCAACAACGATGGCCCTTTCCGCTTTCAATTCCTCTTGCGAAGTAGGATCAATACTCCCTCGCGCCTCCTGCCGCCGCTCGACGTCGATTGCACGATTCGCGAGACGCTCCGCAGATGTCGCTTCCCGTTCTTCCTTGACGCGGATTTCCTGGGCGTTCTCGATGAGCCGATCGGCGTTCGTGCCAACTACAGCCTCGACGTCCGCCGGGCTGAGTTGCTGTACGCCACGCTCCTGCAGGCGTTGCAGATCAATCCGATTGGCGAGCGTTTCCAGGTAGCGCCCCGACGTTTCGCGAAATTGCTGCTTCGTCTCTCCATCTAAGAGATCGCTAGTCCGGGAGACCGCATCATTCATGATGCGTAAATCCTGGACCATCTGCTCCGATGTAATTGGCATCTCGCCCTCCTTAACCAAATACTCCACACGTTTGCCAATCGTGTGCAGGATGCCACCGACGGTCTGCGCCATCAACAGCCGCTCGAGCATATCCTTTGCTACGCCGTTTGAAGGCTGCTCCGCCGCAACGGTCCTCCAGGCGACGATGCCCTCGTTCACGACTTTGCGATCCGGCGCCGACATCGGCAGGCGGATGGGGTTTGTTTTCGCCACCCGGATCCGCTGCCGGGCATTGTCGATAAGACGTTGATTGCCGGGATCGGCGGCATAGGCACGATCGCGGGCTTCTCGCGCAGGACGCGGCCGATCCGCCGCCTCGACGATTGCCTTATCCTTCGGACCATAGCTTTGCGAAGAGGCCCGCTCCTTCGCCGAGGTTGCGACGATCTTCAGGCCTTGCGCCTGGGCATGCTGCGCGTAAGCCTCGCGCCACTCCCGGAAAGTCTCTGGATTAGGATGGATCTTCTGGCCGGATTCATTCTTCACCGTGATGACGGCGTGAGCGTGAATATGCCCGGCCGATTCCTTATCCGTGTGAACGCCAAACATGAATTTGTGATCGGCGAAGCGGTCGTGCAGGAAGGCGCGCGCCGCGTCGGCCAAGGCCGTCACACCGGTTCCGGCCTTCGCCGAAATGATCATGTGCATGGTATCGCGCGCGGATTGCGATCGAAGCGACGGCCCCCATTCGCGGGCGGAAATCCGCGCATCCGCCACGTTGGACAGGCTCTTCCCGCGATCGTCGGTCGCCGGACCCCGCTCAATCAGCTTGTTGAGCCTGTAGGTGACGCCATCGCGGCCATGGCTCGTCGCCCCGGGCCGAATGACCACAGTCTCCGCATCAATGCCTGTGGCCGCTGCGATCCTGGCACGAACCGCGGCATCCGAAACGGAATCGAGACGGCGTGGTCTGGCGTCGTATTCCTGATCGGCGGCCTGAGCCTCTCGAATGCGGAATCGCTCCTTGCCGCTCCCGGCCATGGCCGCGACAACGTGCGCTTCGAGCTGTCCGTTATCGTCGACATCGATGCGGGTCGCGTGACGATGTCCGGAGAACGCGGACGCGATCGCCTTCTCGCAAAACGCTCGGCCTTCGGCGTTATCTGCAACACCTGCAACCTTGAGACGGAATGCGCCGACGTCTTGGCTTTCCGCGCGCTTCGAAAAGTCGGTCGACCAAGCCTTCATCTCCTCGGCCACGGCCTCCCGGTCCGTCAACAGCCGCCCGTCATGGGTCTCAAGCGTAACATCCTCGCGCTGCACATACTGGCCGGTCGCCGTGGCGCGCGCGGCACCGCGCGCATAAGAAACCACCTTGATGACGGCAGGCTGGTAGCCGGCAGCGAGCTGCCGGGCTCGACCAAGAGGACCGCCCTGCCCTCCCCCGGTCGAGTTCACTCCGGCTCCAGCACCGGCGCTGATGCCTCCGGAGATCGAGCCCCGCGCCCCACGCGAAGGTGAGGCCCCAGGGCCTGCGCCGGCACCTCCGCTCGCGGCCGGGATCGCGCGAGCCCGCTCCTCATCACGCTCGCCCGTAATTGTCGCGCCGCGAATGATATCTTGTGCCGGCGGCATCTTGGGAAGCGGCGCGACGTGTACTTGCCGTGCGCGGACGTTATCGCCCGGCCGACGCGGCCGCCGACGTTCCGCGCGCGCCTCCACGACTGCCCGACGCGCCGCCTCGACCTGTTCAAGCCACCAGACGATCTGTGCGGCACGGCTCACGTCAATTCCTCGCCTGAGATCTCCGCCGACAGCGCGAGCTTGGCCTCGCGACGTAGTTTCGACCCGTAGGCGACCGTCATCTCAGTCAGCTCGTCGTTGATCGCCGCGATGACCTCGTGCAGCCCTCGCCATACCGGCTCGGTGTCTTCGATGCGAACGGCTTGGCCGCGATGAATCGCCTTGACGACTTGCGCGAGATTGCGGCCGACCATGCGCACCTGGCTCGCCAACTCCACAACAGCGCGCGTGTTTTCGGCCGACAATGCGGGGCCTGCTTGGACGGAGGCGCGGATCAGCCGACGCACCACCTCGGCTTTCGGCAAGCCAAACAACGCGACGGCCTCCTGCAGACGCTGCTCATCTGTCTCGGAGAGCTCGGTCCGAAGTCTCGGCTTGCGTCTCAGTGATGCAGAGCCAGCCATCCGCGTCCCCACACTCTTTCCGGTTGAGCGGCTCGTCGGTCGTCAGACCGAAGCCGAATACGCCGGGCGTTCCGTCAGGACGCCGGCGTCGCGCGTCAGTGCCCTCGGCTGCGCTCAGCAGCCGTTTCCCGGTTTGGCCCACAAACCGGTATCTTGTCAACCAATATCTAATACACTGAATGTTAGACACTCAGCGCATGAAGGCGCTTGCGTCCAAAAAAGCTGTCCGAATGAACTCTCCAACCTTCTGGCGCGCAGTGCCATCCACAAGCTCCTGATTGCGGCAAGACCGCAATTCGGCAAGACGGTAACGCCGGAGAACGGGAATGCCTCAACACCGTAACAACCTCATCCGACATCCCGGCAACGCGGCATCACCGCATTCGCAAAATCACCGATTAACGAACCAGTGCATTGCGACAAAACCGCAATCACGATCTACCGAAAAGAGATATTGCGTGATTGCCGCAAGTTCATTATGTTGTATGTTGTCATTCCGCCGACGGAGCTCACCGCCTAAGGAGGACCAAGTGCCGAGCATCTTCGCCGTGGCAAACCCGAAAGGCGGAAGCGGCAAGACGACCGTCGCGATCATCCTCGCCGGCGAGTTCGCCAAGCACGGTTACTCGGTCGCCATTGTCGATGCCGATCCGCAGGGATCCTCTTACCAATGGCATGCGTCATCGGTCGCGCGGGGCTTGAGCCCGCAGGGCGTCGACCTCGTGCGCGCGCCTGATGAAAAGGCTCTCGCCCAGGCGATCGATCGGCTGGACGGCTATGACGTCGTCGTCGTCGACACCCCCGGCTATTATGGCGATGTCTTGATCCAGTCGGCGCTCCGCGCCGACCTCGTTGTCCTTCCTTGCAAGGTTCACACCTTCGACGCTTCCCAGGTCGTGCGCACCATCCGCAATCTCGAACAGCATGCTGCCAGCTCAAAGCTGCCGATGAGCCAGCATCGTGTTCTGTTCAACGAATACGACAGCCTCGACCGCAACACCCGGCCCCTGAAGGAGGTCGTCGCCTATCTCGATGCAGAAAAAGTTCCCGTTTGCGCCAACGCGCTGTACCGGCGCGTCACCTATCGCACCATGACAAGCGGACACGGCACGTTGTACCAGATGAGCGACAAGGACGAATCGGTCCGCAAGGCCCGTTACAACGCCGATCAGGTCGTCCGCGAATTGCTCGCTGCAAGCCAAGGTGCCGACCAGGGCGACGCCGCATGACGGATCCCGACTCTGCACAGAAACCGGATCGCCCCGCCCTGCCCCGCGACGCCTTCCGCGCTCATCGCGTGAACACGGCGCCGATCGATACCCCCGCGGCAAAGCCGGTCGTGGTAACACCCGCCTATGAAGATCAGGTCGCTGCGCCAGCAGCACATCCGACCTCGACGGAAAGCGCGTCGACCCGCAAGCCATCACGCCCTCAGAAAGCCCGCGATCGAAATCCATTCGATGTCTACGGCGAACGATCCTCATCTCGGCCTTACGCGTTGCGCTTCCCCGATGCGATCGACCTTGTGGTCCGTCAAATGGCCGCCGAGGAGCGAACACAGCCGCTTCGAATCATCGACCGCATAGTTTACGACCACCTCAAACGGATCGGCCGGCTGCCGCCGTCGCACGAAACCTGACAGAGATGTCCGCGCTGAGGCCGCATGTTCGCGGCCACGCGACGCACCAAATGAGGGAAGCGACACAAGCAGGATCACCTTTACGAAAAGTCGTCCGGGAAGGAAGATGAGGGTGGGTCTCTGTCACGGGCAGCTTGCCCTTGCCGCCGAAGCGCCATCAGCATCGGCCAGACTGAGAATTTGCCCGCTGCGGCGCGCCGGGCCAGGATTCGGAGATAGCCTCCTGGATTCTTGATGGCGTTGCCCCGTTGCAGAATGGCCGAGAGCACTACACTGGCTTGTCCATCGCCCATTGCGATGCGGGCTTCCTCCCAGGCGCTTGGACTAATGCCGAGCATGGAACGAACGGTGGATGCGGTCGTAATGAGATCCTGCGGCGTGCGGATGCCACTGCGCGCATAGTCGACGATGTCGGGACAGAGTTCGACCACCATGCGAATAGGGATTGCGCTGGCCGTTCGAGCGTTGCTGGGGTCAGCCATCTCATGGGCGCCCGGTGCCGGGTCAGGTTCGGATGAACTAGGCTCCTCCGGGCCTGAGTTCTGAGTCCGATCGGCCGATGAAATTGGCGGGACGGGCTCGATCGGATCAAGGTGTTGTTCGAGAGCTTTGACGATCGCTTTTGCCAAGCTCACTAGTTCGACAACGATGGGCTCAAGAATCTCACATTTCGGGACGCGAGGAAGCCGGGTCAGGATCTCTCGGAACGTCCGATGATAGGAGGCCCAATCGGCGGCGACACCCTGCTCCACACCAGTCGCAATCATCTTGGCGATGTCACGCCGCGCCAAGGTCATCCGTTCGCGAAGAATGCCGAGCGCCTGGCGCTTGGCGATGGCGGCTTCGGCCGCGGCAGCGAATTCGTCGGATCGGGCCACGATCGGTCCGAGATCGAAGCCAAACGCCTGTTCGATATCGCCGGAAGGCGTCTTGCGTGCGTAGCGTTTGCCATTCGGACTATCCCTTCGGAGAACGAGTCCGTGATCGACAAGCGCCGCAAGATGGCGGCGCAAGGTCGAGGCTGCCATCCCATGCGCGCGCAAGGCAAGAAGCCGATTTGAGGGAAACACGACCAGATCGGTCGCGCCGGCAGTCAATACTGTGTCGGGATGAAACGAGAGCAGTGCGTTCAAAACCATAAGCGCGCGATCGGAGATGGCGAGCGATGCCCGCGCCTCACAGATGTTTCGGAACACCTGCCATTTGTGCGCGGGCTTGCCCTCGGGGAATTCTCTCACGCCGCGTTGCGCCTCGACGGTACTGAGCGACAGCGGTCGCCGCCCAAACGGCGTAATCGGATTTTGGTCAAGCATCTCCATTCGCGTCCTCTCGTTAGCGAGAGCGCGGGCAAACAAAGACCGTGGCGTAAAAACGCGAGTCCCCTTGAACTGTCGGATGGCGCGGGCTAAAATGCCTCTATGCGATAGGGGCATTGTTGGCGATTGGCGTCGCCAGCCCGTTCATCCTCATGAGAGACCCGGCTCTGCCGGGTTTTTCTTTGTCCGAACGCACCTCTCTTGGTTGAATCGAATCCGTCTATTATATTGAATGTTGACCGGCCGTCCAACATGGAGGCTTGACCGGCGGAGCGGCGGAACCGTTTGCGTTTGGAACTGCGAGGAATCAGCGATGGGTGAGAAGTGTTGCCGCCGAAAGGCAGCTCACGCAGCGCAAGGCAGCACCTTGCGGAGTGCGTTCCACGCAGGATTGGAAGCGCTCAGGCTGGAATCGGGGCTGAGCCGGCGGGAATTCGCGGAGCGGCTTGGCATTCCGCGATCGAGTTATTTCCACTTGATGACATCGGCAGCCAATCCCAGCCTCGATTACATCGAGCTCATAGCCGAGCGGGCGGGTATCGACCCGCTGAGATTGCTTCACCGGCAGGTTAGCCCCACGGCCGGACGCCGCGCGGACATCAGGGATACTCGGGCGGCAAGATGAGTCGTTTCAAAGATTTGCCTGTAAAATTCTCCAACGTCCAATATACTGGACCTCGGGCTTGGTGTATGTTCCCCGGCGTTTCTCCCGGTGGACCCGAAAGCCAACCTACCATGTCACCAGTCCGCAAACCCCAGGCGACCGATCATTCTGTTCTGAGTGAAATGCTTGCAGCCCGGCTCCAGCAACTCGAAATCGAGAACGGTGGGACGGAACGCTTCCAGCGAAAGCTAGGCCTTGCGCGCGGCACCTACTACACGATGGTGCGTGGTAGAGGAAATCCGACGCTCCGAACCATCGAACGCATCGCATCGAGCCTCAATATGAGTGTATTCGAATTGCTTGGCTTCAACGATACCGATGCCCGTCGTGCGCTGAATAAAAGCGGTATCGATTACGATGAGTTGGTTTCCGCAATCGAAAAGAAAAATCAAGCCGAGCGTAGCCTTGCGCGTCAGACGCGATCACGCAAATTGCCATACTGAAATTAGCACAACCGGAAGGCGGAAAGCGGCGGGGAGGCCAAAACCTCCCCGCCGATCCGCTATGCGGCGACGCGCTCGCTGGCTTGCGCCAGCCGGCCCAACTCCAGACCGATGAGATCGACGGTGTAAACCCGCTGGCCGTCGCGCTCAAAGCTGTTCTGCCGAAGTCGCCCGCGGACGTGGACCAAGTCTCCCTTGCTGATGTGCTCGTTCACGTAAGACTGGATCGCCTTTGTGAAGATTGTGACCTCGTTCCAGTGCGCGTCGTCCTTCCACTGACCTTTGTCGTCCTTGAACGGGTAGTTGGCGCAGATGCTGACGCGAACAGTCTTGCCGACCTGCTTGATGGTTCCGACCCGACCGATGAGAGTGAATTCGGCGATATTGCGCATTATCTTTCTCCATCTTGTGGGGCTGTGCCCCGTTGCGATGGCGATCCGTTCATGGCCGGGAAGACGAAACAGAGCCGGAGCCGCCAGAGGCGAGCGGAGGGCAAGCGCAGCGCTGCGCCCCGGCCGGAGCCACGAATTTTGGCGCTGCAGGCGCATGCGCGAGGAATGCTGGTCGGGGTCCCCGCTTGCGGGGGAAACCGGCAGGGGAAAATTCTTGGCTCCAGGGGCCGACGTGCCGTCGACGGCCATAGGAATCCAGCCATGCAACCGGGAGCGACAGCCCGAACAGGGGAAAGATCTGCGATCGTCGCCAGCGCCCGGATCTTCGGCGGACGGATCAAAAGGGACGGCCATGTGATCGTTGCGGCGTTTCGCACATTTGCCGACGGACGACATTTCGGAAGCGCCGACCTGTCCTGACGAGTACGATCGTCTTGGCGATTCCCAGGATGCGTGCGGCCCGCGCGGAGAGACCGAGCACTGCGGAACGGCCGCGCAGTTTCAGTTTTCCGCGACCCCCGGGGCGCTCGATCACCTGCTCGCAGCCAAGTGCGTCCATGGCTAAAGCTCAAGAATGCCAGGCAAAGCGAGGAGGTGAAGATGAGGTCGACCATTACGTCACGCCCGCCGCTTTTCGTTGAGGTGCGAATTGATCTGCGACATCAAAATCGGGCCGAGCGAGAACTCTCCGGCCTCCGCTTTTCGAGTCAAACCGCGCAGGTAACCGCCGGCGGACCTGATCGCCGTGCCACGCTGCAGAATGCACGCGACAACAATCGCAGCCGGCGTCTCACCGAGGATCGTTTGCGCCTCCTCCCAGGCACTCGGACTAATTCCGAGCATCGATCGAACCACGGCGGCGGTGGCGAGGAAATCCCGCCAGTTCGAAATCCCGCCCTTGGCGTAATCGACAATATCGGGGCAGGCGCTCAGCACCATTCCCAACGGATAGGTCCCTTCCGCCACCCTCGGTGCTTGGGGTGTTGGCTCAGCCCTCGCCGCCCTGCCTTCTCGAAGGCTAGGTTCAAGATCAATAAGGGGGTCTGTATTTGAATTCTGTATGTGGCGCTCAGAATGGGACTCATTGGCGCTAGGATTCTTGGTTTTGATATGTGTTTTCAGAAGATTGAGGACGTCATCTGCAAGCTGTGACAGCTCTTCGGCGATCGGCTCGAGTTCTTGCCTCGTTGCGGTGCGTGGAATCTGATCGACGATCGAGCGGAAGGCGGCATGGACTTCCTGCCAATCGGCCGGCCCCTGCCCGTCTCGACGTGTCGGAACATCTTCCTCGATGCCGGTGGCGATCATCTTGGCAATGTCCCGCCGGCACAGCGTGATCCGCTCCCGGACAAGCTTGAGCGCCCGCGCTTCTGCCTCGATGTCGGCCGCCAGGCTCTCGAACTCCTCCGATCGAACAACCAGTGGCGAAATGTCGAAACCAAACGCCAGTTCGATCTCGCCGGCGCTGCCCTTCCGCGCATAGCGCTTGCCGTTTGGACTATCGCGCCGAACGACCAGGCCGGCGTCGACGAGAACCGCGAGGTGACGCCGCAGTGTCGATGCCGGCATCCCATGCGCCCGCAGCGACAACTGATGGTTCGACGGGAAGACGATCAGGTCGTCTTCGCCGGTAAGCGCGGTCTCGGGGTGGAAGGTCAGCAGCGCGTTCAAGACCGATAACGAGCGCTCGGAGACGCCCAGGCGCGGCCGCGCCGTGCAGATGGCATGAAATATCTTCCATTTGTGCACGACCTTCTCGGGCGGCCGCGCGGTGGCCACCATTTGGCTTGCCACATGGGCAAGCGTCAGCGATCGCCGCCCAAAGGGCGTCGTTGGGGAGTGTGACTGCATGTCTTTGCCTCAGCCGGGCAAAGAAAATCCGCTCGCCGAAACGACGATTAAATCGCGTTGAGACTCTTGACTGCGATTCGCGAAAGTGATTCTCTCTCAGTCGCCAAACTTGAAGAGAAGGCTTCCGGAACTCCGTTTCGGGGGCCTTTTTTCTTTTGCCGTGTTGCTCCTAGTAGATGGTTGATGGATGAGGCAGTTACGCCTCGTTGGCCTCCTTACGCTCGCTCGACTTGGAGAAGGTGTCGAACAAGTGCGGGAGCTGTTCGACGAGAAAGTCCGCGAATGAGGCGGGCACCTTCTTGTCGATGGAGAGTTTCAATTCGCGGTCTGCACGTTGAACTTGAGCGATTCGCTGTCCGTTAGCAGCCAGTACCGCAGCCGCGCGTTCGGTCCGGGAGGCATGTTTCGCGGCAGAGCGGCTAGCCGCAGAAAATGCGGCGAGAAATCTCCCATCCGAATCTCGGCCGGCAAATGCCGGGTCGCTGATTGTAGCTCTGATGCGTTTGACCACCGCGGGGTCCGCAAGCAGTTCCGAAAAGGTTTGCCATCGGCCACGACCGATTTTCGGAGCCTTGCCAATCGCGTCGACAATGTCGTGCGGGATCGCCTTCGCAACGGTGATCAGCTTCGACGCCTCAGCTCTGTCGATGGCGAGTGCATCTTGAACCACCGAGCGCTTGTGTCCGGCGTCTTCGATGTGCATCGCAAACATTGCGCGCTCGACGAAACTCAAATCTTCGCGCGGACCGTTCTCAAGGCCCTGGGCCACCACGAGCTCTTCATCCGAGAGGGGCTTGAGGATCGCTTTCACGAGAATGCCTAGCTCACGCGTAATACGAACGCGACGATGGCCATACGCGCTTTGATATCGCCCGGGCGCCGTCGGATGCTCACGGACGAGGATCGGTACTTCCTGCCCCCTTTGTGCAATCGATTGCTTTAGAACCTCGTCGGAGCTGGCGTCGTCGTCTCGAAAACGATCAGCGACCGGAGAAGGATCGACAAGGAGCGGGTTGATCTCGATGATCGTCGCGCCCGCGGCAATTTTGTCCCGGAGTTCTTGGTTTTCCTTTTCGACCTCCGAAAACGAATCCTTCAGCGATCGCACGGCGCCGGCTGAGACTCGCGCTGGCGCTGCGGAAGTTTTGTTGTCAGCAGACAACGGGACCGTGTGAGGGGCGGTGAAGAGGCTTTTGATTGTGTCAGTGCGCTTGCTCATCGCCCCCACACCTTCTTTATGAGTTGCGTGATCTCACCGTTGACAGCATCCACCGATTCCAGGGCTCGGTCGTATGCCCCTCTGCCTACGGATCCGCGATCTAGTTCGTAGAGTGACTGTTTGGTTAGGCCTGCGTTGGCGACTGCCGTCGACTTCCACACCGTCGCTTGCAGTACGTCCGACCCGAACAGGTTTCGTAGGAGCGCAACGATCTGGGCCTCCGGCACGTCATTTGGATCGTGGCGCGTGATGACGTAGCGAATGAAATCATGGTCGAGGCGGCCGCCCGCTTCCTCGATGACCGCCATCAGGTCGGAGGTCATAAGCAGAAACTGGCTCATCGAAGCGACATCCACCATTTGGGGATGGATTGTCACGAGCATCGCGGTGGCGGCGTTCAGCGCCCCCATCGTGAGGTATCCGAGCTGGGGCGGGCAGTCGATCACGACGACATCATAATCGTCTGCCACTTGATCAATCGCGGAAGCCAATCGACGGAAGAATAGGTCATGTCCCCGCTCCCGACGCTCGATCATCGCTCGGGGCGTATGGTGCTCGAACTCCATGAGTTCGAGATTTCCTGGCACCAAGCCAATTCCTTCGAAATATGTGGGGCGAACAACCTCACGCAGGGGCCGGCGCTGATCGTCGTAACGGATGGCCCCATAGATCGTCTCGTTTGGGCCGATATCAAATTCGGGTTGATAGCCGAACATGGCCGAGAGAGAGGCCTGGGGGTCGAGATCGAGAGCCAGTACCCGAAAGCCCGCCAGTGCGAGATACTGAGAAAGATACAGAGCTGTTGTCGTCTTCGCTGAGCCACCCTTGAAGTTCGCAACGGTGATGATCTGCAACTTTTCGTCGTCCCGGCGGCGCGGAAAAAACTCAAGCCGTTCCCGCGGACGCGCCTCGGCAAGGTAGGCGCGCAGCTCATTTATTTGCGCCAGTGTGTAAGACCGCCGCCCGCCATGACCGGTAGAGGGGATCGGGCCTAGGCCGTCCAACGAGAGCTGCCTGAGATATCCGTCCGATACGCGGACGATTTTGGCGACCTCGCCTGAGGTGAAAGAGCGGAGTGATTTGCTGGCTGCTGGAGGGAATAGCGTGGTGCTCAGCGAACGGAGCTGACCCGAGAGGATGCCCGCGTGTCGCGTGATCCGCGCGCTCGCCGTCTCATTTTCCTCGTCAACGATGCTCATTATGGCGACTCAAGACGGTTTCTCTGCGTCAGACGGTATTTGTCCGTCTTGAGAGAAGACACAATTCCCGAGTCGCCGCAACAAATTAAGGGTTAACGAGACCTTAACGTCCGATAGGTCACGCGAGGTCGACAGCATTTGTTGTCAGCAGACAACATCCGACTTCAGACGGGACGTTGTCTGCTGACAACGTTCTTTGGCCGCTCCGGGGCCTCACCTCTCTACCGAATATAGGCGAGATGCCCTGCCCTGGGCTCGCTCGGCGTCATTGTAGTAGCTCGCCGCCTGCTGCACCGACCGGTGCTGCGATTGCTGCATCGCTTCTTGCAAGGCCACCCCCTGGCGGGCCGCTTCCGTCAGATATCCTGACCGTAGCCCGTGCGCGGAAAACTCCCGCGGCTCGAGACCCGCTATCGCACAGCGCCGCTTGACGATGAGGTTGACCGATTGCGGTGTCAACGCCCGCTCCTCCAAGGCCTCCCAACGGTCGATAGCGCGGAAGATCGGCCCCTTGCCGATATCGGCACGCTCGAGCCATTCGCGCAATGCTTCGACCGGCGGACCGACCAAAAACACCCTGCCCGCCTCGTCCGCGACCCCGGTTTTGGTCCGGCCGAGCTGGATCGCCACGCACGGCAAAGTTGGGGAATGCGGATCCTTGGGGTCGAGCGGCACCGCGGGCTCGTCGGTGATCTGCTCGACCCGGAGTCGCGCCACCTCGCTCCGTCGGCGTCCGCCCGAGGCGAACGCGAGGAGCAGGATCGCCAGATCGCGGGTGTCGACGAGCCGGTCGGAGCAACATGTCGCGAGCAGCCGGTCGAGCACGTCGCGGGTCACCGCCCGCTTGCTCTTGCGCTGGCGCGGCCGGACGCTGGCCCGGACCGCGAGCCGTAAGGCCGCGCGAAGACTGGGGGCGTGGAACGGACCCTCCTGCCCTTTCCAGCGATGCAGCGTCCCCCAGTTCGCCAGCCGGCGCTTGACCGTCGATGGCGCGTGCGGTCCCTCAGTGCGAAGTAGCAACGCCGCTCGCAGCTCTGCCGCGACCTCGGCCGGCATGCCGTGTTGCGGGTCGGTTTCGCGCGCGGAAGGATCCCAGAGGTGATGCGCCACGTACTTCAGGGCCAGGCTTTCCGGCGCCGGCCACGGCAGCGGTGCTCCGGTCGCGGCCCTCGCCCAGCCCTCGAGGTAAGCCAAATCGGAGGCGAGCGCCCGCAGGGTATTTTCGCCCATGCCCTCGCGCGCGAGATGTTTCAGGGTCGCGACGTCGTCGTCGGTCAGGAGCTCGGCGAGCCGATCGCGCCGCTCCATCGGCAAGATTGCCGAGAGCGCGTCGAGCTGCAGGGCGCGCCGGGCTTCGGGGTCGGAGACCAGCACGCGGGAAGTGATGTCGTCCATCGGCGGCGCTCCGTCAGAAGCCGTAGCTTCGATCTGCCCAGCGCAATAGCACGCGGGCGTCAGGGTCGGGCAGGCGGACGCGCTGGGCCTTCAGGCCCTCAGCGATGGCGCGTCCGACATCGGGGTCAACCCAGTGGCCGTGGGTCATCAGGAAGAACCAGCCGAAGGGCAGGCCGATCGCGCGGTCCACGGCCTCGATCCGGTCCATCAGAAGGTGAACCGAAGCTTTGGGCGTCATGAGCAGCCGTTCCTTTGGTGGCTTCAATGGCCGCGGGATGAAGCCGACATCGCGCTCGTCCTTGTGCGTATAGTCGCGGGCGTCGAGCGCCCAATGGGCGAAGACGCGCTGCGGCCTGGCGCTCGATTCCTCCCAGTCCTGAAAGAACCGCAGCTCTCTTGGGACAAAGCCAAAATAGTCCGGAACCGCCTCCAAGAACGGCGTCTCGCGCGTTCCGCTCGGCCCGCTTTCGCGAATGACACGCCGCTCCAATTCGGGCCGCTTGGCCTCCCGCTTCTCCCGTTCAACGCGGCCGCAGCGATCGAGGAAACTGCGGACGTGTATCACCGCGCCGCCGGCGCGGCCGAGGAGCCGGTAGACCGGGCCGGACAGGCGATCGGAGTCCGGAAGCTGATCGGTCCGAGGCCAGCTCGGATCGAGCAGTTCCGATTCTCCCCAGGGTCGATAGTCCGGGTTGACGATCGGGCCGGCGCGCCATTCGATCTCGCGGCCGAGCGCTATCTGAAGATAGTCGGCCGCGCCCGGCCCGGTCGGTGCCGACACAAAGGCGCCGGAGCCGCGCCACTCCGTGATCTGCAGATCGGTCTCTTTCAGGCGCGACCAGACCGCCTTGATGTCGCCGCCGTCCTTGGCAATTTCGGCCGTCATCCACGGCCGTAATTCGCCGAGCCGCGTGCCGTCCGGCTGGAGGACCGACCTTGTGTCGCGCCAGTAATCGTCGTCGACGGGGGCGAACCCGAAGGCAAAGCCCGGCAAGGCGGCAGCCAGCGCCGGGAAGAGGTCGGCGTCGGCCGAGGCCGGATTGAGCCCGGCCAGGACGGTTTCGAGCGAGGCGGCATCCGGGAGGCGGGCAGGGGTGGTCATGCCGGCGCTCCTTCATCGATCCAGGGGTTCAGCAATGGCAAGCCCAGCGGCGCAAAATCCTTGGTGTTGCGGGTCGCCAGCACCAACTCGCGGTCAAGAGCGGTGGCGGCAAAAAACCCGTCCATCACCGAAAGCGCAAAGCCGCTGCGGCGGGCCTGCGCCATCAGATCGCCCCAGCGTTCGGCGATCCCCGGATCAATCGGCAGGATCCGCCCGGCGAAGCGCGCCGGCAGATCCTCCGCGAGCCAGGCGGTCAGCGCGTCCCGGCGGCGGCCATCGTCCATCAGGGCGATGCCGCGCCGGAGCTCGGCGATCGACGCCACGCTGATGAAGGCCCGGTCCTCGTCGATCGTATCGAGCCATGCGAGCACCTTGGAGTCCGGCGCCGGCCGGCGAACCTCCGAGAGCACGTTGGTGTCGAGCAGGACATTCATAGATCGAGGTCGCGCGGCTGGTCGCGGACCCGGTCGAGGTCGAGATCGGCGTCGCGCAGCGGCGAGGCCATCAGGAACTCGGCCAGCGTGCCCTTGCGGACGGTCTTGCGCGACCATTCCTCGGCCGAGACGATGACGACGCTCGGCTTGCCGTGGCGGGTGATGATCTGCGGGTCGCTCTGGGCGCGCTCGATCACTTCGGAGAGACGCGCCTTGGCGCCAGCGACCGTCCAGTGATCCGATTCGTGAGCAGGGGTTTTTCGGGGGATTGTCATGACTTGCTCCTGTGACCATAATGACTATCGTGACTATATGGCGAATCGCGGCGATTTTCAACGGGCGGTGTGCGGGGAAGACGTCCTTGCGCTAGTATCGGGGGCGAACGGAGGGAAGCGTCATGGGCGGTCACGCGAAACAAAACCAGCCGCGGCCGGCGCCGGCCGACGAAGCCAGTACTACCGGGCGCAATCGTCGGGCCGTTCGGACCGTCGATCTGACCGAGGAGGACATTGCCGCGATTGAGGCCAGCGAAATGGCACCCGGCTTCGAGCACCTTAACGCCGAGCTTGAGCCGGAGCCGGCCAAGGCTTTTCGCGACAATCTCTACGACGAGCCTTGAGCTCGGCCGACACGGATGTCGATCAGCGCCACGACGTCTGACGCGCCCAGCGAGCCCGTTCGGAGGAGGGGAGGGGGCTGGCAGCGGTCGTGTCCTCTCGTCGATCGGAGCCCCGGCGGGGTGATTTGCCGGGCTGAGGGCGCTCAGAATCGCTGATTTGCGCGGTGCCGTCCATGACTATCGATAAGGGATAGTTATCGATAGTGAGAAGGTGCGGAAAAAGGCACCGCTATGACGGAAGCTATGTTCATGATAGCTTCCGTTGCACCGATTCCCGTTAAGGTTATCAAGCCCTTGCCTTCCGGCTACCAGATCCCGGATCCGCTGCCCTGGCCCCAGATCGCCGGGCCGCTCGCGGCCGCCGAGGACGCGCTCGCCCGCCTCGACGAGCGCCTGGCCAAAAGCCCGATCCGTGACGGCTGGATCGCCCGGACCCACTTCACCGACGCCTGTGCCAGTCTTTGGTTCGAAGGTGAGCTTGTCCATCTTGAGGACCTCGTTCTCCACGACGCCGAGATGGACGTCCGCGCCCCTACCCATGAGCTGACCCGGGCGCACGCAGTGCTGCGCGCCCGGCGGCGAATCGCAAATGCCAAGCCGGGCTGGGCGCTGTCGATCGCCGGGCTCGCCGGGCTGCGCGGCCGGGGAGGGCAGGGCGAGTTAGAAGACGGAAGCGGCGGCCGGAACGAGGAAACGGACGAGGAACTGGATGCGAATGAGGCTGGCGATGAGGCCGACTCGGCGGAGCCGCTTCGCCTCACTGTCACCGACGCGCGGCTGGCCGACGCCTTCGCAGCCGTCGACGCGGCGATCGCCAAAGCCGACCGCACCCTCGCCGGCGAGATTGCCACCAGCCGCTCGTCGGAACGGGACCCGCTTGTGTATGACCTCGACTGGGACGAGGACGAACGCCTCGACGCATGGCGCGCCGTCGTCGACCAGACCCACACTCTGCCACCGGCTTTGGCTGCCGCAATTGCCGCCGACGCTTGGAGCGCGCTCGAACCGCTGCAGCACACGCCTTGGCTCGGCCGCCTGCTCGCAGCTAGCGTGTTGCGCGAGCGCGGCAAGACCCGCTGGCACCTGTCCTGTTTCCATGACGGCCTCAAAGCCATTCCGCGGGAGCGGCGGCGGCCGCCGCGCGATAGCGCCGGGCGCCTTGCCATCCAGCTCGAGGCAATCACGGCCGCAGGCGCAGCCGGCCTGAAGGATCACGATCGCTGGCTGACCGCCCGCACCCTGCTGGCCCGCAAGCTCGACGGCCGCCGCTCCACCTCCCGGCTGCCGGCGCTCCTCGACTACGTGCTGACCCGGCCGATCGTCTCGGCCGGCATGATCGCCAAGGAGTTGCGGATCACGCCGCGGGCCGCCCAGGATCTGGTCGCGGAGCTCGGGCTCCGCGAGGCGACGGGGCGAGGGCGCTATCGCGCGTGGGGAATACTTTGAACATCTGCGCACTACAAAGACGATGGCGTTAGAGTGCGATTCGACATGTCATTGCTTGCCGCCACACAAATCCCCAAGCCCGCCGACGAACAGGCATTCGAGCGTGCCTCCATCGTGCTTTGGCGCGGTCTTCTCGGTGACCCGAACGTCCAACGCAACGGTCGTCGCGGTCAGCGCCAGAACGGCGTCGACCTCTTCGGCGTTCGCAACGGCGACCCAGCCCATCACGTCGGTATCCAGTGCAAGTTGAAGAGCGATGGGCATGGGCTGACTGCGGACGAGATTCGTGAGGAAGTCCGCAAAGCACTGACATTCCGGCCCGACCTGCGGGAATATTTCATCATCACGACCGCGCCCGACGACGTGGCATTTCAGGAACTGGTGCGCGAGCTCTCACTTGAGCAGAAGTCCAAGGGCCGCGCGATCCTGATCTACGTCTGGGGCTGGAACACGCTCGAGGAGCGGATCAGCGAGAGCGCTGAGGCGCGCAAGCAATTCGATCCGGACTACGGCGCTTTCAGCGAGCGGATTCTCGAGGAGGTCGAAAAGGTCGCAGTCGTCCAGGAAGAAACGAAGGCTAGCTTCGAAACCGGATTGTCCCGTCTCGACGCCCGCTTTGCCAGACTGGAAAGCATCCACCTCGCGCCGGGCGACTCGACAAGCGGTACGACTGCGCTCGAAGCGCAACTCGACGCAGAGATCAACGAATACCGTGACCTTGCTAACTCCGGCAAACCACGCACAGCGTTGCCACTGCTGGAACGTCTGCTCGCGCGCGTGGAACGCACGGCATCCGGCCGTATCCTGTTCCGGATCAAGGCTAATATTGGCTCCTGTTTGCTGGCCCTCGGCGATGACGAGAAAGCAGCGCGGCTCCTCTCCGACGCATACGATCACGCGCCGACGGAGCCGAAAGCAATTGCCAACAAGGCGTTTTCGCTTCTGCTGCAAGGGCGATGGCAGGACGTGCTGGCGTTCGGCCAAGACGCACTGAATACCGATCCCACGAACGAAGGCGTCGCCGGCTACCTCGTCCAAGCTGCGCGGTTCGACCCATCTATCGGGGATCCGCTCGACCTCATACCGGCCGACTTGAGGCGAACCGCTGCGGTTGCGGTTGGTCGCGTCGATGTGCTCCGCCACAAGGGCTTGATGCCGGCGTGGTGGGAGGCCGCGCAGCAGGCGCTCGCCGCGCATCCGGACGATCGCCATGCGCGGCAGTTCGCGGCTGACGCGGACCTCGATGAGATTCTGCGCAATGAGGGCGTGCAGCGCGGTCACCTGCTGACGCCCGATCAGCGAGCACGGATCACTGCGGCCACCAGCGTTTTACGCGAGCAATGGGACGCGGCTCGCTCCTCTGAAGGCGTTGTGCGTCCAGAGGACGCCGCACTCTGCAGCAACCTGGTGGTGGCATACCTCGCCCTCGACGATTTGCCCGCTGCTCTTGAACTTGCGCGGCAGGGCCTTGCTGCAGCGCCGGAGGATGTCGAGCTCGCCAAACGGGCTGCATTGGCAGCCGTCGAGGGCAATGATGATGAGCTCGCGTGCGATCTCCTCAAACGTCTTCCGGTTGGACCCGACGCGACCATTCTCGGTTTTCGTTACCACGCCGCACGCGGCGACTGGAGCGAGGTGGCACGGATCGGTCGTGAACAGAACGACACCATTCCCGATGTTGAGCGCACGCTTGTTGTGACGGCGTGCCGATTGGCCGAGCTGAAGCTTCAGCGGCCGAACGATCTTGACGTAAAGATCGCGGCGATCGCCGAAGAGGTTGCCGACGATGCGCGTTCCAGCATCGTTGTCGCCGACTTTGCGCGGATGGAGGGCCTGGAGGCGGTCGCCGAGGCTGCTTTTCACTCGGCTCTGCAATTGATTACCGCGGAAAGCCACATATCCGCACGGCTGATGGTTGCAATGCATGCAGTTCGACGCGGCGACGCCAATATTGTCGCGGACCTGCTCCACGGGCATGTTGCAGAAGATCACGATAATGACGCGCTCCGCTCGCTCGCCAGGGCTCTCGTGAATGACAGTCCGATCCGGCAGCGGGCGGTCCGCTTTTTCGAAAGACTGCCACCCACAATCAAGAGCCTCGAGTTCTATCTGCATGCAGAGGGCCTGCTGCACTACAACCGGGGTGCGCTGAAGGATGCCGAGACGTGCCTTCGTCGAGCGATTGCGCTCAGCGCAGATCTGACGAACTACCTGACACTCTTCTCTACGCTCCGGCGGCTGGATCGCCGCGGCGAAATCGGGCCCATTATCGAAAGCCTCGATCTCACCGCTGTCAAAGGGACCGCCGGTCAAAAAATGTATCTCGCCCAGGCGATGTTCGCCGAGGGTCTCCGTAAGCAGGCGCTGGCATTCGCTTACGACGTGTTGCAATCGGCGAAAAACGATGCCGAGGCGGCGCTGCGTTATTTTGGCCTGATGATGCTCGATCTCAATGGCCACGAAACGCTGCGACCCACGATCGTTGGGCTCGACGCCTGGGTGCGGCTAGAGGGTGCGCGCGGTGAGTCGGCAAGTTTCGTTATTGCGAACGGGCTGGACCGGCCGGCCGATGGGCTGGTGAGCCCCAAACACCAGCTGGCAGCTGCCGCCATGGGTCTAAAGGTTGGCGAGGACTTCACCGTCAAGGCCGCGTTCGGCACGGACGCGACCTGGCGTGTGGCAGAGGTAAAGCACAAATATCTGCATGCCCTCCACGACGTCATGGGGAATTTTCAAACGCGATTCCCCGACGCGCAGGGCTTTTACACCCTGAAAATGAAAGAGGGCGACGTTCAACCCGCCCTCAATGAGATCAAGAGGGTCTCCGAGAGCAACCGTAAACTCGCAGATCTCTATCTGTTGCAACACTTGCCAATGGGTATGGTGGCGAGCCGACTGGGGGGCGACGCCATCAGCTTCGCCGACTATGTCCGATCGCTTGATCATGACATCAGCACCTGCGCCGGCACGGCACAGGAGCGGGACGCTGCTCACGACGTGGTCGAGCAGCACCGTGCAGCGGGTGCAGTTTTCGACACCTACACGGCGTGGACGGTAGCAACGATGGACGCATTCGACGTCCTCCTCGCGGTCTTCGGAAAGCTCGTGGTTCCGCGATCCTGTATCGATGAACTTCGGGGGCTGCGCGACCGGGATGAGTTCGGCGGTGAGGGGAGGTCGATGACGATCGCCTGGCACGACGGCCAGTATATTCGGCAAGAGCATACCCGCGCGGACATAGAGGCGCGACGGAACTTCATCTCAGCTCAGATCGCAAAGGTCGAGGAGCATTGCGAGATCATCCCTGGCGTCGCTCCCGATACACCGTCTGAACTCGCCTCAATGCTAACAGAGACGTTTGGGACGGATGTACTCGACGAGGCGTACGTCGCGCGCGAGGGATACGTCCTCGTGTCGGAGGATATGTATTATCGACAGGCGGCCACAGCCGCCGTCGGCATTCAAGTCAAGAGTGTTTGGCTCCAGCCGATCTTTGCCTTTGCGCGGAAAGCATCATTGATTGACGCGAAGCGCCAAGCCGAAATTACGGTCAAGCTGGCGTGGCGGCGGCACGGTCACCTCTCTCTGGATGCCGAAACATTGTTGAGCGTGATGCAAGCGGACACAAGCGCAGAGCTTGCTGACTACCGGGCGACGAGCGCATTCATCGGCACTCGCAACGCCGACCTCATGTCGCATCTCTCGGTTTCTCTCGCGTTCCTGCTGCGCATTTGGCAGAACGGTGGCGTCGCACAGTTAAAGACTATGCGGGTAACCGGCATACTGCTCGAGCAGCTGACACGTTTTCGCAATAACGACTGGGCCTTGGTGCTTGCACTCGTTGAAGATGGAGCGTTATGGGATCTGCGCGAATATATCGACCGATGGGTGATCGGGCATTTCCTGGGGCTGGAGAAGTTGCGACAGGCCGAACGGGAGCTTGCGGCTATTCGGGCGACCAATCGGCCTAAAGCACGGCCGAGCGGTAGGCCGAAGCGGGCCGCCCGGTAGCCAAGAAAAGCTCATGTCCCTCTCAGCGCCAGATTTCCGAAATGAACGGCCGCCATCTACGCCATGTCGGCTTGATGAAATCTACGATTACGCGATGCCGGCATGAGGGAACCTACGATACAGTGCCTGCGAATACGAACCCGGCTCCAGGCCCGGAAGACAAATAAGCCGCAAAGTTGCGCGGCAACTGCGGGGGTGCCAGATGCGGATACATACCGAGGTTGTCGATGGCCCCTTGGCGTTGCGAATGCGGCGCCTTAATGCGGCGCGGGAACGGGCTATAGGCCGCCAAATTCTGACGCTCCCCCTTCTTGCCGCACAACTCGCCGGCGGCTTTATTGCACCGGCAACGCGAGAAATCTTGTATCCGGCCATAAGGGAGGCGCTCGAGGCCGGCGGATACGAGGACATCGACAAGGTTTCCCAACTGCCGGGGATGCCGGTGGCTGTGCTATCCGCGCTCCGAGACTGGTGGGACATGAAGCTCCCGGCTTCATTGCCCGAAAATGCTCGTCTCAGGGACTTCACGTTGCTCGAGGGCCGCGTGCGGGGTGCCCTGCCGCCCGGAATGCTGTCACCTCCCGATCTGGTCAAAACAGCCCTGGAGCGACTTCACTTTGCGCCGAAGTTGGTCGGCGCCATCACTGTTCAAGACATTCCGGATATCAAAGCGGTTTGGCGTCCGCTCATTCGGGCGCTCTGCGATGTCGTGCCCGTGCGATGGATTGGGTCACAGCACAGCCGGCGCGACGGGTTCATCGGAGAGATTGAAACGCGCTCCTCCGGTGCAGCATTGCTCGATTCCGCCGATCTCTGTGCCGATCCGCGAAGTGAAGTGAGGGAGGCATTGCGCTGGGCGCGCGCGCTTGTGACGGGTGGAAAAGCCACTCCCGATGAGATCGCTATTTCGGCCGCCTCGCCGGCGGCGTGGGACGATGCGTTTCTGGTTCTCTCGCGCGAGGCAGGGCTTCCCGTGCACTTCACACACGGTATTCCGGCGCTGGCGACCCGCGAAGGGCAGGCCTGTGCTGCCGTCGCGGACATCCTGTTACGTGGATTGTCGCAAGAGCGCGTAAGGTTCCTGTTTGCCCGGCTCCCGCGTAGCCCAGCCAAAGAGAGCCTGCCCGGCGACTGGGCCAAAGGCTTGCGGCGGAGCGCTGCGCTGACAAGCCCGGGGCTTTGGCGGCACGCTCTCGAGCAGGCGCGAGGCGAGCGGGCAAACGGCGATCTCGCGGAACGCGCATTGTTGCCTGTTCTGGATGACTTGGCCCGCGGCATTGCGGCTGCGGAGGTGGTCGGACGCCGTCTCTTGAAGGGACCGGCACTCACCTTGTGGCGCGATGCTTTGCGTATGGCGCCCCCACAGGCCATCGAGCTCTCCTTGCAGGCGCTGCGCGTGGCCGACGGACGCGAACCCGGAAACGCCATCGCGTGGGGACCTGCCCGTCACCTAGCAGCGGCCCCTCGCGCGCATGTCCGCCTCATCGGGCTGGATGCGAACGCGTGGCCAAGACGGTCGAGCGAAAACCCACTGATACCGCAACACCTGCTGGGACACCTCCGGCTGCCGTCTGCGGAAGCCGCCGAAAGTGACCAGGTGATGCATGACGTCATCGTCGGCCAATCGCAGAACTATACACTTTCACGCGCTTACAGGAGTGCGACGGGCTCCCTGCAGGCAGCCAGTACATTGTGGCCGAAGGACCGAGAGCAAGTCGTGGGACGTAGCGCGATACCCGCGCATGCCTTCAGCGAGAGTGATCGTCTCTATGCCCGCGCGACCGACGCCGGCAAGGACCCGCAAGTACGCGCAAGTCGTGCCTGCTGGCGCGCGTGGTGGGACAGCGAGCAGCACACCGCACACGACGGGCGGGTCCGTCCCGACCACCCGCTCATTGTCGAGGCTCTCGCCGAAGTTCAATCCACGACGTCGCTCCATCGGCTTCTCTGCGATCCGCAGGGGTTCGTCTGGGAATACGCGCTTCACTGGCGCGAGCCAAACCTCGACTCTCAGCCGCTCGCGCTCGACCATCGCGCGTTCGGCGAACTCGTTCACTCCCTCATCGGTGGCGTGCTGCGCGACGGCGTCCCCCGAAACGCCGACGAGATCGGGAGCGCTCTGGATCGAGAGGCGGCGGGCCTTGCCGAAACCTGGCCGATCACCAGGGCTGTTCCACCCGGCCTTCTCTGGGGTCATACAATGGCGATGGCCCGCGAGCGCGCGTTGCGAGGGCTCACAGAAGCTCTGGGCGAACAGCGCGGCGTGACCTGGACAGAGCTTTCCTTCGGCGAGCCACGCGACGGGCCTCACCCGTGGGCCACACTCGCGCCCGTCCCAATCGGGCAGACCGGCATTTCCTTCCGGGGACGGATTGATCGACTTGACGAAGATGGAGCGCGCGGCTCGGCGGTCATCACTGACTACAAAGTTGGGACCGCACCCGAGCGTAAGAAGCCGGTCGTGTTCGATCGCGGTACTGAACTCCAGCGCGTCTTCTACGGCCTCGCAGTGCGGTCTCTTCTTCCTGAGCTTCGAAGCGTAAGCTCGCAGCTGACGTACCTCAAGCACGACCCAGCGCGCACGCTGAGCCTGACTAACGAGGAGCTTGAGAAGGCCATAGACCAGGCCGTCGCTTTCACCGCGGCGGGCGCTCGCCTGCAACGTAGTGGCGAGATTGCGCCCGGGCCCGCGCCGGTATTCTTCGATCCGCTCTCTATTGCCCTGCCGGCGGACCTGGACTCCTACCGTCGTGTGAAGCGTCGTTTGTTTGCCCAGGCGAACGGCGCACTCGACAAGCTTTGGAGCAGCCCGTGAGTGTGCCCGACCTCGACGCCCGCAGGCGCGCACTCACCGATTTCGAATCCAACATACTGGTCGAGGCCGCGGCTGGCACCGGCAAGACGTCGTTGATGGCCGCCCGGGTCGCGATGATGATCGCGACCGGAATTGATCCCACAAAGATTGCTGCGATCACCTTCACCGAGCCCGCGGCGAGCGAGCTCGAGGCGCGGATACGCTGGACGATCGACGAGCTCCGCCATGGAAGGCTGCCGCCTGCACTCTCCGGGATTCTCTCGATGCCCTTAGGCAAGGCGGAGCGCGCGCAGCTCGATGCGGCAGCGCCACGCATCGGAGAAATCACGGCAACGACGATCCACGGCTTTTGCCAAGGCATCCTTCGTTCGCACGGGATCGACGCCGCGCTTGACCCTGGTTCGCGCGTGGTCGACGAGACCATTGCCGATGCCCTCTTTGATGAAGTGCTTGCGGCTTGGCTGAAGGAGATGCTGGCGCGCGGCGACGAACTGGACGGTCCGGTTGCTGTTCTTGCGAAGGACGATCCACTGGGCGTCGTAGAGCGGGTCCGGGAGCTTGCCGACCTCCGGCGAAAGCATCGCAGCGCGACCGTGCCAGCCCCGGATTTCTCAACTCGGCCGGACCGCACTTTCGCCGACGCCGTCACCGCATTTTCCCGCTGGCATGCCGCGGGACCTGGAGAGACGTGGACAGCCGATCTCATCGCCGATCTCGAGCGCCTTGCTGCGTTCTTCGAAGGTGACCACGCGAACGCGGGATTTTCCGCGTTGTGGCGCCTGACTCGGCCGCCGCGCATCAGCATGATGCGGCAGAAAAGTATCGACCTGCTGCCCTACGACAGGATGCGCGTCTGGAGACAGGCGCTCGGCGAAGCGGACGGGCGCCGTCGCGGACAGGAAGCAGCGGAACACTTCGAAAGGGTTCGAGCGGCTTATCGGACGCTGATTGGCTCCATTGCGCAAAGCTTGGTGCATGAGCTGGCTACCCACCTAACCGGAGTGATCGAGGCTTATGACCGGCGCAAGCGCGAGGCGGCCGTTCTCGACTTCGATGACTTGCTGCGGCAGGCGCGAGCGCTGATCTGCGAGAATCCCGACATTCGCGCTTGGCTCGCCGCCCGCTACGCGTACCTGCTGGTCGATGAATTTCAGGACACCGACCCCGTACAGGCGGAAATCGTATTCCGCATAGCCGCGCGCTCGCAGCCCGAGACTTGGAGCAGTGCGGTCTTGCGCCCCGGCGCGCTGTTCCTGGTTGGTGACCCCAAACAGGCGATCTATCGCTTTCGCGGCGCTGACGTGGAGTCCTACGCGCTCGCGAAGTCCGTCATTGCAAAGGCCAAGAATGGCTGCCTGCTTGCTGTCACTGCGAATTTCAGATCCCGCCCGGAAGTTATTGCGCACGTCAATCGCGTGTTCCAAGGCGTTCTCGAGAAAGCGGGCCAGCCGGGTTTCGTACCACTCGCGCCGACCCTTGAGTTGCCGCCACTGCCTTTCGCGGCGGCCGCGAAACTGACAATCGACGTTCAGCGGGATGCGAACGCCGAGGAACAGCGCGAAGCGGAGGCGGCCGCCGTCGCCGGGCTGTGCGCACGCCTGATCGGCGCGCTGAAGATCTGCCGACCGGACGGGACCGAGCGGTACTTGCGCGCAGGCGATATCGCGTTGCTCGCGCCGACACACACGGATCTTTGGCGCTACGAGCGCGCCCTTGAAGCCCGCCGGATCGCGGTGGCCTCTCAAGCGGGCCATGCGCTATTCCGCCGGCAAGAGCTTCAGGACGTCCTCGTTCTTATTCGCGCGATTGCGGACCCGCTGGACACGCTGGCCTTCGGTGCGCTCATGCGAGGCCCGGTTGTCGGTCTGAGCGACGAAGATCTTCTTGATATCACGGCGGCGCTCTCTCCCGACCAAGACGGTCGTCGGCGCTTCCAGCTGCGGACGTCGTCAGACGAGGTGAGCCATCCCCTTGCACGGGACGTCTTGGCAAAGCTTCAGGCGCTTCATCGTCTTGCCGCAGAACTCACGCCGATGCAGCTCGTCGCCTTTGCGATCGAGCGCCTGAACTTGAGAGTGGTCATGGCGGCACGGCACGGCCAGCGGAACGCGCGTGCGCTCGCAAACCTCGACGCTATTGTCGAACTCGCAAGGCCTTACAACGTCGCTGGTCTCCGCGCCTTCGCGCTCGATCTCCAACGCGGATGGCAGAGCAAGCGCCGACATCCGGAAGGAAGGGTCGACGCATCCGAGGACTCGGTAGAGATCGTCACTATGCACAGCGCCAAGGGTCTCGAATGGCCCGTCGTCATAACGGTGAATTCATCGACCCGCTTCAAACCCCAGGACCAGTTTGTCTATCGGCAATCCGACGACACGATCCACTGGATCGTCGGAGGCATCGAACCGCCTGCGCTTGCGGCAGCCCGCGAAGAGGAGGAATTTCGCGAGGCACGGCAGCGCGAACGGCTTTGGTATGTCGCGACGACGCGCGCACGCGATCTGCTGGTGATCCCGGAGCTGCCGGGCGCGCCTTCACGCTCGTGGTCAAGGGTGATGAATCTCGGGCAAAAGGAGCTTCCCGAAATCCAAGCTGACATGTTGCCTGAGCCCGTCCCCGGCGTTGTGCACCCCGCCGCCAATGATCAGACCGAGATCGTCTTCGCGGCCGAACGGAAGACGTTGGCAGATGCTTCACCGCCGATCATATGGGACCGCCCAAGCGAGCGCGACGCGGATCGCAGCGCCGAGATCGTGGACGCGTTCGTTCTCGACGACGCGTCCCATGCGTGGCCGGAGATAGATGGAGCGGGCGCGCTGCGCGGTTCGATCCTGCACAAGCTTATGGAAGAACTCCTCACGGGCGAGCTCGGATCGACCCGGGGCCAGGCGGCGGCGCGCGCGGCTGAGCTGCTCGTCCAACTGGAATCGAGCGTCCGCGACGAGCGGGATGAAGGAGGACCCGACGCGCTCGAAATGGCGGAGACGGCCCTGCGCACATTGGCTCTTCCTGAACTCGCACCCTTCCTCGGGCTACTTGTTCCTGAAATCCCGCTCTGGGCGGCAAATCCGCCGCACTACCTCGCCGGGCGCGCGGACGCGGCCGCTATCGAGGGGGAACGCATTGCACTCGTCATCGACTGGAAGTCGGACGTGAATCCGACCACGGCGGCGCACGGCGCGCACGCAGCGCAGCTGCGCGACTACCTCAGCGTCACGAATGCGCAACGGGGCGCTGTCGTTTACATGACCACGGGCCAAGTGTCCTGGATCGAACCCACGTAGCGTCACCAAGGCGGATTCAGTATCGGTGTCGGAGTGCAGACAAGCACCCGGCGCGAGCCGCGCGTCATCGCGACGTAGAGATTGCGCGCGTTGAGCACGCCGGCATTGAGGACCACAGAGATGTCAGCTTCGAGACCTTTCAGCAACAGCGTGCTTCCGACGGAGCGTCTGGCAAGTGGCCGGCCAATGAGCCTGGACTGTTCCCGTATCGCGACCGTCGCGTCTCGGAACGACGGCCCGCCTGCCGCAAGTTGCAGAGCCCGCTGCGCGGCCGCCAGCACCGCGGGGCGGTAGCATCGGACGCCGCCCGCTCGATTGATGGCGGCGAGGAGATCGGCGACCTGCGCGAGCGACCGCGACGCTTCGAATCGAACGGCGGTCTGCTCGATGTCGGAAAGAGCCCGGCCGAGTTTTCCGGCGCTCGCCGCGGCGACCGATCGCATGAGGTCGTCTGCGGAAAAGGCGCTCATCAAGTTCTCCGCGAAATCGGCCACGACGGAGAGCGCGTCCGCTCTAGCGAGGTCGAGCGCGCCTCCGAAATCGGTGAGATCGCGCAGGTCAACAGCCTCGACCGTCACCGCTCCCTCGACCTGCCGAGCGAAGCGACGCTGTCCACGAGGATCCGTACTGTCGCCGATAATTAGGACCTTTGTCTCGCCCGGCGCCTCTACCGCAGCGGCAGCGTGCCGCAGCGTATCGTCCTGCCGACCATCGAGCTGAATCCACTCGACACCGCCAGGTGCCATCCGGAGATCGATTGGTCTGCCTGTCGCTAAATCGGGCCTTATCGCCAGCAGCCAATTTCCCAGGTCGCGTGCCCCCGCGTTGATCCACCGCCAAGGGGTCGCGAGTTCTCCCACAATCGGAAAAAACGACACGACGTCCGCCTGCCAGTCCGCCAACGGATCGCCGCCGAATCCAAATATCGACTGAAAGGGATCTCCGACGACGGCGGCAGGTAGGCTCTGCGCCAGCCAGGTTACGAGGGAGTGCTGGCGGATCGAACAATCTTGGTACTCGTCGACGAACAGGTGCGCGAAACTGGCGGCGAGGACATCGTTCAGATGTCCGGCCGCAACGAGCCGCGCTGCCGAGCCGCGGATCGCTTCGTAATTCGGCCGGGCACCGTTGACGATATGGGGATCGTGTCCCGCGCGTTGCGGAAACGTCGAGATCAATCTGATTGCGAAGCCGTCCAGTGTCGTGGCGCGGTAGGAGCTCGGCTTCACGCCAGCCCTCTCGAGGCGGCCGCGGAGCGCCGCTACCCCGGCGTTGGTGTGCGTCAGCACCAAGATCGGCTTCGACCTGTTATGTCGCGCGAGAGCCTCGATGATGAGTTGGGTCTTACCACAGCCCGCCGGTGCTATCACCAGCCCGCGGCTTATCGAGCGCAAGTCGATCTCAACGGCTGCCATCTTCGACCCAGTCAAGAACGCCATCCATTACACTGGTGAGGCTGGCGTCGGAATTTCCATATGCGGGGCCGACAATGGCCCGCCCCGCCGTCTCCATCGTGCTGATGGTCTTCAGCCATCCAAAGCGCGCTGCTGCATTCCCCAGAAGAGCGCGACTATCGGGAGAGAGGCCGTCTATCAGCGCTTCCGTTTCCAGATCGCCGAGCGCCTTCGTGCCTCCTGAGATTGTCTTGACATGCGCTTCGATCAACGCGCGATCCTTCGTCTCGATAGCGAGCTCGAGCAGTTCGCCGACAGGACCGTCCGGCAGCGCGGCAAACAGCTCCTGTTCGAGCGCCCGGCCGCCCCCCCATGCAAAGACCCTGCCGCCGCCCGCCATAAAAGTTGCCTCAGCCGCTGCTGGAGCGGGCTTGTCGCTATCTCTCAGAATGGCGGTCCGGTATCCGAGCGACTGCAAAGCGAGCGCGCGGCTGAAGGTTTCGTCGCCATTGCCGTTGACCAAGGTCGCACCGCAGGCGGACAGCGACGTCTCGCCGCTCGCGGTGAAATGCTGGTCCAGGCCACGCATCAGACCGATTTCGCTTCCGCCCTCGCACACCACTATCGACGAGGCGAGCAAGGCATGGGCGTGGGCGCGGATTGTGCCCTGTACATTTCCCGCATCGCTCGCCCGAGTGGCCATATGCCGCCCGCCTTTCTCGCGAACGATATGGAGCTGGTAGGCACTCAGTTCGGCGACGGCAATCGGCGAATGGCTCGTTGCAAAGACCTGCAGCAGCGGCAGCTCTTCCTTCGCGCCCAGCGCACCGAGCAGGCGGATGATCCGGTGCGGCTCGAGCCCATATTCCAGCTCGTCGATCAGAAACGTAGTTGCCTTCTCGGCCGCCTTCCGCTGCAGGGCGGCGATCAGCAGTCGCGACGAACCAAGACCGAGAGCACGTAGCGGCACCCCCTCTTCATCATGGAGCGAGATAGTGCCACCGGTGAACGTGACCGAACCGGCATCAATCAATGCCTGTACGGCTGCTCCAACGGGTACGCCCATATCCCCGGCGGCGGCCGTGACGATCTTGAGCGGTTCCTTGAGTTCTTCGAGTTCTTTTTGGTCGAAGGCCTCGCGCATTTCGCGAGCCGCGCGCGTCAGCTCCTTTGATGCGTCTGCGTTGCCATCGGTGAGTTTGGTCAGCACTGAGCCGCGTCGCCAAGTCAGATGCACATCTCCGGTAACGCCAAGCCTCGCGGGAGCGATGCGGGTACGATCAGCCCAGTTGAGATTGCGTGTCCGACCTGCAGCCTGAGCGCGTGGGGAGACGAGCGTCCATTCGGGTTCAAGATCGTCCTGCACTGTGAGCTGCAGCGTCAACGCGGTTTCGAGCCCTGCGCCGGGTTCCGGTTCCACCAACCCGGTGGCCACATCGAAGCCCACCAGGAAGTCGCCATAGGTGTCGATGTTCTTCAGGGGGTCATCGAGGGCGCCCAGAGTCAGTGCAATGCGGACGGCTTGGCCGAAATCGAGAGCATGGAAGTCGGCGTCGGTGAAGGAAATCGATCGGCGAGCGCCAAGGCAAAGATCGATGGCATCAAGGATCGTGGACTTCCCGCTGTCGCCGGGGCCGATCAGGCAATTTATCCCTGGTCCAGGCAGCCAGCGAAGGCCTTTGATGGCCCGAAAATTGTCGATCTCAACCACACGGACCAGCGCCATACCGCTTCCCCCAAGATCGTTCGCCGCCGGGAGCGTCCATCGAATCGGTGGATCCAGCCGCCGCGGTCCAACCCTCCGTGTCACTGCGGACGACTCGGCTGAGCTTGACATACAATGCAAATGCATTACATGGGTTGGCATGACGACGCAAGGAGCCGGTTATGGCTAAGACGGCTGAAATCCTCGAAATCCCCGCGACCATCACGGACCGCGGGCAGACGACCGTGCCCGCCGCCATCCGCAAGATGCTTGCGCTCGGCAAGCGCGACCAAGTCGTGTTTCGCGGGCTGGCAAACGGCACCGTCGTGATCGCGAAGAAGTCGGCGGACGACGGCGATCCGGTGATCGGCACGTTCCTCGCATTCCTGGCGCGTGACATGGCAAACGAGCCATCGCGGATTCGGCCGGTGCCGAAGTCGCTGGTCGCGCGCGGCAAGTCCCTCGTCAAGGGCGTCAAGATCGATCTCGACGCGGCTCTGCCGGAAGATGAGGCGTGAGCAGCGGCGACACCGTCGAGATCAACGGTTGGACGATCTTTGCGCATCCGCTGTTTCTCGACCAGCTCGAGGCGATGATCGCGGCGGTCGAGAAGGGGCGCAAGAAAGACCCAAAGGGATATAAGAAGAGACGCACCGCAAAACTCCTCGCGGCCGTCTTGAAGGTCGCGTTCGAAGATATTCCAGGTGACCCGACCCGCGACGTCTATCGACAGGGCGGCACGCTCGGCGACGACTACAAACACTGGTTTCGCGCGAAGTTCTTGCAGCAGTTCCGGCTCTTCTTTCGCTATCAGCAATCGGCGGCTTCCAAGATCATCGTCCTTGCCTGGGTGAATGATGACTCGACGCTGCGCGCCTATGAAAGCGCCAACGACGCCTACGCCGTGTTTCGCAAGATGCTAGACCGCGGAAATCCGCCAGACACCTGGAAAGAACTCGTGGCGACAGCATCGAGCGATGACGCCAAACGGCGTTTGTCTCGCTCAACACGCGGCAGATAAGATTGGGTCTCACGCAAAGGCTGATAAGCGGTGACGATCACAGCGGAGGCGGCATTCGAGCAAGAGCTGGAAATCTTCCGCAAAGAGGAAGAGACCGCCCAACAACAGTTTTTTGCCTATCTGTCCGTGCGCGAGCTGGCGGCCTCCGACACCGAGGTTCTCAGGGCAATGAACACGACGCCACTCTTCTGGCTGACGACTCATCATGCCATGCTCGTGTCGGCCTTCATCGCGCTCGGTCGCATCTTTGACCAGAATTCCGCTCACAATATCGACAGCCTGATGGCGCTCGCTTCAAAAGACCTTTCGGTCTTTTCGAGACCGGCTCTTGCGAAGAGGAAAGAGAAAGCCGGACTGAAGACGGACGAGGCCGCAGCGTATGTTAGCGACGCGTTCGAGCCGACAGCGAGCGACTTGAGAGCGTTTCGCAAAAAGATCAAAGCGCAACGCGTGATTTACGAAGCGCGATATCGGGACATCCGCGACAAGGTGTTCGCTCACAACGAAATCTTCGATCTCGACTTGGCCAATCAACTTCTTGCAAACACCAGCGTTGCCGAAATGAAAGCGGCGTTCGGTTTTCTCCACGCACTCTATGAGACCCTGTGGCAACTGTTCCACAATGGCCGAAAGCTCGGATTGAATGCGAGAGCGTTCGTGCTGCCGCCGGGGTCGATGGCGGGTGCACAGATGCTCCCCGGGGAGAAAGTCTTTCGAGAAGGTCAACGTGTCCTCGCGCACGTCGTGCGGGGCATCGAAGCTGAAGCAAAAGGCAGCTGACGTATGAGGCCAAGGAGGAAGCGCAGCATGGCGAGTATCCAACTCTCCGCAACCCCAAAGGGAAATGGCTATCAAGCTACCGTGACGTTCGCCGACGGAGCATCGATGAGTTCAGAGGAGACCTACCCGACAATCGCCGAGGCCATAACCGCCGCGGCGATCAAGCTGCTCGACATGCCCGAACGGCTGGCGGCACTCGACCGGCCACGCGGTTAATCAGCGCCTGTTCGCGAGGTCCACCAGCACGTCGCCATGGCACGCGAGCGGTGCGCACCAGCACACGAGATCGCGGCCGCGAAGCTCGTCGAGCGCTTTGACCAGCGCGGGCTGCGCGACGATCCACGCGCGATATTTCGCGATGACCTCGGCGCGAGAACCGTCGCGCCCGATAACGAACGGGTTGCCCCATGTACTCGGGTGCCCGATGTAAACCTGCGTCGCACTCGTGCGCTTGCCGACAGCGCCCGCATTCAAGACCTTGCACATGATCGTTCTCCTTTCCGCTCACGCGGGAAGGCCCCGCCTTGCGGCGAGACCTTCTACGCGGGCGTCTCAGTCGCGGTTCGGACGAGACCAGATGAGCGAGTGGCCTTCTTCGCCTTCCACCTCGACCAGCGTGGCGTAGATCGGAGCCGGAAAGCTCGGGTCGTCCAGCTTAACCGAGAGATAATCGCGGTTCTGCTCCTGGGACTTTTTCTTCCAAGCTGCCCCGAATTCGATAGTGCCCGCGAAGATCCGGTAATCGGGGGCCTTGTCCGAGGTCCGCTCGGCCGGGACGATCTTGGCCTTCACGGTGCCGAGGGCGAGGGTCTTGACGCTGCCCACGAAGCCGTTGCCGTTGACGGTGAAGTTGCCGATGGTAGCCATGTTCGTGTCCTCTTTCGTTTCTCGGGCCGCGACCACCGCGACCTCGATGGCGGTCGTTGACCGGAGGCGATCGGACCGCACCCGAAGGGCCGCCACGCAGTAGAGGGCGGCCAAGGCAAGGCTTTCTTGTCTCGCGAGGAATGGGCGCGCAGCGAACAGGGGAAGAAAGCCGAGCACGGCCGTTGCGGTCTTGGGATCGAGGCGGAGCGCAGCGACGACGGCCTTCGGTTAGACATGCCAAATCGAGGACGCATTGGCCGCGTCAGGCCGAACGATGGGGATATGACTGAGCGACAGACACGCCACACCGCACGACAACGGCAAGGGCACGTTTCGTGAAAGAGACTCGCACGCGTTGTGCAGGCTTTTCTCCGGCCAGCGGCTTCAGCCGCGACCCCGGGCGCTCGCATTGCGATGACACCAGGCATTCGTCCAGCGGGAAGACGTCCACCCAAGAACAGACGGGCGTTTCGGACACCCCGCGGTCCCGCCCGACGCATCTCGCCGATGCGGCTCGATCAGGCGAAGGGCAAACACCGCCATCCCCCGGATGCCAGCCGCGACGCCGCACGCAAGAAAGGTCCCGCCGCAAGGCGAGGCCTTTGTGGTTTCGAGAAATGCGAAACGATGACGTGCAGGCGTCCGAGCCGCGGATGATTGCGCCTCATGCCGCTTGATCGATCTCGGCCGGCTTGGGCTGAAGATCATGAAGATAGGTTACCGCGCGTTGCGCATGCGCGGCTGCCGAGAAGATAAAGCGCTTGTCGTTGGCGAGGACTTCGAGCCACGATGCGAGGTAGCTGGCATGGTCCGGCCTCGGCTCAAGTTCGGGCACGATACCGAGATCCGCACTGAGGAAACACGCGCCAAGCTCGGCGATCAGTTCTTCACGTGCGCGTTCGCTGCGATCCTTCGCGTAACGGCTGAGATCGCGATTGACGCGATGCGCCGGAGCCGTCCAATGCACACATTCATGCGCGAGCGTGGCGGCGTAACTTTCCGCGTCACGGAAGCTCTCAAACGGCGGCATTTGAATAACGTCGAGCGCCGGTGCGAAGAACGCCTTGTCACCGCCGTGCCGGATGGTTGCGCCGGTGTTGGCGAAGAACGCGTCGACATGCGCGATGCGCTGCGCCGGCGCGATGGTCGGCTGCGGGCGTCCGTAATAGTGATCCGGCAAGTCGTCGATCTGCTCGACGCAAAACACCGTGTAGGCGCGCAGGAACGGGACGGCGCGTTCGACTTCGTCGCCATGCTCGTCCGTCTCGGTCTTGGTGACCTTGTTGGCGTAGACCACCACCGTTCCGCTCTCGCCTTTGCGGATGTGACCGCCGAGTTCGAGCGACTGCTTGAACGTCATCCAGATCGGCGACGTGAAGCCGCGCGCGACGGCTTCCGACCAGAGCAGCACGACGTTGATGCCCTGATAGGGCATGCCGTTGTGGCGCAACGGGCGCGTGATGTGTACAGCCGCGTTGGTCGCATCCCACGGCTTGACCCATGGACGCACGCCGCGCTCGAGATCCGCGACGATGCGATCGGTGATCCGCGCATAGATGTCGGCGCGGGGTTTGGTTTCCTTACCTGTCATGATCCTAACCTCCGTTGGGAGGCCGCGCTCATCGCGGCCCGTCACGGCGGTCCGCTGCGAAGGCCGGCGGGGCCGCGCATCCGGTGGCGATGGTGGCCGGGGTGTCGGCAGAGACGCGGGACCGGAACGCAGTGGAGGACGGCAAAGCCGTTGCGCTGCCACGCCGGCCGGAGCATCGACCGCAAGCCGGCACGGGCCGCGAATGGCGCTCCATTCCGATTCATTTCTGTTTGCTCTTTTCTGCCGTGACGCCGTGCGACATGAAAATGGCCGGTCCCGAAGGACCGGCCGACATCGGATCGCGAGCGGGAGGCGGGGCCGAAGCCCCGCCGGCGGCGTCAACCGAATGCTGCCATCTGAACCTCGGCGGCCTTGCGGCTGACGGTCTCGCCGGGTTGTTCGGGCTGGCGCTCGAACGGCTTCCAGCTCTCGCCGACGACGTGCTCATAGGCTGCGGCGGCGCCTTCCGCCGCCATGCGCAGTGCATGCGCCTGAACGGCGACCTCTGCGGCGAATTCGCGCTTGCGCTGGGCCGCGGATTCGAACCCGACGGGTCCGTCGAGGTCCTCGTCGCGCGTGTCGTTGGCGAGCTTCGCTGTTGCCTGTCGCGCCTCGGTGACGGCGCGGCTGTAGAACTGGCCGGCGCCGTGCGCTGAGCCGACATAGGAGCCGACGATGCGTTGCAGGTGGATCTGCATGGCGCGTTCGTTGAGGCCTTCGCGGAGCGCATCGGCGGTCTCGGTGATGAGCCGTTGGTGGAGATCGCGTATGCCGTCGCTGTCGAGGACGGGGAGGCCGAAGCTCTCGGCGATGCGGGTGGCTTGGGCGGCGTCCGGGCAAACGAGCCGGACCATTTCGACTGTTGTGCCGCGGCGCAGCGGGACGATGCGAGCGCTGGTGCGGGGTGCGCGAGCGGTTTTGGTCATGGTGAAGTCCTTTCCAAGGTTTCGCCGTCGGGTTCGATCCGGCCCCTGCCGGCTCTCCCTTCGGGTGCGGTCGCCCAGCGCCGCCGGGATGAGGGCCGCTTCAAGGTCCGGGGGCCGCCAGGCGAGCGAGATCCGGTTGCGGACAAGCGGGGTTCCAGCCTGCTGGAGCCCTGCGCCGGACGCGGCCGGACCTTGGCGAGATCGGCGGCAACCGGTCGCTTGCGACTTGGCCTTGAAGCGGACCGCCGGGGGCGCAGACCGCAGCAAACCCGAAGGAAGAGCCGACAGGGGCCGGGCCGGGTTGGCGATGCCGGAAAGATTCGCCCCTGCCAACCGCCGTCGCCGCGCCATGCTCGAGACGTTCGCTCAAAGCGCGCCGCGAATTCAGGCTCGGTCCTGCTATGCCGCCGCGCCATGCCGCTTCCCCGGGCGACACTCGGCCGGGCTGCGACAGTCGTGCGTGCGATCCGCATCCTGCGGGTTGTCATGAGCGTGACCGGATATCGGCGCATATCGGGCCCGCAATGCGTCGATCGCGGCATCCTGCCGGGCGAGCTTGCGCGAGAGCGCGTCGATCTCCGGCTGGCGCTCGGCCGTGATCGCCGCAAGGTTCGAACGGTAGCGCTCGAGGAACGCGCTCGGGTCGGGCGGCTTGCCGCGATGGTATCCGGACCGTTTGCGACCGAGCTGTGGAATCAGCGTCGTCATGCGACGGATGATCTGCCGCTCGATCATGTCGAGCTGGCGCTGCGTCTGGCGGCGCGCTTCCTCCATGCGTGAAAGCTTAGCAAGGCATTGGGGAGAGGCCGTCATGGCGACGTCCTTCCCTGCCAGGCGATGAAGCTCGAGGGCCCGGAATACACCGCATGGCGGGTCTCATCGACGACGAAACCGAAGCGACCGATCCGGTATTCGTGGAAGGGGACGAGAAAGCGCCGCTCCTCGGTGCCGGCGCCACGTCGGCCACCCGGCGTGGCGACCACCTCGACGAAGCCGGGGTGTTGGTCCGAGGTGATCGCCGACGCGACGATCCAATCATCGGCGTGCTCCTGCTCGAAGGCGCGCCGATCCTTCTCGCGGGATTCGCCGGGGTGAAGCACAGTGCCGAAGATTGCCTCCCAGGCATCGGGCCAGCTATCCTTGATTGTGCGCTCCGCGCAGCGTCGCTCGTAGCTGGTGAACAGATGCGGGAAAGTGATCGCCACGATCGCCCAGCCCTCGTCTTCTTCGTACCAGCCGCGCCGCTCACGCAGCATCGAATGGACGCTGCGGTTGCGCGCGGCCGCGAGATGAAAGCCGCCGTGGCCCGCCGTCGAGTGGCAGACGACGCCTTCTGCGTAGACGGTCGCGCCCTGCGACGGGCCCCAGGGCGAGTGCGCCGTCGAGCCGATCTCGCGGCGGGCAAGCGCACGCTTTTCGCGCTGATGCTCGGAATTCTCCGCGACCTTCGCGCGGAAGGCCGCCTCATCGGCAAGTTCGCCGGGATGGCCATAGAAGTCCGAGCGCGTCCATTCCGCGATCGGCCGGCCGATGCGCCAGCCGGTTGCGAGATAATGGCCGCCGTCGCGCGCCGGCAGCATGGCGAAGGCCGTGTCGGCAACGCGCGCGGCGAGGAAGCCGTCGCCGCTGCGCCCGAACGCGACCTCCGGGAATCCGGAGACCGAGTCGTCGGTCTTGGTGGTGGGGAGGGCGGGGGCGCTCATGCGACTATCCTCCCTTCCACGACGTCGGCGGCGACCGCGTCGGCCGTCACCTCGTCGAGAACGGCGTGCGGGTAGCCGTGGCTCTGTAGCCAGCATTCGGCGTCAGCACGGTGGCTTGCGAGATAGACCAGCTCGGCATCGTCGCCGGGCCGATCGAACACGCGCACCGCGCCGACCTTCGGACATTCGGTGACGACGAAGGTCAGGTCGCTGTCGACCGAGAAGGTGCGGTGGACGCGAAGCACCACGACGCCGCCACCACCATAGTCGCCGGCATGCAGCGTGATGCTTGCGCTGATGACAGTGTTGCCGACACGGCGTTCTGCCTGCTTGCGGATCAGGCGGCCGCTGCTGTTGCGGTGTTCCCAGGCTGCGAGCTTCTTGCGATGCCGCTCCGGCGGCCGCCGCGTGCCATCGGAAAACCGGATGATGGCGCCCAGCGCGGCGAGGTCGTAGATCGACTGTGCGGACATGACGTCCTCCTGTTCGTGGGAGTGGAAACGAAACCGCCGCCGACAGAGCCGGCGGCGGGATGTCATGCAGATTGTCGTAGGCGGGCGGACTATTCCGCTGCCTCCGAGAACGCCTCGGCGTCCGAGGCGTCGTCGCCATCGCCGTCGGTGACCTCCGGGTCCTCGAGCTGGTCGTCGGCCTCGTCGTCTGCTGCGACGGCGTTCTTTGCGAGCCACGACGACACGGCGGCCTTGTCCGGAGCGAACAGCGCGGCCGCAGGCATGAAACGGCCTTCCTTGAAGTGATCGACCAGGGCGGCGCGGGTGTCCTTCACCTTCTGTCGCGGAAGAACCGGCGTGTCCTTGCACGAGCCTTCGAGCGCTGCGCGCGATAGGCACGACAGGAAGTCATCGGTGCCCATGTTCGGCAGGAAGTTGTCCGCGCCGACCACATCACCGGCGATGCGGGCGACGATGCCGCTGTCGGTGCGGTTCTCCCGGCACGACAGCACGTCGGCGAGGGTCGAGCGCGCCGCGACGCGGAGCATATCCATGTCGAGGACGAGCTTGCCGTCCTGATCGAACAGTGCGGTCGCATGCCGCGCGATGCGCCGGTTGCCGTAACGGGTCCCGCCACTGCCGGAATCGACCGAGACGTTCTGTCCGGCAAAGGCAAGGATCAACAGTGCCATCAGCGTGTCGTCCTCGATCGGCGCGCGGGCCAACGCCTCATGCAGGGCATCGGTGCGGTAGTCGCCGATCATCTCGACGCCCTTGCGCGTCACGTCGGGACGCGTCTTGGAGACGGTAGACGCATCCGCAGAGTCATCGCCGGTGACCGCGTCCTTGCCCTTCGGCTTCTTCGCCACGGGCATGCGGTAATGCACGCTCTGCACTCGGCCGTCGCGGTCGAGATACATCGCCGTGCAATCCGACTTCGACGGCTTGCCGTAGACCCGTTCCGCCTTTGGCGGCAGCTTGACCTCGCCCCAGTTCGTCGTCTCGGCGATGATGCCCTTCTTCGGCAGGTTGTTGGCCATCCACTCCTGCTGCGCGCCGAGGAACGCTTCCACATCCGTCGTGTAGCGGCCGTCCTCGTCCGCCGGCGCGAACAGGTCCTCGACCCACTGGATGCCGTAGGCCTGGGCGAGATCGTCACCGAAGTTGGCGTGCCGCGCGTACATACGGGCCTTGGTCAAAGCCTGCGCGACGCTCCACCACGACACCTGCGGATCGGCCTTGGAGGGCTTGTGCTTCTTCCAAACCTCCTTCTGCTCTTCGAGCGAGGCGGACGCGATGGTGCGGAGCTGCCGCTCGTCGGGCATGTCGCCCTTGGCCATGTGATCGAGCATGACAGGCAGCACATTGGCGAGCAGACGGAGCTTCCTGATCTGCCGGACCGGCAGGGTCAGCGCAACGCCGATCGCTTCCTCGGTCCAGCCGAGCGCGACGAGGCGTTCGATCGCACGCCACTGGTCGACGGGATTGAGCGCTTCGCGGGCGATGTTCTCGATCATCGAGCGCATGGCGCCGTTGTCGTTCGCCACCTCGTCGACAATCACGTCGATCTCCTCGAGGCCGGCAGCGATCGCCTGCTTCACACGACGATGACCGGCATTGATCACATAGCCATTGCCGCCGCCGGTATCGGGCGTGATGACGGGCGGCTGCACGATGCCGACGGCCTTGATCGTCGCCAGCAGCAGGGCGTCGGCCTGCGGCATCGACTTCGTCTGGCGCATGCGGTCGGGATTTTCCTTCAGCGCACGCGGATCGACCTTGATGAGATGCATCGGATTTCTCCTGTTCGGGTTTGCGGACCGCGCCTCGCGCGTCCTTCCTCGTCTTCTTTCCGAAGACACCCCCCGGCCCGCGGAGCGGTCGGGCCGGCACAACTGCGGCCGAGCATCCCTGCCTGGCCGGACCAGCAGGGCTTCCAGCCCTGCGCAGGACGACGGGCCGGGATCGCGCAGGCGGCGGTTGAGCGTTAGCGCTGCCGGGCTGGCCGATCTGCGAGCGGGCTTTCAATTCCCTTTTCTTCCTCACGCGGCGATCGCGCTCGCGCCGCTTCCCTCCACATCGCTTGCAAGGGCTTTCTCAACCTCCGCCAACTGGCGGCGCTTCTCGGCGAGATCGCCGGCGAAAGCGAAATCGCCGTCCTCACGCGACTGGAAGGAGGCAAGCCTGCGATGCGCGTCGGCGAGACGCTGACAATAGCGCTCCCGCTCGCCCTCGAAATCGTCGAGCGCATGCTCGAGGCGGGAGATCGCGCCGAGCGGCGTCACGGTGACGGGCAACTCGATCTCAACCTCGGCGTCGGTGCGGATCAGGGCGGTGCTGTACCGGTAGCCGTCGCGGCCGAAGCGCTCGCCGGTATAGTCGAGGTCGAAGCCGCCGATCGCGGCGATGGTGCTCTCGCCCTCCTGCTGAAGCTGCACCAGGGTCAGGATTTCCTTCATCAGCGCGCGGCCGGCCTCCTTGCGCTCGACATAGCCCTTGCCGACGATGCTCGCGGCGAAGGCCTCGCCCGTTGTGGGAACGCGGCGTTCGATATCCTTGCCAACCTCCGCGATCCGCCGCGTCGAGAATTCGATGTCGCGCTCGGCGTCGCGAATCTGCCGGCGGACGGCGTGCTGATCGTCGATATGCGCGGCGCGCAGGCGTTCGAGCCGGGCGATGTCGGCTTCGAGCCCGGCCTTCTGCATCAGCCGCTGGTCGCCGCTCGCGATCGCCTTGGCCATGGCGAACTGGTTGGCCTGGCCTTCGCCGAGATCCTCGAGTCGGCGGATCGACGTGTCGCCCGAGAGCGCGGCGGCGATGAAGCGGGCCTTGCGCTCATTGTTCTGCCACATGCTCGCGTCAAGTGAACCCTCAGTGGCATAGGCGAAGATGTCGATGACATCATGCTGATTGCCCTGTCGCTCGATCCGGCCCTCGCGCTGCGCGATCTGCGACGGCAGCCACGGCACGTCGAGGTGATGGAGCGCCTTCAGCCGAAGCTGTGCGTTCACGCCAGTGCCCATTGTGTCGGAGGAGCCGATGAGGAAGCGGACCTTGCCGGCGCGCACGTCGCCGAACAGGCGCTGCTTGGCCTCGGACTTCTTGAAGTCCTGCATGAAGGCGATCTCGGACGCCGGTACGCCGAGACGGACGAGTTCGTCTCTGATCCAGCGATAGGCCGAGAAGCCGCGTGTCTTCTCGACGTTGATGGTGCCGAGATCGGAAAAGATCATCTGCGCGGCGCCAGGCAGCTCGTAGGGCTTGCCGTCGGCGCGCACGTAGCTGTTCGCCGACGTCTCCTGCCAGATGCGCAGGGCGTTGGCGACGAGCAGGTTCAGCTTGTTGTCCGGCTCGTTGTCGTTGTCCGGATCGACCAGACGCAGATCGATCGCGGCATGCCGGCCATCGGTGATGACAGAGAGCAGGATGTCGTCGCCGGGCTCCGGCGGCCCATCCCGCATCTCGATCGCCTTGATCCGCGCATCGAGCAGGAGCTGGTAGCGCTTGAACGCCAATGTCGGCTTCGCGGTGAAAATCTGCCGCTTTCCGGTCGAGATCGCCGGAATTTTGACATACGCGCGCAAATCCTCCGGCATCACCACGTCGGCGAAAGAGCGGAACATGGCGATCAATTCGGGGACGTTGACGAACGTCGCGAACCGCGTGACCGGCTTGTACTTGCCGTTGGGCTGGAGCTCGAGCTCAGTCGAGACGTCGCCGAAGGTCGAGGCCCAGGCGTCGAACTCGTGCAGGCCGCGATCCAGAAGCGCCGCGTAGCCGAGGTAGCGTTGGACCGAGAACATCTCTCCGAGCGTGTTGGTGATCGGCGTGCCGGAGGCGAGGACGAGTGCGCGGCCCGGGTTCTTCGTCTCGATGAAACGGGCCTTTACATAAAGGTCCCAGGCGCGCTGCGAACCGTTGGGATCGACGCCCTTCAACGTCGACATGTTGGTGGCGAAGGAGAGTTTTCTGAACTCCTGCGCCTCGTCGACGATGATCTGGTCAACGCCGATTTCCGAGATCGTCAGCAGATCGTCCTTGCGGGTGGTGAGCGCTTCGAGCCGCTCCTTCAATCCCTCCTTCAGCCGTTCGAGCCGCTTGCGCGAGACGCGGTCGTCGCCTTCCACCTTGGTCAGCAACGTCTCATAAAGCTCCAGCTCGTCCTGGATCATCTGCTGTTCGAACGCCGATGGCACGCCGATGAACCGGAACGCCGAGTGCGTGATGATGATCGCATCCCAGCTGGCGGTCGCCGCGCGCGACAGGAAGCGATACCGCTTGTCCTTGGTAAAGTTGGTCTCGTCGGCGACGAGGATGCGGGCGCCCGGATAGAGCGCCAGGAATTCGCGCGCGGCCTGCGCCAGACAATGACCGGGCACGACGAGCATCGCCTTGGCGATCAGGCCGAGCCGGCGTTGCTCCATGATGGCGGCGGCAAAAGTCATCGTCTTGCCGGCGCCGACGGCGTGGGCGAGATAGGTCGCGCCCGAGGCGATGATGCGCCAGATGCCGCGCTTCTGATGCCCGTAGAGGACAAAGGCGCCTGAGGCGCCGGGCAGCTTTAGATGCGAGCCCTCGAAGGCGCGGGGCACGATGTTGTTGAAGCGGTCGTTATAGACCCGCGCCAGGCGATCGGTCCGGTCAGGATCGGACCAGATCCAGCTCTGGAAGGCGGTCTTGATCTTTTGCAGCTTCTCCTTCGCCGCCTCGGTGTCGACGACGTTGAGAACACGGCGCTCGCTATCGCCGCCCTTGAGGGTGTCGAAGATCTGCGGCACCGCGGAATTGAGCGCATCCGACAGAAGTTGACCGGCGTGCCGTCGCTCGGTGCCCCATTCCGACGTGCCAGCGGCCATCCAGCCGAGCTGGCGGGCCTCGACAGTCCATGACGCCAACTCCGGCAGGTGACGGATCTTGATCTCCGCGCCCATCGTCTCGTGAACGAAGGCGACGATGTCGGCGGCGGGAATCCACGGTGCGCCGAGGCGCGCGGTGATGTCGGATGGCCGCAGGTCGGCGGGCTGCACGCCCTGCAACGCCGTGACGTTGCGCGCATAGGCGGGGTCGAGCGCGGCGGCAGCTTCAGCCGCCATGAGCTTCGATCGGACCGCGCCGGAGAGATAGGCATCGGCCGTCTGCCACGCGCCGTCGGTCGGATCACGGAAGATGGCGCTGCCGAGTTCGGCGATCACGTCGTCCGCATCGCGATGCAGGAGTTCGGCGATATGGTCGGGATCGACACGGCCCCGCTCGTTGAGCACGACGGCGAGCGCATCGGCAGCGCTGGTGATGAGGGGCGACGCGGGCGGAGCGATCACCCGTTCGGTGAAGATCGGGCCCGGCTTCGCCGTGTCGGTTTCGAGATCGTAGTCTTCGATAGAAGCGACGAGCCAGCAATCGGGATCGTCGAGGAATGGCTGCAGGTTGGGCCGGCGATGCGTTTCGCGCACTTCGCCGGTTTCTGCGTCTTCGCTCGTCGAGACGACGGTGCTGTTGATTGGCCCGAAGGCGCGGACGAAGTTCGACCAGGCGATGCGTAAGCGGACCTGCGCGTCCTTCCACGGCCGGTCGAACTCCTGGCACTTCAGCACCTCGCGAACCGCGTCGCGGATCGGGATCAGCTTCTGAATGATCCGGACGTGTCTTTCCGGAACGCCGTCGGCGCTGCGGCCCTTGCGCACCGTGATGGCGGCGGGCCCGCCATCACGGATCTGCATCAGGCCGCGGGCCTTGTCGAAGAAAAAGCTGCCCTCCCGCACATGGCGATCGGCAGTCACATGGACGGATGCCTCGTAGTCTGCTTCCTCCACGTCGAAATCGATCGGCTCGGGCTCACCGTTATAGATGGCGTCCGGAAGGCGGGTAATCGCCTCGTCCAGCGCGAGGCGGAGATCCTCGCCGGGTTTGGGAAGACAGGTGTAGGTCTCGCCGAACGGGCCGGCGGTCAGCGCATGCATCCCGAGCACAAGCCCGGGATGGCGCGTGAACCAGCGGTTGACGCGAATGGCGCCCTCGTCCTCGGTTGCCGGACGCACCTCCTCGAGGTCGAGCCAGGACAGATCGCCTTCCGGCTCGCCGGGCTTGCGCCGGCGGAAGAACAGGATGTCGATGACGACGTCGGTGCCGGCATCGGCGCGAAAGCTGCCTTCCGGCAGACGGATCGCACTGACGAGATCGGCGTGCTGCGCGATGAGCTCGCGCGCCGCCCCGTCGGCCTTGTCCATGGTGCCGTGCGACGTGACGAAGGCGGCCAGCGCCCCCGGCTTCAGCAGGTTGATCGCCTTGACGATGAAATAATCATGGAGGCGAAGCCTGAGCGAACGCAGCGCGCGGTCCGATCGCACGGTGCGATCGGAGAAGGGCGGATTGCCGATCGCCAGGTCGAAGCGTGGCGGCAGCTCGGTGCGCGCGAAATCGCCGGCGACGATGCGCGCGCGCGGCTGCAGCAGCCGTGCGATGCGGGCTGTGACGGGATCGAGTTCGACGCCGGTGACGTGCGAGACCTCGCGTAAATCCTCGGGCATCAGCGCCAGAAACAGGCCAGTGCCGATACCAGGCTCGAGCACGCGGCCACCGCGCCAGCCCAGACGCAGCACCGCAGCCCAGATCGCCCGGACGATAAACTCCGGGGTGAAATGGGCATACTGGGTGCAGCGTGCGAGCGAGGCGTAATCCGCATCGTCGACCGCATCCTGCAGATCGGCGCCGATCTCGTCCCAGCCCTTCGCGAATTCGATTTCGCCCGGCCGGGGGAAGACGCCATTGGCGAGCTCCGAGGCCCCGAAGCCGGTGAAGCGGATGAGTTGTCGCTGCTCCTCGACGGTCGCGGGCCGTTGCTCCGCATCGATCTGCGTGGCGAGGCGGAGCGCCGCGATGTTGTCGCGGGCGCGCTGCTTCCAACCCTTGGCGAGGCCGCGTTCGCCGGACAGATAGAAATTGTCGCCGCGCTTGCCGGGACGGGCCGCGGGCACCCGCGCTGATATGACCGGCGGTGTCGCTAGAGCCGGCGTTGACGGTGGTAGATCGTCGTCATGGTCGTCATCGCTGCGGAAATCGGCGAACGCGGTGACGCCGAGGCCGAGGCCTGACGAGAGCGCGGTGTTGCCGAACAGATCGAGGGTGAAGGGATCGTCATGCGCCATGGGGAATGTCCTTCTGTTGGGCGCGCGCAGCTGCCCGCCGGCGCGGGCTGCGACGACGGCACGGCGTTGCGGAAGTGAGGGAGGTCCCGGCGCGACGCCGGGTGCGGAAATGCGAAGCCCGGCGCGTGGCCGGGCTGTTCGCAAGTCGGAGAGGGAGAGGACGGGCTAGGCCGCGATCGTCTCCGGCAAATGGCGGAGCTGGACTGGCAGCTTGGCCGCAATCTCCGCGTCGGTGAGCTCGTCGAGCAATTTCAGCATGGTGCCGAACCGCCCGGCATAGACGAGCACGGTGCGGCGGCCACGCATGGACGCGGGCCAGCGCTCGCCGGCATAGCCGCGATAGTCTTCATGCGTGCTCGACCAGATGTGCTCGAGCCGCTCATCGCGAGTCATGGCGCGAACCGGCCGCGACTCGCGCTCGATGATCGCTGCCTTCATCCGCTCCGGCGAAGTCCGATCCGAGAGATCGCAATAGCCGTGAAACCAGCGTCGCCGTCCGTCGATGGCGAGCGCGAAGAAGACACTGGTGACGCTGCCGGTCATGAACTCACGCATCGCGAATAGATCGCCGCGCAGGAACAGCGGCGGCAGGATGTCGAGCATGTGATCGTGCTCGGCCTCGGCGATCTCAAACCACTCGCCGGCGAAGAGATGCGCGGCGTCGCCGGCAGCCCAGGTCGGATCGCCACGATGGCGGTTGAACATGCGATACATCTCATGGCGCGTGGCGACGCCCTGGAAAATCTTGCGGAGTGTCGGGAGGGTGTGCATGGCGGCTCCTTTCGGCTTGGCGGGCTGAGGCGCGAGCGATCCGCGTGATCCCTCATCACTTCAGCCCTTCATCACCTCTCCGGCGGGCCGCCTCTCCGGTCCGGCGGGTCAAGGGCCGCGGCACGCGGGCGAAGCGCACCCTTGACGCGACGGCCGGGCATGCGGCATCGCGCCTTCAATTCTTTTCCGCTCTTCCATTCCCTTTCCGCTCTTCAGCGAGGCGCCGCGGCATTCGCGATCGCCGCAAGCGCCGCCTTGAACACGGCCGAGCCGCGTTCCTCCGCAAAATCCGTCGATGCCGCGACGGCAAGGCAGGCGGCGTGGATATCGTCGTCGCTGATGCTGGCGAACGGGACTATGGTCGTGGCGCCGTCATAGGCGATGACCTCGCCGACCGTTGTTCGCACTTCGGATTCGTCGAAGCGGAGCAGGACGTGAACGCTGGGCGCGGCCGCGGCGTCCGCCACTTCGCGGAATCCCGCGAGCATCTCATCGGTCGAGCCCGACAGAATCGCGGTCACCGTGATCAGTGTCGCCATGCCACCGAAGCCATCCGAACGCATGCGCGAGCAGGTGAAGGCGGAGGAGACGGCGACCTCATCGAGTGTCGGCGAACGCCGCACGACATCCTGAAAGATCGTCGCCCAGGAGATGACACTCAGATCGAGCTCGACATGGGTGTCGCCGGCTTCTACTTCGGCCAGCCGATCGGCGACGATGGCATTGAGCACGCTGTCGGCGTCGGCCGAGGCGCGATGCGCGTCGCGCAGCACCGCGACATCGAGTTCGAGGCACTCCGCCGGACTGTCCTCGGCGAAGAAATAAAGGCCGTCGCCGTCGGGTTCGGCGCTGAAGATATGAGAGAGGATGAGCCGCTCGAGCGGCGTCATATCGGTGTCGGGAATCGTCGTCTGCACGACGGTCGGAACGTAATAGCTGGCCATATCCGGCTCCTGAAAATGACAAAGCCCGGCAGGGCCGGGCGGGATGTGCGGAAGAAAGGATGTGCGCTGGCGGATCAGTCGGGATCGCGGGCGCCGGCGAGGATGGCTTCGGCCTTGGCGATGGCCGGCATGGCGCGTTCGCGCCAATAAGCGCGATCGAGCGCCTGGTCGTCGCCGCACAGCACCTTCACCAGGCCGAGCAGCACCTCGAAGTGATCGGCCTTGCGCTGCACGGTCTCGCGATAGTGCGACGGCACCAGCGCGGTCGCGCCTTTGTAAGCCGTGTCCGGGCCTTCCCAGATGCCGGTGACATAGGTCTCGCCGGCGGATTCATAATCCTGCTTCTCGTTGTCCCAGTCGTCGTCCGCGACGGCGAGGCGGCAGGCCTCAGCGAGGCTCGCCGCGTCATAGCTGCGCTGGCGATACACAGGCAGACGGTGGGTGGTCTCGATCGTAAAGATGGGCATGAGGGTCGTCCTTCCCTTCGGGTGTTGAAGACACCCTCGGGGCGACCGCATCGAAGGTCCGGCGGGTCAAGGGCCGCGGCACGCGGGCGCAGCTTCCCTTGACGCGCCGGCCGGGCATGCGGCAGCGGGGTTCATCCGGCTGCTGCTACGGGTTCCTCCGCCAATCGGCCGACGAGGATCTTCAAGTCATCGTTCCAATCGCCGGCGCGCGGCCGCGACCGCGCATACGACGCGCCCGTCTCCACAGCGATCACGCGCAGGCGGTCGGCATAGACATCGCCCTGCCGATTGTTGTCGGTGGCGGCAACAAGTCGGCTGTCTGCGCGCATGGCCAGATCGCGGATGGCATCCTCGCTCGCCGGGGACCAGCCTCCGCCGGTGCTGACAAACAGCGTATCCGGTCGCAGAACTTGGATCGCGGCGAGGCTCATGGCGTCGATCGCCGCCTCCGTCACGCAGACCCGGGACGCGGCCGCGGGACCGAAGCGGAACAGCTCTTTCGCCCCGCCGGTGGCGAAGCCGCGCCATTGCGGTCCGCGCTCTTCCCAGCCGATCAAGACTCCGTCGCCGCGACGGTGCGCCGCCCACATACTGCCGTGCGGACCCTCGCGCAGGACGCCTTGCTCGACCACCATCGCGACGACCGTGTCGGGAATGCTGCGTTCCACCGTCAGGTAGCGCCAGACCGGCGAGCCGGGGCGCGGAACGCCACGGCGCATCCAGCGATCGCCGATGGGGTGCAGCGTTGTGGGGCGGGCCTCGCGCTGCCACGCCGGCGGGCTCGGAACGAAGCCGACGAGCGAAGCGACATGGGCGCAGGCCTGGGCGAAGCCCTGCGCCCCGAGATGCTCGGCCAAATCGAACACGTCGCCTTTCGCGGTCGACAATGGATCGAACCAACCGCGATCATTGTGAATGACGATGATGATCTCTGCGTTGCGGCGATATTTCACCGCGCGGCGTGTGCTTTCCTTCAGATCGACTTTCCAGCCGTCCTGCTGGAGCAGGGCGGCGCAGCTAACCTTGGCTCGCAATTCTTCGATTTCTCTTTTCTCCATGGCCTTCACCAGGCGCGTTCTGCGCCACCCGGTCCTTTCATCGGTTGATGTTCCTCTCGCGTCATCGTGACGGAACGCTACCCGCCCGCCGCGAAGCGTGCCGGATGCAAGGGCGCGTTGACAAGCCGTCGCGAGGTCGGATTTCGACAGCGGCGCAGCCTCCCTTGCATCGGGCGCAGCGCCAGCGGCATCTGTCGCCCGGCTCAATGAGCCGGGGACCACGGATCGTACTCGTGAATGATCGTGATATCCTCGTCGTCGAGATCGGCCGTCGGCATCACGCCGAGCGAGCCATCGACTTCGAACAAGGTCACAGGCACCATCAGCGTGCGTGCGAGATCGTGAGCGTGGTTCTGCGCGAGGGTGAGGTTGGTCGACATGGTTGGCTCCCGTCTTGCGGCGGGGACTATCCCCGCTCGACAGGCGCCGACAGGTTCGGGGGCGGCCGCGGTCACCTCGCAGGCACAGCCGCAGAGGTCGCACGCTGGCGTAGCGAACCCCTTGGGGGTTGATCGTCGGAGGCCGTGCCGGAACCAAGAAAGCCCATTCGAGAGCGGGGTGTCGTCGACGCTGATGGGCCCGGGCCCCAGATCACCTCCCGACCGCGGCACCGGTCCAGATCTCCCGGCCGCAAGTCACCGAAGACGCACCGCGCTGATCGGTCGATGGTACAAGTCGAACGTTCAGATTTGAGCGCATCGTTGCGAAAGGGAGATCCCAGTGCGTCAGTCAGTCGGCGGCGGCGCGTACATCCCGGCGCCGATCTTCGGCCGTAATAGCGCGCGATAGGCGTGCGTTATGCTTCAAATGTCATCGTTTGCGTCAGGGATGGCAGCCCGAATGGGGGAAGACCCGCGCGCGGGGCTTCAGCGCAGCCGCCAGCCCGGCCCCGCAGGGGAGACGCCCACCCCCTCTCCGCAATTTCGCCAATGACGCATAATCGCTGGATGTGTAATGACTACGAGCAACATGTTCGCTGGGCCGAATACTGCAAGATGATGCAGGAGCTGGAGCTGGGCATTCCGACGCAGCAGACCGAGCTCGATCTGCCACAAGCCGACGACGTCAGGATCAACGATCGCGGCCCGGTGATGCGCGCTGCCGGAAATGATATCGGGCTCGTCTCGATGAATTTCAGCTTTCCGCCGGCGCGGCCCGGAGGCAAGCCGGTGTTCAACTTCCGCTCGGAGAGGCGGAGTTTCGCGAAAAGCAATCGTTGCCTGATACCCGTCTCTGCCTTCTTCGAATTCACCGGGAAGCGTTACCCCGAGAGCAAGCACCGTTTCGTGCTGCGCGACGCGCCTTTCACGGCGATCGCCGGGGTCTGGCGGGAAGGCAAGGCAGACGGGTGTCCTGCCTTTGCAATGCTGACGACCGAGCCCGGCCCCGACGTCGCCCCCTACCAAGACCGCCAGGTCGTGGTGTTGCGGCCGTCCGATTGGGCGCATTGGATCTACCTCACGCGCCCGGAGTCGGAGCTTTTGCGCCCGCTGCCTCCCGCATCGTTCACCGTCGAGACTGTGCGGACAGGTCGCGACAGCGCGGGCGGCTGACGCCGCTGCCTGCCTTGGCGTCCCGCGCGCCCGTGGCCGCTACGTGCAGGCGGTCTGCGCCTTTAGCGCAACCCCTTGCACCTTCTGCGCAATCGACAGTTTTCGGAAACCATCTGGAATGCGGCCGCACAAGCGGTTATGAGTCGTGCGGGGCAGTACGCGCTGCCTTGGGGCGTCGAAACCCCTACGAGCGGTTGGTGCCGGCCGATTCGGCACCGCACTCCTTGACCTTATGGTCGGGGAGCCTGTGGCGTATGCAACAGGTTCACCCGAACTAAAGGCCATAGGGCCGTCTCGTACGGTTTCGAACTCCCCGATCACCAAGAGTCAGCGAGGGTTCGTTTGCGGGGGCGCACCGCAGACACTGCCCGCCGGGAGAGTTCGAGTGGTTAGGGAGCGACCTGAAACCTCGCTCGAGTCGCGGGCGGTCGCGGCCCACCGCGCCTATGTTGAGGCGCTGGCGGCATTGGAACGCGCGGTTCACATCGCGAATTGCCCGACCTGTCAGCCCGACGGCACCACAGACCGCGAGCACGCTCTTCGCTGCGCCTCCGCGGAGGCCGAGAAGGAGCGCCGGCGCGTTCTCTTTCGCGACCTGTGCGACAAGCTCGGCTACGTACCCGTCGGTCACGGGATCGCCCTGCCGTCCGCCCATTGCCCCTCGCGATCCCGCGCCGGCTAACGTGACACCCGGGTCGCCAGCTTGCGGCATCATCTCCCTGTCGCCGCCTGCGGCTGCAAGGACAAACCTAAAGGCTGGCACTCCGAGTCTTCTGCGCCGACACGAGCAACGCGCAACAGCAACTGACGTCGCAACTTCCGGCGGCAATGGTCTTTTCTGACCATACCGGCGCGCCGCCATACGTGGCCAACTCGGCTCATTCAACAAGCCGAGGAGACGCCCATGCTCATGGTCATTCCCGGCTCGGACATCAGCCGCCATGCCGCGCTGATGGATCGGGCCTTCCGCTTCCGCCACGCCGTGTTCGTCGACGAGAAGGGCTGGGAGGACTTGCGCCAGCCCGACGGTCTTGAGCGCGATCGGTTCGACGACGTACATGCAACTCACCATATCTGCCTGCGCGGCGACGAGATCGTAGGCTACCAGCGCCTGCTTCCGACGACGCGTCCGCACTTGCTCACCGATGTGCTGTCTGACCTGTGCCGTCAGCGCCCGCCGCGCGGACCGCGTGTATTCGAGTGGACACGCTTTTGCGTCGCGCACGGCCATCGCGAAATGCGTCCGCGCGGCGACAGCCCCTTTCTCGAGCTCGCGCAGGGCGTTGTCGAATGGGGCATGGCGAGCAAGGTCGACACCGTCACGGTCGCGATCGACTGGCGATTGATGGTAATCGCGATGCAGCTCCGTTTCTTTGTCCGTCCTCTCGGATTTCCGAAACGCATCGGCCGCGACGAGGTGGTCGCGCTTCGCATGTCTTTCAACCGCGAGACGCTCGCTGCGATCCGGCAGGCGCGCGGCTGCGAGGACCGCGTGCTTCCCGACGCCACGCTGCCTTCGGCTGCGTGAACGAGACATCAACAAGAGAGGAGGTCGCCTGGTGATCCGCACTGCAGACACGAAGATCGTCGCCCAGGAACTTCACATGCGCTACGACCACGTCCGCGCTGTAACCATCATTGGCCGCACGCTGCAGAAGGCGCTCTTCGCCGGGCGTTCCGACGAAGTCGTCTTCTGGGCCCTAGTGCACGCGCACTATCGCGGCGGCGATTTATGTTCCGTCGCCGAGGAGCAGTTGCACGCCTTCGCCGACTTCATCATCCGGGATCCGTCAGAGGTGAACTGAGGCAGTGATCGCTAGACGTCGGTCGGCGCCACGATAATCGAAGCACTCCCGGCGGTCGGCGGGTTTGCAGCGATGCCGGTCGAGGTCGGGAAGTCGCCTGGCCCTGACGGCCCGCACACGGCTTGGCCGTCTTTGCAGTTCGGGTCCGCGAGGGCGCCCGCATTGTTGGCCATCTTGCAGATGGTCGTCCCGTTGATGTCGGCGAAACCGGAGCATGTGCCTGAATTGAGCATCTTCTGGCAGTTGCCGGTGCCGAGCTGGATGCAGGCCGCGATAAGGCTGGCATCGACCTTCTGACCGTCGAACGTCGACATCGAGGCCAGTTGCCTGACTGCGGATGAATTATAGCCGTCGTTGGTCAGCTTGGCCCATGCGTCGACTTGGTCCTGCAGCGACATGCAGCCGTAGACCGAGCGGTCGGTCCCCGCGTATTTCTGGACGTTGGCGTTGTTGAGCTGGAAAATGCCGGTGCAGCAGCTGCCATTATAGTTGCCTTTGTTGCCGCCCGACTCGAAGCGTCCCAGGCCGCCGAGTGAGCAGGACGTTCCCTTGAGATCATCCCGCAGCGGAGAATTCCTCACCGCATCCGTTATCTGCTGAGCGGAGTAATTGGTGCGTTCGCAATATTGTCCCGCAACTGCCCGCCCGGCGCCGAACCACGAAATGCTCGCGCAAAGAACAACGACGAACATTAGACCGCTAAGTCGCGTGCACATGAAGTTCCCTCCGCATCCTAGAACGTCATTTGAGCGAATAGACACGTGCGCAGCTCGGCACGTCATGGCCACCGATCGTGGTGCGGAAGCTGATCGTGCCGGCGGCCGGATCGTAGCGCGTGTAGGAATTATCGTTGCGGTTCTTCGCCGGCAGGTCGGGATCGGCGTGATCCGTGTAGCAGCCGGTATCTGACTTGATGGATATCACTTTGCCGTTCTCGATCGTGACGATGCGCAGAGGGCAGACAGACGGCTCGATCTCGGCCCCTTTGTCGTTCGCCCCGCTATCACATGCGCGCGACAGCGCCGTGCTCACGATGATGGTGCGGCTGCCGTCGCGATAGGTCGAGGCGAGCGCGGTCACCAGCGCGTTTTTACCGCCGAGGCTCCGCTTGAGCTCGGTGGTCACGTAGGCATTGGCCTCCCGGATGACGTCGGGCCAAATCAGCGTCTGTAGCGGGTCGGTGGTCGACGGGATCTGGAAACTGTAATAGCTCATCGCCTGCCAGCGGCTGGCAGCTTGATCCTGCGCGGCTGCGAGGCAAGGAGTCGCGAGTAGCGCGACGATCGGAAGGATGAACCTAAATCGCATCGAAGCCTCCTGATGCTGAGATTGCCGACCAGCATGGCACGGCCGCGAGCGCGGTCCAGGCCGCGCGCCAGCGCGCCCCGCTGGGGTCGCCTTGACGGCGCCGTCAGCGGGCGTGGCACCATGATGGACCGGCGGGCGGCGTTTCATTGGGGGTGCAGCGCGATGTTTTGAGAGCAGCCATCCACGGCCTGGTGATCGATGATGACACCGGTCTTCACGGTCTTGGTGGCGACATCGTAGGAAGCGTAAGAAGCAGTCTGCGGGTCACCGCTGGTGCCGACGGCGGGCGAAGCGAGTTCGAGAAAGCAGGCGCGGCCGCCGTCGAGGGTCCGCACCTGAATCCCTTCGTAGATGGCTATCCGCAGCGGGCAGAGTTTTACCGTCGCGCCGGCGACCGCCCGCAGCTCCTTGAGCGTGCAGCCGGTGACCGTGTTGAGGATTGAGAGGACGACGGACTTCGTGGGACTCCAGATCACGAAATGCGCTTCCGTGGCGGGCGCGTTACCATCGGCAAATCTCTGGTCGCCACGCGCTTTGTAGGCGCGATTGTTGGCGTCGATGGCGTCCTTCCAGATATCGGCATAGGTCGCCGTTTCCGCCGAGCGCTGTTGCAGATTGGCATAGCTCATCGCACGCCATGCACCGGGGTCGGGTGTCAGCGGCCGCGCCGTGACGGCACTGGTGATTTCGGTCATCGCAATCAAGCTCGCGGCCAGGATGCGCGCCGAACGTCTGGCAATGCGTGCGGCCGGCACCGTCTCGGTATGACAATATCTAATATAATATCTTTGTGTTGTCGATGCTAGCACGCCCACGACCGGCTCTCCTATTCATAACGGGATCGGCCTGGCACCCACCACCAGAAATCCTTGGGCGAGTGCTCGCGATTGCGCCACGGGGCGGCCGTCACAGGCGGATGGATAGACTGCATATTCCAGACGGCGCCGTAGTAGTAGAAGTTCGCGGTCTCGCGCCGCAACCGCCTTCCGGAAGCATCAAGGAAATCCGTGGCGCAATGCACGACCGGACCGCGGTAACGGGTCACGCGCGCGGTCTGCTCATCAAGAGCACCGGGCTTGCATCCGAACAGCCAGATCGACGATGGGTAGAGGCGGTCCGCCGGCGCGGCCGCGATCAGGCGAAGATAGGCGGCGTTTGCCTCCGGCTGCGTGGGATAGGGGAAGCGCTCGGTGAGCAGCGGCGCGAAGGTCGAGCGATCCGGCGCGTATTCGAGTCGGCCCGGCCTGACCTGAGCAGGGCTGTAAAGCGGCTCCGGCGCAAACGGTCCGAGGTCGACCACCGGCGCGGCCGGTGTGGCGCAGCCGGCCAGGGTAATCAGCAGCGGCACCATCAGACCATGGGTTCGGTGGATCATGGTGTTGCCTCGCCGCTCGCCGTCGCCCGGCGTTTGCCGTCGGAACCAGCCCGCCAATCCCACGGCATCTGAAAGGTGCTGGACCATAGACCGCGGTAGGCCTTGCGGGCGTCCTGTTCAGCGAGCGCGTAGACGCGGATGCCGGGATCGTCCGGGGAGGGCGGCCGCGCGACAGCGATGCCCTCGCGCACCATGTCCGCGGCGATATCCGGATGACCCGCCGAAGCGCAACGCACGAGACGTTCACCGTCGTCATCGCGCAGCGTCCTGCAAGCGAGCCAGACGTTAAGCGTCGCAGTCACGAGCCAGGCGGTCGCCATTGTACCGCAAGGCCAAGGCTGGCGGCCGAGGTGCGCGGTTTGATCGGGCGCGCAGGTGTCGATTCCGTACAGCCGATAGACCGCGTGAGTCTCGATGTCGCGGAAGCGCGTGCCGTCAATCACCTCAACGCGCAATGGTGGCGACTGTACCGCGGCCTTCGGCGAATAGATTCCGGAAGCCGCATTAGGCGTCTGAGCAAAGCTCGCTCGACCGCTGAGAACAGCCAGCCCCGTCAGCGCGGCAACAACGAGTTTAGGCGGCGACATCATCGCGCGATCCGAGATCGAGCTTGTGAAAGACGTTGGCGATAATGTCGGTCGTGTAGACCGTCTCGCCATCTTTCTTGTAGGAGCCGTCCGCGATGCGACATTCGGCATAGACCGCATCGCCCTTCGCGATATTTGCGATCGCCCATTCGGCGGCCTTTTCATTGAGGATCGTGACCGTCACCCAATCGGTCTCTTCCCGGCGCTCGCCCTTGGCGTCGGTCCAGGCGCGATCAGTCGCCACGTTGATCTTGGCAGCCTTGTTGAAAGCCTTCGGCGTTTGGCCGACGCGTCCGCGCAAGATGAACAGATTTGTCGTTCTCATGGATCTTCCTCCTTGGGTTGCTGGATGGTTATCAGGGCGTTGGCGCCTGCGAGCGCAACGTTGCAGGCGCAGGCGAAGTGGCAGGCACACTCCGATGCAGCGCGCGCAGGATGATGGCGTTTGGATCGGGCAGGTCGGCAAAATCCCAAAGCCCCGCTTTAGCGCGCTGCGCCACGAGCTCCGCGATGAAATAAGGTGGATGTACCGGCTGGCCGTCAGGCTTCAGGGCCGCGAAGGCAAAGCCCGTCGCGATCAAAGCGGTGCCGAGGTCGATTCGCGACCCGGCGCCGGCACCACTGATGCGCGTTGCCACGCAGAACACGAAGACGGTGCGCGTCTCAGGTTGCTCGGCCGCATCATAGCATACAGGACGCAGATCGCGCGTCAGCGCCACCAGCATCGTGAGCGACGCCTCACCGCAGTCGCGCTTGAGACCATGGCCATTGGTGAAGCTCGTTCCGCGAAGGCAGGCCTGCACACCGTAAAGCCGGTAGGTGACGCCGGCGTCGGACCAACTGTCTCCGGTGAGGTAAAGGGCCGTGGTGGGAACTGCAAACCAGTGGGACTCAGCGGTCCACGTCGGTGCGGCGCCGAAGCCGATGAGCAGCGCAAAGAAGGCGACGACGGCGCGCGTACACCGCATGCTAGTAGCCCCGTAAAGAGAAGTAGAAGCGTTGGCTGCCGTTCGCCGTGCTGATATCAACGTAGTAGGGCTCGCTGCGTGGATCGCGCGGTGTCGTTGGATAACTCGTGGTACAGCCACCATCCCCGCCCGAGCAGATCTGCTGTGGCTTGGAGAGATCGGCGCAGAGACTGCCGTTCGGCGCAGGCATGAAGTCGGCCCCACCATCCGTCGGTGACTGCACTGACGTCAGGCCGGCAGGACAGGCCTGATAAGGCTCATAGCCGAGACCGCTGGCGTTGCCCTCCGGGCAGGATGGCCAGCCGCCGCCTTTCGCCAGGTGCCGAAACAGCGCCTGCATAACCGGTACGCAGTAAGGGATGCCCTGCCAGCTCGGGGCAGCCGCTGCGCATAACAGCACCTTGCACCCAAACGACGCGTCTTGGGCGCGGGCTCCGATCCCGACGCCGGGCGCGAATCCAAGTCCGAAAGCCACGAGCAAAGCTGCACTGCGCTTCATCTGGTACCCGGGGTTAGAGTTGCAGCAGGCGTGCTGCACGCTATTGCCAAGGTACCAACATCTAATATATTGTCTATCAGATAATGGGGTTGGGTGGTATGTCAGTCCGCTTCGCGGCAATCGGGTTTAGCGTCCTGGCGGGTATGGCAATGGCCAACGCGCAGGACACCAAGCCAGCGCGCGTGGCCGCCGTGGACGCTGACGGCCGTATCCTGCCGCTCGCGGACGCGCCAGTCGCGATTGAACGGATCGACGGCACATCGGTTGGCACATCGCCCTGCCCGAACGCCAGAGCGATGGCGGCGGATGAAGCCCGCGCGCTGGTCGTTCGCATCGCTACGGCGGAGAACTTCTATCCTGACTTCGTCCAATCGGTCGCCAAGATCGAAAGCCATTTCAATTCTACCGCACTGTCGGACAAGGGTGCGGTCGGCTTGATGCAGTTGGAGCCGGAAACGGCGCAACGCTTCAAGGTCGATCGATGCGATCCCGCCGACAATGTCCGTGGCGGCGTGCGCTTTCTCCGCGCCCTCCAAAACAAGTACCGGAATCCGCTTTTTATCCTCGCGGCCTACAACGCCGGCGAGGGCGCCGTGGACAGCAATCGCGGCGTGCCCCCGTTTCCCGAAACCGTCCGTTTCGTCGCGCGGGTGATCAACGACTTCTACACCTGGCCGGCGCCGGGCCACGCGGATTCCCGGCGCGCACTCCACCGCAAAGTCGCCGATCGGCCTGACCTGATCGAACCGGGGTCAACGCGCGCTCCGCCGCAGACCTCCGCGCCGACGCCGCCGGGCCAGGCACGCTGGGATGACGGCTTTGTCATGCATGTCGATTGAAAAGAGAGGACTGGATGAAGAGATTGCTTTCACGCGCGCCATTGGCCGGAGCGCTTCTGTTACAGACCATCACGAAGGCCGCGGCGCAGTCGAGTGGCGGGACGCTGCAACCCGTTCAATCGACGCTGACGCAATTGGTCTCAGCGCTCACGGGGCCCATTGCGACAGCATTGGCGACGCTCGCCGTGATCGCCTGCGGATTCTTCGCCTGGTCCGGCCGGCTGACCTGGGGCATCGCCGGCAGCGTCATTTTCGGAATCGTGCTGGTGTTCGGCTCGGCGCAGATCGTCCAGTTCTTCCAGTCAGCGGTCGGGCAATGACCGAAGACGAACTCGAGGATCCGCTGATCACACCGCTCGTCAAAGCGTTGACGCGCGCGCCCACGCTGATGGGGGTGCCATACATGTATTTCATGTTCAGCGGCGTGGTCTCCAGCGTCTGCTTCCTGGTCACGCATAACCTCTTCATGCTGCTGGTGGCCATCCCGCTGCACCTGTTCGGCTACGTGATGACGCTGCGCGACGACCGCATCTTCGAAATCCTGTTCGTCAAATCCACTAAATGCCCGCCCCGCTCGCGCGCCTTCTGGGCGGCCGACAGCTATTCGGCGTGAGGAGGAAGCGATGGTTGCGCGTGCCCTGCTTGACGAGTTGACCTTCGGCGCCGTTTCACGGCGCGAGCGTCCTGTCGCCTCCCATGTTCCCTATACGCGCCATGTCGACGACCACATCATCAAGACCCGCGATGGCCTTGTCATGACGGTCCTCAAGCTCGATGGTTATTCGTTCGAGACGTCCGACATGAGCGAAGTCAACTCGCGCCTGCTGGGACGCAACGACGTCATTCGGACTCTTGCCAATTCGAGATTCGCGCTCGTATCCCACATCATCCGACGGGAGGTCCAGCCAAGGATCGACTCGACCTTCGACAATCCGTTGTGCCGCGAGCTTGACGAGCGCTACGACGCAGCGCTGTCGCAGCGGCGCATGTTCGTCAACGATATCTACCTGACCATCGTGCGGCGGCCCTTGCAGGGTCAGGCCGGCACCTTCGATCTCATGCTGACGAAGTTGCTCGGCCGCAAGGACGAGGCCGGCGAGTCGGTCGCGATGCAGACCGCACTGACCGAGCTGCGTGATGCGGCGACCGCGGTGCGCGAAACTCTCGCCGGCTATGGCGCCCGCCAGCTCGGTGTGGTGCGGCGCGATGGCGTCTGGTTCTCCGAGCCGCTCGAGTTCCTGGTGCAGATTCTTGATGGCGGCATCCCGCGCCCGATGCATCTGCCACGCCTGGACATCGCCGATGCGCTGTCAATGAAACGCATCTTCTTCGGTCGTAACGCCATCGAAATTCGCGGCGCGGGCCCCGAGGATACCCGCTTCGGCGCCATGGTCTCGATCCGGGAATACCCGGCGCAGACCGGTCCCGGCTCGTTCGACAACCTGCTGCGCGTGCCGCACGAATTCATTGCCACACAGAGCTTCGCCATCGTCGACCGGCCCGAGGCTGCCAAGCAGATCGATCGGGTGTCGCGCCAAGTCGACATGTCGGATGAGGCCGGATCGATTGTCGCGGAGCATCTCGATGATGCCCGCGATGAACTGCTGGCCTCGGAAGCGATCTATGGCGAGCACCACATGACGGTGATGTGCCTCGGCCGCAACTTGTCGGAGGTCGGCGCCGCCGTCACGGTGGTCGGCGCAGCGCTCACGGACCGCTCGGTGATCTGGACGCGCGAGGACCTCAATTGCGAGCCGGCGTTCTGGGCGCAGCTTCCCGGCAATTTTGCCTATATCGCCCGCAAGGGCGTGATCTCATCGAAGAACTTTGCCGGCTTTGCCTCACTGCACAATTATCCGAGCGGTCGGCCGACCGGCAATCACTGGGGGCCGGCGATCTCCGTGTTCGAGACGACGTCGCAGACCGCCTATTATTACAACCATCATGTCCGCGACATCGGCAACTTCACCGTCGTCGGCCCGACCGGGTCGGGCAAGACGGTGTTTCTGTCCTTCATCGCGGCGCAGACGCAGCGCATCCAGCCACGGCCGAAGCTGCTGTTCGTCGACAAGGATCGCGGCGCCGAGATCTTCATCCGGGCGCTCGGCGGGCAATATGAGACGCTCGTCCCCGGCGAGCCGACCGGCTTCAATCCACTGTCGCTCCCGGACACGGCGCCCAACCGGGAATTTCTCTATCAGCTGTTCGCCTTCATGTTGCGGCCTGCGAATGGCGCGGATCTGACCGCGTCCGAAGAGCAGGTCATCCGCAACGCCATCGCGGCGGCGCTCACCGGCGGTCCAGCGGGTCGGACGCTGAAAGCCTTCTCCACCTTGCTGCGCGGCCGCATCCGGGCGGGGGAGGGGGACCTGCTGGCGCGACTCGAAAGCTGGATGCGGCCCGATCAGCGTGGCTGGCTGTTCAACAACGACGAGGATCAGTTCTCGTTGTCGAGCGTGTTCGGATTCGACATGACGCGTGTGCTCGACGATCCGGTGATCCGCACTGCGGCGCTGATGTACATTTTCCACAGGACAGAAGAGCTCCTGACCGGTGACCCGGTGATGATTTTCCTCGATGAAGGCTGGCGTCTGCTCGACGATGACGTATTCGCCTTCTTCATCCGCGACAAGCTCAAGACCATTCGCAAGCAGAACGGCATCGTCGGCTTCGGCACGCAATCGGCCGCCGACATCGTGCGCTCGAAAGCCTCGAACACGCTAATCGAACAGACCAGCACCAACATCTTCTTTCCGAATCCGAAAGCCGATGACGAAAGCTACAAGCAGGCTTTTCGTTTGTCGGGACGGGAAGTCGCCTGGATTCGCGGCACCGTGCCGGAGAGCCGTTCCTTCCTGATCAAGCATGGCCGAGACAGCGTGGTGGCGAAGCTCAATCTCGCCAGCATGCCGGACCTGATCAAGGTGCTGTCCGGGCGCACCGAGACGGTCGCCGAGCTCGATGCGCTGCGGGCGCGGGTCGGCAACGACCCCGCCGTGTGGTTGCCGCTCTTCATGGGCAGGAGCGAGGCATGAGATCTGCAATCATTGTTAGCGTTCTCGCGCTCGGCGCTACGCCGGCGCTGGCCGATATCCCGGTCAACGACGCCGCGCAACTGACGCTGCGTTCCCAGACGGCCAGCACGACGGTGAAGCTCTTACCGGTCACAACACGGCGACAGGATGCCAATAACGGCGTCAAATGCGCGGTGACCACGGGCAAGAAAGTCAGCGTCATCGACCCGACCGTGCAGCCGCAAAGCGGGGCCGGTAGCCAGGCGATCCGGTCCTACGCTCCTGATCTTCCGGTGACCTCCAATCCGAACGCGCAAGGCGCGACCCTCAACAGCCAGACGCTCTTCAAGTCGAGCGGCGATGTCGTCGCCGGCCTTGATGCCAGCCGCCAGACCATGAGTGCGGCGCAGTCGGCGTTCCAGGCTGCCGGGCAGCAGGTCGGGACCGCGCAGACGGTGATGGCGGCGATCGACATGAACAGCGCCGCGCGATTGCAAAACAATCTTGTCTGGAACGGCGCGATCGGCTCCGCCAACCTCTGGGTCACGGCGCTGAACGCGCTGAACTTGGCGGTCAACAGCGACATGAGCCGGGCCGCGACGGGGATGCGGGCGACCGTGACCAGCACCCAGCCGGGGCCGGCCTGTCCCGTCGGCATGGTCGGCGCGGGGACAGCCGCGCAACCTTGCCGGACGCCGACGGCCTGTTCGACCACGGCGCCCGGCGCGCGGGTCGATCCGTCCTGTGTCAGCGCCCGCACCGTCGATAGCGACGGCAACGTCATCTTCTACCTCGTTCAGGCGCAGAACACCGCGAACGCAGGACGTAATTCCATCGCCGCGCTCACTGCCGCCGACGTCACTGCGGCTCTTGCCGCGATTGCCGCCAACAGCCGCTAGGGAGGCTTCGATGCGCTTGATTGTCCTGCTCACGTTGTACGCGCTGGCCGTAGTGGGGGCCTCGCCTGTGATGGCGCAGGTTCCTGTGCTCGACAACGCCAACCTCGCCAAGGCGCAGCAGATCGCGACCAGCACGCAGCAGATTCTTGCCGCGGATCAGCAGATTTTGCAGTTTACGCAAAAGACCTTGCAGGCCGTTACCGGCGATCGGTCGTCGCAGGCCCAAGGCACGCTCGCCCAGATGGCGCTCGGCGGCGGCTTCTCGATGGCGCAGGCACCCTCCCTCGGCTCGGTGATTTCCGGGGGCGCCTTATCATTTGCCGGTATGGGCTCGGCGTCTCAGAATATTGTCTCGACGCTGATCAACGGCTTGCAGCTCGTCCAGACCATCACCGGCCTCGTCAATGGCCAGAGCCATCCTGCCGACACCGCATACAAGAATTCCGTCAACGTCGCCGCGACCCTGTCGGGCCTCATCAACTCGACGCAGGGCGCCGTGCAGCAAAGGTCCTCGGCGTTCACGCAGGGCGGCCAGCAGATCGGCAAGGCGCAAGACCTCAAGGGCAGCGTCGACCAGAACACGCAGGTGCAGATTCAGACGGGGCAGACGATCAACGAGCTCAACGGCGTCGTCAACAACGCGGCAGCCGCGGCCAACCAGGCCAACCTCGACCGGATCGCGGCAGAGTCGTCGGCGGCGCGCGCCATGAAATTCACACAGCAGTAAGCCGAGCGGGAGAGCGAAGCTTGTCCAAACGTATTGCCATCCTTGTCGCCATCGTCGCGATCGCTGCCGTCTTCATCAGTCGCTATGGCTTCAACCGCGCGCCGGCACCGGCAGTGGGCGTCAGCGCAACCAGCGCGCAGGGCGAGGCAGCAAAGGCCGCCTCACGCGCCATGACGTTCACGCAGCCGAAGGCGTCGGCGCAATGAAGCTGATCACTTCGTTTGCGTTCATGACGCTGATGGCGACGCTGCTCGCAGGCTGCGCCTACAAACCCCTCAAAGCGCCTTGCTCGCCGGATGAGGGCGGAGCGCCGCTCGCCTATTCAGACGCGACGCCGCCTACCGAGCCTGATGATCTGAAAAGGTTCGCCCGCTGCGGCCCGATGCGGCCGATCTGAGAGGGGCGATGGGAAACAGCTTCAGCATTACCTCGCTTCTGCAATCGGTCGACCAACTCGGTCAGAACTATGTATCGACCGCCTACCAGGCCTTGGCAAACGCGGCGACCTCGGGCGGCGCCACCAGCGTCGCCGGCTTGCTGCTCACGCTCTACGTGATCTTCTGGGGCGTCGGCATCTGGCAAGGCACCGCGACGGGCGGTCCCGCTGACCATGCGTTTCGCCTGTTCCGTGCCGTGCTGATTTACGCCATGGCCACGAAGTGGGGCGACTTCCAAACGCTGGCGTACAATTTCCTCAATGATGGCCCTTCAGCGATCGGCAACGCGTTGCTCAGCGCGGTGACGTCGGCGAACAACACCGGAATGTCCGTAAATCTGAACTCCGTGAACGGTGTCCAGTCGGCGTTGCAGAACATGTGGGACACAACCAACAGCGCGACCGAGGCGTTCCTGCAGAATGCCGGCATCACCAACTGGGGGCCCTACATCTTTGCCGCTGTCTTCTATGTGGTGATGGCCCTCCTGATCGGCTTCGCGATCTTTCTCATCGTGCTGTCGAAGATGTTCATGTGGTTGCTGCTGGCGTTGGCGCCGCTGTTTATCATTCTGCTGCTGTTTGGCGTCACGACACGGTTCTTCAGCGGCTGGATGAGCGCGCTGGTCCAGTATTTCCTGGTGCAGGTCCTCGTCTATGCGTTCCTCGCCTTCTATGTCTCGCTGATCCAGCAGACGATCGACACACTCAACGGCGTCGCCAACTCCAAATCCGCAACCTGGGCCACCATCGGCCCGGTCGTGCTGCTCGCGATCATCGGCATTTTGCTGCTCAGCCAGATCAACAACATGGCAGCGGCGATCGCCGGCGGCGTCCCAATATTTGCGCCGCGCATCGGTGCGGTGCTCGCGACCGCCACCGGCTATCGGCTCGGCGCCGCCGCCAACCGGGCGCGCCTTGCCTTCCGTAACCCGCTCAATCCTGTCTCGATGTCCCGGCGGGAGGAGCTGGCTTCCCGTCAGCGCGCGCGCGTCGGATTGCGCGCCGCGTCCTGGGCTCAGTCCGCGGAATTTCGTCGTCTGGCTGACCAGCTGCGCAATCCCGGCGTCCCGCCGGCGTCGAGTGGGGGAGGACGGCCATGACCGAGACGACAGCCCCGGAGCCGGCACAGGTCGATTCACGCTATTACACGGATGGCGTGACGTGGGAGCGGGATATCGCGCGCCGCAACCGCAACTCGCGGGCGCTCGCCTGGATCGTCGCCGCGGTGATGGCGGTCGTGGCCGTCGGCGCGCTCGGAACCCTAGCTTTGCTGGTCCCGCTCAAGACCTACGAGCCGTACATGGTCGTGGTCGACAAGACCACCGGCTTCGTCGAGGTAAAGCGGCCCATGGCCGAGGGTTCACTGAGCCAGGACGAAGCCATCACGACGTTTAACGTCGTGCGCTACATCAAGGCGCGCGAGACCTATGATCCCAAGGCCCTGAAGGATAATTTCGATCTGGCGCAGTTGCTCGCGACCGGCGACGCGGCGCGCGAGCTCACGGAAATCTACTCGCCCGCCAATCCTAACAATCCGGTGAAGGCCTTTGGCTCGAACACCGTGGTCGCCGTCAACATCAAGTCCGTGACCTTCCCGAACAACCGAACCGCACTCGCTCGATTTTCGACGGAGGAAAAGTCGTCGACCAACATCATCACCCGCAACTGGGTGTCGCTGGTGCGCTTCCGCTACACCTCCGCTCCGATGCGCAACGAATGGCGCTTCGACAACCCCCTCGGCTTCCAGGTCCTCGAGTATCGTCGCGATCAGGAGACCGCACCCTCGCCGGGAACGGTAGGTGTGCAGCAATGATCAAATGTTGCGTCGCCTCCATTCTCATTCTGTGCATCACGAGTGGCGCCGCCTTCGCCGAGGCTTTACCGCGGCCGGGCCACATCGACTCGCGGGTGCGCGACGTCGTCTACAACAAGGACAACGTCACCGCGATCGACGCCAGCTACGGCACCTCGACGATGATCGAGCTGCAGCCGGACGAGAAGATCGAAACGCTGGCGCTCGGTGATTCGATTGCCTGGAAGGTCGAGCCGAACCGCAAGGGCGACATCATCTTCGTCAAGCCGGTCGAAAAGAACGCCCAGTCCAATCTCAACGTCGTCACCGACAAGCGCATCTATTCGTTCCTGCTGCGGTCGAACACGCGGTCGCCAGGCGGGCAAATCTATGCGGTGCGGTTCCGGTTTCCGGATGATGAGGCGAGCGCCAAGCTGTTAGCCGAAGCCAAGCAGCGCGCCGCCAATCCGAATCTCAAAGACCTCAATATCGCCAACGCCAACAGCGATTATGGCTACAAGGGATCGTCGGTGAACAAGCCGGTTGCGGTGTTCGATGACGGCACCAAGACCTGGTTCCGCTTCGAGGGCGAGACGCCGACGATCTACATCGTCGATGGCGAACGCAACGAGAGCCTCGTCAATTTCCGGACCGAGGGACCCTACATCATCGTCGACAAGGTGTCGCCGCAGTGGACGTTGCGCAACGGCCAGGAATCGACCTGCATCTTCAACCGCCGTCTGACCAACGTGCATGAACCGAGCGGACTCGAACCCTATGCGCCGCAGCGTGTGGGCTCGGCCACAACTCTGGGAGGTTGACGCGCAATGCCGAGCGCCGACGACTATCGCTCATTCGAACTCGAAGCGGCGGCGACCTCCGTCGCGCGTGGCCGCACAGCGCTTGGCAGCTTTTTGAAATTAGGGGTCCCGATCGGCGTTCTCGTCGTGGCCGCCTGGATAATCTACGGCTCGGTGGTGCGGCGTTCGCCCACCCTGACGACGCCCGACAAGGAGGAATTCACCACCACGCAGTTTCCGCCGCCATCCCTGTCTGCGCCGCGGACGCGAACCAATCAGGGCACCATCGTCATCCCACAGGCGCCGGTCGAACCTGTACTACCGCCCCCTCCGGTGGCCCCTCCCTTGGCGCTTCCGGCACCACCGCCGCCTGAACCACCGCTGGCCGCAGCAGTACCGAACGACGACGAAGCGCGGCGTCTCGCGGAGCTTGAACGTCAACGCCAGGAGGAAGAGCGGCGAAAATGGGCGCGCCTGCGGGCGCCTCAGGTGATCGCCGACAACGCATCGGCGACGGCGAACGCTGCAAATCCGGACGGTGGAAGCAACGCCGCCGCAGGCCCAGAGGACGATCCCAATCGTCGCTTTTTGGCGTCGGTGTCGGCTGCCGGCGTCGAGGTCTCACGCGCCACCAAGAACAACCGGATCGACGCGCTGGTGGCGCAGGGTACCATGATTCGCGGCGTACTCGAGACGGCCGTTCAAAGCGACCTGCCGGGCATGGTGCGCGCGGTCGTGACCGAGAACGTCTGGTCGTTCGACGGGCGCCGCGTGCTGATCCCGGCGGGAAGCCGCCTTGTCGGGGAATACAAATCGGGCATCGCCCAAGGGCAGACGCGTGTGTTTGTGGTCTGGACGCGAATGCTGCGGTCGGACGGCGTCTCGGTCCAGATCGGATCGAACGGCACGGACGATTTAGGCCGCGCCGGCAATGCCGGCTTCGTCGACAACCACTACGTTGAGCGGTTCGGCTCCGCGATCATGCTCTCCATCGTGGGTGGCGCGGCGCAGTTCCTGAGCGCTTACGGACAGAACGCCAACAACACGGGCAACGGCACGATCATCACCACGACTGATCCGATGACGGGCGCGGTGACGCAGACGCAGACGGGCGTGAACCAGAACCAGCTGTCGCTGCAGGCGCGTCAGATCGCGGCGCAAAACGTGTCGCAAACGCTCACCAACATCGCCCAGCAGGCGCTGCGGAACTCGATCAACATTCCGCCGACGATCTATCTCGACCAAGGGACGCGGATCATCGTCTTCGTGCGGCGCGATCTCGACTTCTCGGCGCTCTATCCCGATCCGGTGAAAGAGGCCCTAAGGGAGCTCAAGCGTGAACGCGCTAGCACGAAGTCTGACAGTCTTCATTGATCGGGCGCTCGATCCCGTTCGGCCCTGGCTCGAGGACGACCGGGTCGTCGAGATCTGCGCCAACGGCCCCGGCGAAGTCTGGGTCGAGCGCTTCGGTCAGTCGGCGATGGAACGTCATGAAGTGCCAAGTCTGACCGAACATGCGATCCGCCATCTGGCGGAACGCGTCGCCGGTCATTCCGGCCAGAGCGTCAATGAGGAGCATCCGCTGCTTTCCGCCGCGCTGCCGACAGGGGAGCGGTTTCAGGGCGTGATGCCGCCCGCGACGACGGCCGGCGGCGCCTTCGCGATCCGCAAGCAGGTCATCAAGGAAATGCGGCTCGACGACTATCGCAAGCTCGGATCGTTCGACAAGGTGACGACAGCAAGCGAAGGAGCGCTGTCGGAAACCGACCGGCATCTGTGCGAACATCTCGACGCCGGCCGGATCGAGGAGTTCATCCGTCTCGCGGTCGTTAACCGCTATTCGATCCTGCTGTCGGGCGGCACAAGCTCGGGCAAGACCACTTTCCTGAACGCGATCCTCAAGGAAGTGCCGGTCGACGAGCGCATCATCACCATCGAGGATACGCGCGAAGTCAACCCGATCCAGAAAAACTACCTGCCGCTCGTTGCCTCCAAGGGCGACCAGGGAGAGGCCCGCGTGACCGTTGAAACGCTGCTGCAGGCCTCCATGCGTTTGCGACCGGACCGCATCTTTCTCGGCGAGATCCGCGGCGCCGAGGCCTATTCGTTCTTGCGCGCTATCAACACGGGCCATCCGGGCAGCATTACCACCGTACATGCCGACAGTCCGGCGGGCGCGTTCGAGCAGCTCGCGCTCATGGTGATGCAGGCGGGCCTCGGGCTGCGGCGCGACGAGATCGTCGGCTACATCAAATCGGTGCTGCCGATCGTCATCCAGCAGACCAAGGTTGGCGGCTGGCGCGGCACCTCGGCCATCTATTTTTCCCGCGTGGCGGAGTGGCGGCAGGAACGGGCAGGGGGGAAAGGCCGCCATGGCGCGCGTCGTCGCCTATAGGATCGGCATCGCGATCCTTCTTCTTCTCGGCTTCTGGCTATTGTGGAGCATGGCCTACGAGGTCGTCGTGGCGCTCCGCTGGGCGCCGACCCGATTTCCAGCGAAGGTACCAGCCGCTGGGCTCTCTTCCGGATGCAGAACGCCGATCGCTCGGCGGACTTTTTCCTTGTCGCCTGGCGTCATTTCTATGACCGCCTCATCTTCACGCCAACCCGGGTTGAGGCGCTCATTCGCGCGGGCTACGCCGCGGCGGCTGTTGTCGCGCTCGGCCTGGGCGGCCTACTGTTCGCCTTCGTCAACCGGCGCCAGATGCCGTACGGTGCCGCGCGCTTCGGCACGGTGATGGAGGCGGCGAAGCAAGGCCTGACGGCCAGGCAGGGCATCGTGCTCGGAACGCTGGGCGGGGCGACGATCCGCTCCGATGAACCCGCGCATATTCTGGTCGTCGGGCCATCACGCTCCGGAAAAGGCACCGGCTTTGTCCTCCCGAACGGTTACTTCTGGCAGGGTTCGGCGGTGTTCTTCGATCCCAAGCGGGAGAACTTCGGCGCGTTAGCAAATCATCGGGCAACGATGGGCAACAAGGTCTTCATGTTTTCGCCGGGCTCGAATGACACCCATCGCTACAACCCGCTGGATTTCGTGCGACGTGACGAGCGCATGGCGACCGACTGCCTGGTCGTCGCTTCCTTCGTGATCCCTGAAAAGGCGGACGATACCTGGGCCGGGGCAGGGCGGCTCCTGCTGTCTGCCCTGATCGGCTACGTGCTGTCGTCGCCTCTGATTGCTGGTGCTCAGCACATGCGCAGCGTCGCGCGGATGACCACGACCGGCAAAGACATTTCATCGGTGCTGCGCGCCATCGTGAGGACCGAACGGCCGCATTTGCCGACATGGGTGGTCGACAGCTTTAACCAGTATATCGCCTTGGAACCTGAGACGCGCAACAGCGCCGTCTTCAATGTCAACATGGCGATGTCGCTGTGGAATAACGGGCTGATCTCCGCAGCGACCGAGACGTCCGACTTCGATATTCGCGAGTTACGCCGCCAGCCGATGACGATCTTCATCGGCTGCACCATCGCAGAACTCTCGATCTTCCGGCCGCTGATACGAATTCTGTTCCAGCAGATCCACGATCTTCTGATGGTGAAGATTCCTGGCGACGATGAGCCCCATCAGGTGCTGCTGATGCTCGACGAATTCTACCACGTCGGGCGGATGGACTCGTTGATCTCGAAGATCACGATCAGCGCCGGCTACGGCTTCCGCATGGCGATCGTCATGCAAGACATCGCGCAGCTCGACGAGCTCTACGGCCGCAACACGCGCATCACCACGGTGTCGGGCTCGCAGATCAAGTTGTTCATCCAGATCAACGATCTCGAAACGTCGGAGTTTGTCTCCGAGATGCTGGGCGAGACGACGCAGATTTACAAAACACCGATCAAGCGGCCGGGGCAGGGCATCTTCGCGCCGCGGGTCTGGGCGCCGCATTACACGCCGCGGCCGCTGCGCAACCCGCTTGAGCTTCGAGAAATGTCCGCGCGGCTGTCGATCCTGATGGTCAAGAACTCACGATCGTTCGAATTGACGAAGATTCGGCATTACGTCGACAAGCCGTATCGCCGGTATTATCAAGCAACGAAGGGGCACCCTCCACAGCTTCCCGCCTTGCGGGCGTGGCAGGACGAAGTGCTGGGCGGCGCCATCAATCCGGCGCCAGAGGCGGTCGAGGGCGCAGACACCAGTGTCGGGATCACCGCGGCCGCGCCGGCGAAAGTCCGGCAGCTGCGCCGGCCTTCGGCAAAACGCACGCCGAAGAAGTCACCCGATACCGCCAGGCCATCAGCTCCATTGAACCCCGGGCCGCTTACCATTACAGCGCGGCGCGGGACTCCAAAATCCGAACGCAAGCCGCTTTCGCTGGGCGAATCCCCGCCATCCACTCCGGGTGATAGCTGCGACGTCCGCGACATTCTTGCGTCCGCCAGCGGGCAACAGGATGAGAACTTCGGAGCTATGATGAAGACGTTGCATCTCGGGACCCGATCTGGGAGCAATCTGGTGCAAGAGGCCGCCAACACGCTGCTGTCCCTTCACCGGTCGTTTGGGGATGAGCCGGAGACGGAGGAAGAATGACGTTTCGATTGAGCGCTGATCCAGCAACTGCCGCAGTGACTCTGGAAAAGATGACCTCTGCCCTCAGCGTGAACCGACCGCTTTTCTTCAGATAAATCAGCTTTCCTCGATCAGTTTGAACCCGCCGTTGCAAAAGTCGTCGCTCGCCGCAAGGCCCCAATAGAGCGCCGCGCGCCACGCATTCAGATTTCCGCGCTGGCGGCTGCGAGCGGTGTGGTTGAGTTCCGACCGAAGGATGTCTGCACCGGCAGCAAAGTTGCGCCGAAAGGTGTCCTTGGATTCGACCAGCTCGACTGCGGCACTTCCCGCGTACAACGACCCGAGTTCGAGCAATTCAAAGTGTTGCTGAGCTCTGGCTATGCGTGCTGCCGGCACACCGGCGACCTGTTCGATGGAAAAGCTCACCTGCACCGTGTTGGTAATATCGATTGCTGCACGGAGAATGCGGTGCGAACTCCAATCGTCAAAATACGGATGAAATGTCTGCTCGGCGTGCGTGCGAGGCGCATGTGCTAGCTTGACCTTGTTACAATCCGAACAGCTCGGCACAAGATTGGCCGGAAACACGGCAAACTCGGGATACTCCGATTGCGACAGATAGTGATCGAGCGTTTTGACATCTCGCGCGCCACAGAGCGGGCAACGTCGATATTTCGCGCCTGCCCGCAGGCGGTCGTAGACCGGGCGGCCTTTGCCACGGACGAGAACGCGATCGTAGACGTTCGAAAGATCCTCTTTGCTGACGCCGTCCGGGTCCTCAGCCATCAGTCGGAATAGCTCTGCGCGGACCGCCAAGTCCAGATATTCGGTCGCACGCTCGCTGATCCGCTCGGACAGGGCGAGAAGAGCGCTTCGAAGCTCCGGGTTACGGGTGCGCGCCGCCGACTCGCGAAACACCGCCTCTGCATCATCAGTTGGACATGAAATCGCAATCACGGCTCAGCGCTCCTCCCAGAGCGCCCGCACTAGCGCGCGGCCCTCAGCACCCAAATGGCCCTCAAACGCCGCCAGTGCCTGGTCGAAAGTGTTTGATCTTGAAACGACATCCGAGATCAGCGCGTGATATCCGCTCTCAGTGAATTCGACCCGAAAAATTTCGCGTGTCAGCAACCCGACATTCTCAGCAAAGGTTTCGACCTCAGGGCGCTCGATCTCAACACTTGCTCCATCGCGGAAAAACAGCGACACGCAATTGCTGGGGACTTCCTGAACAATGACGGGTGAGTGAGTGGCCAGAATGGCAACGCCGTTGCGTTGCGCCAGCAAACCCGAGAGCGCGCGGACGAACGATGCGGCGAGAGGAGGATGAAGATGGGCTTCAGGCTCGTCGATCAGAACCAGCGTTCCCTCGCTGACCAGTTCGACCAACCGCGTCATCGTGAGCAAGACAATCTTGTGGCCGGAACTTGCCTCGTCAAACAATTGAACTGCAGTGTCCTCGAAGTCGTCTTGCGGCAAGTCGGCAAGTCGTTCCAATCGCAGCGCGGCAAAAAGCGGATCGCCTTCCAGGACGCGCATGGCAGAGCGCCATCGCGGCTTTCGCGAGCTGCGCAGGCATTTGAGAGTACTCGCGACAAAGTCGGCGCGCAGATCGGCTGTCGTCTTATTTCGCGCCTCGCGCCTGCCGCTCTTCAAACGCACGTTCTTCTTCAGGCCGATATAGGCGTATTGCAGACCTGTGGCCGTCCCGTCGTTCGGAATCGCGGGGTCAAATTCATCGAAAGCGCTGAAAGCAACGGTGACAAGATTTGCGAAGCCTTCCTCGCCGCTGAGCTCATCGTCATCAGTGATGAAGGTCAGGCGTCCGAGTGATCGCTTCCGGCCGACACGCAGCAGGGTACTGATCGAACGAAGGAGTGTCGTCTTTCCAACGCCGTTGCGGCCGATGATGGCATGAATATTTGTCGGCGGAACCGCGTTGGGGGTCACCTGAACCTCGATGACGGCATCATCCGATTCCGGGAACTTGTAGCGAAAATGGAACGGCGTCAGCATCGCTTGCTCGTGCGCAATGGTTCTGAGCTTGGTCAATTCTCGCGCAGAAACAGAGCGCAGAAGCGACGTCTCGAACACGGCTTCGTTCTGGAAGGCGGCAAAAATGTCATCATTCCAGACCACGTCCTGCAGTGCTTCCAAGATCGCGATGCGATCCTCTTCATCGACCGCAATCAGATTTTCGTAATATTCTTGGCTTTGTCCAAGCGACGCATATTCCTGTCCGAGGGCGACGAAGCCGTCTTCGATCTGGGTGTACCCGTGGCTCATGCTACGCCGCATGATTTTGACGGCCCCGATGTCGTGACGGGTGCCGTCGCCGTCAAGGTAGACGAGCGAGAACGCCGTTTTATACGAATAGTCGTCCCAATTATCGGCGACGAGAAAGCATTGCCGACCGCCAGCAATGTCGCGCTCCGCGCGAGAACTGCGCGAATACGGTATGACCGTGAACTGCAAAGGGGATCTCCGAGGGGCGGTGCAGGTTGTCGAATAAAATTGATACGTGCTTTGTGGCGCTCACGCTAGCGTCAGACCTCTCGTGTGGCGGACAACCGCTCCCGGCCTTGCGGGATTTATGGGGAGGATGAGGACGGGATGATTCCAGAGAAATGGTGCGCCGCAAGGCAAGACCCAAGGAGCCATTTAACTGGACCTAACGTTCGACATTGCCAGCCATCTGGTTGCACGGCGGCTTGTGGCAACTCCGACATAGCGAATTAGAAAGAAAGGGTGACGCCCCCAATTAAGCGATGCAGGCATGGCGACCATGATATTCGTCGTGAAGCGCAGGATCGCTCTCGCGGCTTTTGGGAAAACATGGAAACCCATCATTATGGAAAATAGGTATGCCACATAGCTGAGATACATAATGAAAATGGATTCGCATAAGACATCTTATGGAACATTTGGCTCGTTCGGTAGTTCGAATTTTTTGTGCCGTTTGAGTGATTTTGAGGCCGGTCCCATCAATAATGAGTCCGGTGTTTTCGAAATTGAGTCTGCAGGGTCGTGAACGACGCCGGCAGCATTTCATCCTGGCTGAAAGCGACGACCTGCTTTGACGTGCGATGGTGCTGGCGTCCACGTACGGTGTTCGAGCCGATCGCATCGCGCAGTTTCGTTTCGAGTTCGACCAGCAGCACGAAGAAGCTCGATCCGACTCACGAAGCCTTCGCCCGTCGCGACGACGTCCTGCCCGCCCGAATGAGGATGTCCGATGATCGGCAATGGCAGTTGCCGCGATCCCTTCCCGATGGCCGCAACGAAACGATGTCCGTCCCATCGAAAGAAACGGTCCGACTTCCCTCCGGTCACCATCAGACCGACGGCCCCGCCGTCCTCGAACATCCTCAGATCGCGCGCGCGCACGCTGAAGACGAGCCGGTGTCGGCCACGTGATTCCAGGTACACTTCGTGCAGACACCCGCCGCCATTGCAAACGGCGGCGCGGTTCGCGCAGGCAAAGTCTTCAAAGTGCAGCGATACGAAGCGTAGGCCTCCCGCCTCGATCGAGACCGAGAAGTAATGCCCCGCAGCCGCCGCGCTGCCGCACGCGCTTTCGCGCGCGAAAATCCCCCGTCGTATATCGGCCGGAAGTCCCTCAATATGCTCGGATGCCCACGGGTTCTCAGTGGCGAAGCTGCCGCGAGCGGTCGACTGCCCGCATGTCAGCAGCGAGCCGAGCAGCAGCAGCGCACCCGCCAGCGAAATTCGTCGAGGCGCTTTCACGGAACGATCCTCCTTTTTTGCTTCGGTGCGCCGTCGTCGGTTCGATCGAAGCGGCCCCCGATGCGGCGTTCGGAGGCCCAGATGAGTCGACAGGATCGCGAGATATCTTCCGAAGGGATTACCAGGATGAAATGGTGCGGAATGCCGAGCGGACTCTCCACTTCGAGCAGTGCGCCGGAGGCCGTCAGGTTTCGGACGGTGCAATCGATGGCCGCGCCGCCGAACGAGATCATTCCGGCCTTCAAAACGCGCGTTCGCCGCAGTTTTCGCTTGTCTTCCATGAGGGCCTCCCACCGGGACATGCCTAATCGACTTTCTTTTCGGCCGCCTCTCCCTGTTTCACGATGTCCCCCGTCGTGAAGAGGATGCTCTGAAGTTCGGTCCGCCAGTCCTTGTTGCGGCGCAGGAGGAATTCGAGGTTCATCCCGAAGTGCTTGAATTCTTCCTTTTGTGCATTCGCCATGATGGCTTTCGCCTCCTTGTCCTTTTCGAGCGACATCCGCTGTTCGTACCAGCCAATAGCTTCGGCCTCCTCTATGAGCGACGTGATCATCCGAGCGAATGTGCGCATTTCCTGCGAAAGTTCTTCCGGCGGTTCGTGATATTGATCGAACCCCATTTTGATCTCCTTTTTTTGATCGAGTGAAGAGATTGATGTCCGTGAAACCCAGTTGTCGCGCAGCGCCGACTCCAGACTATCTGCACCGAAGCTAGTTATAGGATCCACCTGACGGTCCACGCCGATAGGATTCCTCCATCGGTCATTGTCCGTCTTGCCGCACGATTTTTTAGAACGTTTAGAGCAAATGCTTGCCTCGAGCTTTCTGACGCCTGGTTCCAAGGGATCAGCGTTCACCCCGAGCCGGATTCGATGTCTTGGGATTTGCAGCCGCGGTTGACGACCCAAGAGTGAAGCGAATTATTTCTAGTAATCGACGGCCGTTCCATATGAAGAGCACCGAAGCAAGCGCCAGATAGACCCAGGCTAAGCCCGACAGAGTGGCTATCGTGCGTATTTCCTCGTTCCTGAAGTAGTAGGCCAAGCTCACCTGAATCAAAAACAGCAGCGCAAGTGCGGTCGCCGACAGAAGACTGAAACGCAGCCGCATGAGCAGTGCGACCCCGAACAGGGATTGAGAGGCAGTCAGAAAAAACTCCTCAATTTGTCGCGCGTCCAACGGCAGTGCTGTCGCACCGCGGGCGCCGACGGTCATCGCCAGCGGTAGCATGCCGACCAAGAGCGTCCACTGATTGATCTTGTCGCTGATCATGGTGATGAGTCCGCCCGCGGCCCGCCCCTTTAGAACAAACAGGACGGCGATAGATACGGCGGGTGCTTCGCTGGCGAGCGGCGCCAACCACTGGATGAGAAGGAATTCGTTGATGCCGAAGGCGCGGCCCGCTTCGATCAAGGCTTCCGCGAAAGGCTCGGCGCTCCAGAGAATAATTCCGCAGGCGGCCAGCCCGAGGCCTGCCATAACTATCCACTGCGTCCGGAGCGGCAATTCATTGAGCGCCGCGGCAGGTCCGGGTTCGTCCTCTCCGTCCGGGTTCTCGCTTTTGCGAACGTTGCGGACGCGCCAGACATATCCTCCATAGATTGCCACCAACATCGTGAAATCGAAAAGGGTAATGCTGCCTTTGAACAAAATGACAAACGCGTAGAGGCTGGCGAGCAAAAGGAACGAGACTTCGATTGCGTTGTCGTTTGTCAGTTCGATGGCGCGATGCCGATCCTTGAGCCAGTGCAGCAGTGCCAGAAGCGGCCATGCGACGCCGACAAGCAGCCTATTCGCGCCGGTCATGTTGGCCGCAGCATAGTGGACGTACGGCGACTCCGGGCCGGCCTGGCCCGCCTGAAAAGCGTAGTACATATCCACCGCATATTCTGGAAGGACCGTTATCAAGGCGACGGCCGCAAGGATCAGGCCCTGCGCGATGTGCCGCTCGGCCGCTTCCGCACCCCACGACAGAAGAAATCCGGCAGCGAGGATCGCAACGCCGAAGATTGCAGTGTCAACGACCGGTCCGAGACGCCAATTCGCTGCTCGCAAAGCCAAGGCGGGTAGAGCGGCACATGCCGCGATCGCGATGAGGACCAAAAAGCGCTTCATTGCTATCCCGTTCGGATTCAGTGACTTCTGTCAAAACTCATGCCCATTCCCTTCCCGCTTAGCTTCCTTCGGTCGCCAGCGCCGCGCATCGAGCCGACCGATCAAAGGAAGGAATTGCAGTTCCAGGATTAGGATGACCAAGACGGTCACTAGTCCGGCAATGAGGAGTTCGCCAATCCCTGCGAGCATGCCAACCGCCGACGTTGCCCAAATGGCCGCTGCCGTGGTCAAGCCGCGAACGTTGCCGCCGTCCTTGAGGATCATCCCTCCGCCGAGGAAACCCACACCGGTGACGACGCCCGCCATTATCTTCTCCGCGGTCGCCGGAAAGTTCTCGACGCCAACGGCCGTGAACGCGGCCGCTCCCAGGCTGACGAGCATGAAGGTACGGTCGCCGGCCTCCGAACCGCGAAACTCGCGTTCCCATCCGATGGGGAAAGCCAGCGCGACAGCAACGGCGATCCGGACAAGCAGCGCGAGATCGAACCTGGTAGTACCACCGGCATCGCCTGCCGCTGCGAAGGCGCCACCTGTTGTCAGTCCGAGCGTGAGAGCGATGACCGCAAGTTGAGTCACCGCATGACGCGCCGCCTCCGTGATGGACAGTCGGCTCAATGCTTGAAACATCGCGTCACTCTCAGGGTTGGGGCACTCAGGAAAGCATTCAATTCTTCTTCCTCAAGACTGGAACGGCTCGGTCGTGGGCAAGCGGAGCAAACGCAAGGCGTTCATCGTCACCAGAACCGTCGCTCCGGTGTCTGCGAGGATGGCCGGCCATAACCCCGTCAATCCGACGACGGTGGTGACAAGAAAGACGGCCTTGAGCCCGAGAGCGACCGCGATGTTCTGCCGGATGTTGATCATCGTCCGCTTCGACAAGTCGACCATTGCGGCAACGTCGGCGACCCGCCCGTGCAGTACGGCGGCGTCGGCCGTTTCGAGCGCGACGTCCGTCCCTCCGCCCATAGCGATACCCACATCGGCTGCTGCGAGTGCCGGCGCATCGTTGATGCCGTCGCCGATCTTTGCGACCGACCAGCCCGCCTTTTGAAACTGGCCGACGATCCGCTGCTTGTCCTCAGGCAGCAGTTCCGCTTCGATATCGATGCTCAATTGCTTGCCGATCGCGTTCGCGGTGCGCCGATTGTCGCCGGTCAGCATCACAGTCCGGATCCCCGCGTCCGTCAAAAGCTTGAGCCCGCTTTTCGCGTCTGGACGGGGTTCGTCGCGCATCGCGATCGCACCCGCAATTTTCCCGTCGAGCGCGACGAGCGAAACGGTTTTGCCTTCGTCGTTCAGGGCTGCGATCTGCGTCTCCTGCTCGGTTGTTAGAGGACAGAATTCCGCGACGGCCTTGGGCGATCCCAGGAATACTTCCGCTCCTTCCACGGTCGCACGTATCCCTTTTCCGCCGATCGCCTTCGAGTCGGAGGTCGGCGGAAGCGAGATCTGCTTTACTGCCGCCCGGGTCAGGATTGCGGTAGCAAGGGGGTGACTCGACCCCGACTCGAGCGCCGCAGCGAAGCGCAGTACATCAGCCTCGCTGCGCGCGAAGCCGATGATGTCCGTGACCTGGGGCTTGCCGGAGGTGAGCGTGCCAGTCTTGTCGAAACAGGCCACGGTGATCTTGCCGATCTGTTCGAGAACTGCGCCACCCTTCAGCAGCAATCCCCGGCGGGCGCCGGCAGACAGGGCGGCGGCGATTGCAGCGGGGGTGGAGATGACCAGGGCGCAAGGACACCCGATCAGCAGAATGGCCAGACCCTTGTAGATCCACCCGCTCCATTCCCCTCCAAACACTAAAGGAGGAACGACCGCGACCAACGCGGCGGCCGCAACCACCCCCGGCGTATAGAAGCGGGAAAACCGGTCGATGAAACGCTCCGTCGGCGCCTTCGACTCCTGCGCCTCCTCGACGAGGCGCACCACGCGCGCGATCGTGTTGTCCGCGGCTGCGGCAGTCACCCGCACGCGCAGCAGGCCGTCGCCGTTGACGGTGCCGGCAAACACGGTCGCATCCGGTCGCTTCCGGACCGGCGTGCTTTCTCCCGTGACCGGCGCTTCGTCGATCGCGCTTTCTCCGGACAGGATGACACCGTCGCCGGGAACCCGGTCGCCGGGCCTTATCTGGATCGTCGCACCCACTTCCAGGGTGTCGGCCTGGACCTCACGGATTTGGCCGTTTTCTTCGAGGCGGGCCGTCTTCGGAACGAGCTTGGTGAGGTCCTGGATACTGGCACGGGCACGGCTCGCGGCAACGCCCTCGAGCAGTTCCCCGATCAGAAACAGGAAAACGACGGTTGCTGCCTCTTCGGTCGCTCCGATGATGACCGCGCCCACCGCGGCGATCGACATCAGCATCTCGATCGAGAACGGCGTCCCGGCGCCCGCGGCGGCGACTGCACGACGTCCGATGGGAACGAGACCTACCAGCATCGCCAGCAGAAACGCCCAGTGCTCGGTCGCCGGAGCGGTTTTGCCGATTATGAAGGCCGTCGCCAGCGCCAACCCCGACCCGATGGTGAGCTTCCCTTTCCTTGTTTGCCACCAAGCTTGGCCGTCGCCAGCGGGCTCACGACTTTCCGGACGGGGTTCCAGCGACGTTCCGCCACCCGTTGCTCGGGCGGATGTATTCTCGACAAATTCACTGCCTGTAACCCTGTATCCGAGTTTCACGATCTGATTTCGGATTAGGTCTTCGTCGTCGTCGGTGACGACCGTCACCGTCCCCGCCGACACGGACACGATCACATCGCTGACACCGCGCATGCGGTGCAGGGCATTTTCAATCTTTGTTGCGCAAGAGGTGCAGTCCATGCCCTCCACGCGTAGACGGACTTTGGCGAGCATAGCGGTTTCAGTCATGGTTGGGGCTTCCGGAGCGCGAGGTCGAGGGTGCAGCGTAGCGTGCGTTCACGTCTTGCCCTCCCGTCTGAGCCGCTTGTAGAGCGCCTCGACAGCCTCGGAAAAATCGAGCGCCTCGTTTCGCGCGCAGAGATCTTCGAGGAACCGCAATTGAGTGATCAGGTCGAAGGTCGCCGGATTGAGATCGAGGCCTTCATCCACGCCCGGCGGCCTGCTCAATATGATTCCGCTCATGAAGCCTTGGGCCCAAGCTAGATATTCCCTCCGCACCATGGGATTGGATACGACGTCGCCGTTGAACTGCTTGCAGGTCGAGGCGCCCAGGCCGACGATCTTGGCAGTTCGCCCTTCTGCCCTCAGGTCCGCCGTGGAGGATGTCATCAATGCAAACGCCGTCAATATGAAGCACAGGATCGGACGTCGAACCTTCCGATCGACACCATGGGCTGCGACGGTCGCGTGGCGGCCGTCGCAGCCTGAAGTTTCCTGTGCGCTCCACATCGGAACCGTACTCACCGTCCGCTCTACTTCTTAAATTTTGCCTGTCCGGATTTTCCTTCCGCGGTCTTGATGGTCAAAGTGATCGTGGCACCCGCCGGTATCGCTGCCTTCGCGTCACCCTTGAGGGAATTCTCGCCCTGAGGAGAGAGCGTGACCGTCTCCCGTCCGCTGCCGCCCGCGATGAGCACTGCTGCAGTAAAGCCCTTTGTAGATACCGGCTTTGGGGTGTTTGGGACGAAGACGTTGATGGTGACGGTAGTCCCGGCGGTAAGAAGCTCAGCGTCGATGCCGGCGACGTCGAGCATGAGGCCGCCGTTTGGTCCTTTTTCGTATTCTTCGGCCGAAGCCGGGGCGGCGAACGTCAAAGCGGCGATAAGCAGGAGAACGTATTTCATGATTTCACTCCGTTCGGTTCCGACGTTTTCAATTCACCGTTCTCAAGGTCCTCGCGCCGGAACAGGACATAGAGAGCGGGCAGCACAAGCAGCGTAAGAATGGTTGACGAGATGATTCCTCCGATGACGACCGTAGCCAGCGGCCGCTGCACCTCCGCTCCGGCGCCTGTCGCGATCGCCATCGGCACGAACCCGAGGGAAGCGACAAGCGCAGTCATCAGGACGGGCCGCAGCCGGGTCAGCGCGCCCTCACGCACCGCATCCACAAGGGCGTGTCCTTCCCTGCGGAGGCGCTCTATGAACGTGATGATGACGAGGCCGTTGAGCACCGCGACGCCGGACAGTGCGATGAAACCGATTCCGGCGCTGATCGACAGTGGAATGCCGCGCAACAGCAACGCAATGATGCCACCGGTGAGGGCCAGCGGGACCCCGCTAAACACCAGCAGAGCGTCTGCCATCGAGCCCAAGCTCATGAACAGCAGGAGGAAGATCAGTAGCAGCGCGATCGGCACCACGATAGTCAGCCGCTGCGTCGCCGAAACCAGTTGTTCGAACTGGCCACCCCATCCGATCCAGTAGCCGGCCGGCAGCTTGACCTTGGCCTCGATTTGCTGCTCCGCGTCGGCGACGAACGAACCGAGATCGCGCCCGCGCACGTTGGCAGTGACGACGATGCGACGTTTACCCTGCTCGCGGCTGATCTGGTTCGGCCCGGGTGCCACATCGATTTGCGCGAGTTCAGAAAGCGGCACGTACCGGATCTGGGCGAGCGCAGAGTTGTTCCATACCGCAGGCGTGGCCTTGGTTTGATTGTCGAGCGGTGGCAGCGGCACCGGGAGCGCCTTGATCGCCTCGATGTCCAGGCGCAGATGTTCCGGGAGCCGGACCACGATGTCGAACCGGCGGTCGCCCTCGAAGACCTGGCCTGACTTCTTGCCGCCGACCGCAATCTCGACGAGGTTCTGGACGTCGCCGACGCTGATGCCGTAGCGCGACAACGCCTGGCGGTTAAGCTTGACCGTCAGCACCGGCAACCCGGACGCCTGCTCGGTCTTGACGTCAGCAGCGCCCTGAACGTTCTGCAACACGGCCTGCACCTTGGCGGCGGATTGGACGAGCAGGTCGAGATCGTCTCCGAAAATCTTGACGCCGACGTCGCTGCGGACACCCGAGATCAACTCGTTGAAACGCTGCTCGATGGGCTGCGATATTTCGTAAACGTTGCCGGGAATTTCCTCGGCCGCCTCCTGGATTTCCGAAACCACGACCGCCTTCGATTTTTCCGGGTCGGGCCATTCCTTCCGTGGCTTCAGCATGACATACCCGTCCGAGGTCGAAGGCGGCATGAGGTCGGTCGCGACTTCCGCCGTTCCGGTTCGCGCGAACACCTCCTTGACCTCCGGGATCTTGAGCAAGCGCTTTTCGAGCATTGCTTCCATTTCAAGCGATTGCGTCAGGCTCGTTCCCGGAATCCGGATGGCCTGGAGCGCCACGTCGCCCTCGTCGAGACTCGGAATGAATTCAAAGCCCATGCGCGTGGCTCCGATGCCGCAGACCATCACGAACAATGCCGCGATCGCCGCGACGCCGAAGCGGTTGCGGATCGACGCGTTGAGCAGCGGCGTATAGAGGTGGCGCGCGCCGCGCATGAACCAGTTCTCGTGCTCCGATATCTTGCCCGTCACCAACAGCGCCACGGCAGCGGGCACGAACGTCATCGACAGGATGGCAGCGCCGGTCAGCGCCATCAGCACGGTCAGCGCCATCGGCGTGAACATCTTTCCTTCCACGCCGGTGAGGGTCAGGATCGGCAGATAGACCACGGCAATGATCAGCGTTCCGAACAGGCTGGGGCCGATGACTTCGCGCGAGCCCGCGAGAATGGTTTCGAAACGCTCTTCGCGACTGAGCAGACGACCCAAGCGGTGTTGCTCCGCTGCGAGCAGCCTCAAGCAGTTCTCGACGATGATGACGGCGCCATCAATGATGATGCCGAAATCGATCGCGCCAAGACTCATCAGATTGGCGCTGACCTTGTTCTCCACCATGCCCGTAATGGTGAACAGCATGGCGAGCGGTATGACGCAGGCCGTGGCAATTGCCGCTTTGAAGTTCCCGAGGATCAGGAACAGGATCACGATCACCAGCAGGGCGCCTTCCACGAGGTTCTTTTCGACGGTCGCGACCGTCGCCTCGACCAGGTGCGTGCGGTCGTAGACCGTGTGCGCAATCACGCCGTCCGGCAATGACTTGCCGATCTCCTTGAGCTTGGCGGCCACGCTTTGCGCCACGGCGCGGCTGTTCTCGCCGATCAGCAGCATGGCGGTGCCGAGCACGGTTTCCTTGCCGTTGATGGTTGCCGCGCCCGTCCGCAGATCCTTGCCTTCGGTAACTTCCGCGACGTCGGAGATTCGGATGGGCACACCGTTATGCGACCCGATGACGATCTCCTTGATTTCCTCGACGTTAGCCACTTGACCGGGCGTCCGGACCAGGTACTGCTCGCCGTTGCGTTCGATGTAGCCGGCGCCGACGTTGGCGTTGTTCGCGGCCAGCGCCGTCATTACGTCACGAAAGTTGAGCTTGTAGGCCATCAACTGCGCCGGATCCGGCAGCACCTGGAACTGCCGTTCGAAACCACCGATGGTGTTGACTTCGATGACGCCCGGCACGTTGCGCAATTGCGGTTTGATGATCCAGTCCTGGATGGTCCTCAGGTCGCTCGGGGTATACTCTCCGCCCCCGGCCTTGCGCGCGCCGGGCTTGGCTTCCACCGTGAACAGATAGATCTCTCCAAGACCGGTCGAGATCGGCCCCATCCCGGTTTCGACGCCTGTGGGAAGCTGGTCCTTGACCTGTTGAATTCGTTCGTTGACCAGTTGGCGTGCGAAATAGATATCCGTGCCGTCCTTGAAGATGACGGTCACCTGGCTCAGGCCGTAGCGGGACTGCGAGCGCGTACTCTCGAGATGCGGTAGGCCCCCCATGGCGGTCTCGATCGGAAACGTGATTCGCTGTTCGACTTCGAGCGGCGAATAGCCGGGCGCGCTACTGTTGATCTGGACCTGAACGTTAGTGATATCCGGAACGGCATCTATCGGCAGGCGAGTGAAATTCCATGCGCCGAACGCGGCCATCAGCAACACGCCGATCATCACCAGCCACCGCTGCCGAATGGAAAATGAAAGGATCGCATCAATCATTGCGGTGCTCCTTTGCTCCCGCTTCCCTGATCCGGGCGAAGGTGTTGACCGGCATCGTGTAGACCACGCCGTCGCCCTTTCGTCCTGTCCAAGCCGCCGCTTCGATCCGGCGGCAAATCCCGTCGGCCTGATCCGTCCGGCACACCAATCTCAATTCGAGGCACTGGTGATAGGTGATGTCCTCGTCGCTCGCGACGTAGGTCCCGCCTTGTCCCCGCCCGCGGCCCTGGCCGCGAACCTCATCGAAGGTGAAGCCTGGAAAATCCGCCAGATCGTGAAGCGCGCGGACGACGTGACCTTCCATATGAGGCCTGATCAACGCGGTGATCAAAATCATTCCATTGTCAGTGCTCATCGCCGCCCGCTCCCTTGGTCATTTCCGCCTTCACGATGAAACTGTTCTGTGCCGCGTAGACGTCGCCCTCAAGGACGCCGAAGGTGATCTCGACGAGTTGCGGATCGCGTTGGCCGACTTCGACGTCGCGCGCCTCGAACTTGTCGCCGTTGCGCACGAACACCACCGTGCGGTTCTCGACAGTCTGAAGCGCCGACGATTTCACCGCGACGCCGACCTTCTTTGCCGACAGCGTCAACCGCCCGGTGACGAACAGGCCCGGACGCAACCGCTGTCCGGTGTTCGGGACCACGGCCCGGGCGATGGCGCTCTGGGTGTCGCTGCTACCGACCGGCGACAGATAGGAAATCTTGGCGCCGATTGGCGTCCCGCCATCGGCGGGGTCGATCAGCACTTCGTCGCCGACGCTGACCCGGTTCAGGTCACGCCGATACACCGAAAAATCGACCCACACCGTCGACAGGTCCGCAACGACGAACGCTGGCTTCTGCTCGGAGGCGTATTCACCCAGCGTGATCTGGCGATCGATCACAGTTCCAGCCAGCGACGCCTTCAATTCGTAAGGCGTCAAGCTCTGATTGCTCTCGATGATCGCGAGAATGTCGCCCTTCTGGACCTTGTCGCCGATGCGCTTGCGAACATCGCGGACGATCCCGGCAAACCGCGGCGTCACCTGCACCAGCAATTCCTGGTTGGGTTGCACGATTCCGTTCAAGAACATGCTGTTGCGCAACACGCCAGACGACGCCTTGGCAAGCTCAATGCCCGACGCCTCAACTTTGGCGTCGCTGAGAGCCACGCTGTCGGAGTGCTCGCTTTCCGAGGCTTCGGTTGGCGTCGGCGTCGACGTGGCGGGCTTCAACAGCCGGTAGCCGCCATAGACCAGTCCGGCGGCGACCAGGAGAAATACGAAATAGCGGGCGAATGCCTTGATCATCTTGAACTCTGATGGGTAAGCGAAAACGGATTGCCGACGAGACCTTCGATGGTCGCGACAGCGATATGGAAGTTTTGCAGGGCTTCCTGCTCGCGCACCAGGGCCTGAAGGACCGAGCCCTTGACGTCGAGTAATTCAAGCAGGGTGAAGCGGCCCTGGGCATAGCCGCTCTGGATGGTTGCGGCGGCGCTACGGGCTTTCGGAATGACCGAGGAGCGCAACAGTTTAATTTCCGCCAGTGCCCCGTTGATCGAATCGTAGGCTCGTCCGGCGATGCTGATGAGAACCAGTTTGTTGATCGAACGTTCGGCTGCGGTCTTGGCGAGGGTTTCCTGAGCCGCGATGACGTTGCCCCTGTTCTGGTCGAACACGGGTAACGGAATCGATATTCCCAGCCGTACCGCGTTGTCGTTGGTGTCCTGGAAGTGACGCCATCCCGCAGACAGGCGGACGTCCGGAATGATTTTCAAACGCGCGATCAGCAACTCGGCATTGCGCTGCGCGGTCACGGCGGTCCAGCGCATCAACTGCGGATTGGCTTCGATCGCCTTGAGGACCGACTGGAACGATGGGGGCTGCCCGACAAGGGCCAGCCGACCAATCGCTTTGCCGAAATGGGGAATACTTTCGCCCATTAGAATAGCGAGATCCCGCCGGGCGGTCGCCAATTGCGTCTTGGCGCGCTCCCGCTCGACCCGGAACAGGTCGGCGGCCACCTGGGCGCGCTCGGTTTCCGCGGGCGACGACGCGCCTTCCTCCACGCGCTTCTGCAATTGCGGTATCAATTGATCGAAGCTCGCAATCTGTTCGTCGAAGATTTCGATCCGGCGTTGCGCGCTGATGACGGTAATGAAGGCGATCGCGGTCTCGGACAGCACCTCCAGCCGTGTCGCCCGCCGCTGCCAGACCGCGGAACCGACACCGGCCTGGCCTGCGGCAATGCGGGCTTCGCGCTTGCCGCCGAGTTCGACTAGCTGACTGAGTTGCAGATTAGTTTCCGCGGAACGCGTTCCCCTGTAGGGCCCAGATCCCAGCGCGTTGTCCAATTCGAACGAGGCTTCAGGATTTGGCAACGCGCCTGACTGAATCCGCAACCCGCCGGCGATGCCGACGTCCCGCTCGGCGGCGGTGAGGCGCGGGTTTGCAGCCAACGCGCGCTGTAAGGCTTGCGGCAATGAGATCGGTCGCGACCGTTCCGCAGCAATCGCTGGAATTGTGAGGATAAGCCATGCGCACGCAACGCGCACTGCCCCATTGAATCGATGCATGAAATCAACCTGAAACGCGTAAAGACGACGCGCGGCCTGGCGCGCGTGATGGCGGTCTTCAGGTCAGGTGCTTGGGGGGCGGCGTGTCGAGCTTGGGAGGGTCCTCAAGCAAGCGTTGAGGCGCGACGAAGGCGATCTTGACCGGATGCTCCATTGGCGAGGCCAGGGGCATGGACGTCGGCATCACGACCGGTGTACAAACAGGGCAATGCTCTGCAAGAATGGGCGCTTTCGTGGAATCGCCCTCATCCGACGCAGTGCCGGTTACGGTGCCAACTTGCGAGAAAACAGTCGCGGCGACCGTTTCCTCGGTGCAAAAAGCGACATTGCCCAAGCCGACGAATAGATACATCAGGGCAAGCAAAAGCAGCGTCGCCCTACGAAGGTAGGGCGCTTTCAGCTTCGACAAACCCTGGAGCGGTCGGCGTTCCATGATTCAGAAATAGCAGATCGAATTTGAGAATACTATTACGTTACGCAAATCAGTTGGTAAACTTGACGCCGACCAACCACGGAAACTGATTTTAAAGAGATTTTATCATTTGTCCCTGCACTCCTGCGGAGGCAATACGCTGCCTTTCAAAATCGAAACCCGCCTCGGACGCGATCGGCTTGGTCAGCATCGGGATGCCGCATCCCGGACTGGCGTCAATCCGGAAGAGGCCCTTCGATCTCGTTTTCGAGCACCTGCCCGTCGCGGCGTCGACCCCGACTCCTGAACATCGTACCAACCTTGTCCTCCAGCTTCAGCGCCTCGTCTGCCAGCTTCGGATTGCACGCCCCAAGGGTTTTGTAGCGGCGGAAATCGACGTCGAGCTTGCGCTTGAGCGCTTTCACGTCGATCATCGGTGATGATGCCGAAGCCCTCCTCCAGTGCAGTAGTGGTGTTGGCGACTGCGTCATCGAAGGATGACTGGAGTGTTTGCGCGAAGTAGTAGCTCATTGTCCCATTCTCCTATGTGAGAGGCTAAGCGGGCCTGAAGCGTCATCGCCGGATGTATTTGGTGAGAGCCACAATCCCGAGGACCACGAGGACCAGGATAAGGAGCCACACGAACCCCATGCCCCACATCCCAACGCCCATCATGTCGTTCATCATCTGCTTTTCTCCTTTGCCAGACCGGACTCACGCGAGTGCGATGATGCTGCGTGCCACCACGTAAACGCCGACACTCAGAACAACGCTTGCGAAGAGAAAGGCGAACACGCGTTTTCGCCACGCCAGCACGCGGCAAAGCGCAACACCAATTGCTCCTCCCACAACGCCGCCGAGGATGAAAAGTGCCGCGATCCTCCAGTCGATCAGTCCGGAAGCCGCGTAGCTTGCCGCCGTGGCTGCGCCGAAGGCGGTGACGGCGACGAGCGAAGTGCCGATTGCATACATAAGCGGCATGCTGGTCGCGAACATCAAGCCCGGCACGATGAGGGAAACCACCGCCGATACCCGCGATTTCTCTGAAACGGATTGACAAATCTCTGTATTTCCATACATCTGGATATATGGAAAACGAACAAGCCATCCTCGCGCTGGGCGCCCTCGCGCAGCAAACCCGCCTCCAGGCCTTCCGGGTCCTGATACAACATGAACCCGATGGATTGGCCGCCGGCGATCTCGCGCGATTGCTGGAGGTGCCGCAGAATACGCTCTCGGCCCACCTTTCCGTGCTGACGCGAGCCGATCTGGTGACATCCGAGCGGCACAGCCGTTCGATCGTGTATCGGGCAAACCTAACCACCTTTCAGGCAATCACCGTCTTCCTGCTGCAGGACTGTTGCGGCGGCCGTCAGGAAATTTGCGCTCCTATTTTCGAAAGCCTCGTCCCTTGCTGTCCGCCTCCGAGGAAGAAGGAGAAATCCCGTGCCTGACCGCATCTACAACGTCCTGTTCCTATGTACGGGGAATTCCGCACGCTCAATTCTGGCCGAATCCATCCTGCGCAAGGACGGCGATAGCCGTTTCCACGCCTTCTCGGCGGGCAGTCAGCCCAAAGGAGAGGTCAATCCGATTGCATTGCGTGTGCTGTCGAGCCTCGACTATCCTACCGGCGGTTTGCGTTCGAAGAGTTGGCAAGAATTCGCCACTCCAGATGCACCCGTCATGGACTTCGTCTTTACGGTTTGCGACAGCGCAGCGGGGGAGAGTTGCCCTGTCTGGCCGGAACAGCCAATGACCGCGCACTGGGGCATCGAAGATCCCGCGGCCGTCGAAGGCACCGACCTCCAGAAGGAGGCCGCCTTCGTTTCCGCCTTTCGCTACATGCAAAACCGCATTGCGCCATTCCTCGCCCTGCCGCTCGGCTCGATCGATGCGATGGCGCTAGGCACCAAGCTTCGCGACATCGGAAATTCAGAGGGCTCGACGTTGGGCCGACCGCGCGTGGCATGACATGAGCGCATTCGAACGATATCTGTCTCTATGGGTTGTGCTCTGCATCGTGGTCGGGATCAGTCTCGGCCATCTGATGCCAGGTTTCTTTGTCGCGGTTTCAGGCGCGGAAATCGCGAAGGTCAACCTGCCGATCGCAGTTCTGATCTGGCTGATGATCATCCCGATGCTCTTGAAGATCGACTTCACCGCCATGCGGAAAGTCACAGAGCATGCCCGCGGGGTTGGCGTGACACTCTTCATCAACTGGGCGGTCAAACCCTTCTCGATGGCGCTGCTCGGGACGCTGTTGATCGGCCATGTATTCGCGCCGATGCTCCCGGCCGACCAAATTCAGTCCTATATCGCCGGACTCATCTTGCTGGCGGCGGCACCCTGCACCGCGATGGTTTTCGTCTGGTCCAACCTCGTTGGCGGCGAACCTCACTACACCCTTGGCCAGGTCGCCCTCAATGACGTCCTGATGGTGTTCCTGTTCGCGCCGCTGGTCGGGTTGCTCCTCGGTGTGGCGTCGATTACGGTGCCATGGGAAACGCTGTTGCTGTCCGTCGCGCTTTACATCGTCGCACCGGTCATCATTGCGCAGGTGTGGCGGCGGGCCCTGCTCAACATCGGCTCGGCCGCATTCACCCGGGCCCTGAGCCGACTTCAGCCGCTGTCCCTGATCGCCCTCCTCGCCACCTTGATCCTCCTGTTTGCCTTCCAGGGCGAGCAGATCGTCGCACAGCCCGCCGTCATCGCCATTCTCGCGGTCCCGATCCTGATCCAGGTCTACTTCAATGCAGGCCTCGCCTATTGGCTCAGTCGCCGTTTCGGAGTGGCCTGGTGCGTGGCCGCGCCCGCTGCGCTGATCGGCGCCAGCAACTTCTTCGAACTCGCCGTGGCGGCGGCCATCAGCCTATTCGGCGTCAATTCCGGAGCGGCACTGGCGACGGTCGTCGGCGTCCTCGTCGAAGTGCCCGTGATGCTCTCGGTCGTGAAGATCGTGCAGATGTCTCGCGGCTGGTATGAATCCCGCGATCCGGACAAAGCCAAAAGCGTTGAGATTCACTCATGAGCGTCACTATCTATCACAATCCAGATTGCGGAACGTCCCGCAATACTTTGGCGATGATCCGTCAAAGCGGCGTCGAGCCGGAAATCATTGAATACCTGAAGCAACCGCCGTCGCGCGAAAATCTGATCGAGTTGATGACCCGAATGGGTATCTCCCCTCGTGACCTGCTTCGCCAAAAGGGTACGCCCTACGACGCTCTCGAACTGGCCGATCCCAAGTGGACCGACGACGAACTGATCGACTTCATGATTGCGCATCCCATTCTGATTAACCGCCCTGTCGTCGTGACGCACAAGGGCGTCAAGCTCTGTCGCCCGTCCGAAGAAGTGCTGTCCATTCTTTCGAATCCTCATATCGGACGGTTCGTGAAGGAAGACGGTGAGATCATAAATGCGGACTGAGATGCAAGATTTGCCAAACGTCAATGACGAAGCTTTCGCCCTTCCCGATCCTGAATTGCTGCATCGTCCAATGCCAACGCACCGTCCGCGCATTCTTCTGCTGTACGGATCACTGCGCGAACGGTCGTTCAGCCGTTTCGCTACGGTGGAAGCGGCCCGTCTCCTTCAAGCGTTCGGTGCGGAAACCAGGATTTTCGATCCCTCCGGCCTCCCTCTTCCGGACGACGCACCTGCGACCCACGAGAAGGTCCAGGAGCTTCGCGAATTGTCGGCGTGGTCGGAAGGTCAAGTCTGGTGCAGTCCGGAACGCCACGGCGCGATGACTGGGATCATGAAAGCGCAGATCGACTGGATTCCGTTGTCAATCGGCGCGGTGCGGCCGACGCAAGGCAAAACGCTGGCCGTGATGCAGGTGTGCGGCGGTTCTCAATCGTTCAATGCCGTCAACCAACTCCGCGTTCTCGGTCGATGGATGCGAATGATTACGATTCCCAATCAGTCGTCGGTCGCCAAGGCATACGAACAGTTCGAAGAAACCGGGCGCATGAAGCCGTCGCCTTACCACGACCGGATCGTCGACGTCATGGAAGAGCTTATGAAGTTCACGCTGTTGACGCGCGGCGTATCCGGATATCTCACGGATCGTTACAGCGAGCGCAAAGAAGCGGCCAAAAAACTCGCGAAGCGATTGAATCTCGATCAGGCAGTGTAAGGACTGGGGACCGACGTGAAGATGGCACAATCCCCGCCATTACCCAGCGCAGCAGGAGAGTTTCTTCACATCCCGGTCGAACGTCTGCGCCGCAAGCTTCAAGCCCTCGACGGTTGTCAGGTAGGGAAAGATCATTTCTGCCAAATCGTCGATCGACAGCCCACAGCGGATTGCAAGCGCCGCCGTCTGGATGCTGTCGGCTCCTTCCGGAGAAAGAATGTGCGCCCCAAGAAGCTTGCGGGTCGCCCCATCCGCGACAAGCTTGATCAGACCCCGAGTGTCGCGGGCCGCGAGCGCGCGTGGCACGTTGTCGAGCGAGAGCACTGAGGTACGCACGGCGTGCCCGGCAGCACGAGCTTGCGCTTCGGTGACCCCGACGCTGGCGACCTGAGGGTCGGTGAAGACAACTGCGGGCATGACAGTGTTGTCGTAGCGCAGGCTGTTGCCATTCAGTGCGTTCCTGGCCGCGAGCTTTGCGCCATAGGCCGCCATGTAGACGAACTGGTCCTTGCCCGTCACGTCACCAGCCGCATAGACGCCTGCCTTCGAAGTGCCCATACGGTCGTCGATGACGACCGCGCCGGACGATGTCTGCGCGACGCCTGCTTCGGAAAGTCCCAGGCCTTGGGTGTTCGGGGTGCGCCCCGTAGCGACAAGAATCTGCTCGGCGGTCAATACCTCGAGGCCGCCATTCCGAGTGATCGCGAGCGCGACGCCGCCGTCATCGGTCTTGCGGACGAAATCGTAGGTCACGCCTCTCACGATCGTGACCCCCTCATCGGTCAGATAGTCCGCGAGCGCTTGCCCAATCTCCGGCTCGGCCTCTGGCAGAAGGCGACTGCGGAAGACCAGTGTCACCGCGACCCCGGCGCGAGCGAAGGTCTGCGCAAGTTCGGCCCCTACGTAGCCCCCGCCCATCACGATCAAGGAGCGCGGCAGCTCTGTCAGGGCAAGCGCCATCGTGCTGTCGAGCGGCGACACTTCGCCGATCCCTGGAATTGAAGGCAGCGCGGGACGTGCACCAGTTGCAATGATGATGCGCTCCGACGCGAGAAGCCGCGCCCCCACATCGACGCCTCCCTCGACGAGCCGTGCCCGACCTTCATGGTAGGCAACGTTGTTATATTCCGAGAGCAAGTCGGCATACTTCGCCTGACGCAGGCTCGCGACCAGCGCGTCCTTCTGCGCGACCTGCGCAGCCCAGTCGGTGACGCGCGCGCCGCTTTCGATGCCGTCGAACCTGGTCGATGCAATATTGGCGTGATGCACTGCCTCGGTTGCCCGGATCAACGTTTTCGAGGGTACGCAACCGAAATTGACGCAGGTGCCACCGATCGTGCCGTGCCCGACGAGCGCGACCTGCGCGCCCTGCTCGGCAGCGGTGATCGCGGCCGAGAAGCCGGCCGAGCCGGAGCCGACGACAATAAGGTCGTACCGGCCATTGCCGTTGTTGGCACTCGGGTTGCGGGAGTCGGTCATCGCTTCGACTTTCGTATGTTTAGATCGCCTGCAGGAATCTGCGGTGGCAGACGGAATGAAATTGTTACTTCGATAGAATCCATCCCGATGATCGTTCTGATGCGGCCTTACTGCAAGATGTGCGAGGGATAGCCGGCATTGGTGGTCGCGGTGATCAGCGCGGGAACATCCGTGCGACTATCCTCGAAGCGCACCTTTGCAATGACAGCCCCCTCAGCCTCCGATATCTGTACATCAAGCACGCCAGATACGCTGCTGAGCGAGCGCTTCACGATCGGACCGCAAAGCTCACAGGTAGCGTTGGCGACGTTGAGCGTCACGGTTTGCTCGGTGGCGACTGCTGCTCCGGATGACACAAGGACAGCAATCAGTACGACGAGCGGTAGAATCTTCACGGATGATCTCCCTATTTTCAGGTGTCGAGGAAAAGACGAGCGATGTAAGGAAAGCCCACGGCGATGACGATCAAGAGCGTCGCCACCCACAACCCGATCTTCGCGTTTCTGCTGGACGATGGACGGGCGCAGTAGGAGCCTTCGACGCAATCATTCGCTTTCGAATTGCGGTAAACGATATAATAGCCCCATCCAAGACAAGCGACCGCGAGTCCGACGAACAGGGGCTGATATGGCTTGAGCGCGGTCAGATTGCCGATCCACGCCCCGCTAACGCCAGCGAGAAACAAACCGAACGGCACCACGCAGCACGTAGCGGCACCGAGTGCCGCCACGATGCCGCCAACCGACAGCAACGCAACGCCGTCCAAGCGCTTTGGCGCTGGTGGTAGGGCCGAGGTCTCGTCGCGTACCACCATTGAGCATTCTCTCGCAATCGGTCTATGGTGACCCTAGAGTCTGTAGCGACTACAGGGTCAAGCGAAATCTCTCACGAATGCGTGACGTCGATGATCAAACAGATTGATGGGTTTTCGATTGGAGTTCTCTCAGAACGCAGCGGCGTGAACGTCGAAACGATCCGCTACTATGAGAAGATCGGAATCATGCCGTCGCCGGTACGTAGCGCAAGCGGCTACCGCGTCTATCGGCTGGAGCACGCGAGACGATTGCATTTCGTGCGTCGCGGCCGGGAATTGGGCTTTAGTCTCGACGAACTGCGGGGGCTGCTGCTTGTTGTCGACGGCCATACCTGCAGTTGCCGAGAGGTGCACGAACTCACAGTCCAGCATCTCGCCGATATTCGTCAGAAAATTAAAGATCTTCGGCGCCTGGAACGAGTGATGTCGGATATGGCAGCGCAGTGCACGCGGGATCTGGTACCGGAGTGTCCGATCATCGATGCACTCTTCGAGATGCGGCCCGGCGCCTACGAAACGGGCTATGCAAGAGTTCGCGCTGAGAGAAGCTCGAAGAGCAAATGATCCGAAGCCCGCTTGGCGCGAGAGCGCCTCGCTTGCGCGTCATCGGCCAGCCAACTGCAGCGCCGGCCGCCTTGCGACGCCTGCAGCGGCAAACCTAGATCGACGCGGCCAAGCGCTTTGATCCGTTTGAAGACTATGGAGCTGCAGCGTAGCCCGATCCAAGCGGCTGATGCCTGCCGTTGCAAGAGCTCACAAATGGAGAAGTCGACCGACGAGTTGCCAGATGTGGCCGCCGTTTAATTTTTAAGGTCGTCATTTGGTCAAGCGCAGCGACCCAAAGGACGGAGGGCGGGCCTAGCGAAAAGATTCGAGACTCAGCGACTTGACCTAGGAGGTAACTCCAGGGGTTAGCATCGCTCCAATACCGCGATATCTCAAATTGGAGCATCGGATGAAAACGACAACATTCAAAATCGAAGGCATGAACTGCGACGCCTGCGCCAACACGATCAAGAAGCTCGTGGAAAAGGAACCTGGGGTACGAGTGGCCGAGGTGTCGTTCGACGAGGGGTCGGCACGCATCCTCTACGATCCCAAATCCGTCAAGGAGGATCGCCTCGTCGATACGATTCAAAAGCCCGGCTTTCGGGTCGTAGCACGCGATTAGGCATGGTCGTCACGGCCCCGTCTCGCTTTCCCATTCAGCGCGTGCTCGCGCACTCACGGAGACTCCGATGGCTCTTTCAACGGCAACCGCCTCCCCATTTGCGCTTTGGACAGAGGAACCGTCGACGCGACCAAATCGCAGAAAGATTCGCGCCCGGATCGGAGGTCTGCATTGCTCGCTTTGCACCGGCACCATCGAGAAAGCGCTTGGCCGAATGCCGGGCGTCGACAAGGTGGCCGTGAGCCTGACGCATGAACAGGCGCTGGTTGAGTATGATCCAACAATCGCGCGCCCCGAACATCTGCTCCAAACGTTGCGCGACATCGGCTACACGATTTCCGACCCCCGCAAGCTCAGGGCCTTTGAAGAGGAAGAGCACGATCTGGTGCGCGAAGCCCGGCGTTTCGTTCTCGCGGTTGTTCTCAGCGTCGCAGCTATTCCCATCATTGCCGATCCAGCCGTGGGCTGGATCGGATTTCTACCGGCCATGGTGTGCCTCAGTCTCGGAGGGTTTGTATTCCTGGTGTTGCGATCAAGCGGATTGTGGACCGCCATCGGCGCCGCGTTGGGCCTAACGGTCATGGCACTCAGCCTGCTTTACCTCAATCTGCAGGGATATCTGACGGACGCGGCACCTTGGCTTGCGGGTGCCTTGGCTCTGATGCTTGTCTTCGGAGTGGGACGGCACATTCTCTACATGGCCATTCAGGCGCTACGCCGTGGCATCCTTAATCAGCACGTGCTTCTCGAGATCGGCGCGTTCGCAGGTATAGCTGGTGGTGTCATCGGGCTGGTCCTCGATCGGCCCGGCTATCCCACCGCGGCCTTCTTCGCCGTTTCGGTGATGGTCGGCACCTATCATATTTTCTCAGAGTGGCTTTCACTCATCGTGAAGACGCGAAGTTCCCAGGCGGTGAAGCGCCTGCTGGACCTGCAACCTGAGACCGCGCGCGTCGTGCGCGGCACCGAGGAACTGGAACTGCCGATTGATGAGGTGAGGATCGGCGATCTTGTGCGGATTCGCCCCGGCGAGCGCATCCCCGCAGATGGTACGGTGGTCGACGGTCATTCCGGCGTTGACCAATCATTGGTGACCGGCGAGGCCGTCCCGATCGAGAAGACCGCAGGCGATTCCGTCATCGGCGGCTCGATCAACAGCACGGGCACCCTCCTGCTGCGGATCACGGCGATCGGAGAAGGCAGCTTCCTGCATCAAGTGATCCGTCACGTTGAGGACGCACGCGCACTGAAGCCCGGTCTTCTTCATCTCGTTGATCGCGTGCTGCGGGTCTACACGCCGACCGTTCTTTTGATCGCCGCCCTTGCCTTCATTGGCTGGCTCATCGGCTCCTGGCTCGGCACGGGTTCTGTGGACGTAGAACGTGCGGTGTTTGCTGGTCTGAGTGTCCTGGTGATGGGTTACCCCTGCGCCATCGGCATCTCAGCGCCGCTCTCCATCGTACGCGGTGCTGGTCAGGCTGCCGAGCGCGGCATTCTGATGCGGACTGGCGAGGCCTTCCAGGGCTTCCGAACGGTGACGCAAATCATCCTCGACAAAACGGGTACGCTCACCGAAGGCCGTCCAACGGTGCGCGAGATCAGAGCGGTGGATGTAAGTGAGCAGGAACTTCTCGCCATTGCCGCCGCCGCCGAGGCATCCTCGGAGCATCCGCTGGCACGGGCGGTGATCAAGGCGGCTTTCGATTACGGCGCAACGCCTCGCGACGTTGAATCATTCGAGGCGTTCCCCGGAAGGGGTATCATTGCATGCATCGACGCCCGCGAGGTCTTCGTCGGCAGTCCGCGCTTCCTCGCCGACCTCGATATTGACCTCACGCCTCTTCGTGAGGCCATCGAAAACCTGGAGGCCGCGGGACGCACCGTGATCGCCGTCGCTCGGGATGGACGCGCGCTGGGCATTGTCGCCTTGGGCGATGCACTCCGACCGGACGCCGTCTCGGCCGTCGCCGCGCTGCGCAAAGCAGGTCTCAGGACGATCCTCGTCACCGGTGACAACGAGCGCGCGGCACAGCGGGTCGGCCGGGACGTTGGCATCGACGAGATTCACGCGGGAGTCTTGCCACAGGACAAGGCCAGAATCGTTCGAGAGCTTCAGATCAACGCCCGGGTCGCGATGGTAGGCGATGGCATCAACGACGCCCCCGCTCTCATGCAAGCTGATATCGGCATCGCCATGGGTAGCGGCACCGATATAGCGATCGAGTCAGCGGACATCATCATCCTGTCCAATCGTCTCGATGCGCTTCCGGTCGCCCGCGATATCAGCCGCCGGAGCTACAGCAAGATGGTTCAGAACGTCGCCCTCGCCTTTCTCTTCAACGGCCTCGGCATTCCGCTCGCCGCCACCGGCCTGATCCATCCGGTGTGGGCGATGGTGGCGATGGCCGTCAGCGTCACTGCGATTTTCATCAACTCGCTATGGGGAACGCCGCGGCTCTTTTTTGATGCGATCCGGAGTGTCGGGCGTCCGATTGCTCGCACAACATCGCAGGCGGCGTGACATGGCACAGGATGATCTTGTGAGAGTGCAGCGAATGGCGCTGGGCGCGATCGACGGTCGGCGGCGCGAGCGCCTCCTGCGGATGCTCGCCGCGGCGACCTTCATCATCTTCTTTCAGGCCTACATGGTGGCGCCGATCATACCCGTCCTGTCGAACGCCTTCGGAACCTCGGTCCAAACCGTCGGTCTCATCGTGCCAGCCTACCTGATCCCCTATGGGATCGCGACCCTCGCGTACGGCATTCTGGCGGATCGGCTCGGTATCCATCGCGTGATGTTCGTGTCCTTGATGGCTTTCTCGGCGCTCACCATGCTGACGGCAACCGCGCAGTCCATTGAGCAGCTCACACTGTGGCGGACCGTGACTGGAATCGGCGCGAGCGGCGTCGTTCCGCTTGCGTTAGCACTGGTAGGACGGCTGTATCCCTACGAACAGCGGGGCCGACCGCTCGGTTGGCTGTTCGGCGCGATGGCTGGCGGCATGGCCTTCGGTTCGCCACTGGGCGCGATGATTGTGCCGTTCGTCGGCTGGCAAGGCTTGTTCGTCGTGGTCGGGGCTGTCGGCGCGGTGCTTCTGCTTGTCCTTCTGCCCTATCGATCCGTCATTGCCGCCACGGCTCAATCGGTGACCGGTACGCTCCGGGATCTGGTCCGCGGCTACAAGGATCTACTCGGCACGCCGCGTGGGCAGCGCACCTATGGTTTTGTCCTCGTCAACTCGATATTCCATTCCGGCGTCTTCACCTGGCTTGGCGTGTACTTCGAGCAACGATACGGCGTCGGGCCCATCGGAATTGGCCTCGCGCTCCTCGGTTATGGCGTGCCCGGCCTCCTGTTCGGGCCGCTGATCGGTCGGGCGGCGGATCGCTTCGGCCGGGCCAGACTGATACCCATTGGTCTGTCGCTGAGCGCTCTTGCGGCGGCGGCACTGATGCTCGGCTTCCCGATGGTTCTCGCCCCCATCGTCGCGATGGTCCTGTCTTTGGGCTACGACATGACCCAACCGCTTTTCGCGGGAATTGTTACCTCGCTCGGCGGCAAACGTGCCGGGCAGGCGATGGGCTTGAACGTCTTCATGCTCTTCATCGGCTTCGGACTAGGAAGCCTCATCTTCGGCGAACTGCTTCGTTACAGCTTCGCGGCCGCGTTGGGCGTGTTCGCAGTCGTCGAGATGACCCTCGCCTTGTTGTCCTTGGCGTTGTTCCGTTCCGAGGTCCCGTCCGCGCGCCCAACGATATCCATCCAAGGGTGATGCAGGCTGGCCTGGATACCATATCCAGACCGATGCGCGGCAGGCGGCTGACACCCCAATGATGCGCTTGACCCTGGAGTATACTCCGGGGTCTAGAACACACGCTGGAGAGACTGCATGTTCACCATCGGCAAATTGGCTTCCCTCACAAGCGTCAGCAACGACACGTTGCGCTATTACGAACAGGAAGGCCTGGTCGAACCTGCAGGGAAAAGTCCTGCTGGTTATCGGCTGTACGACAAGGACTCGGCACGGCGCATCCGCTTCATCAAGCATGCCCAGAACTGCGGCTTCACGCTTGCCGAGATACGCGATCTCCTTGTCTTGCGGGGACGCGACAAGGCTTGTTGCGGCGACGTCCGCACCCGAGCCGTCGAAAAGAAATTGCAGATCGAAAGCAAGATTCGCGCGATGAAGGCGATGTCCAAGGCGCTCGATCAACTGATAGCCGACTGCGCGAACGAAACCCAGCCAGTAAACGAGTGCACGATTATCGCCGCTCTGGAACGAGCCAACGTCAAGACACCGGTGCATTGATCCATGAAAGTCGAGATGTTCTATACCCCCGGCTGCTCCGAATGCGTCGTTGCGCACGCCAGGCTCCGGACAACCGCTCAGGAAGCGGTGAAGAATCTGGTGTGGCGAGAATTGAATGTTCTCGATGAACTCGATTATGCGGTCGAACTCGGCGTGCTGACGCTCCCATCCATCGCGGTCGACGGAAAACTCATTTTCACGTCAATGCCGACTGTAGCGCAACTGCGCACGGCGCTGATCGAGCGAAGTAAAGGGCGCGAATGATGGATGCAGAATCGCTACGGCTGGCAGTGGAGCATGCGGGCGGCGCCGCCGCGGGCGTCGCGTTTCTGACCGGGCTTGTGTTCAGCTTCAATCCTGTTGCTTTGGCTTCGATCCCGGTTTCGCTCGCCTACGTCACCAAGGGTCGGGACAAGGACCAGGCATTCCTGTTCGGCGCCATGTTCATCCTGGGCATGGTTCTCACCCATGTGGTTCTCGGCCTGATCGCAGGATTGGGCGGGAAATGGGTCGCGGATATCGCTGGACGAGGCTGGGGGCTTTTTCTCGGGCCGTTGTTGATCATCCTGGGCCTCATGTGGGCTGGTTGGCTTCGGATACCGCTGCCGTCGTTCGGCTTTCGGGCAAGCCGCCCAGCCGCCGCGTGGGGAGCTTTCCTTCTCGGAATCCCGTTCGCCATCGCGGTGTGCCCGATCTGCACGCCAACCTTGGTGGTGTTGCTCGGTGTCACGGCGGGAATCGGGTCGGTCTGGCTTGGAGTGGTGTTGCTTCTTGCGTTCGCTCTCGGCCGCGCCGTGCCCATCGCCATCGGCGCCTTCGCCGTCAGTTGGCTTGAAAACCTCAGCCACTTTGCCCGATACCGGCGAGGTTTCGAGATTGCTGGTGGCGTGCTCCTGATCGCGATGGGCTTCTACATGTTGAACGCGGTGTACATCTGGATTCCCGAACTGGCGGTCTGACAGGCTGGCGTTATGACGAGCAGAGGTGCCGATAGTTCTCGCGACGTAACGCGCCTACAAAATGCCGCCGCGGCGGGTGGTGCCTTGGGCGCTGTCGCGGCGGCGTCGTGCAGCATGTTGCCGCTGCTTCTTTTTACCTTGGGAGCCAGCGCTCCATGGATAGGCACGCTGGTTCGGCTCGCCCCTTATCAGCCCTATTTCATTGCCGTAGCGGTTGCCTGTCTTGGGTGTGGATACTGGCTGTGGCATCGCTCATCGAACCAAAAAAGAGATGCGGCATGCTCAACTCGATCGGCGAGTAAATTCGTAAATCCCACGCTCGTCGTCGCGACGATATTGGTTGTCGCTGCGATCGCGTTCAACGTCCTTTGGCCCGTGCTGACATCATGATGGAGAGATCAATGACGAAGTTCCCCACTTCGCTTGCGCTCGGGTTGCTTATCATTTCCTCCGGCGGGGCAATGGCGGAGCAACAAACCGTCACCCTGGCGGTGGACAACATGTACTGCGAAGCCTGTCCTTACATGGTCAAGAAGACCATCGAGAAGGTTTCCGGCGTCTCAAAAGTCACCGTTTCGTTTAAGGAAAAAACGGCGATCGTTGTGTTCGATGACGCGCGGGCAGAGGTCAAAGATCTGACGAATGCGACGACCAGCGCCGGCTTTCCTTCGGCGCCGAAACGCTGAACGTCCGGGGCGGCATAATCCAACTTTCGCCAATGTGTGCCTCTCGAGGGCGCTTACGATCGTCTCGCGACGAAGCCCTACCTCTTGACTGATGTCGGAATCGGTCTTGTGACGCGGCGTCATGCGCAACGTCTCTTCTATCATTTCGCGGAACAATCCGGCGCGATTGCAAAACGGCGGTGCCTTCCTGACAAAAAGCTGGGCATCGACGGGAGCCCGACCTCACCATCTGGTCTAGCAATGCTGCTCGATAAGCCTGTCGGTCTTTCCCGGCTCGGCGAAGATCACCGCGACACGATCACCCATCCTCCTTGCTGCCGTCGAACGGCTTTTCATTACCCCGGCACCAGATGCTGCGGATCGGTCGCCCGCTGATCGAGTGTCCCGTCATTCGAGACAATTCCAGGACATCAATTTATCACCACCACTTTCCGCTGAGAGAGTCGCCCTGCCGCTCACATCAGCGTGAACTTGTAACCAACACGGTGATCTCTTCGAACTTCCTTGTGGGGATTGTCAAATCACCGCGCTGACAGACTACATCGCGAGATCGCCGTGAGGGTTAGCCTTCACAGCGGGTGCATAAGGTTATCACTCTGGACAACGGGGCTATCGTCATCGAGCCAAACACAATTTTCGGGCTACACCGACCTACTTACAAAACGATCCCTCCACAACGCGCCCGGATCCCCGACATCGGTTCTCCAAATGCATTCCGCTTCTTCGAATAGTCGTTCGAGCGCAAACAGGGCCACCGCACGCAAGCAGTCGGAAGTTAAAATGGTACACACGCCGGCAAACAACACTCTTCCAATCAGCGGACGCGATCATCGTCTTGATCTGTTTCGCGGCATCGCTAACTGGGCGATCTTTCTTGATCATATTCCAAACAACGTTGTCGCGTGGATCACGATCAGAAACTACGGCTTCAGTGACGCGGCTGAGCTTTTCATCTTTATGTCAGGATATATGACATCGCTGGTTTGCACGAATATTATGCGGCGGCGCGGCTTTGTTGCGGGAATGTCCTGGTTGATGAAGCGCGTCTGGCAGCTTTACGTCGCTCACATTTTCTTGTTTGTGTTGTATGCGGCCATGATCGGCCATATCGCACAAAGTTACGATAATCCTACGCTCATAAATGAATTCAATATTGCCGGTTTGGTGAGCAACCCTTTCGACGTCCTTACCCAGGGCTTGCTCCTCCGTTTCAAGCCCCTTAACATGGACGTTCTCCCCCTCTACATTGTCCTTTTGGCAGGTATCTTGCCAATTTTATGGCTCATGTTGCGGTTGCCCGATGCTACGATGTTGGGATCATTGTATCTCTACCTCGCTGCGCGACATTTCGGCTGGAATTTGTCCGCCTACCCCGAAGGAGCATGGTATTTCAATCCCTTTACGTGGCAGCTGCTGTTCGTTCTTGGCGCATGGTTTGCTGTGGGCGGCGCAAAGCGATCACGCCGTCTCATTCGTTCACGAAGTCTTCTTTATGTTGGAGTCGTCTATTTGCTATTTTCATTCGCAATGACGATGGCCGGTCATATCCCGAATCTGGCGAATGAATTTCCAAAATGGCTCTTTGACGCATTCAATCCAAATGACAAGACCGACCTCGCTCCTTACCGCGTGATCCATTTTGCGTTCATTGCACTGTTGGCGACACGGCTTCTGCCCGTGAACTGGAGCGGCTTGCAATGCAGTATTCTTCAACCTCTGATCAAATGCGGAGAACAGTCTCTCCATGTCTTTTGTTCAGGAATTATCCTGTCATTCTTGGCCCATTTCGTATTGGAGTCAGGCTCGCAGACCGTGTTGGCACAAATCCTCGTCAGTGTAGCTGGACTTTCGATAATGACGGCAATTGCGTACTTCGCGTCTTGGTCCAAGACGTTCGATAAGCCACGATCGCTCGCATTTTTAGGGCACTCCGGGAGCGATGTGATCGAGACCGCTGACAGCGATGATGCTGAAGTGCGCTCCAAAACCGTACTTGCCTGGAGCGACCCGACTTTTCTTACGAAAGGTAAGAACGGCGGGTACGTGGGGATCGGCAGTCGCAAAAACGTTCACTTGAAGTGTCAATAGCTGGCCGTGATATCCTACTGATCGCCGGCAACGGCGGCTTCAATGCTCTGCGCTGATAAAATCGCGAACAATTTCTCGCAGGTTGGTTACGCAATGATTGATACTCGGTCGGGTGGAAAGGTAATGTCGCAAACGACACTAGGATCGCGCGTTCACGAGACACGACGCCTTCTCTCCGGACCGACAGCCACAATTTACCCGGCAACGTTTTTCCTGAGCCTCAGGGTCAATGTCTGTCGTCAGAATCGGTTTTGTGAACACCAGTTTTGACATTTGAACTGCCCGTGTCGTTCTGATTGCCACCCATATTTTTCATGCACAACATCATGATTGCACACGGCAGCAAGAACAGCAGTGGCAGCAGTTTTCCAGCGCTCTGCGTGCCGAACGCGCCACTGAACACAAGGATCGCACCGACGAAAACGACCGCGCAGACCGCAAGCCCGCTCCATCCACTGAGCCAACCTCGCTTTCTGCCGGCCGCCGGAGAGCCAGAAGATCGGGTCGTCAGATTTCTATTCAGTTCCATTGTTTCATCTCCTTTCAAGAGGACAATGTAATCTCTCCAACAATTGGAAGGTCAGGGTGCTGGTTCTCGGCCTCGACGCTCCATTGGACGACAACTGGAGTGGGCCCCTGGTGCCGGACAGAAATCAGACTACTGATTTGACCATGGCC
>ERZ941671.1-NODE-1-length-205319-cov-6.710086_pt1 | contig 205319 bp, 190 predicted proteins | sample MGYA00521093_ERZ941671 | MGnify/ENA primary metagenome ERZ941671 (study PRJEB32759, sample SAMN07749878) | skin metagenome | biome: transportation; feature: city; material: polyester macromolecule | host: Homo sapiens | place: Hong Kong:MOS line | collected... | reverse complement strand
CACTCGTCAGTCGCGCATTCGGCGTCCACCGCATCTCGACCCGCGTTCGTGACGACCGCGAAGCGCCCCTCGATCGGGTGAGACGGCAGCATTAGACAACTGAGTTGGGGGCCGCGTCAAGGAGAAATTCGGAAAAAACGAATAACGGTCGAGGGAGGTCTCGCTCTCCCGGAACTTCCGCCAGATCATGCCGCTCCGCTTGCGGCAAGAGGATCGTAGTCGCGGCTCTTGAACATCGTGTGCAATTGCCGCCGCCGGATGCCCAGATTGCCTCCGTCGAAGATCGGCAGCGCGAGCGCGTCCTGGAGCAAGCTGCCGAATGGCGTCTCATGATCGTAGCTGTCGATCCCGACCACCCGCATCAGATCGGTGATGACGCGTACGGCGGCCTCGGAGCCGAAGATCTTGGCTTGCACTGAAAGCTCCTCTGCGGCCGGCGATTGGGTGTCGAGGGCATGGCAGGCGCGCCAGCTGAGATAACGCGCGGCTTCGATCGTGGTCTTGGCATCGGCGAGCGCGTATCCGACCGCTTGATGCTCGATGATGGGGTGAACGCCGCCGCGCTTTTCGGTACGAGCAAAATCCAGCGCGAATGCGAAGGCAGCGCGCATCAGCGCGACGCCGAAGATTCCGACCAGTGCCGCGGTGCCGGTGAACGCCGCTGCGGTCAGCGCCAGGCCGGCACCCTGCTGTCCGAGCAGATTGTGGTGCGGCGCCTGCACGTTCTGGAAGCCAAATTGCGGTACGAGATGGGCGCGATGACCGATGCTGTCGATCGCGCGTTCGAACACGAGGCCGCTCACCGGACCTTGCACGGCAATGATCGAGATCGCCGCATCGGGCGCGGCTGCCGGATCGGTCCGACATACGATGGTCAGAAGATCGGCGCCATCCCTATTCCAGCCTGTCGCCGAGGACACCCATTTCTTGCGACCGTTGATCACCCAATTGTCGCCCTCCCGCCGCGCGGTGGTGCGGACGCCTTCACCGGGCGGCGGCGCGGCGGCGTTGGCGCTGCCTCCCGGTTCGCTGGAGCAGAAGGCGGCGAGCGGCGCGCCATTGGTCTTCAGGAACGGAGCAAGCAGCCGCTGACACTGCGCCGGCGTGCCACCGAGCAGCAGCGGCAGCAGGCCGAGCACGCTGCCGAGCATGGTGAGGGTCACACTCGGATTCACGCTATAGAATTCCTCGGCCAGGATCGCCATGTCGACCATGCCGGCGTTGTCGCCGCCCGCCGGCGCCGGAATGCACTTGCGCAAATAGCCGGCCGCGACCATCGCCTCATAAGTCGGCTTGGTCGCGAGAAAGCGCTGCTCGGGCGTCGGCAGCTGTTCGGCGGCCCTGGCATCGGCCAGCACCTCCCTGGCAAACTTGCGAGAGTCGAGTTGCAGTTCGCGCTGCTGTGCGGTGAGCGTGAAATCGATCGCCATGTCAATGCCCTCTGTGTCGGCCGTTGGGGCAAATGGCTATCCCGATGTGGTCGGGAAATCTTGGACAGCAGCGCCAGATTTCTTGGCGCAGAGTGAACCGGAGCGGCCGCCGGACACGGACGGGCCGCGGCCTTGCACTCGATCTTCCAGCCGCCTGGCTTGTTGTCGGGATCGGCCGAGACAAGGGTTGCAACGATGGGGCGAACGACACTGCCGGGGTGTTGACGAGGAAGTGAGTGTTCCCAAGGCTCAAGTCGCCGTTATGATTTGGGCATAATCATTGGTAGCTGTTGCTCAAAGCATAAACCAAAAAGAGAGCGTCAAGTTCTTAACCTCGAGGGGAACGCAGACGTGGCACTCGACGACAATTTCCAGCCGACGCGCAGGGACGCCTTGATCGGCGGCCTGGCGTCTGGCGCGTTCGCGATCGCGGGGCCAGCCTTCGCACAGGCCGCCGACGGGCTCGCTGCGGCGATCAGCCTTGCGCCTCCGCGCGACGACAGCGTGGTGCAGACCTTTCATGGCATCAACATTCCCGATCCCTATCGGCCGCTTGAGGATACCGCCCGGGCCGAGGTGAAAACCTGGATCGAAGGCCAGAACACGCGCACGCGCAGCATGATCGACGCGCTGCCGGTCCGACAGCGGTTGCAGGACTTCATGAACGCGGCGCTGGACTATCCGAGGACCACGATCCCGGGCCAGTATGGCCGGCGCTACTTCAGTTTCTTCTCCGATGGCCTCGTCAACCAACGCAGTGTCGGATTTCAGGAGTACCTGGCCGGCCCGCGCAAGACGCTGATCGACGCCGGCGCGCTGTCGTCGGATGGAACGGTTGCGATCCTGTCGTTCTTCCCCGATCGGGTCGGCAGCAAGATCGCCTATCTGCTGTCCGAAGCCGGCAGCGATCGGGAGACGCTGCATGTCCGTGACGTCGAGACCGGCCAGGACCTGCCGGACGTGCTCGCATGGTGCAAGCACACGACCGTCGCTTGGGCCCGCGACGGACGCAGCTTCTACTATTCCCGCTATCCGGGCGACACAGAGCCTGCCGATTGGTACCGCCGCAGCCAGATCGTGTGCCAGCACCGGATCGGCGAGCCCCAGTCGGCAGATCGAGTGATCTTTCGGCAGTCGGCGCGTCACGATTACTATTGTCAGGTGATGGCATCGCCTGAAGCCGATCTCTTGAAGATCGTGGTGAGCATCGGAACGTCTGAAAAGGCGGGTTACTACGTCGCTCCCCTTCACGACGCATCTGACATCACGGAGATATTCCCGATCGGGATAGCCGGCTTCTACCCGATCGCCAATGTCGGAGCGACGCATTACGCGATCACGAATCTCGACGCGCCGAACTTTCGTCTGGTGCGGATCGATCAGGCCGACCCGAAGCCGGACCGGTGGCATACCGTGATCGCCGAAAGCGATGCGGCGCTGAACGCCGCGGCGGTGTTCGACAGCAAGCTGGTGGTCAAGCACTATCGAGATGTCAACCAGCGGGTGGCGATCCACGATCTCAACGGACAGCACCTCTCGACGATCGATCTCGGCGGCCTCGAGAGCGTCGCGTTCGGGCGCTATTTCAGGGGCGACGACCATCTGCTGCTCGAGGTGAACGACTACAAGCGGGCCAGCCGCATCGAATGGCTGGATCTGGAGAGCGGCAAGCCGTCGTTGTTTCGCGCTTCGGCCGCCAGGCACAGCCTCGCCGATGTCGTCGTCGACCAGGTCTTCGTGACCAGCAAGGACGGCACGCGGGTTCCGATGACATTGATCTATCGGCCCGGGATTGCGCGCGACGGCAACAATCGCACGCTGCTCACCGCCTATGGTGGCTTCGGATACGCGTTGTGGCCCTATTACAGCGACAGGATTGCCGCCTGGGTCCGGATGGGCGGCGTCTATGCTCTTGCCTCCATTCGGGGCGGCGGCGAATACGGCCAGCCGTGGCATGACGGCGGGCGGCGAACCCACAAGCAGTCCTCCTACGACGATTTCATCGCCTCGGCGGAATGGCTGATCGGCAACGGCTACACCCGAACCGAGAGGCTCGGCATCAACGGCGCCAGCAATGGCGGGCTACTGGTGCTTGCGACCATGTTGCAGCGACCCGACCTGTTCGGCGCAGTCGTCTCGGCCGTTCCCGTGACTGACATGCTGCGTTTCCCGAAATTCACCTTCGGCATCAACTGGATTCCGGAGTACGGTGACGCTGAAAGCAATGAGACGGATTTCAAGACGCTGCTCGCCTATTCACCACTTCACAATATCCGCAAGGACGTGAAGTATCCGCCGCTTCTGGTTCTCACTGCCGACAATGATGACCGGGTAGCGCCGGCGCATTCCTACAAATTCGTGGCGACGCTGAATGCCCTCTCTCCGGAAAGCATCGTGTATCTTGGCGTCGAGCGCCGCGCCGGCCACGGCGAGGGCAATGCATTGAGCAAATCGATCAACCGCGACTGCGATACGCTCGCGTTTCTTTGCGACAAGCTCGGTGGTCCGATGCAGGAATTGCCCAAGCTCGCGCCGGCCTGATCGCAGCGGAGCCGCCAAACCTGCCGGAATTGCCCGCGTTGGAGGCGTCGAATGGTCGACACCATTCATCCTGCGAACGGCATGCGGCGCCATGGGGGCCGCCATGCGTCGTCACCTTGAGCTTGCCGAAGCGAAGTTGCGCGAGCGTGCGCATCGATCCAGATCTTGAGGGGATGAGGCGGGAGTCCGAGCCATCGCGATTTCCGGTCTTCGCGGCGTCCGCCGGACTGGCTGGCCGCGTCGTGCGTCAGCTCAAGGCGGTTCGGCGAAACTCGCGGGGGGCCAGGCCATTGTGGCGCTTGAACAGGCGGTTGAAATGCGAGATGTCGCGGAATCCCGCCGCAAAGGCGATCTCGGCGATGGTCCTGTGGGCGGAGTTGCGATCGAGCAGCGCACGCGTGCATACGGCAATCCGCTCCGCGTTGACGTGCTCGCCCACCGAGCGGCCGGTGGTCGCAAACAGGCGGTGCACGTAACGCTCGGAGCAGTGGAATTGCGTGGCGAGCGCGAGCGCGCCGAGATCGGGGTCGTCGCTGCGGCGGGCGATATGATCGAGCATCATCGACAGCAGCACGGGCGTATGCACGCGCTCAGCCGGCATGTCGGTGAGGATGTCCGGCGCGTGCGCGATCAGCTCGGCGATGTGCGTGCCGATCATCGTCGAGGTCGTTGCGCGCTGGCGGCCATTGAGGCAGAGCTCGGCGTAGCTCGCCAGCGTCCGGGACAGCGTGCGGCCGGTTTCGGTCGCCGACAGGCCGAGGCGCGGTCGATCGAACAGCGCATCAGGCAACAGGCGTCGCGGCACGGCGAAGCAGAACAGTCTGAAATCGCGGCGATGGGCGATCTCGAACGGCTGGGTTGTATCCGCAACCGCAAGGTCGCCGGGTGCGCAGATCTGCTCGTGGCCGCGTTGCGAGGTCCGTCCCAGGCCTTCAAGCTGGAGATTGACAAAGCAGAGATCGTCGGTGCTTGCGGCGATGTGCGACGGGAGCCGGACCACGGTGTGTCCGCTCGCAGTGACCTGGGAGATCTGAACCGGAGCGGCGTCGACCTTGGAGATCGCGCCTGCAAAGGACTCCCCGGCGATCCGGCGCGGCTCCAGTCGCACGAAAGCAGCCGCGAGGTCGTCGGCCCAACTTCCGAAGGGCTGGTCCGGACGGGCCGGCCTGGTCGACCATTCCATGAGCGCCTCGAATAGATTGCCACTGCGAAGGGCCCGGCGCCCGAACGATACCGCCGGCAAAACCAGCGGTCAAATTCGGAGATCAATGACGCGGCGACCGGCCAGACGTGCTGGCCTGCTGCGCCGGAGGCAGGCGCGGCAGGCCAACTTTCACCATTTCGCGGAGGCCGAAAGTTCGAACGTTCGTGGCGCGCCGAGATAGACCTGATCCGGATAGCCCGGATCGGACCAGGCGGCATAGAGCGCGTTGGTGATATTGCGGACACGGAAGGTGACGCGCATCGTCTCCAGCCCCTGCCACCACAAATCGCGGCCCGGGATGTCGACGAAGGCGAACAGATCAGCCGTGGTGTAGGGCAGCATGGCCGTCAGGTCGTCCTCGAACAGATATCGTTGGCCGACATGGCGAACCGAGCCGCCGATCTCGACCGGCCAGCGCCAATCGTTGAAGCGATAGGAGGCGCCGGCGTTGATGATGATGGGAGCGACATTGGACGGCGTGTTGCCGGTCCAGACGTCGAAGTCGCCATAACGCGACTCCGTGAGGGCGACATTGCCCCAGATCTTGACGTTATCGATCGGACGTACGGCCGCGGACAGTTCGACACCCTTGGTGTGGACCTCGCCGGCCAGGGTCGAGACCGCGTTGGTCAACGCCACATAGACGTTGTTGCGCACGATGTCATAGGCAGCGAAGGTGGCTTCCGCACGCTTGTCGTCGGAAATCACCTTGAGCCCCGCCTCGTAGATGCGGGCGCTGGTCAATTCCAGCGAGGTGCCCGGCGTCACCGAGAAGATGCCGGCAGCGGCGGGATCGTAGGCGGTCGCGTACATGCCATAGAGCATCAGGCCCTTGACCGGCTCGAAGGTCACGGCACCTCGGTAGGACACCGGATTCCAGGTCGTGCTGAAAGGCTGGCCCGCAGGGATCGAGCCATCGAAATTGACACCGTCACGCGTCAGCGTCAGATCCTCGACACGGATGCCGCCGATCAGGGACAGCATCGGCGTCAGCTTGAGCCGGTCTTCGACCGACATGGCCGCATCGGTGAGATGGCTGTTGCGGATATTCGGCGACTGCGGGCCGTAGACGCCGGGCGCAGGACTGAGCACGTCCACCGAATCGTCGGGATAGGTGTTGCCGCCTTCCTGTGCGAACGTGATGTCGTTGCGGCTCACCGAGAACTGGGTAGCAAGCCGGTTCTCCATGCCGAAGAACGACGTGTTCCAGATGACGTCGGTGTTGTCGCCGATCACCTGCTGCTTGTGCGTCACGAAGAAGCGGTCGCGGTCGATCATCGAGGTGCCGGTGTTGAAGGCGTAGGTCTCGCTGTCATACCAATGGCGCCGGGCGCCATAGACATAGGCCTGGTTCCTGATCGTCACGCTGTCGCTGACATTCCATTCGAAGCCGCCCCGCAGCCACAGTTCCTTGGAGCCGACGGAATTGTCGGCGATGTTGTAGTTCGTGTTCACGGTTCGTGAATCGACCGTGACGGGACTGATCACGGAGACACCATCGAAGGTGTTGATCGCCGATCCGGCAACGACGCCGCGGGTCGAGAACGGTCCCGAGAACGTCGTCGTGGTCAACGGCGTGCCCCAATAGGCGTGGCCATCGTCCTGCTTGTACTCGATCGCGCCGAACACCTTGAAGGCTTCGCTAACGCGATAGTTCAGTTGTCCGGAAACGTTGCTGAGCTGCTGGTAGTCGCCGTCGATGAAGCTGTTGACCTTCGACGAGCCGATGTCGAAGCGATAGTCGAGCCCAGGGAGCGTCGTGCTGCCGCCGGAACCGAAATGAGTGCGGTAGGTGCCGAGTGAATCGATCGACGTATCGAACTGGTTCTTGATCGGCCCGGTGGTCGGCTGGTTGCTGACATAGTTGACGGCGCCGCCGATCGCGCCGAGGCCCGACATGATCGAAGAGGGACCCTTGAGGAATTCGATCTGCTGCAGGCTTGCCGCATCCATCACGCGGGAGGTGATGTCTTGCGGACCGATCCAGATGCCGTTGTAGAGCACGGTGACTTCGCTGCCGGTGAAGCCACGCATCGAAAAGCCGGCGGGTGCGCCGGCGGCGTCGCCCGAGAGCACACCGACCGCGCCCTGCGCCGCCTCGGTGGTGGTGCGGTAGCCCTGCTCCTGCATCTGTTGCTGGCTGACGACCTCGACGGATGCCGGCGTCTCATGCGCCGTCAGGCCAAGCCGGCTGGCGCTGGCTGCCGTCACGCTGCTGTTGAGCGGCGTCGCGGCCGTCGGCACCACGGGCGCGCGCCCTGGCGCCGGCTTCGGCGCGGGCTGCCGGGTCGCGCGCCTGACGCGCCTGGCGGGGCCGCGGCTTTCGTTGCCGCGCTGGACGGCGTTGGGTCGTGGCGCGGTGGGGGAAACCGTGATGGGATTGAGTGGCTGCTGGGTCTGCGCGGACGCCGAGCCAGTGGTGGTCATCCAGGCCAGCATGATTCCGAGCGTGACCGCTGAGCCGGACAGCCAGCGCTGCTTGCGTGAGATCAGCGCAGGCGCCGGAATTGGCGCGAACGAATGAATGACAACGTCATTTGAAATGAACACGGTGGTAACCGACGGCGAACAAGAAAGCCGTCACATACATTCGCCGTGAGTGGCTGCCGTTCGCCCCAGATGCGGCAGATCCCGATCGGCTTTGCAACGCCCTGGAGCACCCCGCCCAATGCGTCAGTACATGACCTCGACCGGTAGCAAGGTTTCCTGGCTCGCGGGTTGACGCCTTCGACCGCCTTCCCAGGTTCGAAATGAACCCAGTGGCCTCAAATGTCGTCGGCTTGCCGCTTACAGTTGCGGGGGCAGCTCCGGCCTTGTCCGTGAGGACGCACCGTATTCCCTTGGTTCGCCTTGCGGCACTACCGAACGCGAGACTGGACAGGCCCCACAAGCGAGTCAAGCAAGCGAACCGCGTCGAGCGCGTGACACGGCAATGTGTGGCAGTTCGGTCACGCCGGTTTGCCGTCAACGTGTCGACGCGGCGTACGGCGCGAACAACGACAGTTTCTCGTCGACCATCAGAGGACGGCCCAACGGAGGGAAAGCCCGTTGCGGGCAATCGCCGCGTTCGCAGACCTTGCAGCCCATCCCGATCGGCGTCGCCGATGCGGGCTTGTGAGTATCGAGGCCCCGCGCATACACGATCTCTTCCGCATGGCGGATGTCGCAGCCGAGCGCGACGGCAAACGTCTTGCTCAGCGAATCGTAGCCACCCATCCGATGGGTGACCGTGCGCGCGATCCAGAGATAGGTTCGCTCATCCGGCATTTGCGCGATCTGCGTGAGGATGCGTTCCGGGCTCGCGAATGCCTCATACACGTTCCACAGCGGACAGGTGCCGCCGATGCGGGAGAAATGAAAATCCGTCGCGGACTGGCGTTTCGAAATGTTGCCGGCACGATCGACCCGGATGAAGAAGAACGGCACGCCGCGTGCCGAGGGGCGTTGCAACGTGCTGAGCCGGTGACAAATGGTTTCGAATCCGACCTCGAACTGCTGGCCCAGCAGCTCGATGTCGTAGCGAAGCCGTTGGGCCGCTGCCAGGAATTCGCCGTAGGGCATGATCAGCGCGCCGGCAAAGTAGTTGGCGAGACCGATGCGGGCGAGCCGGCGGGTATCGGCGTTGGTGAACTGGGCGCCGTCGACCAGCGCGGATAATTCCTTGTCGCGTGCGAGCAGGGCGATCTGGGTGGCGAGCTGAAACGCCTGCTGGCCCGGCTCCAGCTTGCGCGACAGATGCAGGGTCGCCGCTTGCTGATCGAACCGCCGATGCGCGGCGTCCGGCGCGTCATCGAGCACGACCGCGATGCCGAGCCGGTCGCGCAGATGATCGCCGAGCATCGCCGCCGTCAGCCGGCGCGAGGGTGCGAGTTGCCGGGCGAGCTGCTCGGCGGCGTCGTCCAGCTCTGCAAAGTAGTTGTGGCGTGCGTAGAAGAAGTCGCGGACTTCCTCGTGCGGGGTCGAAGGCAGGATCGCGGTCGCTGCCTGGCGGTCCTCGCCGAGCCGCGCGGCAAGCACCGCGCTCTGCTCGATCGCGAGCCGGTGCTTGCGGCTCAGCGAGATGATCGCCCGCGCCACCGCGGGCATGTTGACGGCGAGCTCACGGATTTCCGCGGCCGATATGGCCTCGCCGACCACCGTGGGCGACAGCGTCTCGCGCAGGTCCGCGACCAGCCGCGCCTCGTCATCCTCCGAGAACAGCTGCACGTCGACGCCGAACACGGCGTTGAGCTTGAGCAGCACCGCGATCGTCAGCGGCCGCTGGTTGTTCTCCAACTGATTGAGGTAGCTCAGCGAAATCCCGATCGCCGACGCCAGCGCCTGCTGGGTGAGACGACGCTCCTCCCGCAGGCGCTTGAGCCGGACACCCATGAAGGCCTTTTTCATTTGCTCCCTCCGTCGACTTTGCAAACTTTGCAAATTTGCCGCGGGTTCTTCGCAAGTATCCGCAATTTCAGCACTATTCACGTTTTCGCCTGTGTGGATATTGCGAATAGTGAGCAAAGTTGCAAGGGCATCCTTCGATGCAGGCTTCCCACGGGCCGGCGGTCAGCGCGGTCGAATCCACGCGTTTCGTCGAACTGGTCTTCCCCGACCAGGCCAACCATTACGGGACCCTGTTCGGCGGCAGCGCGCTCAGCATGATGGGCAAGGCCGCCTTCGTGGCCGCGACCCGGCGGGCGCGCCGGGCGGTGGTCATGGCGACCTCGGACAAGGTGGAATTCCATGATCCGGTTCGTGTCGGCGAGCTCGTCGAGCTCACGGCGCGTGTCGAGCGGGTCGGCCGCTCATCGATGACGGTCGCCGTCGAAGTGATCGCCGAAGCCCTCATCTCGGGTGACCGGCGAACCGCGATGCGGGGCTCGTTCGAAATGGTCGCCGTCGACGAGCAGGGCAGGCCGACGCCCGTCGCATCGTTTCCGCAAAATAACCTCTGACAGGAAGACTCAATCGTGAAGCTGCACAACGTCCGAACCCACAAATCATCCGAGCATCTGCCGCGTGCGGAGCAGCTGGCCTGGAAGATTGCCGAGGTCGCGTCCGATCCAGTCGCGGTCGAGCCCGCGGTGACCGAGATAATCGGCAACCGCATCATCGACAACGCGGCAGTCGCGGCCGCCGCGCTGGCGCGGCGTCCGGTCGCCAGCGCGCGGGCGCAGGCGGTGGCGCATCCGTTCAGGCCCGGCGCGACGGTGTTCGGCCTCGCGCAGTCGCAGCGGATCTCGCCGGAATGGGCGGCATGGGCCAATGGCGTCGCGGTCCGCGAGCTGGATTTCCACGACACGTTCCTGGCTGCCGATTATTCCCATCCCGGCGACAACATTCCGCCGGTGCTCGCGGTGGCGCAGCACTGCGGTCTCGACGGCCGTGCGCTGCTGCGCGGGCTTGCGGCCGGCTATGAGATCCAGGTCGATCTGGTGAAGGGCATCTGCCTGCACGAGCACAAGATCGATCATATCGCCCATCTCGGGCCGTCGGCCGCGGCCGGGATTGGTGCTGCGCTCAACCTTTCGACCGAGACGATCTTTCAGGCCGTGCAGCAGGCGCTGCACGTCACCACCACGACGCGGCAGTCGCGCAAGGGCGAGATCTCGAGCTGGAAGGCCTATGCCCCGGCCTTCGCCGGCAAGATGGCGATCGAGGCGATCGATCGCGTGATGCGCGGCGAAGGCGCACCGTCGCCGGCTTGGGAGGGCGAGGACGGCTTCATCGCCTGGCTGCTCTCCGGGCCGAAGGCAAACTACAGCGTGCCGCTGCCGGAGCGGGGCGAAGCGAAGCGTGCGATCCTCGACACCTACACCAAGGAACATTCGGCCGAATATCAGAGCCAGGCGCTGATCGATCTCGCGCGGCGGATGGGGCCGAAGATCGGCGATCTCACCAAGATCGAGAGCATCGTGATCCACACCAGCCATCACACCCATTATGTGATCGGCACCGGCGCCAACGATCCGCAGAAGATGGATCCCAGGGCGAGCCGCGAGACGCTCGACCACTCGATCATGTACATCTTCGCCGTCGCGCTCGAGGACGGCGGCTGGCATCACCAGGCATCCTACGCGCCGTCGCGCGCCGGCCGTCCCGAGACCGTGGCGCTGTGGCACAAGATCTCGACCGTCGAAGACCCGCAGTGGACGCGGCGCTATCACAGCCATGATCCGAAGGAGAAGGCGTTCGGCGGCCGTGTCGTGGTGACCTTGAAGGGCGGCTCGACCATCAGCGACGAGATCGCGGTGGCGGATGCGCATCCGCTGGGCGCGCGTCCGTTCGCGCGCGCGCAATATGTCGCCAAGTTCCGCAGCCTCGCCGAAGGCGTCGTCGCGGCGCCGGAGCAGGATCGCTTCCTGGCACTCGTGGAGCGGCTGCCCGAGTTGAAGGCCGAAGAGCTCACGGGCCTCACCTTCACGGCAGCCTCAGGCCAGCTCGGCGCGACCAGCGCCACCGGCATCTTCGATTGGCCCGGCGCATCCGCCGGACGCTAGATCATAACAGAACAACGGGAGCAACAGGATGGTGATCGAACCGAACAAGCCGGCGCCGAAGAAATCGGTCGCGCTGTCGGGCGTCGTTGCGGGCAACACCGCGCTCTGCACCGTCGGCCGCACCGGCAACGATCTGCATTACCGCGGCTACGACATCCTCGACGTCGCGGAGACCTGCGAGTTCGAGGAGATCGCCCATCTGCTGGTTCACGGCACCTTGCCGAATGCCGCGGAGCTTGCCGCCTACAAGGCGAAGCTGCGCGGCCTTCGCGGCCTGCCGATCGCGGTGCGCAATTCGCTCGAGGCGCTGCCGGCGGCGGCGCATCCGATGGACGTGATGCGCAGCGGCGTGTCGGCGCTCGGCTGCGTGTTGCCGGAGGCGCATGACCACAATCATCCCGGCGCGCGCGACATCGCCGACCGGCTGATGGCCTCGCTCGGCTCGATGCTGCTGTACTGGCACCATTTTGCCCAGAACGGCCGCCGCATCGAGGTCGAGACCGACGACGACACGATCGGCGGGCATTTCCTGCATCTCTTGTACGGGCGCAAGCCGTCCGACTCCCACGTCCGCGCGATGCACACCTCGCTCAATCTCTACGCCGAGCACGAGTTCAACGCCTCGACCTTCACCGCGCGCTCGATTGCGGGCACCGGCGCGGATATCTATTCGGCGATCACGGGTGCGATCGGCGCGCTGCGCGGGCCCAAGCACGGCGGCGCCAACGAGGTCGCCTTCGAGGTGCAGAAGCGCTATGATGGCGTCGATGATGCCGACGCCGACATCCGCCGCCGGGTCGCCGCCAAGGAGGTGGTGATCGGCTTCGGGCATCCGGTCTACACGATCGCCGATCCGCGCAACAAGGTGATCAAGGAGGTCGCGCGGCGGCTGTCGGCGGAAGCGGGCTCGATGAAGATGTTCGAGATCGCCGACCGGATCGAGGCGGTGATGGCCGAGACCAAGAAGATGTTCGCCAATCTGGACTGGTTCAGCGCGGTGTCCTACCACATGATGGGCGTGCCGACGGCGATGTTCACGCCGCTGTTCGTGATCGCACGCACCTCGGGCTGGGCCGCCCACATCATCGAGCAACGCACCGACAACAAGATCATCCGGCCCTCGGCAAACTATGTTGGACCGGAGAACCAGGCTTTCGTGCCGATCGAGCGCCGGGGCAACCCGCCGTCATCGGTGCGCGCCGCATAAAGGACCATGCATGCCCTATCTCGTCGCATCCGACCTGCCTTCGGAATCCGCCGGCCGGCGATTTCGTGAGCTGCTGAAGCGTCCCGGTATCCTGAAGCTGCCGGGTGCGCATAACGGGATAGCGGCGCTGCAAGCCAAGCGCGCCGGATTTGACGGGTTGTATCTGTCCGGCGCGGCCATGACCGCGTCGATGGGCCTGCCGGATCTCGGCATCATCACCGTCGACGAGGTCAGCTTCTTCATCCGCCAGATCGTTCGCGCCTCCGGCCTGCCACTGCTGGTCGATGCCGACACCGGCTATGGCGAGGCGCTCAACGTGATGCACGCGGTCCGGGTGTTCGAGGAGGCCGGCGCCGGCGCGCTGCATCTCGAAGATCAGATCCTGCCGAAGAAGTGCGGCCATCTGAACGACAAGCATCTGGCCGACGCCCACGACATGGCTGCCAAGGTCGCCGCCGCGGCCAAGGCGCGGCGCGACCTCGTCATCATCGCCCGCACCGATGCGGCGGCGAGCGAGGGGCTGGACGGCGCGGTGGCCCGTGCCAAGCTCTACATCGAGGCGGGCGCCGACGCGATCTTCCCGGAGGCGCTCAACACCGAAGACATGTTCCGTGCCTTCGCCAAGCGGATGCCGGGCGTGCCGCTGCTCGCCAACATGACCGAATTCGGCAAGACGCCGTTCTACACGGCGGCCGAGTTCGAGGCGATGGGCTATGCGATGGTGATCTGGCCGGTGTCGGCGCTGCGCGTCGCCAACAAGGCGCAGGAAGCGCTCTATGCGGCGATCGCGCGCGACGGCGGCACGCACGGTGCCGTCGAGCGGATGCAGACCCGCGCCGAGCTCTATGCCACGATCGGCCTGCACGAATACGAGGCGCTCGATGCCTCGATCGTGCAGACCATCATTCCCGAGGGCATGCCGCAACGGCGCTAGCCGTTGCGTGCCGGTCTCCCGTTATGCCTTCGTCGTCGGCCCGAGATGCAGCTCCATGATCTGCTGCGGTGTCTCGCGGACCTCGATCGTCTGTCCGTCGCCGCCGACGAAGGCGAGCACGGTGCGCTCGCCGTCGCGCAGCATCGAGCCGACCAGCGCGATGTTGATGTGAATGGCCTGCCCGTTGTCGAACCGCGTGCACTCGATCCAGAAACGCATGGTGTCTCCTTCGATGTCCCGGTTCGACCCGGGCAGGGTTTTTCAAGGCGCGATGACGTTCGGGTGAATGTCATCGCGCCTTGGCTTTTCATAGGAGCGTGATCTTTCCGGAAAACCGCTTCACATTTTTCCGGATCATGTTCTAGGCCAGCTCGCGCAACTCGCGGGCCGCGGCGACCATGTTGACGAGGGCCGGGCGGACCTCATCCCATTTGCGGGTCTTCAGGCCGCAATCCGGATTGATCCAGAGCTGGCCGTCGGTCAGGCGCTGCCGCGCCAGCTTGAGCAGCTCGGTCATCTCCGTCACCTCTGGCACACGCGGCGAGTGGATGTCGTAGACGCCGGGACCGATCTCGTTCGGATAGCGATAGTTCTGGAACGCATCCAGCAACTCCATCTTCGAGCGCGAGGTCTCGATCGAGATCACGTCGGCATCCATCGCGCCGATCGCGTCGATGATGTCGTTGAACTCGGAGTAGCACATATGGGTGTGGATCTGGGTCTCGTCGTGGACGCCGGACGAGCAGATGCGGAAGCATTCCACCGCCCAGTCGAGATAGGTCGTCCACTCCGAACGGCGCAGCGGCAGGCCTTCGCGCAGCGCCGCCTCGTCGATCTGGATCATGCCGGCGCCCGCGGTTTCGAGGTCGGTGACCTCGTCGCGGATCGCCAGCGCGATCTGCCGGCAGGCCTCGCTGCGCGGAATGTCGTCGCGGACGAACGACCAGTTCAGGATGGTGACCGGCCCGGTCAGCATCGCCTTCATCGGCCGCTTGGTCAGCGACTGCGCATACTGCCACCACTCGACCGTCATCGGCTTCGGACGCGACACGTCGCCGAACAGGATCGGCGGCCGGACATAGCGCGAGCCGTAGGACTGCACCCAGGCATGCTCGGTGAACACGAAGCCGGAGAGCTGCTCGCCGAAATACTGCACCATGTCGTTGCGCTCGAACTCGCCATGCACCAGCACGTCGAGGCCGATGGCTTCCTGCCAGCGTACGGTCTCGGCGGTCTGCTCCCGCAGGAAGGTCTTGTAGTTGGCGTCGCTCAGGCTGCCCTTGGCATGCGCGGCGCGGGCCTTGCGGATCTCCGGCGTCTGCGGGAACGAGCCGATGGTGGTGGTCGGGAACGCGGGCAGGTTGAAGCGGGCATGCTGAACGTCGGCCCGTTCCTCGAACGGGCTGGCGCGGCAGCGCATCGCGGCGTCGACGGCAGCAAGGCGGCTCGCCACCTTCGGATCGTGAATCCGCGGCGAGGTCTTGCGCGCGGCGGCGGCTGCATCGGAGGCCTTCAGCGCATCCGCGATCGACGCGCGGCCGGCGGCAAGTGCGGTCCCGAGCGCAGCCAGTTCCTCGATCTTCTGCACCGAGAAGGCGAGCCAGCTCTTCACCTCGGCATCGAGCTTGGCTTCGAGTGCGAGATCGATCGGCACATGCAGCATCGAGCAGGAGGGTGCGATCTGCACCCGGTCCTTGCCGAGCTTGGCGACCACAGGTTCGAGCCGGTCGAGCAGCTTGCTCAGATCGGCGCGCCAGATGTTGCGGCCGTCGAGCACGCCGAGCGAGACGACGCGGTCGGCCGGCAGCCGGGCAAGATCGTCGAGTTGCTCCGGCGCGCGGACCAGATCGAAATGCAGGCCGGCGACCGGAAGCGCGAAGGCCGTGTCGCGGTTCGCGCCGAGGCTGCCGAAATAGCTCGCCAGCATGATCTTGACCTGCGGTACCGCCTGGGAGATCTCGGCATAGGCGTGGCGCAGCGCATTGCGCGCGGCATCGTCGAGATCGAGCACCAGGCACGGCTCGTCGATCTGCACCCATTCGGCGCCGCGCTTGGCGAGTTCGCGCAGCACCTCGATGTAAACCGGCAGCAGCCGGTCGAGCAGCGACAGCGGCTCGAAGCTGACGTCCTTGCTTTTGGCGAGCTTGAGGAAGGTGACCGGACCGACCAGCACCGGGCGGGTCTGGTAGCCGAGCGCCTTGGCTTCCTCATATTCCTCGATCGGCTTGCGCGAGGCGAGGGTGAACTGCTGATCCTTCGACAGCTCAGGCACCATGTAGTGATAGTTGGTGTCGAACCATTTGGTCATTTCCTGCGCCGGTACGCCATGACCGTGGCCATGATGGGCGTGGCCGCACGACGCGTCGTGTGTGTCACCCTGCGCGCCGCGCGCCATCGCGAAGTAGGTGGCAAGCGGTACTGGACCGCCGCTCCAGCCATAGATCGCGGGAATCGCACCGACCATGACCGAGGTGTCGAGTACCTGGTCGTAGAACGAGAAATCGTTCGACGGGATCACGGAGGCGCCGAGCTTCTTCTGGCGCGCCCAATTGGCGGCGCGCAATCCGATACCGGTGTCGATCAACGCCTGCTGGCTTGACGCGCCGGACCAGAAGCTTTCGAGCGCGAGCTTGAGTTCGCGCCGCGGACCGATCCGCGGCGTGCCGAGTGTGGTAACCGGAAGAGAGGAGAGATTGGTAGACATTGGCTTAACCCCAAACAGTTGGGGGCAAAGGCCGTAGTGACACGTCTGGACTCCGCACGTGCCAAGGCGCTAGCGGGTCGCAACCGCACCACCGGGACACCCCGCCCGAGGACGTGTATGTTGTCGGGGCAGGTCTCCTGGCTCGCGGGTCGTCGCTCTTGTCCTGCCTTCCCGAAGCTCGTGCCTCAGTGGCTTTGGATGGACAACAGCTCGCCGCTTACAGTTGCGGGGGCAGCGCCGGCATCACACCGGCTTCCCTCTTAGCTCCAGGTCAATCGGGACCTGGAGAACCTCGACGAGCCTGATTAGCGGCTATCGGCTGGTGACGTCAACCTTGCCGCGGTCATCCCGCGGCGCGATCGATCTAAGCCATGGTCCGGATTGGACATTCGTGACTGGCCGCGTGCCGTGCCGAGATAATCCTGTCGTGAAGTTGCCGCGGTCTGACATAGTATCTTCATGCCGGCACGAGCGACGCAGGCATTCTGGAACCATTCCTGTCGTGGATGGATGAGAGAGTCGGAAATGAGCGCAGCAGTCGCGCGAGCTTGATCGGCCGATATGACAACGGATCCTGCCACCATGGTCATGCTCGCCGCGCAGCTTGACGATCCACAGGCCGGCTGGAGCGTCGGCACGTTCGGCGCCATCGCCGAGTTCACGCGCGAGCCCGACGAACCCGTGCGGATGACACAGGCCGGCGACGGGATCACCGCCGTGACTGACAAGGGCGCGATCAGGATCGTTGCTCACGCCGGCCTGCGTCTGATCGCGTCGGAATCGCCGACCACGGATAGCTGGATGCATCGCGTCGCGCTCTGCCTTCCACAACATGGATGCGCCATGGGTGGGAGGACAGAATTGACCGAAGTCGGCCCGGATCACGACGCGTTGCGCAGCCGGGATCGCAACAGCGTGCTGTTCGACCTCGGCCTGGGCGTACTGCATATCGATGCCTGCGTACGGCTCGACGACGAGGACACCGTCCGCGCCCTCCGGAGCCGTGTTGGCAAATCGCTGTTCGCGCCGGGCAACGATGCGATGGGGATCATCCTCGGCGCCAATCCGCATCGCGTTTTCACCAGCCGTATCGGACGGGTCGAGGTGTTTCAACCGATTCCGCCCCCGGGCGGCAGGAGTCCGGACGGTCCGCACACCCATGTTCTGCCCAAACTGCTGGCGCATGGCCGCACGCATGCTGCGACCGAGCCGTTGCCCGATGGCTGGATCCCTTGCGCGCATCTCTATCCGGCACATCCGCTCCGCGATCAGCTCGGCCGCAAACGTGAATTTCGGCGCGAGCATCACGTCGCATTCCAGGCACTGCTCGCGCGCTTCGGCTTGCCTGAACTGCTGGCGCTGAAGCGCAGGGTCGTCGAGGCCGTCGCCGCCGGACAGGCTCCAGATGCAGTGGTCTTGCCGGAAGACCGTTTCGCCAGGGCGACCGTCCGGGTTGCCCTTCGACAATTGGGGGCGACGGAACAACTGACGCCGGTGCTTGTCGAATGGCTTGCTGTGCACGACCGGCTCGATCTGGTAGATTCCGAGAACCCGATGGAAGCGCCGCATTGAGGCCAAGCGGCATGGGACGTGAGAAATTGCCGGAAGGAGATACGCCATGGCTTTGAACGATCTGCCTTCCAGTGATCGATTCCGGCTGCATCCCGTCGAGCCGCGCTATGCGCCGATGTTCTGCTTTGCGCTCTCGACCGCCGCATCCGCGCTCGCGAGCTTCGTGTTCGCCTGCGCGACGCCGTTTGCCGCGTTCGCCGTGATCGCTGCGGCCGTGTTGCCGCTGCGCGGGGCCATGCTGGTGGTGTTCGGCACGTGGCTGGTCAACCAGACCATTGGATTTGGCGTGCTGCACTATCCCGTCGATGCCAAGACCATCGCCTGGGGTTTTGTGATCGGGGCTGCGGCCCTCGCCGGCACCGCGGCGGCATCCGCCGTCTTTCGCCAACTGCCCAGGAACCGCGTGGTGGGTACCTTTCTGCTCGCCTTCGTCTGCGCCTATGCTGGCTATGAAATCACGCTGTTGGCCGCCACGCCGGTCCTCGGCGGGGCCGGGGCATTCACCCCGGCCATCGTTGCGCGCATCGGGTTGCGCAGCGCGCTCTGGCTTGCCGGCCTGGTTGCGGCCTGCGAAATCGTCCGCTTGCTCAATCCGTTTGGTCGCGGACGCGCGGTGCGGCTGCCGTAGTAGCCCTACGGGGTTCCAGGATGATTCATCCACAGACCCTTAACGAGGCTTTGGATAAGCGTCGAAATATTTTGGATAGGCCGTCTGCTGGGCGTTGACACCCCAGCCCAAATCACACCAGATATAGGCGTCACGGTCTACCATATCCCTAGATTTGGTGGCTAAGAGGGAAGCCGGTGAACTACGGGTTGATCCGTAAAAACCCGGCGCTGCCCCCGCAACTGTAAGCAGTGAGTTGTTCCCGATAACTAAGTCACTGATGCCGCAAGGCATTGGGAAGACGAGGGAGCAATGACGACCTGCGAGCCAGGAGACCTGCCGCGACACCGAAATTACGTCCACGGGCGGGGTGTCCCGGCGGTCGCATGCAGAGCCGTGCCGGTGGCGCCAGCCGCCGGGTGATGCAGCGTCCCCTGACATCCAGCCCCAACAAACATCACGGGGTCTGCACGATGTCTCTCTCTCTCGATCGCGAAACAAAGCCAGCGTCACTTATCCTGCTGCGTCCGGAAACGCTTGCCGCGCCGGAAGCCGCGCCGCCGATGCAGGTGATCCGCCGCAATGGCACAGTGTCGAGATTCGACGCCAGCAAGATCTCGGTGGCAATGACCAAGGCGTTCCTGGCGGTCGAGGGGCACACCGCCGCCGCGTCGCGCCGGGTGCATGAGATCGTCGAGCAGCTCACCGCCGAGGTCGTCACCGCGCTGTCGCGGCGCATGAGCGAGGGCCGCACCTTCCACATCGAGGACGTGCAGGACCAGGTCGAGCTTGCGCTGATGCGCAGCGAGCACCACAAGGTGGCGCGGGCCTATGTGCTGTATCGCGACGAACGCACCAGGCAGCGTGCCGAGCAGGACGCGGCAAAGGCTGTTGCCAAGCCCGCGGCCGGTCCGACCATTCACGTCACGCTGCCCAATGGCAGCAAGGTGCCGCTCGACCACGCGCGGCTGGCGCTGATCATCAACGAGGCCTGCGCCGGCCTCGACGGCGTCGATGCGGCGCCCGTGGTCGCCGAGACCCAGCGCAACATCTATGACGGCATCAGCCAGGATGAGCTGGCGCTCGCCTCCGTGATGGCCGCCCGCACCCTGGTGGAGCAAGAGCCGAACTACACCTATGTCAGCGCGCGCCTGTTGCTCGACAAGCTGCGCACCGAGGTGCTGTCCTATGTGCTTGAGGTGCCGACCAGCGCCTCGCAGGCCGACATGGCAAGCCGCTATGCCGAGTACTTCCCGGCCTATATCAAGACCGGGATCAAGACCGAACTGCTCGACGCCGAACTCGGCCGCTTCGACCTGGCGCGGCTCGCCGCGGCGCTGAAGCCCGAGCGCGATCTGTCGTTCCAATTCCTCGGCTTGCAAACGCTGTACGACCGTTATTTCCTGCATGTCCGCGGCAACCGCATCGAGCTGCCGCAGGCGTTCTTCATGCGCGTCGCGATGGGCCTGGCGCTGCGCGAGATCGACCGCGAGGGCCGCGCGATCGAGTTCTACAATCTGTTGTCGTCGTTCGACTTCATGGCCTCGACGCCGACATTGTTCAATTCCGGCACCCAGCGGCCGCAGCTCTCGTCGTGCTTCCTGACCACCGTGGCCGACGATCTCGACGGCATCTTCAAGTCGGTCAAGGACAACGCGCTGCTGGCGAAATATTCCGGCGGGCTCGGCAACGACTGGACCCGCGTCCGCGGGCTCGGCGCGCACATCAAGGGCACCAATGGCGAGAGCCAGGGCGTGGTGCCGTTCCTCAAGGTCGCCAACGATACCGCGATCGCGGTCAACCAGGGCGGCAAGCGCAAGGGCGCGGTCTGCGCCTATCTCGAGACCTGGCATGTCGACATCGAGGAATTCCTCGATCTGCGCAAGAACACCGGCGACGACCGCCGCCGCACCCACGACATGAACACCGCGAACTGGGTGCCGGATCTGTTCATGCAGCGCGTCGAGGCCGACGGCGAATGGACGCTGTTCTCACCTGACGAGACGCCGGATTTGCACGATCTCTACGGCAAGCCGTTCGCCGAGCGCTACGCCCATTACGAGGCCAAGGCCGCGCGCGGCGAGATGCGGGTGTTCAAGCAGATTCGCGCCGTCGATCTCTGGCGCAAGATGCTGACCATGCTGTTCGAGACCGGTCATCCCTGGATCACCTTCAAGGACCCGTGCAATCTGCGCTCGCCGCAGCGCCATGCCGGCGTGATCCATTCCTCGAACCTCTGCACCGAGATCACGCTCAACACCTCGGACGACGAGACCGCGGTGTGCAATCTGGGCTCGATCAACCTCGCCAACCACATTCAGGACGGCAAGCTCGACGACGCCAGGCTGAAGGCGACGGTGACGACCGCGATGCGGATGCTCGACAACGTCATCGACATCAATTTCTACACCATCCCGGAGGCGCGCCGCTCCAATCTGCGGCATCGCCCGGTCGGTCTCGGCCTGATGGGCTTCCAGGATGCGCTGCATGCGCTGCGGATCGCGGTGGCGTCGGACGCGGCGGTTGCCTTCGCCGACCTCAGCATGGAGGCGATCTCCTACCATGCGATCTGGGCCTCCAGCGATCTCGCCGCCGAGCGCGGCCGCTATCCCTCGTTCGAGGGCTCGCTGTGGAGCCAGGGCATCCTGCCGATCGATTCGATCGACTTCGTTGCCGACGCCCGCGGCGGTGTCGCGATGGATCGCGCCTCGACCCGTGACTGGCCGACGCTGCGCGCCCGCGTCACGTCGGTCGGCATGCGCAACTCCAACGTGATGGCGATCGCGCCGACGGCGACGATCTCCAACATCTGCGGCGTCGCGCAGTCGATCGAGCCCGCCTACCAGAATCTCTATGTCAAATCCAACATGTCCGGCGACTTCACGGTGGTGAACGACTATCTGGTGCGCGACCTCAAGGCGCGCGGGCTGTGGGACGAGGTGATGGTCAACGACCTCAAATATTTCGACGGCAGCGTCGGCTCGATCGACCGCATCCCGGACGATCTCAAGGCGCTCTACGCGACCGCGTTCGAGATCGACTCAAGCTGGCTGCTCGAGGCCGCGGCGCGGCGGCAGAAGTGGATCGACCAGGCGCAGTCGCTCAACCTCTATATCGCCAATCCTTCCGGCAAGAAGCTCGATGCGCTGTATCGTCTGGCCTGGTCGCTGGGACTGAAGACCACCTACTACCTGCGTTCGCGCAGCGCGACCCATGTCGAGAAGTCGACGCTGAAGGGCACCGACGGCAAGCTCAACGCGGTGTCGTCGGTGGCGCTGGCATCACCGGCGCCGGATTTGTCGGGTGCGATCGCCTGCTCGATCGACAATCCCGACTGCGAAGCCTGCCAGTAAGAAGGATCAAAAAACATGCTCGACTGGTCAGAGACCACAGCCACCGCCAAGAAGGCACCGCCACCTGTCATGGCTGTGTCTGCCGCATCGACCGAGGCCGCCGGCCTCGGCACCATCGACCGCCATGGCGGCCGCGTCTCGGTCGACGAGAAGCGGATGATCAACTGCCGCGCCGACGTCAACCAGCTGCTGCCGCTGAAATACAAATGGGCGTGGGAGAAATACCTCGCCGGCTGCAACAATCACTGGATGCCGACCGAGGTCTCGATGCAGGCCGACATCGCGCTGTGGAAGTCGCGCGATGGTCTCACCGAGGACGAGCGCCGCGCCATCAAGCGCAATCTCGGCTTCTTCGCGGCGTCGGAAAGCCTGGTCGCCAACAACATCGTGCTGGCGATCTACCGCCATCTTACCAACCCGGAGTGCCGGCAATATCTGTTGCGCCAGGCCTTCGAGGAGGCGGTGCATACCCACACCTTCCAGTACATCGTCGAAAGCCTCGGCCTCGATGAGGGCGAGCTGTTCAACATGTACCGCGAGGTGCCGTCGATCACCGACAAGGCGGCATGGGCGATCAAGCACACCCAGCATCTCGACGATCCCGACTTCAAGACCGGCACGCCGGCTGCCGACCAGGCGTTCCTGCGCGACCTCGTCGCGTTCTACGTGATCTTCGAGGGCATGTGGTTCTACACCGGCTTCGCGCAGATCCTGTCGCTCGGCCGCCGCAACAAGATGGTCGGGATCGCCGAGCAGTATCAGTACATCCTGCGCGACGAGAGCATTCACCTGAACTTCGGCATCGACGTCATCAACCAGATCAAGATCGAGAATCCGCACCTGTGGACGTCGGCGTTCCAGGACGAGATCCGCGGCATGATCCGCGAGGCGGCCGAGCTCGAGGCCGCTTACGGTCGCGATACGATGCCGCGCGGCTTCCTCGGGCTGAATGCCGTGCTGTGCGAGCAGTACATGCACTTCATCGCCAACCGGCGCTGCGCCCAGATCGGGCTGACGCCGGTGTTCGCGGAAGCCGAGAACCCGTTCCCATGGATGTCGGAAGCGATGGACCTGAAGAAGGAGAAGAACTTCTTCGAGACCCGCGTGATCGAATACCAGAACGGCGGCGCGCTGAGCTGGGATTGAGCGCATCGGCGCCCGTCATTCGGTAACTTGCCAGCGGGCCACGCAATGCGCGGCCCGCTTCATTTTCGTGAGTTAACGCCGGCGCGCCTTACTTCGTGGTGTAGCCTCCATTGACCAGGATGGTCTGGCCGGTCATCCACCAGCCCTCCGACACCAGCAGGCGAATCCACGGCACGATGTCCTTGATGTCGGTGAGGCCGGTCTTCGAGAAGCCGGACAGCGCCGCGGCCGATTTGTGATAGGCGACCGCATCGGCGCCCTCGGCCGGATAGAAGAACGGCGTGTCCATCGGGCCCGGTCCGATCGCGGTGACCGAGATGCCGCGCGCGCCGAACTCCTTCGATGCGGCGCGGGTGAAATGCTCGACCGGCGCCTTGGTGCCGGCATAGGCCGCGTAGTATGGCGTGTAGGCGCCGAGCAGCGATGTCACCAGCGTGCAGATCTTGCCGTTGTCGTTGACGTGGCGACCGGCCTCTTTGAGAAAGAAGAACGCCGTCTTGGCGTTGACCGCGCTCATCGCGTCATATTCGGCTTCGGAGATCTCGACCATCGGCTTCTTCAGCACCTTGCCGACGGTGTTGATCGCGATGTCGGGACGCCCGACTGCGGCAACCGCATCGGTGAACAGCTTCGCCATCGCGCCGGCGGCCGTGAGGTCAGCCTGCAAGGCAACCGCCTTGGCGCCCGCGGCCTGCACCGCCGCCACCGTCGCGTCGGCATCGGCCTCGGTCGCGGCGCTGTTGTAGTGGATCGCGATCGCCTTGGCGCCATGGGCGGCGAGATCGCGCGCGATCAGGCCGCCGAGATTCTTGGCGCCGCCGGCGATGATGACGGTCTTGTCCTTGATGCTGTGGTCGGTCATTGGCGTTTCGCCTCTCCGGATGGTGCGGCCACGCCCTGCGGCCGCTTTCTGGAGAGGACGATATCGTCTAGGATTGGCAGATAAAGCTACCAATTCTGACCTCACTTGTCAGAAATTGCGAACAATTGGAGCCGATTCTGGACCGTATCGATCTTTTCCGCATCTTCGCCCGCGTCGTCGAATGTTCGAGCTTCACGCGGGCGGCCGACACGCTTGGCGTGCCGCGCTCGTCGGTTTCGTCGGCGGTGGCGGAGCTGGAGCAACGCGTCGGCGCACGGCTGCTGCATCGCACGACGCGCAAGGTATCTCCGACCCATGACGGCGCGGCGTTCTACGAACGGTGCCTGCGCCTCGTCGCCGATGTCGAGGATGCCGAAACGCTGTTCCGTCAGGCCGCGGCCGAACCATCAGGCCGGCTCCGGGTCGACGTGCCGGGGAGGATCGGGCGCCTGATCATCGCGCCGGCGCTGCCGGCTTTCCTCGATCGCCATCCGCAGATCGAGATCGATCTCGGCGTCACCGACCGTGCCATCAACCTGATCGAGGATAGCGCCGACTGCGTCGTGCGCGTCGGCGCGCTCGGCGATTCCGCACTGATCGCGCGACCGCTCGGCAATCTGACGCTGATCAATGTCGCAAGCCCGGCCTACCTCGCCCGCCACGGCTCGCCGCGAATACCTGACGAGCTCGCCGCGCATTGGGCGGTCAACTACGCCTCACCATCAACCGGCCGCATCGAGCAATGGGAGTGGTGCGAGCAGGGCGCCTCGCGTACGACAGCGGTGCGCGGCCGCGTCACGGTCAACAGCGCCGAGGCTTATATCGCCTGCTGCCTCGCCGGTCTCGGCTTGATCCAGATTCCGGCCTACGACGTGAAGCGACATCTCGATGCCGGCGAGCTCGTCGAGGTGATGCCACATCACCGCGCAGCGCCGATGCCGATGACCCTGCTCTATCCGCATCGCCAGCATTTGTCGCGGCGGTTGCAGGTGTTCGCGGATTGGCTGACGGCGCTGTTGAAGGAGAAGCTGCGCGTCGCGGGCTGAGCGAATTTCCCGTCGGGCTTCTCCGCGATGGCCGCGCAGAAGGCGCGGCGCGTCATCGCCCGCGGTTGCCGGCGCGGGTCGCGGCCGCCGTTCTCGCACGAGCCGGCTCGACCTTGGGTTGGAAGAACAAGCGGGGCGCCACCGAGACCAGTCCGAAGGTCATTCCGAGGAATGCCAGGAACGTATCGAGATAATTGAACTCCATTTGAGTTGCCTCCATTCGGCTTGCACAGACTTGGCGAGGTGCTTGGGCCCGGTGCAATGCGTTCGATGGACCAGATATGGTCCGATACATTACTCGGTGCAATATAAACATTGATCTCGGAGCAATACTTTCAATGCTCCGGGTTTAGGCCGCGATCCGGCCCCGCTGGCGCGGATCCGCGTGCCGCTGTTCGATGGCGTTGACGGAGTTTTCGAAGGCTTTTTCCAGGACGCCGCTGCCGATCGTGCGCAGCACGAGGCCGAGGATCCGTCCTTTGACGTTCCTGCCGTCGCGCACCACGACCACGTCGATGTCGGTGGTGCCATCGGGCCGGCGCGTGAAGCTGTAGGTGTGGCCCGATCTGCCACCCCAGACGTTGGAGTCGGTCGTGGTCAAGACGACGTGATCGGGGTTCGACCAATCGTAGTGCAGCCGCTCCCAGATGCCGTTCGAGCCCTCCGTCACGTCCGCGTGCGACGGGCCGCGATCATGCACCTTGAGATGGGCATCGGCGCTGTTGCTGAACAGCCTGGAGCGGCCCGGCCCGAAATCGGTGAGACCGGCGACGTATTGCTCGGGCGTCAACCAGGTCGTCCGGTGAAGGTGGATCGTGGACATCGTTGGCTCCTGCACGGGTGATGGAACGGTGCTGACGCTGCGCGGCTCAGTCGTAGAGCGCGTGCGACTTGCGAACCGTCAGGCTGTCGCCGGTGCGGCTGATCTCCACTGCACCGGCCTGTGTCGGCGTCGAGAGCAGCGCACGCTGACCCGGCGCCAGTACCGACACGAAACGCACCGGCGTGCCGGCCGTGCCCTGCGCGAGCGTGGTCACGACGCGATATCCGTCCGGTTCGACCGTGTAGTAGGCGACGCCGGAGAGGTCGCCGAGATGGATGCTTTGGGCCTCGAACGGCTTCAGCCCATCCGCGTGCGCGGTTCCCCATGAGGCCAGGGTGAAGGCGGCGGCGAGAATTGTACTGCGGATCGACATGGGATCCTCCTTTGGCTCGGGTCTCAGAACTTGGGTGGCGGGCAATGCCGCCGGCTCCCTTGCCGAAGCAGATGGTCAGGCTATGATCATCGATCAAACAGATGAGATTGATAGTGGTCATCGATACCGTCAATTTAGGTCGCGTCGACCTGAACCTGCTCGTTCACCTCGACGCGCTGTTGACCGAGCGGAGCGTGACACGGGCGGCGGCGCGCGTTGGGATCGGCCAATCCGCGATGAGCCACAACCTCGCTCGCCTACGCGAACTGCTCGATGACGAGCTGCTGACGCGGGCGGCCGACGGCATGCGCCTGACCCCGCGCGCGGTGACCTTGCTCGAGCCGGTGCGGATGGCGCTCGCGCAGGTCGAGGCGGTGCTCCGGCGCGAGCAGACCTTCGATCCGGCCACGGCGGTGCGAACCTTCAGGCTCGGCCTGTCGGACAGCATGGAAATCCTGATCATGCCGCGCCTGCTGGCCCGCATGCGCGAGATCGCGCCCGGCATTCACCTGCGGCTTTACAATGTCGATACGTCCCGCTTGCTCGATGACCTCGACGCCGACGAATTCGATCTCGCGCTGTCCTATGGGCCGATCCAGCAGGGGCAATTGCACCACAAGCAGCGCGTGCTGTTCACCGAGAGCTTCCTTTGCATGTTCAATGCCGAGAAGACCGGCGTCACGCCGCCGATCTCGCTCCAGGATTACATCCGGCTTCCGCACGTGCTGACCAGCCTGCGGCCGGGGCGCAGCGTGCGGGGCTTCGTCGACGATGCCCTCGACGAACTCGGCCTGCATCGCACCGTCGTGCTGACCACGCCGCGTTTCCTCACCGTGCCGTATCTGGTGGCGCAAGCGCCTGTCATCGTCACCATGGGCGCGCGGCTGGCGCGTCGTTTCGCCGCCGATCTCGGGCTCAGCCTCAGTCCGCCACCGGTGAAGGTCAAGGACGTCACCGTGTCACTGCTGTGGCATGCGTCCTACGATCACGATCCGGCTCACGTCTGGTTGCGCGACCAGCTGGTCAAGCTGGTCGCCGAACTGTGAGCCGCGCACTTTCGCCTCGGCGAAGCGTGCTCGCGGGCTTCTGCGCGATGCCGGCATGGACGCCGCGGCGCGGGCTCGCTTGATATCAAGACCGAATGGTCTATATTTACGCGATGAGCCGTCAAACCCCTGTGCAGCTGCCCCGTGGCCGCCCGAGAAGTTTCGACACGGAGGCCGCCGTCGAGCGCGCGATGAATGTGTTCTGGACGCGCGGCTACCACGCCACCGCGCTGCCGGACCTGCTTCGCGCGACGAAGCTGTCGCGCGGCAGCCTCTACGCAGCGTTCGGTGACAAGCATTCGTTGTTCTTGCTCGCGCTCGATCGCTACATCGCCGATGCCCACACACGGATGGATCTCGAACTCGATCCGCGCCGGGATCCGGTCGAGGGCCTGCGGGCCTACCTTGCCGGCTACGTTGACCGCAACAGCGGTGCCAACGGTCGACGCGGATGCCTGCTGGTCGCCACAGCCATGGAACTGGCTGGCCGCGATGCCGACGTCGATCGTCGCATCGGGCGCTTTTTCAAAGACATGGAGGCGCGGGTGGCTGGTGCACTCTCCCGGGCGAAAGCCGCGGGCAAGTTGGCCGATGGCGTCGAGCCTTCGAGTGCGGCCCGAATTCTCGTCTGTTTCGTCGAGGGCCTGCGGGTGGTTGGCAAAACGGCACCGACGCGGATCATTTCGCAAGCCACCGTCGACGCCTTTCTCGAGCGATTCATCAGGTAAAGCAACCCATCGACGCCTGTCTTGTCGGCGCGCCGATATATGGACCGATCGGTCTTGAAAGAAGAAAGCCATGTCTGCCATCCAGATCATCTGCGCCGTGCTCGTTCCCTTGCTCTGGGGCTATCAGTTCGTGGCCATCAAGGTGGGCGTCATGGAGTTTCCACCGCTGTTCTTCCTCGCGTTGCGCTTCCTGGCCATCGCGCTATTGCTTGTTCCGTTCGTCAAGAGGCCGACACGCCAACAGCTCGGCCCTGTCGCAGCCATTTCGGTCTTCCTGGGCGGACTGAACTTCGGGCTGTTCTATGTTGGCCTTGGACTCGGCTCGGGAAGCATTTCTGCCGTGGCCTATCAACTCGCTCCGCCCTTCACCGTCCTGTTGGCCTGGCCGCTGCTCGCGGAGAGGCCGTCGCTCACCACGTCCGCCGGCGTGGTGCTTGCCTTCGGGGGGGTGGTCGTGCTGGCAGCGGGGCCTGGCCTGTCGGCGGACGCGCTTCCGCTGCTGCTCGTGGTCGGGGCAGCCTTCGCGTTCGCGGTGTCCAACGTCTTGACGAAACGCTACGGCCCTTTTGATCCCTTGATGTTGATGGGATGGTTCTCGCTGTTCACGGTGCCACAGGTGATGCTGATGTCGCTGCTGCTTGAGCATGGACAAGTCGCGAGCCTTGTCGCGGCGGATCAACGCGGTTGGCTCGCGCTCGCCTACACGATTTTCATCGGAGGGATTGCCGGGTTTGGCCTCTGGTTCTGGCTGATCGGGCGTTGTTCCATGGGCCGCGTTGCGCCGTTCGGTCTGCTGCTTCCGGTGTTCGCCTTGATTTCGAGCGTGCTGTTTCTTGGCGACCGCATGACCCCGAAGTTGATCGTCGGCGGACTGCTCGCGATCTCCGGCGTCGCCATGACGCAGGCCAGACCGGGGACGCGGTCGGCCTGAATCCGGAAGTCGCGTTTCGGCGACCTCCGGATTTGGTTTCTTCGGCGATCAGCTGTCAGAACTTCTGCGTGATGCCGGCATAGACGCCGCGGCGCGGGCCGTATTGCGGCGCGAACACACCGATGCCGGAGCCGTCGCGGATCTGGTAGACGGTGTCGAACAGGTTGACGACGTCGAGGCGCAGCGTGGTCGGCTTGTTCGGCGCGACCAGATAGAAGTCGTGCGAAACGCCGAGATTGACCTGCGTGTAGGGCGGCACGGTGCCGATATTGGCGAAGCCGTCACGCAGGCCCGAACCGTAGATCAGCGATGCGCTGAACTTGGTGTCGTGCCACTGATACCAGCCGCCGACCGATGCCGTCAGCGTCTGGGCATGGTCGGTGTTGACGTAGTTGTTGGCGATGTAGGCCAGTTCGTCCGGATCGAACAGATACTGGTTCGACACCACGTTGGTCGCGATCTGCTTGGCGATGGCGACGTTGGCGTAGAGATGCAGGTTGTCGTGGTTGTAGTTCGCAGTCAGCTCGACGCCCTGGTTGATGCCTCGCGCGTAGTTGAAGGCGGTCAGGACATAGGCCTGGCCGAACTGGCCGTCGTCGAGCAGGTCGGTCGCGATCTTGTAATAGGCATCCATGCCGACCTCGAGGCCGGGGATCGCATAGACTTTCTGGGTGACGCCGACATCGAACACGTGGGAACGCTCGGGCAGCACGGGATCGTTGGCGGTGGTGGCCGGCTGTGCCGTGGTGTTCTGCACCAGTGAAAGATTGGTCGGAGCCGCCAGCACCTGCTCGGGCGGCGTGAAGTTGCGCGCATAGCCGGCATGGAAGGTGGTGCCGTCGTAGGGCTTCCAGGTCAGGCTGACCCGGGGGCTGAGCTGGTTGGCGTCGACATATTGCCACATCTGGTCGAAGCGCAGCCCGGCGCTGAGCGTCAGCTGGTTGGTGATCTTCCACTCGTCGGCGATGTATGTGGAGAACAGATAGCCGGTCTTGGCGCTGGAATCGAACACCGAGAACGGCGCGTCGACCGGATTGCCGGTGGGATCGAGCGGCAGCACGGTCGAGCCATTGTTGACCAGCGAGCGCTCGGCGCTGAAGGCCACGCCGAACTTCAGGGTGTGCGCGAAGCCGAGTTTGTAGGAGGTGTCCTCCTGGATTCCGTTGATGAAGCTCTGGCGGTACACGTCGGACGCGACCCCGTTGAAGACCAGGTCGCCGATCGGGTCGGGCGTGAAGTGGAGCTGGCTATAGCGGTTGAAATAGGCGATCTGGTAGTCGAGCCCGTCGGCCGATTTTTGATAGGCCACGACGTTGAACTGGTTGAACTCCTTCTGCCGCTCGTTAAGCAGCGCGGAATCGAAATTCGAGATGCCATAGGCAGTGAACGCCGGTGGCTGGCCCGGATTGTTGGGGATCTGGTAGGCACCGTTGGAGACGCCGCCGATATAGGTCAGCCGGCTGGTCGGATCGATCGCGGTCGAGACGTAGGCAAAGCCCTTCTCCTGATCCGTCCTGTCATGGATCGCGTTGTATGCCGGTGTCGGGTTTTCGATGCCGACATTGCTGCCGAAATAGCGTCCCGAGACGTAGTATTGGGTCTGCCCGATCGTGCCGCCATAGTCGACGCTGGTGGTGAAGTTGCCGTGGCTGCCGCCATAGACGCTGACGCTGCCGGAGTTGTTGAAGGCGTCGGCCTTGGTCTGGATGTCGAGCACGCCGGCGGTACGCAGGCCGTACTGCGCGGGAAGGGCGCCGGTGATCAGCGCCATGCTGCCGACGATGCCAGTGTCGACAATCTGGCCGAAGGCGCCGACGCCGTCCGGCAGCATGATGCCGTTGATGCGGTATTGCAGATTGGCGTGCTCGTTGCGCACATGCAACTCGCCGCTCGCGGCCGAGTCCTGCGAGACCCCCGGAGCTTGCAGCAGTGCCTTGTCGAGCGTGGTGTTGGTGCCCTGCGGCAGCGACTCCAGGAACTGCTGGCTCATCTGGTAGCTGTTGGCGCCGGTCGGCGCCAGTAGCGCGGCGCGCGCCTGGTCGAGCCGTTCGTTCTGGCCTGCGATTCCTCGCGCACGAGCCTGTTCGGCGGATTCCGGCGTGGCCGATACTGCACCGGCTCTGCGCGCGCGGTGCCCGTTCCCCGCTGCAACCCGTGTCTTCGGCTTTCTCGGTCCCGTCGGCGCGTGATGGCCCTGCGGCGCCGTCACCGTGATGTCCGGAAGTTCGGTGTTTGGCGTCGTGGTCTGCGCGAACGCCGCGCTCCCGCAGACCAGGAGTGAAGCCGTGCTCACGGTGACGTGTCGTCTGATGTGTCCTGCCATGTTGTTTCCGATCTCATCAAGCCGCGATCCGAATCCATCCGAAGAGGACGCGGCCGAACTCGCCGTCGATGCGCGACGGCCAGATTCCCATTGCTCAAACGCCCGCCGGATTGCGGCCGCGTTCGACGTTCTTTTGCGGGGAGATCAGGAAATCGGAGGTGCGCGCGGCTGAAAGTGAAGCCGGCCGGTTTCGGTCGGGGCGGCGTAGCTGGCTAGGTGCCAGCTAAGCAGACTGACCGCATCCGGCAAATGCAACGGAGGCAGGGCCGGTGCCGGCACCGCCGTGTTGACCATCGCAACGACGGCGCAGATGGCGCAAAGGTCTGTGGCCTGATCGGAGTCCGGATTTGATCGCGGCTCACCGCGCGAGGCACTCTCGACATGCGCAACGAGCGAGGCGGCGGTTCCGATCGAGGCCTGCGACGCGCGCGCCGCTGCAATGGCATGAAAATGCCCGAACGACAGTACGGACTGGATCGCCAGCGCCAATAGCGCCAGCCGAGCCCCCTGCCTGATGTTCGAGCGAAACCAGTTCATGACAATGCCATTCCGCGCCGGCCCGGATCAGCGGTGGCGCGAAGCCGGTAGCCTCCATGCGGCGCAATGCCGCACAGTTTCGAAAACCCCCCAGCCTGTCAATCGACATTGCTCGAGCGAGCACTGAATTTCCGAGCAACGGGCGATTTTGCAACACCGCCGGCACATGCCTGCGCCAGCCTCGCAGCTAAGCAAAAGTTCATGCAACTGGCGTTGCGGCGCACCGTTGAATCACAATCGAGGCCATAATTGAAAGGAGCAAGACGATGCGCTCGAACACATTACTTGCAGGAGCGGCAGTGGCCGCGCTTGCCGTTGTCAGCACGGCGGCCTGGGCCGCCGAGACTGCTGCCCCGTCCACGCCGTCAAACCTGCGGAGCAATCTCACCCAGATGCTGCGCAACTCGGGCTATACCGACATCCGCGTGGCTCCCTCATCCTTTGTCGTCCGCGCCACGGACGACAACGGCAATCCCGTCGTGATGTCGATCAGTCCCGACCAGTTCACGGAAGTGACCGCGTTCGGCGCGACGCCTCGGCACGCCACCAACCAGGGCGCGGCGGATTCGGGCGCCGCGAACAACGATGCCAATTTCGTCAACGTGCCCGCCAGCGATGACTTCAGCTCGAAGGTCATCGGGCTCGGGATCTACAACAACGACAACAAGGACATCGGTACGATCAAAGACATCGCGCTGAGCCCGAACGGTCGCGAGGCGGCCTACATCGTTTCGGTCGGCGGCTTCCTCGGAATGGGCGGCCATGACGTGGCAGTCGACCCGTCCGCGGTGAAGGTCACCTACAACACCAGCGACAAAACCTGGCACGCCAGCATGAATGCGTCGGCCGATCAGCTCAGGAAAGGACCGGCGTTCAAATATTCGACGTCCTGGAGCAGCGGCAGGATCTGATGCGCCTCGCGCCGGGCTGGCCATCGAGTCAGGGCGCGCAAGCGTCGAAAGTGAATGGAGGCCCGGCTCGCACCAGGCCTCCATCCGTTACTCCACGATCTCGGTCACGACACCCGCGCCGACGGTGCGGTTGCCTTCACGGATCGCAAAGCGTGAGCGCGCCTCGAGCGCGATCGGCTTGTTGAGCTCGATCGTGAACTCGGCGCTGTCGCCCGGCATCACCATCTCGGCGCCATTGCCGAGCTGGACGGTGCCGGTGACGTCAGCGGTGCGGAAGTAGAACTGCGGACGATAGTTGGCGAAGAAGGGCGTGTGGCGCCCGCCTTCGTCCTTTGTCAGCACATACACCTCCGCGCGGAAGGTCCGGTGCGGCGTCGCACCGCCCGGGTGCGACAGCACCTGGCCGCGCTGCACCGTGGCCTTGTCGATCCCGCGCAGCAGGCAGCCGACATTGTCGCCGGCCTGCCCCTGATCGAGGATCTTGCGGTAGCTCTCGATGCTGGTCACGACGGACTTGCGGGTCTCGCCGAGACCGACGATCTCGACCTCGTCGCCGAGCCTGACGACGCCGCGCTCGACCAGCCCGGTCACCACCGTGCCGCGCCCAGCGATCGACTGCACCCCCTCGATCGGCATTAGGAACGGACGATCGTTCGGTCGCTCGGGCAGCTCGATAAAGCTGTCGAGTGCCTCGAACAGTTTCAGGATCGCCTGATCCGCCAGCGGACCGCGCTCGCCGCGCAGCGCCTGCATCGCGGCACCGCGCACGACCGGCGCGTTGTCGCCGTCGTACTGGTACTTCGACAGCAGATCGCGCACCTCGATCTCGACGAGATCGACCAGTTCCGGATCGTCGGCGACATCGCACTTGTTCAGGAACACGACGATGCGGGGCACGCCGATCTGGCGCGCCAGCAGGATGTGTTCCCGCGTCTGCGGCATCGGCCCGTCGACCGCGGAGACCACCAGGATCGCGCCGTCCATCTGCGCCGCTCCGGTAATCATGTTCTTCACATAATCGGCGTGGCCCGGGCAGTCGACGTGCGAGTAGTGGCGCGTCTCCGTCGAGAACTCGACGTGGCTGGTCGCGATCGTCAGGATCTTCGAATCGTCACGCGTACCTTGCGCGGCCGACGCCTTGGCAACGTCCTGGTAGGAGACGAACGCGCCCCAGCCGTGATCGGCTGAAACCTTCGTCAGCGCTGCCGTCAGCGTCGTCTTGCCATGATCCACGTGACCGATCGTGCCAACATTGCAGTTGGGCTTGAGGCGGATGAACTTCTCTTTGGCCATGGGACACCTGTGGTGTTCGAGCTCCCGTGCTGGGTTTGCACGACTCGAGGCACCGCGAGAGCCCGTTCGGCGCCAGGAGCCGCTTCCGCTCCGGGCCGCCGTCCAATGTCAGGTGTGACGTGAGGTCAGGTCCAAAGCAGAATGGCGGCGGACGAGGGCGCTAGCCTTCCCGTCATCAGCACTGATGCTCGCTGTGACTGCCGCATGTTGGAAACCTGGGTCGCTCGCTTTCAAAAAGGAGGCGTGTACATAAGGAGCGGTCACGCGATTGGCAAGAGGCGGGCGCGTTGCCGCGGAGCGGCGCGCTGGCGTTCCCGGCCACCGCGGCGTATAATTTGGGCGCGTACGTGGTGGTTGGTCGGAATGTCCCTCGCAAGCAAAGCTGGTCTCGCATCCCTGTTCGTGGTGCTGTGCCTGAGCGGCCAGCAGGCCAATGCCCAGGCCGGTCCGGTGCGCTACTGGACGCCGGGCTCGCTGTTCGGCTTCGGCGGCAGCCTGGCCGATGGCCAGAAGGCCGACACCTACGGCAACTTTCCGGGCTTTGATGCCACCAGCGCGCAAGGCGGCGCCGCATATCTGAATGGCCGGCCCGACGGCTGGTTCGTCGGCAGCGAAGGCGGCCGCGCTGGCTGGAGCGCGCTCGGCCAATCGGCCGCGTTCGGCTCGCTGGAATATCAGGGCACGCAGGTCGGCTACAATTTCAGGGGCGTCGGCGATACGCCGGTGACCTTCTTCGCCGGTTTCGACAGCCTGAAGTACAATCCGCCCGGCGCCGGCGGGCCGCTGGCGCCATTCAGCGGCAATCCCGGCGTCAACGCCGGCTATTCGGCGCGCGCGGGCGTCGAGTTCCGGCCGACCTCGAATCTCAGCCTTTCATTGGGAGCGAGCTTCACCCAGCAAGGGGCGGAGCGCATGGACAGCGACATTCATTCGCAGCTGCTGCCCGGCCAGTCTCCGGTCCTGTTCGGCGGCCGCTAGGCGACACGAACATAGCGCGTCAGCGCAAGACCCCAGCGCTGCGGTCCTGATCCAACCAGAGCTTGAGCTCAAACCGAGAAGGCCCGAGGCCACGGGCACAGTCAGGATCGCAACATGGACATGCAGGGCAAGATCGCACTCGTCACCGCCGCGGCATCGGGCGCCGGCCGCGCCGGCGCGCTGATCCTCGCGCGCGAGGGCGCGGCGGTCGCGGTCGTCGACCAGAACGAGGCCGGTGCGAAGGCGGTCGTCGACGAGATCAGGAAGGGCGGCGGACGCGCGCTGGCACTGGCCGGCGACCTTCGCGACGACAAGTTTTCGCGTGATATCGTCGCGGCGACCGTGAAGGAATTCGGCGCGCTCGACTGCGTCTGGAACCATCTCGGCATTCCCGGGCCGTCGGTCATCGACGATCTGGAAGGCTGGGATCTCAGCGTCGATCTCAATCTGCGTTCGCAGCTGATCACCACCAACGCCGCGCTCGGGCAGATGACGGCGCGGCGCAAGGGCAGCATCCTGTTCACCGCGTCGACCTCGGGCCTGGTCGGCTCGCCGTGGAGCCCGACCTATTCGGCGGCCAAGGCCGGCGTGATCGGCCTCGCGCGGGCGCTCGCCAAGCGCCACGCCAAGGATGGCGTGCGCGTCAATGCGATCTGTCCCGGCGCGATCGATACGCCGATGCTGCGGGTGTTCGTCAACCGCCCCGACCAGCCGGGTCACAACGAGGCTAATCCGGAGGAACTGATCAAGGCCGCCGTCACCCGCAATCCGATGGGCCGCGCGGCGCGTCCGGAGGAGATCGCAGAGGTCGCCGTGTTCCTGCTGTCGGACAAGGCATCGTTCGTCACCGGCATCGCGATGCCGGTCGACGGCGGCACCGTCGCGTAGCTAGATCACAAATACGATCACGCGGACTAGCACGCGTGATCGCGTCGCCCCGTTTGCGTACAAGCACTCCGGAAAGCCGCTTCGCAGCTTTCCGGATCAAGCCCTAGAACCTCGCCCTGATGCCGGCATAGGCAGCGAGCGGCATGCCCGGCACGAAGGTGCGGGGATCGGACAGCTGCGCCATCAGGTTGGTCACCCCGCGCGTCGTGCTGGCGAAGCCGCCGGTCTCGTAGAACGCGCCGCTCAGATAATAGTGCTGGTTGAACACGTTGTTGATCAGGCCGAAGACCTCGATGTTCGGCGTGATCTGGTACGAGGTGTGCAGGTTGACGACGGAATAGGCGGGGATCTTCGGGCTCTGGTTGGTGTCGTCGTGGATGATCCACTGGCTGCCCACGACGTTGACGTCGGCGCCGACCTTCCACGCATCGGTGACGTTGTATTCGACGCCGGCCTTGAAGCGGTGCGCCGGAATGCCCGGGATCTGGTCGCCCGGCCTGACATTGACATACGAGACGTCGGAGTTGTTCGGATCGGTCACGGCGTTGGGATTGTTCGGCGAGAACAACGTGATGTCGCTTTGATAGGTTGCCCTGACATAGGTGTAGCTGGCGTACGCATTCCAGCGGTTGTAGCGATAGTCGAGCTTGGCCTCGATGCCCTGCCGCAAGGTCTGTCCGGCATTCTGGAAGAAGCCGAAATTGTTGACGCCGAGCGGGCTCGCCACCTGGATGATGTCGTCGTCCGATTGGGTGCGGAACGCACCGAGGCCCCAGCTCAGCCTGCCGGTCCTTGCGTCCTGGCCCCAACTGCCGCGCAGGCCAGCCTCGACGGTGTGCGCCACCACCTGCTTGAGCGGCGGATCGGCCACCAGGAAGCTGTCGATCATGCAGGGATGGTTGGGGTCGGAGCAGCCGAGCTCGAGCGGCGTCGGCGCGCGGTTGGCTTCCGAATAGCCGGCATAGGCGGTGAGGTTCGGCGTGATCTTGTAGGTGCCGCCGATCACCGGGTTCAGCCGCTGGAAGCGGTTGTTGCTGTTGAGCAGGTCGTTCGTCCCGGTCTGGTCGCGCAGTTCGATCTGGGCGAAGTTGAAGCGGCCGCCGGCGGTGACCGAGAACCTGCTCGTCACATCGAAGGTGTTGGTGAGGTAGAGGCCGGTATAGGTGTTGGTTGCGTGCAGGTCGACCGGGCTGAGGCCGGCGTCGGGCTGGTTGATGAAGATGCCGGTGCCGGTGACGAACAGGTTCTGATCGACCGTGCCGAGCTCGCTCGATGCGTTGAACTTGGTGTAGCCGTGGTCGACGCTGACGCCCATCACGACATGATTGTCGTGGCCGAACAGCTGATCGGTGTTGGTGAACTGCGCGGTGCCGCCGAAGCTCTTGGTGTCGACCCGGTTGCGGTCGATCTCGCCCAGGAAGACGGTGCCGAGCGTGTTCGGGACCGGCGGACCGCCGACCGGTCCGTAGATCGGGTCATTGTCGTGGTTGCCGTCGATGCACAGGTTGCGTCCCCTGTTGCAGCCTTCGACGTCGGTGCCGTTGCCGTCGACGTGGGATTGCCAGAAGCCGCGGAAATAGGCGTTGCCCTGGAACGACCAGGTGTCCGAGAAATTATGGTTCAATGTCGCATTGACGAAGGCGAGCTGAAGCAGCGTCGATTGCGGCCAGGTGTAGACGCTCGACCAGCGCTGGTTGAGCATCTCGACCGGCGTGGCGGCGACGTTGCCGAGCAGATTGCTGGCGCCGGTGAAATTGACGTGGAATTCGGTCTGGTCGTTGCGCGCGCCGACATCGACATACATGCGGTTGACGTGCGACGAGTTCGCGTAGTCGCGCCAGCCCCGGTCGTAGGCGGATTCGAAAGCGGCGTAGGCGGAGACATTGTCCTTCTGGCCGCCGGCCTGCACGCTGCCCTGCACACGGCCGTATGAACCGCCGAACACTTCACTCTCGACGCCCTGATAGGTGAAGCCGTTCTTCATCTGGATGCTGAGCGCGCCGCCGATCGCGTTGAGGCCGAACACCGGATTGTTGGGAAACAATGCGACGCTGTCGATGGCCTTCTCCGGGATGAAATCCCAGTTGACCACGTCGCCCCAGGATTCGTTGATGCGGACGCCGTTCTGGTAGACCGCGATGCCCTGCGGCGTGCCCTGCACCGGCGAAGCGGTGAAGCCGCGATAGTCGAGATTGCGCTGGAACGGATTGCCGGTCTGATCGGTGAGCGTGACGCCGGGCAGCTTGCGATTCACCGAGTCCAGAAAGTTGGTCGAATAGTTGCGGCTGAAATCGGTCGAAGTCAGCACCTCGGTGTTGGACGGAACCTTGTCGCGATCGATCAGGCTCGAATCGCGCTCGGAGGGGCTTGGCACACCGATGCCACCTTCCGGCGCCGCCGCGGTTCGAGCCGGTGCGGCCCGCGTTCTGGTGGTCCGCGATGTCTGTACCACCGGGCGCGTGGCCGGCCTGGTGCTGCGGGTGCCGGCGAGCGGCGAGGGCGCAATCACGGTGACTGGCGGCAATTCGGTCGGGGCAGGTGTCTGCGCGTACACCGCCGTCAACGGTGCAACGACGCCGATCGCCGCAAGCACGGCTGCTGCGCCGCGCGTGTGTGCTGAAGACAACGAAAATCGCGTTGCGACTTGCAACGTACCAGCCATAGCGCCCACCCTTTTTTCGCGGCTCGCCATTTTCCCCGACGAACCATTCGCGTTCGAGACTGCTGGAGGCATGCCAGTTTGGCAAACAAGTTTTGTCCCGGACGTGCGGGATTGTTTTCCAGCGGAGGTCGGGAAAAATTCCCGGTTGTTGCGCAGGGCTGTCGTGCCGGCGATCTGGCCGCTGGCCCGCGACGATTCGTCTCATGCAATCAGCGCGTTGTCGCGGGGGTAATGGAGTGGACATGGCAACGAAATCGTGTCTAAGCCGGGTCTTTCAGCATTGATTTGTATCGGCGCCGCAATGCGCATTAAGTGTCGCTTGTTCCCGCCCGGATGGCGCCTGTAGACATGGCTCCAATATCCATCAATCGCTGCTCCGAGGACCGATGCGAGTCCTGATTGTCGACGATCATCCGATCGTCATCGCGGCCTGCCAGGCCTTGCTGGCCGATGAAGCCGAAATGATCGTGACGGCTGCCGCGGATGCGGCGGGAGGTCTCGCGTCGTTTGCCGCCGAGGCGCCGGAGGTCTGCGTCATCGACATCAATCTGCCGACGGTCTCCGGCCTCGAACTCGCACAGCAGATCCTCGGAAAGGATGCCGAAGCGCGCATCGTCATCTTCAGCATCAATGACGATCCCGTCTTCGTCGCGCGCGCCGTCGATGTCGGCGTCAAGGGCTATGTGTCCAAGTCGGGAGATCCCAACGATCTGGTGGTTGCGATCCGTGAAGTTGGCAAGGGTGGCACGTTTCTGCCGTCCCGCAGCCGCGGGGACGCGCCGGTGGCTGATCCGTCGGTCGCGGCGAACCGGCTTGCGCAGATCAGCGCCCGCGAAGCCAGGATCCTTCACCTGCTCGTAGCTGGCCAGACCTTGGCCGAGATCGCAAAGCTGATCGGCGTTTCCTACGGAACGGTCGCGAACGACACCGCGATCATGCGGCACAAGCTCGGAGTTCGGTCGACGAGGGAATTGGTGCAACTGGCTGCCGGCATGTCCACGAACCTGCCGAGCTGAAGCGACGCCTTCTCACGACCGCCGTCGAACCGCGTCAACGCATCGCTGCTGACGTCAGCGACAAAAATAACCCCGCTCTCACGGAGGAGGCGGGGTTACAAGTTCATTGGGATAAATCCTGCGCTATGCGCGGGAAGTAGCAAGACGGATCGTATCGTTGCCGCCGTTCTGATCAACGAGATTGTCTCTCGCATTTTTCGGGAAGAATTCCCGGCCCGTCTTGGAAAGATAACCTGACGTTCGTCATCTCGCGCACACGCAAATCATGCGCGTTGCGCGTCATCGTCATGCATCGATCTTGATGTCGCATAAACGCGCGTCTACGCTCCCAGCAGATCCGTTAGAGATCGCTGGAGGAAGCACATGAAGCGCTTGCTGTCGTTCGAGTTGACGCACTGCATTGCAGACGGGAGGAGAACTTCTCCACGGCTGCTGGCTGCGAAGGTCGTCTTCGCCGGAATAATTGGACTTTCGGCCTTCTGCGGTGCCGCCTCGGCACAGAACGCCACGCCTGACCGCATCAAGGAAGTCACGTCGAAGGTCGATAGCGATTTCATCAAGGCGAACACCGCCACTTCCAAGGACTGGCCGACGATCGGTCTCGATTATGCGGAGACGCGATTCAGCAAGCTCAACCAGATCAACGCCGACAACGTCAAGGGTCTCGGACTGGTCTGGAGCTACAATCTCGAATCATCGCGTGGCGTCGAGGCGACGCCGGTCGTGGTCGATGGCATCATGTATCAGTCGGCGTCATGGAGCGTGGTCCACGCCATCGACGCGCGTACCGGCAAGAAGCTGTGGTCGTTCGATCCGGGCGTCGACCGCTCGAAGGGCTACAAGGGGTGCTGCGACGTCGTCAATCGCGGCGTCGCCGTCTACAAGGGCAAGGTGTTCGTCGCCGCCTATGACGGCCGCCTGATCGCGCTCGATGCGGCCACCGGCCAGAAGGTCTGGGAAAAGGACACGCTGATCGATCACGAGCACTCCTACACCATCACCGGCGCGCCGCGCGCCTTCAACGGCAAGGTGGTGATCGGGCAGGGCGGTGCCGAGTACGGCGCACGCGGCTACATCACGGCCTATGACACCGAGACCGGCAACCAGCTCTGGCGCTGGTTCACGGTGCCGGGCGATCCGTCGAAGCCGTTCGAGGATGCCTCGATGGAAGCCGCGGCCAAGACCTGGGATCCGTCCGGCAAATACTGGCTCAACGGCGGCGGCGGCACGCCCTGGGATACGATCACCTACGATCCCGAACTGAACATGGTCTATGTCGGCACCGGCAACGGCGCGCCGTGGAATCGCAAATTCCGCAGCCCGTCGGGAGGCGACAATCTCTACCTCGCCTCGCTGGTCGCGCTGAACGCCGACACCGGCAAATACATCTGGCACTACCAGGAGACGCCCGGCGATAATTGGGACTACACCTCGACCCAACCGATGATCCTCGCCGACATCGCGATCGATGGCGCGCCGCGCAAGGTGATTCTGCACGCGCCGAAGAACGGCTTCTTCTTCGTGATCGACCGGACCAACGGCAAGTTCATCTCGGCGAAGAACTTCGTCGATGTGAACTGGGCGACTGGCTACGACGCCAATGGACGCCCGATCGAGGTGCCGGCGGCGCGCGGCGACGAGCCCTTTGATGCAGTGCCCGGTCCGTACGGCGCTCACAACTGGCACCCGATGTCGTTCAATCCGCAGACCGGCCTCGTTTACCTGCCGGCGCAGAACGTTCCGGTCAATCTGACGTCGGAAAAATCGCTGACGCAGAATGCGGCGACCCCCGGCAAGTTCGGCGGTACCACCGGCTGGAACGTCGGTTTCGTCCTCAACGGCACGCCGCCGAAGGCGCCAGCCTTCGGCAAGCTGATCGCGTGGGACCCGGTGAAGCAGAAGGAAGCATGGAAGGTCGACTATGTGTCGCCATGGAATGGCGGCACGCTGACTACCGCGGGCAATCTGGTGTTCCAGGGTACCGCCGACGGACGTTTCGTGGCGTATGATGCGAGGAACGGAAAGACGCTGTGGGAAACGCCGACCGGCACCGGTGTGGTGGCGGCAGCATCGACCTACACGATCGATGGCCAGCAATATGTCTCGATCGCGGTCGGCTGGGGCGGCGTGTTCGGCATCGCCACGCGCGCGACCGAATACCAGAATCCCGGCACGGTCTACACCTTCGCGCTCAACGGCAAGGCCAAGATGCCGGAGTTCGTGAAGTACCAGACCGAGGGCTTGCTGCAAGGCGTGAAGTACGACCCGAAGGACGTCCCTGAGGGTACCGCGATCTATGTTGCGGCCTGCGCCACCTGCCACGGGGTTCCCGGCGTCGATCGCGGCGGCAATGTCAGGAATCTCGGTTACGTCCCTGCCGAGGAGATCGCCAACCTGAAGGACATCGTGTTCAACGGACCGTTCCGTGATCGGGGAATGCCTGACTTCACCGGCAAGCTGACCGAGGCCGACGTGGTGAAGATCCAGGCCTTCATCCAGGGAACCGCGGACGCGATCCGGCCGAAGAGCAAATAGCATGACCTGCAAATAGCATGACCTGAACGGGTCATGCCGCAGGGATCGCGCACGGTCTGCCTCGGGTAGGCCGTGCGCGATCGGTTTTGGGATTGTTCCCTTCGAATTCGGGAATTTTTCCCGAATATATCGGGATAATTGCTTGAGGATGATGCGTCGACCAGCTAATTCGTCTGTTAGGTCCACAACGGACGTAATTGGATGGGAGACCGAGAATGACTTCGCGCCCATTGGCTGGCCTGGTGCTGGCCGCTGCCATGACCTTGTCGGGAGCGGCCTTCGCTGCGAGCCACGACAACACCATCAAGATGTTCGACCCCGACAATGACGGCACGCTCGATCTGTCCGAGGTGAAGAACGCAGCGTCGGCGCTGTTCGACAAGCTCGATCCGGACAAGGATGGCACCCTCGATGCGCGCGAGCTGCGCGGCAGACTGAGCAAGAAGGAGCTGGCTGCCGCTGATCCCGATCATGACGGCACCCTGACGAAGGATGAATATCTTGCCGTCGTCGAGCAGCGTTTCAACGCGGCCAATCCCGACAATGACGGAACGCTGGATGCGAAGGAACTGAAGTCGCACGCCGGGCGCGCGCTGCTTCGCCTGATGAAGTAAAGATTTCGGCGCTTCGGTTGTTGCGCCGTGGGGCCTCAGCGCCGGTCGCGCTGAGGCCTTTGTTTTTGATCGCCCGTCCGTGATGCCACGCGGGACCGGCGTCAGGTCAATCCTTGAACTCGCAGCCGAGGCGGTGCAGGGCCTCATCGACCCAGCGGCGGTCGCTGGTGCCGGCGAGGATCTGCTGGATGGCTTTCTCCTCGGTCGCCTTCTTGGCCTCGGTCAGCTTGCAGATCGCCTCGGCCTCGTCATGGGGCACGCAGAGCACGCCGTCGTCGTCGGCGACGATGAGGTCGCCGGGCTCGACGATCATGCCGTCGATCGAGATGGCGCAATTGATCTCACCCGGGCCATCCTTGTAGGGCCCGCGATGAGCAACGCCGGCCGCGAACACCGGGAACGATCCGGCACGGATCGCGCCGGCATCGCGGATCGAGCCGTCGATCACGAAGCCCGCGACGCCCTTCTTCTCAGCCAGCGTCGACATGATCTCGCCGATGATGGCGTTGACCAGCACGCCGCCGGCATCGACCACGATCACGTCGCCGGCTTGGGCGAGGTCGATCGCCTTGTGCACCATCAGGTTATCGCCGGGCCGGGTTTTCACAGTCAGCGCCGGACCGCCGAGCCAGCCGCCCTTATGCATCGGCCGCAGCCGGTTGGTGCCCGCGATCCGCGACATCACGTCGCTGATATTGGCGACCGGCAGCGTACGGTAGCGCGCGACGAGGTCGGGCGAGACTTTCCGCTTCGCCTTGTGAATAGCAAATCCTGTGGCCATCGGTTTTCTCCGGTGTGTGGCGGTGCGCCCGCTCAATGTGCGCGGCGGTCGAGATGGGCGTTGAGGCGAGGATAGACGCGGCGGGCATTGCCTTCAAAGATCTTGGCCTTGTCTTCGGCGCTGAGCGGCAACGCGTCGATATAGCGGCGGGTGTCGTCGAAGTGATGACCCGTCTCCGGATCGATGCCGCGAACCGCGCCGACCATCTCCGAGGCAAACAGGATGTTCTCGACCGGGATCACCCGGGTCAACAGCTCGATGCCGGGCAGATGATAGACGCAGGTGTCGAAGAACACGTTCTTCAACAGATGCTCCGAAAGCGGCGGCAGCTTCATGTCCTGCGCCAGGCCCCGGTAGCGGCCCCAATGATAGGGCACCGCACCGCCGCCATGCGGGATGATGAAGCGCAGCGTCGGGAAACGCTCGAAGAGATCGGAGGTCAGGAACTGCATGAAGGCGGTGGTGTCGCCGTTGAGGTAATGCGCGCCGGTGCCGTGGAAGCAGGGATTGCAGGACGAGGAGACATGGACCATCGCCGGCACGTCGAGCTCGACCATCTTCTCATACAGCGGATACCACCATTCATCGGTCAGCGGCGGATCGCACCAGTAGCCGCCGGCGGGATCGGGATTGAGGTTGCAGCCGACGAAGCCGAGCTGGGTCACGCAACGCTCCAGCTCCTCGATGCAGTTCTTGGGCGCCACTCCGGGGCTCTGCGGCAGCTGGCAGACGGGGACGAAGTTTTGCGGAAACAGCGCGCAGACCCGGTGCACCAGGTCGTTGCAGATCGTGGTCCATTCGCGGCTGGTGGCTTCCTTGCCGACATGATGCGCCATGCCGGCGGCGCGTGGCGAGAAGATGGTGACGTCGGTGCCGCGCTCCTTTTGCAGGCGGAGCTGCGCGCCCTCGACGCTGCTGCGGATCTCGTCATCAGTGATGCCGAGATTGGTGGTGAGCGGCCGGCGCGATTTGTCGGCGAGGCCGGCGAGCTGCTTGTCGCGGAAGATCTGCAGCTTGGCCGGCTCGGTGGTGTAGTGGCCGTGACAGTCGATGATCATGGTGGCTTCCTTGTTGTCCCCTTGGCAGGGCTATCGGTGTGCGAGGGATGACGGGATCGCGCCGGTCAGTTGGGTCTCGCGCGGCTTGACGCGCATGGTGGCGGCGATGGCGGAGGCGACCAGCAGGAAGCCGGCGATCCCGACCAGCGCCCAGGAGAAGCTTCCGGTGGAGTCCTTGATCAGGCCGATGCACCACGGCCCGATCAGGCCGCCGAACTGCGCAAGCGTGTTGACCATGGCGATCGAGGCGGCGCCGGCCGCACCCGTCAGCAGCGAGGCATTGATGCTCCAGAACAGCGGGTTGCCGGCGTTCAGGCTGAAGCCGACGATGCAGAGGAACACGAAGGCGAGCACCGGGCTCGACACATAGGCGCTGCCCAGCATCGCGACGGCGGCGAGCAGATAGACGGCCGCGAGATGAAACTTGCGATCGCCTGTTCTGTCCGAGCTGCGGCTGACCACGATGGTGCCGATGACCCCGAGCAGCGGCGGGATCGCCGAGAGAAAGCCAACCTGGATGTTGCTGAGGTCGCCCATGCCCTTGATGATCTGCGGCAGCCATAGCAACAGGCCGTAGATGCCGACCAGCGCGCAGCCGAACAGCGCCGCCAGCAGCCAGACCCTGATGTCGAGGACGCAATCGATCAACCTGTGCTGCCCTTGTCGTTCGATCTCGGACCGCTCGGCGGCGAGCTCGCCCTCCAGCCAGGCTGCCTGCTCGTTCGTGAGCCAACTCGCCTTGGCCGGGCGGTCGGTCAGATAATAGAGCGTGAACAGGCCGAGCAGAATGGTCGGTACGCCCTCGGCAATGAACATCCACTGCCAGCCATGCAGTCCGCCTGCGCCGTCGAGGAAGGTCATGATGCTGGTCGAGATCGGCCCGCCAAGCACCGCGGAAAATGAGCCGGCGATGATGTAGCCGGCGACCGCGCGGGCGCGATAGCGCGACGGGAACCAGTAGGTCAGATAGAGCACGACGCCGGGCATGAAGCCGGCTTCGGCGACGCCGAGGCCGAACCGCATCACATAAAGGCTGAGCGGATTCCAGACGAAGGCGGTCAGCGTGGCGACGAGGCCCCAGGTGATCAGGATGCGCGCCAGCCAGATCCGGGCCCCCAACCAGTGCAGCATCAGATTGCTCGGCACCTCGAGCACCATGTAGCCGAGGAAGAAGATGCTGGCGGCGAAGCCGAAGATCGCCGGGCTGAGGCCCAGATCCTTGTTCATCGTCAGCCCGGCATAGCCGAGATTGATGCGGTCGAGATAGTTGAAGAACATCATCACGAACAGGATCGGGATCAGCCGCCAATAGACCCGGCGGATGGTGTCGCGCTCCAGTTCGCTTGCTGCGGCTTCGGCCATTGTAATCCTCCCTTGCTTTTGTTTTGGCGCCGGTGGATCGAACCGGGCGCAGCGCCGGTTATTCGCGGCGATTTCGCATGGCTGACCGGCTGTGCGCGTTGCCCCGCATTATCCCTTGGAGCACCGGCATTTTGGCGCCAAGATCGGGAAACGGTCCTGGGAGGTCAAATACCGCTTTGACCCTTCACTTATAGGGAATCGGAATAAGCGATGGATTACAGGCAGCTTCGCTATTTCATCGCGGTGGCCGAGGAGCTCAGCTTCAGCCGCGCCGCCAAGCGACTGCATGTCAGTCAGCCGCCGCTCAGCACCCAGATCAAGGCGATGGAGGAGGAACTCGGCACCCAACTGCTGTCGCGGACGCGGCGCGCCGTCGAGCTCACCCAGGCTGGCCAGTTGCTGCTGGAACATGCGCGGCGCGCCGTCAGCGAGCTCGATCTGGCATCCGAGACCGTGCGCCGCGCAGCGCGTGGCGAGGCCGGCGCGGTCCGGGTCGGCTTTACGGATTCCGTTCCGATGCTCGACATGTTCGCCGAACTGTTCCGCAGCTTCCGCGCCAGCTATCCGCGGGTGAAGATCGAGCTGCGGCACATGTCGACGGCCAAGCAGCTGCAAGCGATAGCCGACGCCGAGCTCGATGTCGCGATCATGCGGCCGCCGCTCGATTTCCGCCCCGCAGCCGACCTGCAAGTTCATGTCGTGTGGCGCGACCGGTTGATGGTGTTCCTGCCGATCGATCATCCGCTCGCCGCAGCACCTGGCAAGCTGACCGTCGCCGATCTGGCCGAGCACGAGTTCGTCGGCATGGCCGAGAGCGGTTGCGGTGTCGGCGACCAGGCGGCGATGCTGTGCCGGCGGGCCGGCTTCGCGCCGCGCATCGTGCAGGAGGCGCATGAACTGCGCACCGTGCTCAGTCTGGTCGCGGCCGGGATCGGGCTTTCGATCCTGCCGTCCTGCTACCAGCAGGCCGGCGTCATGAACGTCGTGGCGAAGACCTTGGATACGCCGGATGCGGAAAGCCGGATGCTGGTGGCGATGCGTTCGAACGCCTCGCTGCTGCCGCGCCGGTTCGTCGAATGCGCCTTGCAGGCAGCGTCGCGAAGCGCGCTGCCGCGCGTCGAGGTGGCGGCTGCCGGCGGTTGACGCCCTGGGGCAAGCCGTCGCGTTGGTTCGGAGGCTCGCCGCACCGCTCAGGCGCCGTCGTGGCCCGGGTTTTCCAGGCTGAACGTCTCGGACTGTTCGTCATAGGCGAACAGCTCGGCATAGCGGCCCCAGGACACGATGGTCTTGAGCGTCTCGTCCGCATAATCCTCGGACATGTAGTCCTCGAGCTCGTTGCGGAAGCGCGCGGCAGGCGCCATGTGCGAGGGCCGTTCGTCGAGCACACGCTTGATCAGGCCGAACACCGGCACATGGTTGACGAGATGCTCGGCGAACAACTTCTTGCGCGCGTCGGTGTCGAGATGCGCGAAGCGGACGCCGGGGTCGGTCAGCACCAGGTCACCCTCGCTGAGATGGGCAAAGCGCAGCAGCTGCAACGACTCGCCGAGATGCAGGATCTCGTCGGTCTCAAGCTGGAGCTGGCTCGCCAGCACCGGCAGGTCGGCATGTCCGCCATAGGGCGGCCCAGCCAGCGTCTCGATCAGGCCGGACAGCTCGTTGGAAGAGACATGGTCGAGCACCATGCCGACGCCGCCGCCCGGGACCCCTTCGAGCGACGGTGCCTTGGGCTCCGCGCGCTGCGTCATGCGCGCATAGAGCTGCTCGACGAGCTGGCGGAAGGACGGATCGAGCCGGTTGCGCGGATGTTTCAGGTCGATCTTGAACTCGGCCGCGACGCGCCCCGGATTCGACGAGAACACCAGGACGCGGTCGCACATCAGCACGGCTTCCTCGATGTTGTGCGTCACCATCAACACCGATTTGATCGGCAGCCGGCCTTCGATCCAGAGGTCGATCAGGTCGGTGCGCAACGTCTCGGCCGTCAGCACGTCGAGCGCCGAGAACGGTTCGTCCATCAGCAGCAGGTCGGGGTGCACGACCAGCGCCCGCGCGAAGCCGACGCGCTGGCGCATGCCGCCGGACAATTCCTTGGGGTAGGCGGACTCGAAACCGTCGAGGCCGATCAGGTCGATCGCCGCGAGCGCGCGCTTGCGGCGCTCGGTGGCGTCGACGCCCAGCGCCTCCAGTCCGAGCTCGACGTTTTGCAACACGGTCAGCCAGGGAAACAGCGCGAATGACTGGAACACCATGGCGACGCCGTTCGGCGGTCCGGCGATGGCTTCGCCGCGGCAGGTCGCGGCGCCCGACGACGGCGCGACCAGCCCGGCGATGATGCGCAGCAAGGTCGACTTGCCCGATCCGGAGCGGCCGAGCAGCCCGACGATCTCGCCGGCATGAATCGTCAGGTCGACATTCTCGAGCACCAGCAGCTGCTCGCCGCTTCCCTTCGGAAACGAGCGGGAGACGCTGCGAATGTCGATCAGCGCGGTCTGGTTGGTTTGGTCGAGCATCGGAATTCCTCTCGATCAGCCGAGGCGAAGGCGGCGCTCGCCGAAGGCGTAGAGCGGCCGCCACAGCATGCGGTTAAACAAAGTGACCAGGACGCACATCACGACGATGCCGAGCACGACCTTGGGAAAATCGCCGGCCTCCGTCGCGCGCGCGATATAGGCGCCGAGGCCGGTGGCGACGAGATGGGTATCGCCCCAGCTCGCGACCTCCGCGACGATCGATGCGTTCCACGAGCCGCCCGACGCGGTGATCGCGCCGGTGATGTAATAGGGGAAAATGCCCGGCAGCACGACTTTCACCCACCATCGCCAGCCCCCGAGGTGCAGGCTGCTGGCCGCCTCGCGCAGGTCGGTCGGGAAGGCGGCCGCGCCCGCGATCACGTTGAACAGGATGTACCATTGCGTGCCCAGGATCATCAGCGGGCTGAGCCAGACATTCGGATCGAGGTGGAAGCGGACGATCGGCACGACAAAGACCGGGAAGGCAAGGTTGGCCGGGAAGGCGGCGAGGAACTGCGCGAGCGGTTGGATCCGCTCGGCGAGCTTCGGCCGCAGTCCGATCCAGACGCCGACCGGCACCCAGATCAGCGACGCCAGCGCGATCAGGACGATGACGCGCAGCAGCGTGACGAGCCCATAGCCGACGGCAGCGGCGAGATCGGACAGGCCGAGCGACGCGGAAAGATATTGATACGCCATCCAGGCGGCGTAGCCGGCCGTGGCGACCACCACCGCAATCCAGATGCCATCGACGACCCGCGAGGGCTGCCCCGGTTTGCCGGTGGGCCGAAGCATCGCGGGCCACGCGATGCGCATGGTCGAGACCGCCTTGTTCACCGTGGCGAGCTGATAGGTCAGGGCGCGCAGCGCGCGGGTGCGCCGGAACAGGTCCAGCATCCACGACGTCGGGGCTTCGCCGGACGCGGTCTGCTCGAAACGGAATTTGTCCGCCCAGGCGACGATCGGGCGAAACAGCAGCTGGTCATAGGCGATGATGACGATCAGCATCGCGAGCAGCGCGTAGCCGATCGCGGGCAGGTTCTTCTGATCGATCGCGGTCGCGACATAGGCGCCGACGCCGGGCAGGGTGACCGTCGTGTTGCCGACCGTGATCGCTTCCGATGCGACGACGAAGAACCAGCCGCCCGACATCGACATCATCGCGTTCCAGATCAGGCCCGGCATCGCGAACGGCACGTCGAGCCGCCAGAACCGCTGCCAGCCCGAGAGGTGGAAGCTCGCGGTCGCGTCCTCGAGATCCTTCGGCACGTTGCGCAGCGACTGGTACATGCTGAAGGTCATGTTCCAGGCCTGGCTGGTGAAGATCGCGAACACGCAGGCGAACTCGGCGCCCAGCACGCGGCCGGGAAACAGGTTCATGAAGAACACGACGGTGAAGGTCAGGAAACCGAGGATCGGCACCGATTGCAGGATGTCGAGCATCGGGATCAGCACGATCTCGGCGCGCCGGCTCTTAGCCGCGACGGTCGCGTAGATGAAGGTGAAGATGGCCGAGCAGACGATCGCCAGCAGCATCCGCATCGTGGTCCGGAGCGCGTAATACGGCAGGTTGGCCGGATCGAGCGACACCGGGCTGCGCGCGAGCTCGGACAGCGGCACGGTGGTCTGCTCGCCGCCATAGACGACGAGCACCATCGCGCCGACCAGCAGCAGCAGCGCCGCGACGTCCCAAAGATTGGGCCGGAGTGAGACCGGTCCCCATACGGCGCTGCGAACGTCCTGAAAGCTCATAAGGCCACCCTCGGGGCAGAACTCGCCATCTATGCGCCCGAAATGACCGGGACCGGCCCCAGCCGGCGTTATAGGCAGGATTTGCGACAAACTGGTAGTCCGTCCTGCGGCGCAGCGCCGCCGCGCGGCTAGCGCGGTCGCTGCGTCAGGAAGCGCGTGACCACGCCGCCAAGCGTGGCGTGGTCGAGCGGCTCGGTGAGCGATGCCTTGGCGGTTTCGACCACGGCGTCGGGCGCCAGGCCGCGCCGCAGGTCGCACAGCGCGTCGGCATAGCCGGCGGTGAATTCCGGGTGCGGCTGCACCGACAGCGTCGTGCCGTTGGCATAGAGCAGCCCGGCATGGGGCGTGAATTCGGACGACATGATGGTGCGCGCCGAGGCCGGCGGGGTGATCACCTGATCCTGGTGCGAGGCGGCGGCCGCGACCGTCTCGCCTTCGAGCAAGCCATTGTCCGGCGCCAGCCGATAGACGTGGCGGCCGATGCCCCAACCCTTCTCCGATTTGCGCACCGTGCCGCCGAGCGCCTGCGCGATCAGCTGATGACCGAAGCAGACGCCGACCATCGGAACATGCCTGTCATGGGCCGCACGCACGAACGCTTCGAGCGGCGCCATCCATTCGACGTCATCGTAGACGCCGGCCGCTGATCCCGTGATCAGGATCGCGTCGAGTGTCGCGGGATCGGGAAGCGCCTCACCCCCGGCGACGCTCACGACATCGCAGGCCGCCGACGGATCGGCTGCGGTCACCATCCGCTCGAACATCTGCGGATAGCTGCCGTGACGCTCGCGGTATTGCGGGCTGACGAGCCCGGTTTCGATGATGGTGATGCGGGGCATGGAAAGCGCTGAGGGCTGAATGGGGACGACCCAGCGTTTACTCCGAAAGCGCCTGGCGCCACAAGCCGCGTGGGTCGATCAATTCCGCGACGGCGTGGCTGTGTCGATCGTTGCGGTGTGCTGCGCGGTGGGCGTCGTGCTGACTGTCGCCGGCGCCGCCGTCACGATCGCAGGCTCGGTGCGATAGCGCGGCAGCTGATCCTCGAGCGAATAGCCGACGCAGAGCGCGAGGCTCGACCACACCGCCATGCTGAAATACAGCGACATCCAGGCGATCTCCTCGCGCCACTCGGCGATGTCATGGGTGACGACCCAGCGCCGGCTGACGTCGCGCAGGCCGTCGAGCGGATGCAGCAGGGTGCCGCCGGCGGCGAGGTTGGCGCGCCAGCGGTTGAGGTACATCGGGACGTCGATGGTCATCAGGAAGGCGAGAAAGGCGGCGATGCCGACGATCGCCACGATGAAGGCCCAGCGCACCGGGCCATGAAACTCGGGCAGCAGCCGGCACAGTGCGATCCCGACCAGGAAGAACACCACGGCCCAGATCGAGTTCTCGATCGCGTTGCAGAGATAATGCGTGGTCAGCACCGCATACCAGGAGAAGCATTCCGCGATCACGATCAGCGGCACGATGATCCAGGCGATGGTCACGGTGGTGTCGGCGCCGGTCATGGTGCCGAGTTGATGCAGGATGATCGCCCATTGCGCGGCGAAGCAGACCTCGGCGACGGTGGCGACGGTGCGGCCGACCACGACGCTCGACAGCCAGTGGTCGAACAGGCAGATGCGCTGCACGTCGGCGCGCGGCAGCACCGAACGGAACGCGCAGCCGAACACATAGGCCGCGCACAGCAGCATCATCAGGCCGATGCCGGATGTGTTGCTGAAGCTGCCGTTGGACTGTTCATGGAACTGGCGATACAGCGCGAACCAGACCGCGATGTTGGCGGCGCTGACGAGGCTCAAGAGCCCCCACCACCGGACCACTGGATTCGACCAAGCCAGCGAAACCGGCCGTGCCCGCCGCTCCATGCTCATTCACCGCTCCGCGTGTAACCGAATTGATATTGAACTGTAGTAATTCTGTCATAGAAGATCACGAATCACGACTAAAAAATGCGTGTGGCGCGGGCAGGGCGGCTACGGGATTGTGACAGCGATTGTGACAGCGCGGCGATTGTGACAGTGAGCGGCGGCCCACTGTTTGTGACAATGGGGGGCCGCCAAACCCCGGTCTCGTCATTCCGGGATGCGCGAAGCGCAGGCCCGGAATCCATCAGGCCGCCGTGTCGCTGTTGAATGGATTCCGGGCTCGCGCTCCGCGCGCCCCGGAATGACGAAAGGGGCGTTGGCCCTCCAGCCTTCGCGATCGTGATCGAATGTGACGGCCGCGCCGGTAGGCAGGCCCGGCCCGATCCATTACAGAACGGCTTCCTTTTTCAGGCCGAACCCGCACGGGCTGGCTTCACGCGAAGGCGACCTGTGACGACGGATATGACGGCCAGCTACGACCCGCTGCTGCGCAGGATTCACTGGGCGACGGCAGTGCTGTTCATCGCGGCGATGCTGATCGGGCTCTATTGCGGGTTGCAGCCGGCGGGGACGTCGCCGCGGCGCGAACTGCTCGAGGTGCACAAGTCGCTCGGCGTCACCCTGTTCTTCCTGGCGATCCTGCGGCTGATGGTGCGCGCTGTCACCACGGCTCCGCCGGAGCCAGGCTCGTTTTCGCCGCTGGTCAGGATCGCGGCGAGGCTCAATCACTGGGCGCTTTATGCCATCCTGTTCGCGATGCCGGTGACGGGATACATGTTCTCATCGGCCGGCGGCTACTCCCTGCGCTACTTCTGGACCTTCAGCTGGCCGCGCCTGTTCGCCGACAACAAGGCGGTGGCGGAGGCTGGCGAGTTGGCTCACGGCGCGCTGGCTTATTTCGTCTATGCGGTGGTCGCGCTGCATATCGCCGCGACGCTCTGGCATGTTCTCGTCAAGAAGGACGAGACGCTGGCGCGGATGTGGCCGCGCGCGAGCCGCAATCCATCCTGAGTGCTAACCGCGCAACGCGGTCTCGGGAATGGTGCGGCGAACCACCTCGCGCATCGCGAAGCTGGAATGGATGCGGGCGACGCCCGGCATTCGCGACAGATGCTGCTTGTGGATACGCTCGAAGTCGGCGATGTCGCGGGCGATCACCTGTAGATGATAATCATCGCTGCCCGACATCAGATGGCAGGACACAACGTCTGGACAACGCGCGATCGCGGCCTCGAACGCCGCGAGATAATCCTCGCTCTGCTTCTCCAGCGTGATGGTGACGACGACCGTGGTCACCAGTCCGAGCGCTGATGGTTCGAGGTCGGCGCGGTAGCCGCGGATCACACCGATCTCCTCGAGATGACGAATGCGCCGCGCGCAGGCGGTCGGCGACAGTCCGACCTTTTCGGCCAGCTCGATCTGGCTGGCGCGGGCGTCAGAGACCAACTCGGCGAGGATTCTAAGGTCAATGCGATCGAGACCGTCCACGCAGTTTTCCTTCAAGGATTGAGCTGGACGTGAAAGATATGAGCGTATTTGGCTGTGAGCAAGCCGGAATTCGCTGAGAAACGCCGTGTGACGGGGCATAGCCTTCTGGTTGGCGGAAACCAATCTAGCAAGGAGCGGACCATGCGCATCGGCGTGCCCAAGGAGATCAAGGTCGAGGAATATCGGGTCGGGCTGACACCCGCCTCGGTGCGGGAATATGTGGCGCACGGGCACGAGGTCGTGGTGCAGCGCGGCGCGGGTGACGGCATCGGCGCCGGTGATGACGTCTACTCCCAGGCCGGCGCACGGATCGCCGACACCGCCGAAGAGGTTTTTTCCGTCGCCGAGATGATCGTGAAGGTGAAGGAGCCGCAGCCGTCCGAATGGATCAGGCTGCGCGAGGGACAGATCCTCTTCACCTATCTGCATCTCGCGCCCGACGTTCCGCAAACCACGGGGCTGATTGCGTCCGGCTGCACCGCGGTCGCCTACGAGACCGTGACCGACGCGCATGGCGGGCTGCCGCTGCTGGCGCCCATGAGCGAAGTCGCAGGCCGGCTGGCGATCGAAGCCGCGGGCGCTGCGCTGCGCAAATCCGCCGACGGCATGGGCAAGCTGCTCGGCGGCGTGCCCGGCGTTCCGCCGGCGCGCGTGGCGATCATCGGCGGCGGCGTGGTCGGCACTCATGCAGCGCGGATGGCCGCAGGCCTCGGCAGCGACGTCACCATCCTCGACCGCTCGGTGCCGCGGCTCCGCGCGCTCGACGATCTGTTCCTCGGCCGGGTCCGCACTCGCTATGCGACGCTGGAGGCGATCGAGCAGGAGATCATCGCCGCCGATGTCGTGATCGGAGCGGTGCTGGTGCCTGGCGCCAGCGCACCGAAACTGGTCTCGCGCGCGCAACTCGCCAGCATGAAGCGCCGCGCGGTGCTGGTCGACGTCGCGATCGACCAGGGCGGCTGCTTCGAGACCTCGAAGGCGACCACGCATCAGGCGCCGACCTATCTGGTCGACGATATCGTGCATTATTGCGTCGCCAACATGCCGGGCGCCGTACCCGTCACCTCAAGCCACGCGCTCAATCATGCGACCTTGCCGTTCGGTCTGGCGCTGGCGTCGAAAGGGCTGCGCGCGCTGGTCGAGGATCCGCATCTGCGCGCCGGCCTCAACGTCCATCGCGGCCGCATCACCAACCGCGCCGTGGCCGAGAGCCAGCATCTGTCGGCCGTGATGCCGGAGGAAGCGCTGGCGTCGTAACATTTGCGAGCCTTCGCAGCCTTTCCCGTCGTCCCGGCTCCCGTGCGCAACTGCGCACCAGGCCGGGACGATATAGGATCTCTTGTGCAGTCGCGTAGTCATCCGCACCGCGCGCCGAGCGTCCGAGAGGTCATTTCTCGACGAACCTCAACCCGGCTTTATCCGTCAATTCCTTCAGCCGGCTTTGCATCACTGCAATGATGTGCTCGCGCTTTGCCGCGATCCGTTCGATCGGGCCGCCGATGCCGATAGCCAGCGGAGCGCGTCGCTTTGGCAGCGGAACAAGCATGCCTATCGTGTTTGCGCCCGGCGTCGTGCGGCCGCCCGACTCGGAAAAGCCGCGGCGGCGAATGCGCTCGATTTCTTCGAGAAACGCCGTTTCGCGAACGCGCGCCGACTGACTCGGCTCATCGGCATTGTTGCGACGGATGATGCCGCGAATCTTGGTGTTTGGCATTTGGCTCAGCAGCACGTGTCCAAGCGCGGTACGAACCATCGGTCGTATTTGACCAGCATGTGTGATGAACTGAAGCTGATAGCCGCTCGGCACGACGTGTAGATAGCGCATCCCGGCGGCGCCGGTCTGTTGTCCAAGCAGGATGGTTTCGCCGCCAGTCGCGCTCCAGAGTTCCTCCATCAGATCGGTGAGTTGTGTGTCACGGAACGGAGACCGACGGATCCAATCACCGAGCAGACCGACCCGGTAGCTGGGGATGAAGCGCCGGGTCTTTCGGTCGTATTCGAGGTAGTTCAACTCGACGAGACTGCTAAGCAGCACCGACGTGCTCGATTGGGGCATCTGCAACGCGGACGATATTTCAGTCACCGACGCGGCCCGCTTCGTTTCCCGGAAGAACTCCAGAACCGCAAACGTCCGCATGGCCGATTTGACGATGGCCGTCTTGTTCGAACTCGGCATGGCTGTCTCCGCGGCGCGGGGCAATGAGCGCCTCCATCACATATGTGATGTTAGGCCGAAACGGCTTCACTTGACGACAACTTTGGCACAGATTGGCGCCAATGAGATTAAACGCATGGAAACGCAGAGAGCAGGGGAAGGCGGATGCCCGGCCGAAGTTTGCTCGAGAAGATCTGGGATCAGCATGTCATTGCCCGCTTGAGCGAGGACACTGATCTCCTTCATATCGACCGTCATCTGCTGCACGATCTCGGCGGCTCGCGCGGCCTGCTCGATCTCAAGAGCCGTGGCCTCAAGGTCCACAATCCCGAGCTGACGTTTGCGACACCCGATCACGCGCTGTCGACGGCGCCCGGTCGTGCCGGGACCAGCAAGATCGGCATGGAATTGCTGGCCGCGTTGCGGGCCGAGACCGCGGCGAGCGGTATCACGCTGTTCGATGTCGATCAGTCTGGCCAGGGCATCGTCCATGTCATCGGGCCCGAACTCGGCTTGAGCCTGCCGGGCGCGACGATCGTCTGCGGCGACAGTCACACCTGCACCCATGGCGGCCTCGGCGCACTCGCCTTCGGCATCGGATCGAGCGAGCTCACCCATGTGCTGGCGACGCAGGCGCTGATCCAGAAGCGTCCGAAGACGCTGCGTGCGCGCTTCGAGGGCAAGCTCCCGCTCGGCGTCACCGCCAAGGACATGATTCTGGCGCTGATCGGGCATATCGGCGCCGCCGGCGGCACCGGTTATGCGGTCGAATATGCCGGGAGTGCGATCCGCGCGCTGCCGATCGAGGGTCGGCTCACGATCTGCAACCTCTCGATCGAGCTCGGCGCCAAGATGGGGATGGTGGCGCCGGATGAGATAACCTTCGAATTCCTGCGCGGCCGTCCCTACGCGCCGCAAGGCGAGATGTGGGATCTCGCCGTGAAAGCGTGGCGCGAATTGCCGAGCGATCCCGACGCGGTGTTCGACCGCGAGGTCGTGATCGATGTCGAAAAGATCATCCCGCAGGTCACCTGGGGCATCAGCCCCGAGCATGTCGTCGGCGTCGACGGCGTCATTCCCGATCCGAAGGCGGTCGACGATCCGTTGCGGCGTGCGGCGATCGAAACCGCGCTGGAGTATATGGGCCTGCAAGGCGGCGCGCCGATCGCCGGCACGCCGGTCGATTGGGTGTTCATCGGTTCCTGCACCAACAGCCGTCTCAGCGACCTGCGCGCGGCGGCCGAGGTCGCGCGCGGCCGCAAGGTCGCGGCCGGGGTCCGCGCCTGGGTGGTACCGGGCTCGGAGAACGTCAAGCGCGAGGCGGTCGCCGAAGGGCTCGACAAGATTTTCATCGAGGCCGGCTTCGAATGGCGCGAGCCGGGCTGCTCGATGTGCCTGGCTGCCAATGGCGAGGTGGTGGCGCCGGGGCAGCGTTCGGTCTCGACCTCGAACCGCAACTTTGTCGGCCGGCAGGGGCCGCGCGCGCGGACGCATCTGGCGAGCCCCGCAAGCGCAGCCGCATCCGCCATCGCCGGTGCGATCGCCGACGTCAGGATGATGGGGCGCTAGACGATGCCGAAACCGTTCGACAGACTCACCGCGACTGCTGCGCCGATCATGCGCAGCAATATCGACACCGACGTGATCATCCGCATCGAGCGCCTGGTCGGCAACGGAATCCGCGGCACGCTCGGCAAATGGGCGTTCGGCTCACTGCGCTATCTTCCTGATGGCTCGGAGAATCCCGACTTCATCCTGAATCGCGAGCCGTACCGGGACGCGGAGATCCTGGTGACCGGGCCGAATTTCGGCTGCGGCTCGTCGCGCGAGGGTGCGGTGTGGTCGCTCCAGGAACGCGGCATCCGCGCCATCATCGGCTCCGGCTTCGGCGACATTTTCTTCGCCAACTGCTTCCAGAACGGCATCCTGCCCGTCGTGGTCGACAAGGCGGTGGTCGATCAACTCGCCGCCGACATCGAGGCGACGCAGGGAGCCGGCAAGGTCTCGATCGACCTCGAGGCGCAGACCATCGTCTCGCCGTCGGGCGCGCGGCATGCCTTCGAGATCGACCCGCGGCGGCGCGAAGGCCTCTTGAAAGGGCTCGACGAGGTGGCGCTGACGTTGCAGCGCGATAGCGAGATTCACGCCTTCCAGGCTTCCGACCGCACCGCACGGCCCTGGATTCATTCGACAAGGATATCTGCATGAGCACGCCATCCAACATGGTCAAGGTCGCCGTGGTCGGCGGCGAGGGCATCGGTCCCGAGGTCACCGCGCAGTCGCGCCGCGTGCTCGACTGGTTTGCGGCCAAGCGTGGCGCGCCGATGACCTTGCGCGAGGCGCAGTACGGCCTGATCCCGTATCTGGCGACCGGCAAGGTGCTGCCGGAGGACACCGCCGAAGCAATGGACGAGGCCGACGCCATCCTGTGGGGCGCGACCGGCGGTCCGGAGACGACCGAGGTACCCGCGGCCGCGCGCAAGGCCGGCAGTCTTCTGGGGCTGCGCAGCAAATACGATCTCTACGCCAACCTGAGACCGATCATGGCGAGCCCGGCACTGTCGGCGTCGGCGCCACTGAAGCCCGAGGTGCTTGACGGCGTCGACTTCGTCATCATCCGCGAATTGACCAGCGGCATCTATTTCGGCGAGCCGCGCGGCATCGAGACCTTGCCGGACGGCCAGCGCCGCGGCTTCAACACCGAGCAATACACGACGAACCAGATCCGCCGCGTGGCGCGCTCGGCGTTCGAGCTGGCGCGTACGAGGCGCAACAAGGTCTGCTCGGTCGACAAGGCCAATGTGCTGGAGACCAGCGTGGTGTGGCGTGAGGAGGTGATCAGGCTGCACAAGGAGGAATTCTCCGACGTCGAGCTGACCCATCTCTATGTCGACAACGCCGCGATGCAGATCGTGCGCGAGCCGCGGCAGTTCGACGTCATGGTGACCGGCAATATCTTCGGCGACATCCTGTCGGATTGTGCGGCGATGGCCTCGGGCTCGCTCGGCATGCTGCCGTCGGCCTCGCTCGGCCCGGTCGATCGCTTCGGCCGGCGCAAGGCACTGTACGAACCGGTGCATGGCAGCGCGCCCGACATCGCGGGCAAAGGCATCGCCAATCCGCTCGGCTCGATCCTCAGCGTCGCGATGCTGCTGCGGTTGACACTGAACCGGCCCGAGGATGCGGATTTGCTGGAGCAGGCGGTGCAGGCCGCGCTCGCGTCCGGTGCCCGAACGGCGGATATTGCTGAAGCCGGCGCGACGAAGCTGTCGACCGTCCAGATGGGCGATGCGGTGCTCGGCGCGCTGGACAAGATATCGGCCAGGGAGCACGCGTGATGACGCGCCTGGCGATACCCTCCATTTCGCGGCGTTCGGCCCTGACGGTGATCGCCGCCGGCGGTGCGGCGCTGGCAAGCGGGCGGACACGGGCGCAGGCTATTCCGGGTCGTGCGATCTATCCGGTCGCGGTGCCGGTTTACCAGACGCAATTCGTCGCTGATCGTATCGGCTACTTCAAGGAGGCCGGGCTCGACTGCAAGCTGGTGCAGGGCGGCAGCGGCGTGAAGACCCGCGAGATCATCGCCTCATCGCAGGGCGATATCGGCATCGGCGACGTTACCCATCCGATGCAGCTCACCAACCACGGCCGAGCCGCGCGCGTGCTGCTGCCGGTCGACACAAGGTCGAACTCGGTGATGTTCATCCTGCGCAAAGACCTGAAGGACCAGGGCATCAACTCGCTGGAAGCCTTCACGCAATGGAAGCGGCCCGACGGCCGCAGGCCGATCGTCTCGGTGTCTTCGCTGGGCGGCACCAACCATGTCTGGGCGTCCTACTACATGGAAACCATGGGGCTCGACGACAAGGTGACCTGGATCGGCACCGGCAATGTCGACACCATGCTGGGCTCGCTGAAATCGAAGCAGGTCGATATCCTCGTCAGCTCGCTGTCGCTGTTGAACGAGGCGAAGCAGCAGGGCTGGGGCGAATTGCTGTTCGACGGCACCGATGAGGCGATCTGGAACAAGCATATCGGCGGCAAGGTGCCGGTGACGGCGCATTTCACGTTGCAGGCGACCATCGACAAGGATCCGGCCAAGATGCAGGCCTACGTCACCGCGCTGTGGCGCGCGTCGCAATGGATCAAGGCGCACAAGCCGGTCGAGGTCTACGAGGCCATCGAGCCTTATGTCGGCAGCACCTCGCGCGACGCCAATTTGCTGGAGATCACGGCGATCCAGAAGGTCGCGGACTATGAAGGGTCGGTCGACGCGGCGAGCTTCGCGCGCGGCGAGAAGGTCTGGTTCCGCGAGATGACCGGCATCAAGCCGCTCAAGATCGCCGACGTGGTCAACTCGAACCTCATCGACGCGGCGCGAAAGGCCTATCCGGGTTGAGCGCGCTGGAGACACGCGCAACCTTGTTGCCGCGCGCGTCGGCCGAGCGCCGCGTCGAGGTCAAGGGCCTGAGCAAGTCGTTCCAGCTCGCCAGGACCACGATCGAGGCCGTGCGCGACGTCACCTTCGACGTCCGCCGCGGCGAGTTCGTCGCGTTGCTGGGGCCGTCGGGCTCCGGCAAGAGCACGGTGCTCAACATGATCGCCTCGCTGATCCGTCCCACCGGCGGCGAGATCCTGATCGACGGCAAACGCGTCGTTGCCGGCAAGGCAACGCCCAATGTCGGTTACGTCTTCCAGCGCGACACGTTGTTTCCGTGGCGGACGGTCGGCGACAATATCGGCTATGGGCTGGAGCTATCGGGCGTGCCCGCGTCGGAACGGAAAGAGCGGATCGCGGAATGCGTCGCGCAGGCCGGGCTCAAGGGATTCGAGAATGCCTATCCGTCGGCGCTGTCGGGCGGCATGCGGCAGCGCGCGGCGCTGATGCGCACCCTGATCGTCGAGCCGCAAATCCTGTTGATGGACGAACCGTTCGGCGCGCTCGACACCCACACCAAAATCGACATGCATGAGGTGCTGCTGCGGATCTGGGAGCGCGAGCAGCAGACCGTGCTGTTCGTGACCCATGATCTCGGCGAGGCGTTGACCTTGGCCGACCGCATCATCCTGTTCTCGGCGCGGCCGGGCCGCATCAAGGACATGTTCGAGGTCGACTTCGCGCGCCCGCGCGATGCGGTGAAGGTGCGCGAGACCCCGCATTATGCCGAGCTGTTCCAGCACATCTGGCATTCGCTCGGCGAGGAGTTCGTCAAGGGCCGCAGCACATGAAGAGGTACAGCACGCTTGGCACGATCGGCTGGCAGGTCCTGATCTGCGCCGTCGTGCTGTCGGTCTGGCAATGGGGCTACGACCTGCGCGGAAAACTGCCGTGGCTGGTGCCCGATCTGCTCGATCCCTATTTCATCTCGAAGCCGTCGATGATCTTCGACAACTTCCTGATCCAGAGCTGCCTGACTTCCAAGCTCGGCGTCTTCAACGGCTGGTTCAATGGCGAGTTCGGCAAGTGCCTGGCGCGCAACGAGAACAATCTCTGGGCGGCGACGGCGATCACGCTCAAGAACACCTTCTTCGGCTTCGTCACCGGCGTGGTCTCTGGCTTCGTCGCCGGGCTGATCCTCGGGCGATCGGACCGGCTCAGCGCGATCTTTCAGCCCTTCATCACCGCGGTGAATTCGATCCCGCGGATCGCGCTGGCGCCGATCATCGTGCTGGCGTTCGGGATCGGCGACATGTCCAAGATCGTGACGTCCTGGATCGTCGTCGTGTTCCTGGTGTTCTTCAACACTTTCGAGGGCGCGCGCTCGATCGACGAGGGCTTCACCAACGCCGCGCGGCTGCTCGGCGCCAGCGAATGGCAGATCACCCGCACCGTGGTGATCCCCTCGACGATGGCCTGGGTGTTCGCCTCGCTGACGCCTGCGATCTCGTTTGCGCTGATCGGCGTCATCGTCGGTGAATTCATCGGCGCCGAGCGCGGCATCGGCCGCCTCATCATCGAATCGGAGGCGCGCGGCGAGGCTTCGGGCATGATGGTCGCAGTGGTGGTGCTGATGCTGGTTGGCGTCGTGCTCTCGGCGATCATCTGGCGGCTACAGGCCTATTTGCTGCGCTGGCAGCGGCAGCGCAGCGCCGAATAGGCGAGGGCCGTGGCGGCGTCATTCCGGCCGCCACGGCCCCTTGGCTCATGCCGCGGTTTCCGACGGCGAGGTCTCGCCGTCGAGCCAATCCTGCTCCTTTGCCAGCGCGCGCCAGGCCGCTTCCATGCGCTTGAAGCGATTGTAGGCCGGCTCGTCGTCGGCGCGCTCGGCAAGCTGGGCGCAGTTCTCCGCATTGTCGAGAAAGTGCTGGGATTGCTTCATGGAACGTCCTCCCGTTGATGAGGACGTGGTCCATCAAATCAGGCTATTCAACGCATGGAACATGAGCATTTCGCCACACTGGTGAATGTGTGTTCAGCGGAGTTCCTTGTGCAAGATTTCGCGCTTATGCGTGAGTGGATCTGCATGATGGTCTAGGTCGCGGCCAGGCAGGCCGGCCGCCGGAGCGTCGCGGCGTTCGGTCGCGATCCGGCTGCGGCATTCCGCGGCGAATGCGCGCAACCGCTCCACCGTCAGTGGATCCATGCCGGTGCGCGCCAGACGCTCGGCGCGGTCGGCTTCATCCTTGAGATGATCAATTGTCCGGCTCATGATTGCCTCCATGCCCAGACAATTTGAATCGAATTGCGACGTTCCCTCGCGTTCCCTCGCTCTTGGAGGCGTGGCTAACCGGCGGTTAATCGGCCGTCAGAGGGGTGCCTCAGGTCACCGGCGCGGGGTTGAACAGCGTCAGGTCGTTGTGGATGCCCCACTTGTCCGACCACGGCTTGGTGCGGCCGCTGGCGACGTCGAGGATCAAGCGGAACAGGTCCCAGCCGGTTTCCTCGATCGTCTTTTCGCCGGTCGCGATGCAGCCGGCGTCGAAATCGATCAGGTCCTTCCAGCGCCGCGCCAGCTCGCTGCGGGTCGCGACCTTGATGACGGGCGCGGCGGCAAGGCCATAGGGCGTGCCGCGGCCGGTGGTGAACACCTGCACGGTCATGCCGGAGGCGAGCTGCAAGGTGCCGCAGATGAAGTCGCTGGCCGGTGTCGCGGCGAACAGCATGCCCTTCTGCCGCGCCTTCTCACCCGGCGACAGCACGCCCGCGATCGGGCCGGAGCCCGACTTGACGATCGAGCCCAACGACTTTTCGACGATGTTGGCAAGCCCGCCCTTCTTGTTGCCCGGCGTGGTGTTGGCGCTGCGATCGGCGCCGCCGCGGGCGAGATAGGCGTCGTACCATGCCATCTCGCGGATCAGCGCGCGGCCGACATCCTCGTTGACGGCGCGGCGGGTCAGCAGCTGGATCGCGTCGCGCACCTCAGTGACCTCCGAGAACATCACGGTCGCGCCTGATCGCACCAGCAGGTCGGCGGCGAAGCCGACCGCGGGGTTCGCCGTGACGCCGGAGAATGCATCGCTGCCACCGCATTGCAGGCCGATCACGAGATCGGCGGCCGGGCAGGTCTCGCGCTGGCGGGCGTTGAGCACCTTCAGCCGGGCCTCGGCCTGGGTCATGATCGCATCGACGATCGCGCCGAAGCCGTCGAACGCTTCGTCCTGCATCCGCACGATGGCATCATTGACGCCCTCCGGCACCAGCCGCTCCGGCGCAAGTTTCTCGCAGCCGAGGCCGACCACGAGGATCTCGCCGCCGAAATTCGGATTGAGCGCGAGGTTTTGCAACGTGCGGATCGGTACCACGGCGTCCGGCGCAGTGATAGCGACGCCGCAGCCATAGGCATGGGTCAGCGGCACGACGTCGTCGACATTGGGATATTTCGGCAGCAGCTCGGCGCGGATGCGCTTCACCGAATATTCCATCGTGCCCTTGACGCATTGCACGGAGGAGGAGATGCCGAGGATGTTCTTGGTGCCGACCGAGCCGTCGGGATTGCGATAGCCTTCGAAAGTGAAGCCTTCAAGCGGCGGCAATACGGGCGGCACCGCGGTTGATATCTCGAGCCGGTCGAGCGGCGGCGCGGCGGGCATCCGGATGCGGGCCTCGTCGACCCATTCACCGGCGAGGATCGGCGACAGAGCATGGCCGATCACCTCGCCATAGCGGATAATCGGCGCGCCCTCGGCGATGTCCGTGAGCGCGGTCTTGTGGCCCTGCGGGACGAAAGCCTGCAAGGTCAGGCCGCAAGCGAAGCGAGAGCCTTTGGGCAGGCCAAAATCATTCACCACGATCGCGACATTGTCGCGCGCATTGAGCTTGATGTAGCGGGGCTGCTCCTGCGCGCCGATCGACTGGTCCATGAAGCTTCCTCGAATTGTAGGGTGGGTTAGCCGAAGGCGTAACCCACCATGCTTGTTCGGTGGTCGTAATGGTGGGTTACGCCTTCGGCCAACCCACCCTACGCATCTACGCTTCTCAACCCGGGAACGTGTAAGCCGTCTTCACCGTGGTGTAGAACTCGCGGGCATAGGCGCCCTGCTCGCGCGCGCCGTAGCTCGAGCCTTTGCGGCCGCCGAACGGCACGTGGTAGTCGACGCCGGCGGTCGGCAGATTGACCATCACCATGCCGGCCTCGCTGTTGCGCTTGTAGTGCGAGGCGTATTTCAGGCTCGTGGTGCAGATGCCCGAGGCAAGGCCGAACTCGGTGTCGTTGGAGATCGCCAGCGCTTCCTCATAATCCTTGGCACGGATCACGCAGGCGACCGGACCGAAGATCTCCTCGCGGGCGATCCGCATCTGGTTGGTTGCGCCGGTGAACAGCGCCGGTTGCAGATAGAAGCCTGGCGTCTCGCGGTTCAACAGCTCGCCGCCCCAATGCAGCCGGGCGCCTTCGTCCTGACCGATCTTGATGTAGCGGAGGTCCTGGTCGAGCTGGCTCTGGTCGACGACCGGGCCGACATGCACGCCGCTCTTCAACGCGTCATCAACGGAAAGTCCCTTCATGCGCTCGGTCATCGCATCGACGAAGCGGTCATGAATACCCGCGGTGACGATCAGGCGCGAGGACGCCGTGCAGCGCTGGCCGGTCGAGAAATAAGCGCCGTTGACGGCGACCTCGACCGCGACCTTGACGTCGGCGTCGTCGAGCACCACGAGCGGGTTCTTGCCGCCCATCTCGAGCTGGAACTTCTTCATCGGATTGGAGAGCACGCAAGCCTGCGCGATCTTGCGGCCGGTCTGCACCGATCCCGTGAAGGAGATCGCGGCGACGTCGGGATGATCCAGCAGCGTCTGGCCGACCACCGAGCCCGAACCCACCACGAGGTTGAAGACCCCAGCCGGAATGCCGGAGCGCGCGATGATCTCGGACAATGCGTGGGCCGAGCCCGGCACCAGCTCGGCCGGCTTGAACACGACCGTGTTGCCGTAGCAGAGCGCCGGCGCGATCTTCCACGCCGGAATCGCGATCGGGAAATTCCAAGGCGTGATCATGCCGACGACGCCGACCGGCTCACGGGTGATTTCGACGTCGAGGCCGGGGCGCACCGATGCGCCTTTCTCGCCCATCAGCCGCAGCGCTTCGCCAGCGAAGAACGCGAAGATCTGCCCGGCGCGCGCCACCTCGCCGATGCCCTCGGGGAGCGTCTTGCCTTCCTCGCGCGCGAGCAGGCGGCCGAGCTCTTCCTTGCGAGCGAGGATCTCGACCGAGATTTTGGTCAGCGCGTCAAAGCGCTCCTGCGGTGTCGATCGCGACCACGCCGGGAACGCGGCCTTCGCGGCGGCGATCGCCCGTTCGGTCTGCGCCTTGTCGGCCTTGGCGTATTCGCCGACCACGTCCTTGGTGTTGGAGGGGTTGATGTCGCGCGTGATGCTGGTTCCGTCGACCCATTCGCCGGCGATGAAGTTCTTCTGGTGAGCGGTCATGTGTCTCTCCAACTTTCTTGTTAGCGCACGAGGCAGGGACGCTTGTCGTCGAAAGTCCAGCCGGGGATCAGGAACTGCATGGCCAGCGCGTCGTCGCGGGCGCCGAGCCCATGCTGCTTGTATAGCGCGTTCGCAGCCTCGATGGCACCGCGATCGATCTCGATGCCGAGGCCCGGTCGATCCGGGATCGCGATCCTGCCGCCCTTGATCTGCAATGGCTCCCTGGTCAACGCCTGGCCGTCCTGCCAGATCCAGTGGGTATCGATCGCGGTGACCTTGCCGGGCGCTGCGGCGCCGACATGGGTGAACATCGCCAGCGAAATGTCGAAATGGTTGTTGGAGTGCGAGCCCCAGGTCAGGCCGTTGTCGCGGCAGGTCTGCGCCACCCGCACCGAACCCTGCATGGTCCAGAAATGCGGATCGGCGAGTGGAATGTCGACGGCGCCGAGCCGCAGCGCGTGTGAGAGCTGGCGCCAATCCGTCGCGATCATGTTGGTCGCGGTCGGCAGCCCGGTGGCGCGGCGGAATTCGGCCATGATCTCGCGGCCGGAGAAGCCGGCCTCGGCGCCGCAGGGATCCTCGGCGTAAGCCAGCACGCCATGCATGTTGCTGCAAAGCCGGATCGCTTCATCCAGCGACCAGGCGCCGTTCGGGTCGAGCGTGACGCGCGCCTTGGGGAAACGTTTTGCAATCGCGGTGACGGCCTCGATCTCGTCCTCGCCCTTGAGCACGCCGCCCTTGAGCTTGAAATCGGCGAAGCCGTAATGCGCCTGCGTCGCCTCGGCGAGCCGCACGATCGCCTCCGGCGTCATCGCAGCCTGATGGCGCAGGTTGAACCAGTCGGGTTTGCCGGTCTCGCCCTCGACGTAAGGCAGGCTGGTCTTGCTGCGATCGCCGACGAAGAACAGATAGCCGAGCGTCTCGACATCGGCGCGCTGCTGGCCTTCGCCGAGCAGCGCCGCGACCGGCAGATTGAGATGCTGGCCGAGCAGATCGAGCAACGCCGACTCCACCGCGGTGACCGCGTGGATGGTGACGCGGAGGTCGAAGGTCTGCTTGCCGCGGCCGCCGGCGTCGCGGTCGGCGAAGGTCTGGCGCATCGAGGCCAGGATGTTGTTGCACCCTCCGATGGTCTGGCCGACGACGAGGTCGCGGGCGTCTTCCAGCGTCTTCCTGATCTTCTCGCCGCCCGGCACCTCGCCGACGCCGGTGTGGCCGGAGTTGTCGGTGAGGATGACGAGGTTGCGGGTGAAGAATGGCGCATGCGCGCCGCTCAAATTGAGGAGCATGCCGTCGCGGCCGGCGACCGGGATCACCTCCATCGCCGTGACGACGGGGGCGCCGGCAAAACCGCTGCGGATCGTGTCTTGAATCATCTGCTCCTCCCGTCGTTGTTCGCCGTTCGGCTTATTCCGCTGCCTGCTGGGTCGCGGCTTGCGGCAGCTTCGCCACCAGTGCCGCGAGCTCGGCGATCTCCTGCTCGGTGAGATCGGTGAGCGGCGGCCGCACCGGGCCGGAATCGCGGCCGATCACTTTCATGCCGGCCTTGATGATCGACACTGCGTAGCCCTTCTTGCGGTTGCGTATCGCGATCAGCGGCAGGATGAAATCCTTCAGCCCTGCATGGATGGTCTGATGATCGCGCCGGCGCACCGCGGCGTAGAACTGGGTAGCGAATTCCGGCACGAAGTTGAACACCGCCGACGAATACGTCGTCACGCCCATGTCGAGATAGGGCAGCGCGAAGGTTTCCGCGGTCGGCAGGCCGCCGATATAGGTCAAGCGATCACCGAGCTTGGTGTGAACGCGGGTCATCAGCTCGATGTCGCCGATGCCGTCCTTGTAGCCGACCAGGTTCGGGCAGCGCTTGCAGAGACGCGCCAGCGTGTCGGGCTGCAAGATCGCATTGTCGCGGTTGTAGACGATGACGCCGATCTTGACCGACGAACACACCGCCTCGACGTGCGCGGCGAGGCCATCCTGTTCGGCATGGGTGAGATAGGGCGGCAGCAGCAGCAGGCCGTCGGCGCCGGCTTTCTCTGCACCAACGGCAATCTCGCGCGCGATCGCGGTGCCGTAGCCGGTGCCCGCGAGCACCGGAACGCGGCCCTTGGTCTCCTCGACCGCGATCTTCACGACGTGCGGAACTTCAACTGGGGTCAGCGAGAAGAACTCGCCGGTGCCGCCGGCGGCGAACAGGCCGGCGACGTCATAGCCGCACAGCCAGTCCATATTGGCGCGATAGGTCGCCTCGTCGAACGAATAGTCCGGCTTGAACGGGGTCACGGGAAAAGACAGGAGGCCGCCACCGATCTTCGCGGCCATCTCCCGAGGGGTCATCTTGCTCATGGCGCCACTCCTTGAATGATGTTGGGAAGGATGCGCGGGCAGCGCGCGTCCATGGCGTTGTTTCTAGGAAATGCGTCGATGCGCGTCCAAGCCAAACGCGGTATCGAGCGATGCCAACTCTGCATCAATCGCCGTGCGACTGCGGCGCTGCGATTTCGGTCGCGATCTCGATCAATGACGGCAGCAACTGGTTCTCATGATCGCGCCGCCACACCATGAACAGCTCGACCGGCACCGGCGTGCGCAGCTTCAGCGGCTTCAGCCGGACATCCGCGATCTTCAGGCTGGCGGCGGCCTCCGGCACGATCGCGACGCCGAGCCCGGCGCGCACCATCGCGAGGATCGAATGGATCTGGCTGAGATGCTGCACATAGCGCGGCAGCACGTCGGCGCGGGTGAACATCGACACCAGCAGATCGTGGAAATAGCGCGCCTCGTAGGGCGAATACATCACGAAGGGCTGGTCGTCGAAATCCTTGATGCTGACGGTCTCCGCGGCGGCCAGCGGATGCTTCTTCGGGATCGCGGCGAGCAGCGGCTCGGCGACGACGCGCCGGCTGGCGAATTCCGGCCGCGCGATCGGCGGCCGCAGCAGGCCGGCATCGATCTGGCCTGTCGTGAGTGCCTCGAACTGATCGCCGGAGACCATCTCCTTCAGGGAAAAATCGACCTCGGGCAGGCGCGACCGTGCTGCCGCAATCAGGTCGGGCAGGAAGCCGTAGGCGGCTGCCGCGGTGAAGCCGATCTTGAGCGAGCCGGTCTTGCCGAGCGCGATGCGGCGCGCGACCTGCGAGGCGGATTCCGCGAGTTTGAGGATGCGCCGCGCCTCGGGCAGGAAGCTGCGTCCCGCAGGCGTCAGCCGCACCGAACGGCTGGTGCGTTCCAGGAGCGGTGCGTCGATGATGTGCTCGAGCACCTGGATCTGCCGGCTCAGCGGTGGCTGCGTCATGTTGAGCCGCGCCGCGGCGCGGCCGAAGTGCAATTCCTCGGCGACCGTGACGAAACAGCGGAGCTGGCTCAGGTCGAACATCGATGCAAGCCCGGAATGGATCGCGCGGGGATTTGTACGTTCTAGCATCGATGCCTCCCACTGGCCAAGAAGACAAAAGGCAGACAAAGGCGGCGGCCGGAGCCGCCGTTGATATGTTGTTGCGGCGGCGGCCTGGCTCAGGCCGCCTTCAGTTGCACCCGCTTGATCTCGCCGACGATGAAGAGATAGGCGATTGCGGCGACCAGCGCGTTGGCGCCGACGAACACCAGCGCGCCGTTGAACGAACCGGTGGCGGCGAGGATGTAGCCGATGATGATCGGCGTGGTGATCGAGGACAGATTGCCGAAAGTATTGAACAACCCGCCGGAAACGCCCCCGGCTTCCTTCGGCGAGGTGTCGGAGACCACGGCCCAGCCGAGCGCGCCGATGCCCTTGCCGAAGAAGGCGAGCGCCATGAAGCCGATCACCAGCGCCTGGCTGTCGACATAGTTGCAGCCGATGATCACCATCGACAGCAGCATGCCGCCGACGATCGGGATCTTGCGCGCCATGGTCAGCGAGCCGGTGCGGCGCAGCAGGTAGTCCGAGATCACGCCGCCGAGCACGCCGCCGATGAAGCCGCACAGCGCCGGCAATGTCGCGACGAAGCCGGCCTGCAGGATCGAGAGCCCGCGCTCCTTCACCAGGTAGACCGGGAACCAGGTCAGGAAAAAGTAGGTCAGGGTGTTGATGCAGTACTGGCCGATATAGACGCCGAGCATCATACGGTTGGCGAGCAACTGGCGGATGTGGTCCCAGCGCGGGCCGCTGTCCTGCGCCTTGCCGTCCTTGGCCGCGTCCATGTCGACCAGGGCACCTCCCTGCTTGATGTAGTCGAACTCGGCCTCGTTGATCGAAGGATGATCCTTCGGCTCGTAGATCGTCTTGATCCAGACGATCCCCATGATGATACCGAGCCCGCCCATCACGTAGAACACATGGCTCCAGCCATGCTCATGCGCGATCCAGCCCATCAGCGGCGCGAAGATCACGGTCGCGAAATACTGCCCCGAGTTGAAAAAGGCCGACGCGGTGCCGCGCTCATTGCTCGGGAACCAGGAGGCGACGATCCGGGCATTGGCCGGGAACGACGGCGCTTCGGCGATGCCCACCAGGAAGCGCAGCACGAACAGCAGCACCACGGCCGCGCCCGCGGAGAGGAACCCGACCAGGCCCTGCATCGCGGTGAAGATCGACCAGACGATGATGCTGATCGCGTAGACCCATTTGGAGCCGTAGCGGTCGAGCAGCCAGCCACACGGCACCTGCGCGATCACGTAGGACCAGCCGAAGGCCGAGAACACGTAGCCCATCGCGACGGGGTCGAGATGCAGTTCCTTGGAGAGGGCGGGGCCGGCGATCGAGAGCGTGGCGCGATCGGCATAGTTCACGGTGGTGACGAGAAACAGCATCGTCACGATCAACAGCCGGACGCGGGATCGCCGCGCGTCCGCGGCGGACACAATTGCGCTCATTAGCGCCTCCTCGAAAATTTCCTCGGGGTCTGTCCTAGAGAGATGACGACAATGGGTCCAAGCCGAAACGGGTATCGATTGATACCGATTTTGGATCGATTATGCTGGGAACTGCATTGAACAGGAGTATCCCGTGAAGGCCGTCTATAGCGATCTGCACCGCAGCCATGATCCGCAATTCTTCCTGGTCCGCGGCGTGGTCCAGCGCACCACCGAGCAGCCCGAGCGCGCCGATCGCCTGCTGGCGGGCCTGAAGGCCGGCAGCCACAAGCTGATCGAGCCGACCAAGTTCGGGCAGGGGCCGCGGGCGCGCGTGCACAGTCCGGAATATCTTGGCTTCCTCGAGGGCGCCTGGGACGAATGGTTGGCGCTCGGCAATGCCGGACCCGAGATGATCGCGAACATCCACCCGGTGCGTAATGCCGGCACCTATCCGGCCCATATCGTCGGCAAGCTCGGCTGGCACACGGTCGACACCGCGGCCCCGATCGGTCCCGGCACCTGGGCCGGCGCCTGCGCCTCGAGCGACGTCGCGGTCACCGCCGCGCAGATGGTGCTCGACGGCGAGGACGCCGTCTACGCGCTGTGCCGTCCGCCCGGCCACCACGCCTATCGCGACCTCGCCGGCGGCTTCTGTTTCCTTAACAACAGCGCGATCGCGGCCGAGCATCTGCGCCAGAAGCATGAGCGCGTCGCGATCCTCGACGTCGATGTGCATCACGGCAACGGCACGCAGGGCATCTTCTACGAGCGGGGCGACGTCTTCACCGTCTCGATCCACGCCGATCCGTCGTTCTTCTATCCCTTCGTCTGGGGCTATGCACATGAGCGCGGCGCCGGGCCTGGCCTTGGCACCAATCTCAACATTCCCCTGGCCAAGGGCACCGGCGACGACGACTACATGAAGGCGCTGGCGGCGGCCGAGAAGGCGATCCGGTCGTTCGCGCCGACCGCGCTGGTGGTTGCGCTCGGCCTCGATGCCTCCGAGAAGGACCCGCTCGCGGGCCTCGCCGTCACCACCGACGGTTTTCGCCGGATCGGCGAGGCGCTGGCCCGGTTCGGCCTGCCGACGGTGCTGGTGCAGGAGGGCGGCTATCTCTCCGATATCCTTGGCGCCAATCTGACCGCGGTGTTGGGCGGCTTCGAAGCCGCCCGTTAACCGCAATCTTGCAAACGGGGCGCGACGAGATTGCCAGACTGCAACCAGACTAGAGCCGTGCGGTTGGTGTCGGGCGCTGACCGATGGTCTCGCCTTGACGGCGTCAGCCGGTCGAGGCGGTCGACAATGCGAGGACGGCCATGAGCGACCTGCTTCGCATTGCCATCGTCGGTTTCGGCGAGATCGCTCACAGGCAGCATGTGCCCGCGATTGCCAAGACCTCCGGCGCGGCATTGGTCGCGGTGGTGGATCCCAAAAAGATGCCGCCCGGCCTGCCGCATTTCCGTGATTTGCAGGAGCTGCTGCGCGACGGCCCTGACGTCGATGCCGTCGCGCTATGTACGCCGCCGCAGGTGCGTCATGCGCAGGCGGCTGCCGCACTCGCCGCCGGCAAGCATGTGCTGCTGGAGAAGCCGCCGGGCGCCACCGTTGCCGAACTCACGCCACTGATCGCAGCGGCGCGTCAGGCAGGCCGGACCTTGTTTGCGAGCTGGCATTCGCGCTTTGCGCCCGCGATCGGGGCGGCGCGACAACTGCTCGCAGGCCGCACCATCAGCAAGGTCTCCATCATCTGGAAAGAAGACGTCCGGGTCTGGCATCCGGGCCAGGCCTGGATCTTCGAGGCGGGTGGCTTCGGCGTGTTCGATCCCGGCATCAACGCGCTGTCGATCCTCACCGAGATCCTGCCGCGACCGCTCTTCGTCAGGAGCGCGGTGCTGGACTTCCCTTCCAATCGGGCCGCGCCGATTGCAGCCGAGATCGAACTTGCCGATGCGAGCGGCCTGGCGATTCATGCGGAATTCGACTTCCGCCAGACCGGCTCGCCGAGCTGGGACATCCTGTGCGAGACCGAGGCCGGGCCCGTCAAACTGTCGAAGGGTGGCAGGCAACTGCGCGATGGCAACACGCCGGTCGTCGACGCCACCGACGAGGAGTATCCCGCGCTCTACCGCCGCTTTGTCACGCTGACGGCGGAAGGCAAATCCGATGTCGACCTCACGCCCTTGCAGCTCGTTGCCGATAGCTTCATGCTGGGGCGGCGACGCCTCGTCGAGGCGTTCGAGGACTGAGCATGACATCAGGTGGAATTGAGCGCGGGTCCTTCGGTAGATTGTCCGACGGCACCGTGGTCGAGCGCGTGACGCTGCGCGGCGCGCATGGCTTCGAAGCCGCCATCATTCCCTTCGGTGCGGCGCTGCAAGCGCTGGTGACGCCCGATCGCGACGGGCATTGCGACGACATCGTGCTTGGCCACGACGATCTCGATGGCTATCTCGCGCAGCGCAAGTTCTTTGGCGCGACCATCGGACGCTATGCCAACCGGATCGCCGGCGCGCGCTTCGTGCTCGATGGCGAGACGGTGAGGCTCGACGCCAATAACGGCCCGAACGCGCTGCATGGCGGGCTACAGGGTTTTGACCGCAAGCTGTGGCGGATCGTCGAACTATCGGATGATCCGGGGCCCGCGCTGGTGCTGGAGCGCGAAAGCCCGCATGGCGAGGAGGGCTATCCCGGCAATCTCGCGGCCCGCGTGACCTATCGCGTGCGCAACCCGATGGAGCTTTCGATCACGTATGAGGCAACGACCGACCGGCCGACCTGCCTCAACCTCACCAATCACAGCTTCTTCAATCTCGACGGCGCGCGTGCCGAACGGCAGATCCTCGATCACCGGCTGACCATCGCCTCGGATCATTTCCTCGCTGTTGACGCCACGGCGATCCCGCTCACCGGGCCGCCGCGGCCGGTCGACGGCACGCCGTTCGACTTCCGCGAGCCCACCGCCATCGGCGCACGGATCAGAGCCGATGACGAGCAGCTCCGGCTCGGGCGCGGCTATGACCACAATTTCTGTCTCGCCTCGGGGATGAGCCTGCGCTTCGCCGCGCGCCTCGAGGCGCCACGTAGCGGCCGCGTGATGGAGCTGCTCACCGATCAGCCGGGATTGCAGTTCTATTCCGGCAATTTCCTCGATGGCTCGACCGCCGGCAAGGGCGAGCGGCTGTACCGGCAATCCGATGCGCTCTGCCTTGAGCCGCAGGCCTGGCCCGACACGCCGAACCGGGCTGATTTTCCGTCCGCTCGGCTCGATCCCGGGCAGACCTACCGGCGCAGCATCGTCTATCGTTTCTCGACGATTGGAGCACCGCCATGACCGATCACGCCGCTGCTGTGCTGATGGATGAGGTGCCGACCTCGGTGTTGTCGGCCGAGCGCTGCCATCTCGGCGAGGGGCCGACCTATGATGCTGCGACCGACACCGCCTGGTGGTTCGACATCCGCGAGCGACGGCTGTTCGAGCATCGCTTCGCCGACGGACGCACTGAAATCCACGCCCTGCCGAACATGGCGAGCGCGTTGGCGCGGATCGACGATGACCGGCAAATGATCGTCACCGATGCCGGGCTCTATGTGCGACAGGTCGCCGATGGCCGCCTGGAGTTGTTCGCCGCGCTGGAAGCCGACAACCCGGCGACGCGTTCCAACGATTCGCGCGTGCATCCGTCGGGTACATTCTGGATCGGCACCATGGGCCGCCAGGCCGAGCAGGGAGCGGGCGCGATCTATGCCTTGCATCGCGGCCGCATCACCAGGCTTTATCCCGACATCACGATCCCGAACGCGATCTGCTTTTCGCCGGGCGGCGACGTCGGCTACTTCGCCGACACCGCGACCAATGTGCTGCATCGGGTGCCGCTCGACGCCGCGACCGGACTGCCGGTCGGCGAACCCGCCGTCTTGATCCGGCATCGCGGCGCTGGCGGGATCGACGGCGCGGTCGTCGATGCCGATGGGTTGATCTGGAACGCGCGCTGGGGCGGCGGCTGCATCGACGTCTACGATCCTTCAGGCAAGCATCTGCGCTCGCTCCGCGTGCCGGCGAGCCAGTCGAGCTGCCCGGCCTTTGTCGGCCGCGATTTCTCGCGCGTGCTGGTCACCTCGGCCTGGCAGGACATGGACGAAGCGCAGCGCGCCGCCGATCCCGGGCATGGCAAGACTTTCCTGCTCGATGCCGCTGCGCGCGGCCGCGCGGAGCCCGATGTCAGGATTTCCTGACCGCAGGCTCGCCTTGTTGACGTGACCTGATTATTTGGACGATAGTACAAATATGGTCCGCAAGCCCGCTAAATCCAACATCAAGTCCGACCTGAAGGCCGCAAGCACCCGCAAGCCGAACATGCGCGAGGCGATCCTCGCCGCGGCGGAGGAGTTGTTCTCGACCTATGGCTTCAACGCCGTCTCGGTGCGCGACATCGCGCAGGCCGCCGGCGCCAATCCCGGCAGCGTGACCTATCATTTCAAGACCAAGGACGGCCTGCTGCTGGAGATCTACCGGCGGCATTGCGGACCGATGAACCGGCGCCGCTCCGAACTGCTGGCGGCGGCACGGCGGGTGCGCGACTTGCAGGACCGGCTGGAAGCGATCGTACGCGCCTATGTGTTGCCGGCCTTCACCTCGGGCAGCGACCTTGCCGGCGGCGGGACGCGGTTCACGCGGTTGCGCGCGATCATGTCGGCCGAGGGCAACGAGGTGGTGCGCAAGATCATCGCGCAGACCTTCGACGACACCAGCCACGCCTTCATCGACGCGATCCACGACAGCCTGCCGCATATTCCGCGCACCGATCTGGTCTGGCGCGGCCACTTCCTGCTTGGCGCGCTGTACTACACGCTGGTGACGCCGGAGCGCGTCTCGCGCCTGTCACGCGGCCGCGCCGACGGCACCGATGCCGGCCACGCCATCGAGGAACTGGTGCGCGCGACCGTCGCCGCGTTCCAGGCCGCGCCGCTCGATCCGGCGCCGCCGCGCAAGGTGCCGGGCGCAACGCCGGGACGAGCGCTGACCTGACCCCGCGGAGCTCGTCGCCATGGAAAAACTTCGGCTGCGCACGGTGCTTGGCGATCACCCGCACATCGAGGCGGTGAAACGGGGTGAGCTGCGCTCCGGCCTGTTCGATCTCGACTTCGTCGAGTTCACGCCCACCAACGCCGCGTTCAAGCCGATGGTGCGCGAGCAGGCCTTCGACGTCTGCGAGATGGCGATCGTGACCTATCTGATGGCAAGGGCGCACGGCAAGCCGCTGGTGCTGTTGCCGGCGGCGATGGTCGGCCGCTTCCAGCATGGCCATGCGCTCTGCCGTGCCGATCGTGGTGCGATCACGCCGGCGGATCTCGAAGGCAAGCGGGTCGGTATCCGCTCGTTCACGACGACGACCGGGGCCTGGATGCGCGGCATCCTCGCCAATGACCATGGCGTCAACCTCGACAGCATCGATTGGGTCACCTTCGAGGATCCGCATGTCGCCGAATATGTCGACCACACCGAACGTGCGCCGAAGGGCAGCACCATCATCCAAATGCTGAAGGATGGCGAGCTCGACGCCGTGCTGGGCGAGACCTCGAATGACCCGACGCTCAAGCCATTGTTCGCCGATCCGGCCGCGGAGGCGGCGCGGTGGTACGCGCGGCACGGCGTCGTGCCGGTCAATCATCTGGTGGTGGTGACGAAGCAACTCGCGACAGCGCGGCCGGATGTGGTGCGCGGCCTCTACGATCTCCTCAAGCGCGCCAAAACGGAGGCTGGTCCGACGGGTGCGCCGGATATGCTGCCGTTCGGCGTCGCGGCAAACCGCAGACCGCTCGAAATGATGATCGACTATTGCGCGCAACAGGCGCTGATCCCCCGGCACGTCACGGTCGACGAGCTGTTCGACGCCACAACACGGGACTTCAACTGATGACAATCTCCGGCGATCCCAGGCAATGGCAGATCGGCATGCTCGGCTATGGCGAGGTCGGCCGCATCCTGGCCGAAGATCTGCGCAAGCAGGGCGTGAACGTGTCCGCCTACGACATCAAGCTCGACCGCGAGCAAGGTGCGCCGCTCCGGGCGCACGCGGCCGAGATCGGCGTCGAGCTCGCCCGATCCCATGCCGATCTCGCGGCGCGGGCCGATCTGATCATCTCGGCGGTGACCGCGAGCCAGGCCGTCGCCGTGGCCGAGGCCGCCACACCCGCAATCGGAAAGGGAGCCTGGTTTCTCGATTTCAATTCAGCGTCGCCCGGCGCCAAGCAGCGCGCGGCGGCCCACATCGATGGCGCGGGTGGCCGCTATGTCGAGGGCGCGGTGATGACGTCGCTGCCGCCCTACCGGATCAAGGTGCCGTTGCTGCTCGGCGGCCAGGGTGCGCGCGAGCTGGCGCCGCTTCTGGTTGCGCTCGGCTTCGCGGCGAAGGTCGCGAGCGACGAGCTCGGCGTGTCCTCGGCGGTCAAGATGTGCCGCAGCATCATGATCAAGGGCCTGGAGGCGATGGTGATCGAGAGTTTCACCACCGCGCGTGCTTACGGCGTCGAGGACGCGGTGCTCGCCTCGCTCAAGGAGACGTTTCCGGGCATCGATTGGGAGAAGCAGGGCGCCTATTTCTTCCAGCGCGTGATCGAGCATGGCCGCCGGCGCGCCGAGGAGGTGCGCGAGGTGGCGGAGACCGTGCGCGAGGCCGGGCTGACGCCATGGTCAGCGTCGGGGACCGCCGAGCGGCAGGGCTGGGTCGCCGATCTTGCCGACGAGGGCGTGTTCGGCAGCAAGGGAACGGCGGAATTTGCCCGCAGTGCCGATTGGCGCACCGAGGCCGACCGGATTCTCGCGCGCATCAAATCCTGACGCCGCCTGCGGAGAATCCGCCGCGTTCCCTGCCGCCGCGCAATGCGCTATTGCTCCGTGAACAGTTTGGTCTGGAGACACTCCCATGAAGAATTCCGGCAAGGTCGTCGCCATCACCGGGGCGGCGCGCGGCATCGGCAAGGCCTGCGCCGTACGCTTCCTGTCCGACGGCGCCAGCGTCGTGATCTCTGATGTCGACGGTGCGGCGCTCGCCGAAACAGCCCGCGAGCTCGGGCATGCCGATCGGTTGCGCACCGTCGAAGCCGACGTCAGCAAGCGCGCCGACGTCGATCGGATCGTCGCGCACACAGTGAAGGAGTTCGGCCGGCTCGACGTCATGGTCAACAATGCCGGCGTCGCGCGCAACCGCGACTTCCTCGAGATCAGCGAGGCCGAGTTCGACGACGTGATGGGGATCAACCTCAAGGGCGCGTTCTTCGGCGTCCAGGCCGCGGCCCGCCAGATGATCGCGCAGGGCGGTGGCGGCGTCGTCGTCAACATGTCTTCGGTCAACGCGCTGCTCGCGATCCCCTCGCTTGCGACCTACGCGATGTCGAAGGGCGCGATGAAGCAGCTCACCTCGGTGGCAGCGGTTGCGCTCGCGCCGCACGGCATTCGCGTCGTGGCGGTCGGGCCGGGCACGATCCTGACCGAGATGGTGGCGACGGCGATCTTCTCGTCCGACGAGGCCCGGCGCAGCGTGCTGTCGCGCACTCCGGCCGGCCGCTGCGGCGAGCCGAGCGAGGTCGCCTCCGTCGTGGCGTTCCTCGCCAGCGACGACGCGTCCTATGTCACCGGCCAGACCATCTATCCCGACGGCGGACGGTTGATCCTCAACTACACGGTGCCGGTCAACGAGAAGAAGTAGTCGGCAAGGGCCGCGCTAGCGGCCCTTGAACTGCGGCTTGCGCTTTTCCATGAAGGCGTTGCGGCCTTCGCGGAAATCGGAGCTGTCCATGCAGTCGATGCCAATCTGCTTGATTGCGGCCATGTCGCGCTCGGCGGGGTCCTTCAGCACCTGCGCGATGGTGATCTTGGCCGCCTTGATCGCCAGCGGCGCGTTGCCGGAAATGGTGCGGGCGATTTCCATGGTCGCGTCCCACAATTCGGCATCCGGCAGCACCCGATCGACCAGGCCGATCCTGAGTGCTTCGGCGGAGTCGATCCGCATGCCGGTGTACATGATCAGCCGCGCCCAGGATGGCCCGACCAGCGACACCAGATGGCGCAGCCCGTCATGGCCGTAGGCGATGCCGAGCTTGGCGGCTGGAATGCCGAACTGGCCGCTGGCGCCGGAGATACGGATGTCGGTCAGCATCGCGACCTGCATGCCGCCGCCGAGACAGAAGCCGCGGATGCAGGCGATGGTCGGTTTCGGATAGTCGGCGAGCAGGGCGCGCTGGGCGGCGCTGCGCCGTGAATATTCCTCGGAAGCTGCCGCGTTATGGCGGGTCTTCTCGAACTGGCTGATGTCGGCGCCCGACACGAAGGCCTTGTCGCCGGCGCCGACCAGGATCACGACCCGGACGGCCGGATCATCGCGCAAGGCGACCAGCGCCTCGCCGAGTCCCTCCCACATCTCCAGCGACATCGCATTGCGCTTGTCGGGATTGTTGAAGGTGATGACGCCGACGCCATCGACCACGCTTTGCAGGATCTTGCCGTCGGCGAGCGATTTATCTGACATGTCTGGCCTATGCGGGTTCGGTGTGAATTCGACCGAACCTAGCATCCGGCCCAAAGCCGCGGCAGGCGGCTTTGGGCACGGCGCTGTTGCGTCGGCGTACGGCAACGCTGCCCGTGCTTCATCCCGGCTTGGCCTTGTTCGGCTTTCGATGGTACGATTGTAGGTATTGCGGGCGCCAGGCCTTTCGCCTGACGTCAGTTGTCCTGCGTCAGCGCCTCCGGATCTTCGGCCGCGCGCAGGCGTGCGAGGCTGTCTTCGGTCGCCGTCGCGCCGGCCGCCGCGATCGCGATCTCCCGCGCCAGGTTGGTGCATTCGGCCCACAGCAGGAAGAACACCAGCGGCGGCCGCTCGCGCGCCTCCAGCATCTGCCGGCAGCGGTCCGTGGCGCCGTCGAGTGCCCACCACTGCCGGGCGACGACCATCACCTTGCGGAAGCTTCGCAGCGTGCCGGAGAACTTTTGCGGATCGGCGTTGACGATGGAGCCGCAATGGTTGAGCCAGTTCAGCGCGGCGTAGATCGCAATCCCGTAATCCTCGATCGCGGTGCCGGTGAAATCGACGATGGTCTTGTCGTGCGCGCGCTGGCGCAGGAAAGCGTCGATCATCTCGGCCTGGCGGGATGGATCGGCGAGCAGCGCGGCGTCCTTCCGCGGCACCATCGGGACATAGCGCATCGCTTCGAGCCGCGTGTGCTCCCAGATCGCCCTGGTATCGCCGAGCAGGTCGCCGGGCTTGCGTTTGCAGGCCGGATAGACCAGCACGCCATTGTCGGCCAGATCGAGATAACGCGGCACCACCTTGTCGAGCGCTGCGAGAAACGCCAATGGATCGGTCAGGCCGCGCAAATCGCTGGCGGCGTCGTCCGCTTGTGCAGGCCTGTTGACGCGTGTCCAGCCGAAATTGGCCATCCCGGGCGCCCCGATCTCAACCTCTGCGTCAGGTTAGATGGAAAATACCGCGATGCAAATGCGGCATTTGCGGTTGCACGCCCGGTGCCGGTTGACGCGGGAAACCGTCGCGCCTAGCTCATGGTTAATCTTTCGGGTTCGATCGCCATGACTGCTTCTGAACGCCAATCGCATTGGCAGACCGTTTACCTGACCAAGGGCGAGCAGCAGGTGAGCTGGTCGCAGGCCGATCCGCAGCCATCGCTGCGCCTGATCGAATCCGTCGCGGCCGGCCACGACGCGGCGATCGTCGATGTCGGCGGCGGGGCGTCACGCCTGGTCGACGCGCTGCTGGCGAACGGCTTTCACGATGTTGCCGTGCTCGATCTGTCCGACGCCGCGCTGGCGAACGCACGGCAGCGGATCGGCGCGGCGAGCGATGCGGTGCGTTGGATCGCAGGCGATGTAACAGTCTGGCAGCCGCGACAGGCCTTCGACGTCTGGCACGACCGCGCGGCGTTTCATTTCCTCGTCGAGGAAGACGATCGCGCAGCCTATCTCGACAGGTTGCATCGCGGTGTCCGGGCAGGCGGCCACGCCGTGATCGGCACCTTCGCGCTGGACGGTCCGGAGCAGTGCAGCGGACTTCCGGTGCGCCGCTATGATCCCGCATCGCTCAGTCGGACCATCGGTCCGGAATTCGAACTGATCGCCGCGGAGCCGCATCGGCACGCGACGCCGTGGGGCGCAGCGCAGTCGTTTCAGTTCAGCGTTCTGCGACGGAAATGATCGGTTGCGAAGCTGCATGGGACGAGCGACATGCGAGCCGGCCTGAACCAGGAGAAGCGAGATGACGGATGCGCCAAGGACGATCGGCGAGATCGCGAGCTATCACGCCCATGTCTACTATGATCCAACGTCCAGCCGGGGCGAGGCCGAGCAGCTCCGCACCTGGATCGGCGAGCGCTTCCTGGTCACGCTCGGACGCTGGCATGACGTCAAGGTCGGTCCGCACGACCAGGCGATGTATCAGGTGGCGTTTGCGGCCGAGCTGTTTCCGACCCTGGTGCCGTGGCTGATGCTGAACCATGGCCGGCTGAGCATCCTGGTCCATCCCAACACGACGAACCCGCGCCGCGATCACCGTGACGATCCGCTGTGGATCGGCACACCGCTTGCCGTCCATGCCGACAAGCTGCCTGAAGAGGCCGAAATGGAGCTGGCTCTGGCGCCGAACACGTCGCCGACATTGCGCCCATGAGCGTCGTTGGCCTGCCGCCGGATGCGTAAAGTTTGACGCAATTCTATTCCGGCCAAGTCGTTTCAAACTCATTGCGTTTTGCAACGTGAGGTTAAGTCACGGTTCCTAGGCTTACCCGACGTCTATTCCGTCGGAGCGCATTGGACATGTTCTTTTCGTTTCGAAGCTGGTCACTGTGGCGGGTGGTAGGGCCGCTGCTCGCGATCGTGTTGCTGCTTGCCGGCCTGTCGGCGGGGAGCCTGCAAGTGATGTCGGCGGTGCGGGCCTATGTGGCAGGCGAGAGCCTTTTTTCCAAGGGCCAGAAGGACGCCATCTATGACCTTCAGATCTATGTAAGCACCGGCGCGCCGCTCTATCTGAAGAAATTCGATGCCGCGATCGCGGTGCCGCTGGCCGATCGCACGGCGCGGCGCGCGCTGGAAGCGCCGGGCAACAATGACGCCGTGGCGAGGGACGGCTTCGCCAGGGCCGGCAATCATGATGACGATATCAGCGGCCTGATCTGGCTGTTCAAATACTTCCGCAAGTTGCACCACGTCGCCGGCGCGGTGACGGCATGGCGCAACTCGGATGCGCTGCTCGATCAGCTGATCGAGATCCGGAACGAAGCCGCGAACGACAGCGCGCTGCATGATCCGTCGGCCGCGACGATCAGGCACTGGGCCGAGCGGATCGGCGCGGTCGATGCCGCCCTGAGTACGCTCGCGGTCGACTTCTCCGACCATCTGGGCAAGGCATCGCGTCAAGTCTCCGCGCTGCTGCTGCTGGTCAATGTCGTGATCGCGGTCTGTCTCGCCGGCATCGTCCTGTTTCATACACGACGGATGCTGTGGCGGCGCTGGCTTGCCGAGACCGCGCTCGCAGTCGAGAAGGAGCGTGCCCAACTCACCCTGGCGTCGATCGGCGACGCGGTGATCGTGACGACCGAGGACGATCGCGTCGGCTACATGAACGCTGCGGCGCAACGGCTGATCGCGTCGGGACACGATGTGACCGGCTGGCCGCTTGCATCATTGTTCAGCATCGCCGAACAGCCCGTGGGAGGACCGTTCCAGGCGGCCAATGCCGACGATGACAGCCATTCGCAGCAGCGGCTCCTGGTGCGGTCGGATCGTTCCAGCGTGCCGGTCTCGGTGGTCGAGACCCCGATCGTGCATGCTGGCGAACCCGCCGGCCGCGTCATGGTCATTCACGACATGACCGCGGAGCGGCGGCTGGTCGAGGAACTGGCTTGGGCCGCTTCCCATGATGCGCTCACCGGGCTCGCGAACCGGCGGCAGTTCGAGTTCGAATTGCACCGGGCGATGTCGGTCTCGCCGGCAACGGGGGCGGACCTGATGCTGATCGACCTCGACCAGTTCAAGATCGTCAACGACACCTGTGGCCACATGGCGGGTGACCGGCTGCTGAAGCAGGTGGCCAGGTTGCTGGAAGGCGAAGTCGGCGGCAGCGGGCTGGTCGCGCGTCTCGGCGGCGACGAGTTCGGGATCCTGCTGCGCGATGACGGCTCTGCTGCCCACGATGTCGCCGCCGACGTCGCGGAGCGGATCAGGGCGGTGGTCGAGCAGTCGAACTTCGTCCATGACGCCTCGAGTTTCCGGATCAGCGCGAGCATCGGGCTGGTCAGGCTGGCCGATAGTGCCGGCGTGCAGGACGCATTGCGGCTTGCCGACGTTGCCTGCTTCCTCGCCAAGGACAAGGGACGCAACCGTGTTCAGGAGCATCGGCCGTCCGACACCGGCATGGCGGTGCGCGTCGCCGAGATGAGCTGGGTCAATCGGATTCGCAAGGGATTGGACGAGGAGCGGTTCTGCCTCTACGAGCAGGAAATCCGTCCCGTGAGCGGCGTGCTGAAAGGCAATGAGCGGCGCGAACTGCTGCTGCGGCTGCGCGACGAGAGCGGCGCCGTGGTGCCGCCCGGCAGCTTCCTGCCCGCCGCCGAACGCTACGGATTGATGCCGCTGATCGACCGCTGGGTGGTTCGCCGCGCCTTCGAGGTCATCGCCGAGCGCAAGCGCTCGCCGCGCAAGGTGGCGAGCTATGCCATCAATCTTTCCGGCGCCACCATCGGCGACAGCGACTTCGTCGACTTCGTCGCCGAGTTGTTCGCGCTGCACGACGTTTCGCCGGCATCGGTGTGCTTCGAGATTACCGAGACCAGCGCCATCTCGAACCTGGACGAGGCGCAGAAATTCATCGCAAGGCTGCGCGAGATCGGTTGCAGCTTCTCGCTCGACGATTTCGGCACCGGCATGTCCTCGATCGCCTATCTGAAGCATCTGCCGGTCGATATCATCAAGATCGACGGCTCGTTCGTGAAGGAGATCCTGAACAGCAAGGTCGATCGCGCGATGGTCGAGATGATCACCAAGACCGCGAAGATCATGCAGAAGCAGGTGGTCGCCGAATTCGTCGAGAGCGCCGCCATCCTGGACGAACTGCGCCAGATCGGTGTCGACTACGCCCAGGGTTATGCGATCGGGAAGCCGGTTCCGGTGCTGACCCTCTGGGAAGAAAAGATCGCCTGAGTCGCCCGGGATTGTCCCGAATTGGGACTTTTTCGGGCATTTCGGCCCGCCCGGGGCTGATTCCCGGCAGTTTCCATCCGAAAAGCGTTTAAAAATCCTGTCGTTGCCCGCTCCGTCTCGATTATGCCTTACTCTAATTCCCTGATATGATGAGCGATCGGTGAATCCCGCGTGGGCCGGGCAACAGGCCCCAGAGCACCGTACTTGGGGATGGATGGGTCAACGTACGACGAAAGCTGCCGGGCGTAAGCCAAGCCGCGGCATGTCTCTGGTGGGCAGCACGGCGTTTGCCGTGAGCGCGCTCGTCCTGTCGTCCGGCCTTGCCGCCTGGATGGTCGGCATCGATCCGACGTCGTGGCTGCATGGGTCCGCGCTCGCCAACACCACCGCATCGCTGAGCTTCGACGACCGGTTCGGCTCTCGCTCCACGATCAATACGTCCTCGCTCTATTATCCGCTGCGCCGCGGGTTCCGCTCGAGCCGCGGCGATTTCAATTCCGAGTTCGGTCAGATCGAAGACGCGCTCGCCGGTCAGCTGCGTGACACGCAGACCGAATTGCCTACCAGCCAGCCGGCGACGGCGTCCGTCGCTGCCACGACTGCGCCGGCGACATCCACAGTGCCGATGCCGCGCTCGCGGCCGGCCGAGGCCAATCTGCTCGCGCGGAACGATCAGGCGCCAGTGCCGCAGCCGGCGCCGGTACAGCAGGGCGACAACCGCACCTTCCTGCAGAAGATCGCCGACATGATGCCGGGCAAGCTGCAACTCGCCTCGCTCGATCCGAATGACGGATTGCTGTCCGGCCCGAGCCCTGATCTCGGCGCGCTCGGCTATGACAGCACCACGGCGGTCTACGACATCACCGGCCGCATCGTGTACATGCCCGACGGCACCAAGTTCGAGGCGCATTCGGGTCTCGGCAATCTGCTCGACGATCCGGCGCATGTGAATGCCCGCAACGCCGGTGCGACCCCGCCCGGCATCTACGAGATGAAGCCGCGCGAAAAGCTGTTCCATGGCGTCCCCGCGCTGCGCATGACCCCGGTCGACGGCAGCGAGACCTTCGGACGCGTCGGCTTGTTGGTGCACAGCTACATGCTCGGCCCGAACGGCGACTCCAACGGCTGTATCTCAGTCAAGCACTACGACAAGTTCCTGCAAGCTTACCGCAGCGGCACGATCAAGCGCATCGCCGTGGTGATCAGCATCAAGGACACGCAGTCGGCCTCGAGCCGCTCGCCGTCGAACTCGTAAGCGTCGCCGGGCCGCTGGCGGCCCCTCAATTTCCCTCCCCGTTGACCTCACCGTGTCCAGGCCACGCCTGGCCGCGCACTTTGGCGCGTCATGAGGTTTTGAGATATTTATGTATACCGCTATGTCTCGATATCGACGATTTTCGATGGAATTTGCTATCGATCGGGAGTTAATGTATACATAGAGTATCCAGAATGGGAGCGATCGATGCCCAACTCCTTCCCGATGAACGCGTGGTACGCAGCCGGCTGGGATGCCGAGATCAAACAGGCACTGTTGCCGCGCACGATCTGCGGCAAGCACGTCGTGATGTACCGGAAGGGTGACGGCGAGGTGGTGGCGCTCGAGGATGCCTGCTGGCATCGCCTGGTGCCGCTCTCCAAGGGCCGCCTCGACGGCGATACCGTGGTCTGCGGCTATCACGGCCTGAAGTACAATGCGCAGGGCCGCTGCACCTTCATGCCGTCGCAGGAGACGATCAATCCGTCGGCCTGCGTGCGCGCCTATCCCGTGGTCGAGCGCCATCGCTTCATCTGGCTCTGGATGGGTGATCCTGCACTGGCCGATCCTGCCTTGGTGCCGGACATGCACTGGAACCACGATCCGGCCTGGGCCGGCGACGGCAAGACCATTCATGTCAAATGCGACTACCGCCTCGTCGTCGACAATCTGATGGACCTGACCCACGAGACCTTCGTGCACGGTTCGAGCATCGGCAATGACGCGGTCGCCGAAGCGCCGTTCGACGTCACCCATGGCGAGAAGATCGTCACCGTGACGCGCTGGATGAAGGGCATCCAGGCGCCGCCGTTCTTCATCAAGCTGTTGCAGAAGCCGGGGCCGGTCGATCGCTGGCAGATCATCCGGTTCGAGGCGCCATGCACCGTCACCATCGATGTCGGCGTCGCGCCGGCCGGATCGGGCGCGCCGGAGGGCGACCGCTCGCAGGGCGTCAACGGCTATGTGCTCAACACCATCACGCCGGAGACCGAGAAGACCTGCCATTACTTCTGGGCCTTCGTCCGCAACCACCGCCTCACCGAGCAACGCCTGACCTCGGAGATCCGCGACGGCGTCGCCGGCATCTTCCACGAGGACGAGATCATCCTGGAAGCACAGCAGCGTGCGATCGACGAGAATCCCGACCGCGTGTTCTACAATCTCAACATCGATGCCGGTGCGATGTGGGCGCGGCGCGTGATTGACCGCATGGTGGCGAAGGAAAATCCACCGCCGCAGCGCATGCAGGCGGCCGAGTAGGCGGGAGCAAGCCATGGCGGAGCGCGAAGCGGATCGCTCAGTGTCGCAGACCGTGCGGGCGCAGCTCGCGCTGCGCGACTTGGTATTGGCGGGCCGGCTGCGGCCGGGCGAGCGTATCTCGGAATTGCAGGCGGTCGAGATCACCGGAGTGTCGCGCACGCCGGTGCGGATGGCGCTGGTCCGGCTGGAGGAGGAGGGACTGCTGGAGGTGATCCCGTCCGGCGGTTTCATGGTCAAGGCGTTTTCCGAGCGCGACATTCTCGATTCGATCGAGCTGCGCGGCACGCTGGAGGGGCTGGCCGCGCGCTTCGCCGCCGAGCGTGGCGTCTCGTCGCGCGACCTCGAGCCGTTGAAGCAGTGTCTCAACGAGATCGACGACCTGGTGCGGCAGGATCCGATCTCGATGGATGCATTTTCATCCTTTGTCGCGCTCAACGCGCGATTTCACGCGCTGCTCACCGAGCTGTCGCGCAGTCCGCCGTTGATCCGGCAGATCGACCGCGCCTCGGCGCTGCCATTCGCCTCGCCGAGCAGCTTCGTGATGGCGCAATCGGCCTTGCCGGAGGCGCGCCGGATCCTGCTGATCGGGCAGGAACATCATTGCGTGGTGGTCGACGCCATCGAGAACCGCGAGGGCGCGCGCGCCGAGGCGGTGATGCGCGAGCATGCCCGGCTTGCGTCCCGCAACCTGCGGCTGGCGCTGCGCAATCGAACCCATCTCGATCTGCTGCCGGCGCTGGCGCTGGTCACGGCCGGCTGAACGGAGCGTCCCATGCGATTCATTGCAACCTGGACGTCCGCCACGCTGCTCGCGACGCGCGACCTCACGCCCGGCATCCGTGAATTCCTGCTGCGGCCGGACGGTTTTTCGGGCTCGCCTTACCCGATCGGCAGCCATATCGATGTCGGCGTCACCATCGAGGGCCAGCCGCAGACCCGCTCCTATTCGCTGATCGGCGAAATCGATCCGCAGGGCTATCGGATCGCCGTTCGGCGCGCTCCGGATTCCCGCGGCGGCTCGCACTATATGTGGTCGCTGGCGCCGGGAGCGCGGCTCAACATCACGCTACCCGCCTCGCTGGTGCAACTCGACTGGACGCGGCGGCAGTTCTGTCTGATCGCAGGCGGCATCGGCGTCACGCCGATCGTCGGCGCGGCACAGGCGCTGGCGCGCCGCGGCGCCGGCATCACGCTGCACTATGCCGTGCGCACGCGCAGCGATGCCGCCTATCTCGACATGCTCGAAGGTCTGCTCGGCGACCGGCTCGTGGTTCACGCCGGCGACGAGGGCAGGCGGCTCGACCTCGACGGTGTGTTCGCCGCCCTGCCGCGCGATACCATGACCTTGTTCTGCGGTCCGATGCGGATGCTCGATGCGGCACGGCGCGCCTGGGAAGCGGCTGGTCGTCCGATGACGGATCTGCGCTACGAGACCTTCGGATCGAGCGGGCTGCTGCCGACTGAAGCGTTCCGCGTGCGGGTCAGGAACCAGGGAACCGGAGCGTTGACCGAGTTCGTGATCCCGCGCGACCGATCGATGCTGGATGTGCTCGACGAGGCCGGCCATGAGGTGATGAGCGACTGCCGGCGCGGCGAATGCGGCGTCTGCGCGCTCGACGTCGTCGGCGTCGATGGCGAAATCGATCATCGCGACGTCTTCTTCAGCGCGCACCAGAAGCAGGAGAGCCGCAAGATCTGCGCCTGCGTCTCCCGCGCCCGCGGCACCATCACGGTGGATACCCTGCATCGCGCCGACGCACTCTGACGCGCCCGGCCGGCAAGGCGCCTGAACAAGGCTGTGCCAGAGATCAGGTTGAGGTCGAACGGCGTCGAGAGTTCACCTCTCCCTTGGGAGAGGTCGATTTGCGCAGCAAATCGGGTGAGGGGATACGCTCTATCGATAGGGCAAGAGCCCTCACCCGGATTGCTTCGCAATCCGACCTCTCCCCAACGAGGAGAGGTGTATCGAGACCGCGGCAAGCCGATCAACCAAAACTTATCCCGCTTTACGCCGCGTGCACCGACCGCCGCGGATTGTGATCGAGCAGGGCGGAAATCTCGCCGCCCGACATCGGGCGGCCGATCAGATAGCCCTGCACCTCGTCGCAACTGGTCTGGCGCAGATATTCGAGCTGATCCGCGGTCTCGACGCCTTCGGCGACGACGCCGATCTGCAAATCCTGCGCGAGAGAAATCACCGATTTGACGATCGCGGCGCAGTCCGGCTGGGTCAGCATGTCCCGGATGAAGGATTGATCGATCTTGATGCGGCTGAACGGCAGCTTGCGCAGATAGGTCAGCGAAGAGAAGCCGGTGCCGAAGTCGTCGAGCGCGACCGTCACGCCGAGCTCGAGCAGCGCGTTCAGGATCGCGGGCGCCGATCCATATTTCGAGATCAGCATCGATTCGGTGATCTCGACCTCGAGCCTGTTCGGGGCGACGTTCGCCGCGGCGAGCGCGTCGACGATGGTCTGCAGGATGCCGACGTTCTGGAACTGGACCGCGGAGAAATTGACCGCGATCCTGATGTCCTGCGGCCAGCGCGCCAGCATCGCGCAGGCGTTGCGGATCACCCACTCGCCGAGCTGGTGGATCAGCCCGCTCTCCTCGGCGATCGGAATGAAGACACTCGGCGGGATCAGGCCGCGCACCGGATGCTGCCAGCGCAACAATGCCTCGAAGCCGGTGACACGGCCTTTGCGGATGTCGAGGAACGGCTGGTAGACCAGAAACAGCTGGTCGGCCTCGATGGCGTGTTCCAGATCCCGTTGCAAGGCGCGGCGGTCGCGCGCGGCCTGGTCGTCGCTCGCCTCGAAGAAGCAGATGGGACCCGGACCGGATTTCTTCGCCCGATAGAGCGCGATGTCGGCGTGCTTGAGCAGATCGTGGGACGTGCTGCCGTCACGGGGTGCGAGCACGATGCCGATGCTGATGGCGCTTGATATCTCGAAACCGTCGATCGGGAACGGATCGGCAATGGCCGCGACGAACTGCTCCGCGATCGCGAGCGCATCCTCCGGCCGCGTCAGATTGGACATGATCAGCGCGAACTCGTCGCCGCCGATCCGCGCGACATGCTCGGCCGCGCGCGTGCAGCGCTGCAACCGGGCCGCAACCTGCACCAGGAATTCGTCACCGGCCGGATGACCGAACCTGTCGTTGACCTCCTTGAAGCGGTCGAGGTCGAGCAGCAGCACCGCGAATTCCTCGCCCGAGCGTGCCAGCCGGCCGAGCGCGCCGTTGAGCGCCTCGTTGAAGGCGACGCGGTTCGGCAGATGCGTCAGCGGATCCTGCCGCACCGTTCGTTCGGCCTCATGCTGGGCGATGATCCGCCGCCTGAACTCGAACGCGTTGACGAAGACGCCGCGCAGCAGCACGGAGCCGTAGACCACGACCAGCACGGCCAACAGCAGATAGACGAAGTCGCCGTCGCGGCCGAGGCAGATCGCGATGCCGGCGAAGATCGGCCCGGTGAAGGCGATCGCGGCGACCGGAATGGTCGAGAAGGCGAAGGCGCCACCCGCCAGCATCCCGGCGCACAGGCAGGTGATCACCAATTGCCCGCCGCTCGATGCGTTCGCGAAGAAGGCGACCGGGACGACGCCCCAGGCAGCGCCGAGCGCCAGCGCGTTGCGCACCAGCCGGTACATGGTCCGGCGCGAGACGAATTGCGGCTTGGCGATGCGGCGTGCTGCGCGCGCCTGCAAGCCGAAGAGCAGTGCGCCGCAGCTCACGGCGGCGGCCCATATCAGCGCGAAGACCCAATCGGGCGATAGCCAGAGTGCGACCGCGAGCACCATCGCGTTGCAGGCATTGGCGAGCATGATGCCGAAGGAATAGCCGAGCACGAGCGAGATCTGCTCGGCGCGGATGTGGCCGGCAAGCGCTTCATCCGTCGGTGGTGCGCCGAACGCCGCAAGGTCTCCCGCGAACAAGGCCGCGAAATATGATCTGAGATCGCTACGCATCTCACTACATTGCCTGCGTGGTCTGGCCATGACGCAGTGCCGAAGAATTCTCTGCAAACCTTTGACAAACTATGAATTCTTGGGATGAACCAAGCCGCGCTGGGGGAGCGGATCGGTTCCACTGGCGGGCATTGCTAACAAATCGATACAAATGCGTGACGCGAGGTCACGGACCGGCAGGGATTGCCCAACGCCGCGCGGCTTGATCGGCCGCCGGTTTTTCGCAATGAGTTGAGTTCCGGCGACGGCAAATCAGAAGGTGCGCATGAGCCTCCCGACCACGAACCACGATCCCGGGTTTCGTATCACGCGGGCCAGCCACGTCGTCCTGACCGTCCGCGATCTCGCCGCCAGCCGGCGGTTCTACGAAAAGGTGATCGGGTTGATCCTCACCGCGGAGGAGAGCGATGCGCTCTATTTCCGCGGCGTCGAGGAGGCCTGCCATCACAGCCTTGTGTTGCGCAAGGGTGGCGGCGCCGCCTGCGCGCGGCTCGGCCTGCGGGTGTTCCAGGAGGATGACCTCGACCGGCTCAAGGGCTTTTTCGAGGCGCATGGCTGCCGCGTCGCCTGGGCCGAGGTGCCGCATCAGGGCCGCACGCTGCATGCGACCGATCCGGCCGGCACGCCGCTGGAGTTCTGCGCGACCATGCCGATCGAGCCGCGCATGATCACCCAATTCACCCGCCATGGCGGCGGCTCGGCGCTGCGGCTCGACCATTACCAGGTGCTGACGCCTGAGGTGCGCAAGGCCTGCGAGTTCTACACCGCGGCGGGTTTTCGGCTCAGCGAATATATCGCCCCCGCGGGCACGTTCGATCTGCGCGGCGTGTTCTTGCAGCGCAAGGGCAATCCGCACGACATCGTGTTCTTCAACGGTGCCGGACCGCGGCTGCATCATTTCGCGTTCCTGGCGCCCGAGGTGCATCATCTGCTCAACGCCTGCGACATCGCCGGCGAGCTCGGCTATGGCGCCGCCGTCGAACGCGGCCCGGGGCGGCACGGGCCGGGACACGCGATGTATGTCTACATGCGCGACCCCGACGGGCACCGCGTCGAGCTGTTCAACACGCATTACCAGATCATGGACATCGAGAACGAGCCGATCGGCTGGGACCCGTCCGACCACAAGATCTCGTTTCCCTGGGGGCTCCCGGCGCGGCAGGCCTGGTTCGAGGAGGCGACGCCGTTCGCCGATGTCGCGATCCGCGAGCCGCAGGTGAAGCCGAAGCCGTTGACGCTCGAGAGTTACCTCGCGAAGTAGCATGTCGATGCCGGTCGCGAACTCCCTTTATGACGCGGCGATCGTCGGCCTCGGGCCGGTCGGCGCCATCTTCGCCAATCTGCTCGCGAAAGCCGGACTGAGCGTCGCTGTCGTCGAGCGTGTCGCCGAGATCTACGACAAGCCGCGCGCGATCACGCTCGACCACGAGGCGCTGCGGGTGTTGCAGGCGATCGGGCTCGGCGATTTCATGGAGCAGGCGATCGCCCCGCATAATGGCTCGCACTATCTCGGCGTCGACGGCGAGATCATCAAGATCTTCGACCCGATGCCGCCGCCGTTCCCGCTCGGCTGGATTCCGAATGTCACCTTCGTGCAGCCGGAGCTCGAGCAGGCGCTGCGCGACCAGCTCGCGGACGATCCGCATGTCGACATTTTCCTCGCGGCCGCCGGCGTGTCGTTGCAGCAGGACGACGGCGCGGTGACCCTGACCGCGCGGCGCGAGTCCGGCGCGGAGTTCGTGATCCGCGCGCGCTATCTGGTCGGCTGCGACGGCGCCAACAGCTTTGTCCGCAAGCGGCTCGGCATCGGCCTGGACGATCTCGCCTTCGATGAATGCTGGATGGTGGTGGACACGCTGACCAGCGATCCCGCCAAGCGGCCGGCCAAGAGTTTTCAGTATTGCTGGCCGTCGCGTCCGGGCACCTTCGTGCCGGGGCCGCGAAACTTGCGACGCTGGGAGATCAAGCTGCTGCCCGGCGAGGATCCGGAGGCCGCTGGCGCGCCTGACAATGTTGTCCGCCTGCTCAAGGGCTTCACCGATATCTCCGATCTCACGATCTGGCGCTCGGCGGTCTATCGCTTCCATGCCCTGCTCGGGCAGCGCTGGCGCGATCGCCGGGTGCTGCTGATGGGCGACGCCGTGCACCAGACGCCACCGTTCCTCGGGCAGGGCCTCTGCGCCGGCATCCGCGATGCCGTCAATCTGGCCTGGAAGCTCCGTCTGGTGCTGCGCGGCGACGCCGACGCGGCGCTGCTCGACAGTTACGAGATCGAGCGCAAGCCGCACGTTCGCGCCGTCGTCGCCAGCGCCAAGGAGTTCGGTAAGATCATCGGCGAGCTCGATCCACTGGCCGCCGCCGAACGCGACCTGCGGCTGCGCGCCGAGCTGAAGGCCGGCAAGGCCGAGACCATCAGGCAGAAATTCATCCCGGACCTCGAGTCCGGCCTCATCGCGCCCGGCGCTGAACTTGCCGGGCGGCTGTTCGTGCAGCCGCATGTGCGCGCCCCAGACGGACGGATGTGCCGGCTCGACGACCTGTTGAAGCCGGAGTTTGCGATCGTGACGCTGGCCGCACAGCAGATGGCGTGGCTGTCGGAAACATCACGCGCCGGCTGGCAGCGCCTGTCCGGCGAACGCGTCGTCATCACCGCGTCGGGTGAGAGCTGCGACGCCAACGGCATTCTGAGCGTGGTCGAGCGCGACCGGCTGTTTGCCGACTGGATGCGGCAGCACGGCGTAGCGGCGGCCATCGTGCGGCCTGATCGCTACGTGTTCGGCGCCGCGCGCAGCGCCGAACAGCTCAACATGCTGGTCGAGCGATTGATCGGCGCGCTCGGCGCAAGAAAGTCGCCCGTCATTTCTTGATGTCGGCTGCGACCAGGACGCGATGGCCGCGCAATAGCTCCTGCAAGGCCAACAGCGCAGCGAGGCCGCATTGGGTGTCCTGCTCGCCATTGCCGCCGCTCAGCCCGATGCCGCCGACCACCTCGTCGTCGACGACGATCGGAAAGCCGCCGACGAACACCGCGAACTTGCCGTCGAAGCTCCACTGGATGCCGAACGCCTCGTTGCCGGGCAAAGCGGGGCCGTTCGGCGGCTGATTGAACAGATGCGTCGAACGCTTGTGGCCGGCCGCGGTGAACGCCTTGTTCCAGGCGATCTGCGGGCCGGTCACCCGCGCGCCGTCCATCCGCTCCAGGGCCAGCGGGTAACCACCATCATCGGTCACGCAGACCGTCTCGGTGACGCCGATCTCGGCCGATTTTCGGATCGCGGCGGCGATCATATGGCGGGCTTCGGCAAGCTCGAGTTTGAATGTCTGTCTCATCGTTCTCTTTCGATATTGAGGGGTGTCGATCGCGGCTCAAACGCCGCGATAGACCGTCTTGATCTGGGTGTAGAATTCGAGACCGGTGCGGCCGGACTCGCGGAATGTCGAGGTGCTCGATCGTTTCAGGCCGCCGAACGGCGCGTTGATCAGATTGCCGGTCGTGGTGCGGTTGATCTTCACCGTGCCGGACTGGATGTCGTTGGCGAAATCGTGCATCACGCGCGGGTTGCGCGTCACGATCGCAGCCGACAGGCCGTATTCGCTGGCATTGGCCTTGGCGATCGCGTCGGCATAGCTGTCGACCTCGATGATCGCGATCACCGGACCGAAGATCTCCTCGCGCGCGATCGTCATCTCCTGGGTCACGTCGGTGAAGATCGCGGGCGAGACGAAGTACCCGCCATCGAAGCCTGCGCCGGTGAGCCGATCGCCGCCGTAGAGGTGCGTCGCCTCCGCCTTGCCGATCGCGACATAGCGCAGCACGGTCTCGAGTTGCCGCGCGGTGGCGAGCGGCCCCATCTCCATGCCGCTCGTGAGACCGCTGCCGATCTTGATCGCCTGCACCCTGGCGAGCAGCCGGGCGGTGAATTCGGACCGCACCTGTTTCATGACCAGCACCCGGCTGGTGCCGGTGCAGGCCTGTCCCGCCAGCGACAGACCGCCCTTGATGGCGAGGTCGACGGCCTGGTCGAGATCGGCATCGTCCATCACGATCAGCGGGTTCTTGCCGCCGAGCTCCATCTGCGTGCGGGTGATGAAGCCGACCGCGCGGCAGATCTGTTCGCCGGCAGTGGTCGATCCCGTGAAGGAGATCGCCCGGATCACCGGCGGTTCGGTGATGGCGGGCCCGATCTCGCCGGCCCTGCCGGTGATGAAGTTGAGCACGCCCTTCGGCAGCCCCGCCGCGATCAGCGCTTCCGCCAACCGGTAGCCGCTGAGCGGCGCATCCGATGAGGGCTTGAACACCACGGTGTTGCCGGTGACGAGGGCCGGCGCGATCTTGCGCGCCGGAATCGAAATCGGAAAATTCCAAGGCGTGATGACCGAAACGACACCGAGCGGCTCGCGCAGCGTGTAGACGGTCATGTCGGCATCGTCGTTCGGGAACACTTCGCCCGTCCACGACTGCCCTTCGACCGCGTAGAAGCGCAAGGTCTGAGCCGAGCGCACCACCTCGTCGCGGGCGAGGCCGAGCGACTTGCCCATTTCGCGCGTCATCTCGCGCGCAATCCGATCGGCGTGCGACTCGAGGTGATCAGCCGCGCGATTCAGGACGGCGGCGCGCTTGGAGATCGGCGTCCGCCTCCAGCCTTCGAATGCAGCGGCGGCGGCATCGACGGCGGCCCGCGCCTCCGTGGTGCTGGATTCCTGGAAGCGCCCGACAATGTCGGCATTGTCGGCGGGGTTGATGTTCGCGGTCAGCCTTCCCGATGCGCTGCGGACGCGCTCGCCGGCGATCAGGTTGGGGAACTCCTCGATCTCGGTCGGCGTGGAGGGGTGGGTGTTGCGCATAGCCGCTTCAGTCATCGTCAAAAGGCCTCTTCAATGAAAGATCAGAACCGCTGCGATCGTCGACGCCGCGAGCCCGGTCAGCACCGGAAGCATCGCGGTTCGCACGATCGTGAACACCGGCACGCGCGCGAAGCCGGCCACTGCGATCAGCGACGACCATGCCACGAGCGTGCCGCCACCGGTCCACACCGCGCCCATCTGGCCGATCGCGGCGAGCGTCGCGGGCTCCAGCCCGACCGACGGTGCCAGCGCGCCCGACAGCGAGCCGGTCAGCGGCAGGCCGGCGAAGCCGGAGCCGTCGATGCCGGTGATCATGCCGGCGATCAGGACGCCGAAGGCGACGAAGAACTCGTTGCCTGGTATCCAGGCCTGCGCGGTCTGGATCAGTTCGAACAGCAGGCTTGGCGCCTGGGCCGCGGGCACGCCGAGGATCGGCGAGGACAGGCCGGGTTCGGCGCCGAGGAAGAAAAAGCCCGCGATCGGCAGCACCGAGCCCATCGCCTTGAAGGCGAAGACGAAGCCCTCGGTGACGTGATCGGCGCTGGTGTCGAGGAATTTTCGCAGATCGTCAGTGACAAAGGACGCGCAGATCATCAGCATCGCCGCGACGCCGCCGACCAATGCCGCGGCGTCGCCGCCCTTGAGATCGTGACCGATGCCGAGCTTGGCCAGCACCATCACGGCGATCACGCAGAGAAAGGCGAGCGGGGTCGCGACCGCGAAGAACTTCGACCAACGCTCGCGGCGGGTCGGCACTTTCGCCAGTTCCGTGTCGATCTGCGCCTGGGTTGCGAACGGGCATTGGCCCTCGGCGGTGCCGCGCGCGATCTCGGCCTTGTCGAAAGTTCCTTCCTGCTCGAGCCGGGCCAGTTCGCCGTTGCTCGACTGTGCCTGCCAGCGTTCCAGCAAGCGGTCGTCGGGCTTGGTGATCGACTTGCGGATCGAGAGATAGGCGAGCGTCAGCGCAACGCCGCCGGTGATCAGCGAGAGCACCAGCGCGCGGTCGGCAACCATCGCGGCGCTGACCGCGGCGCCGGCCGCCTTGGCGCTGATCCCGGGGGCGACGCCGATCACGTAATCCGACGACAATGCCATGCCTTGTCCGGCGATCGCGATGGCGATGGCGCCGCCGAGCGGCGGCAGCCCGGCCGCGATCGCCGCCGGCAACAGCACCGCGGAGACCAGCGGCACCGCAGGCGTCGGCCAGAAGAACAGCGAGATCACATAGGTGATCGCGGCGAGCACGAAGTAGGCGGTGTGCCCGGTCTTCATCACGGCGCGGAACGGCTCGACCATGCGGATGTCGGAGCGGAGCACCTTGAGCGCATTCAGCAGCGCGGTCATCAGCGCGATCACCAGGAAGATGTTGAAGAGCTCCTCTGCGGCGGTGAAGCTCGCATTGAACACGCTGGCAAGCGCTGCGACCGGACTGTGAGTCCAGGCCAGTGCGACCAGGAATGTCGCGATCACCGACGGCACCACGACGTTGGCGCGCCAGATCATGGTCAGGACGATGACGGCGACGCCGAGCAGATAGACCCAATGCGCGGCAACGATCGGAACGTGCTGCATGCTTATTGCTTCCCCCTGTTTGCCCAATAATGTATACTGTATTCAAGAATGACAAGCCCAAATTGAAGGCCGGACGTTCGGATATTTGTCGGGCAAAGGGGCGGCCGACTGCATTATGAGGCATAAAATGCCCATGATCGGAGCGGTCGTGCATCGCGCGTGGGCAGGGTGATCCAGCGGTCTGCGCCATGCGCTTTGATGTTGACATGCCCAAAAACAGTATACAATATACATCGAAGACGTCGCCGCGATCGGCGGCCCGATGCCCGGACGGCAGTTCTTCACGGCACAGGAGCGCAACGATGCAGAAGCTGATGGATCATGTGGAATTTCGAACCGCCCTCGAGAACGCGATCAAGGGAAAGAGCGCCAACAAGGCTCCGTTCAGCGTGGCCTGGGCCAGCGGCAAGCTGAGCCGTGCGCATCTCGCGCGCTGGGCCGAGAACCACTACCACTATGTCGGTCCGTTCGCCGACTATCTCGGCTACATCTACGCGCGGATGCCGGAGCAGTATCAGGAGGCCAAGGACTTCCTGCTTGCCAACATGTATGAGGAGGAGATCGGCGGCGATCGTCACACCGATCTTTTGATCCGCTTTGCCGAGGCCTGCGGTACGACCGCGGCGCGGGTCAAGGACCCCGACAACATGACCCCGACCACCCGGGGCTTGCAGAGCTGGTGCTATTCGGTCGCGATGCGCGAGGATCCGATCGTCGCGGTCGCGGGCCTCGTGGTCGGCCTGGAATCGCAGGTGCCGTCGATCTACCGCAAGCAGACCCCGACCTTGCGTGAGAAGTACAAGTTCACCGACGAGGAGGTCGAGTTCTTCGATCTCCACATCGTCTCCGACGAGATCCACGGCGAACGCGGCTACCAGATCGTGCTGGAGCACGCCAATACGGTCGAATTGCAGCAGCGTTGCCTGAAGATTTGCGAGATCGGCGCGCAGATGCGGCTGCTCTACACCACGGCGCTGTATCACGACTACGTCGCGGGCGAGATTCCGCTGGCCGAGCTCGATCTCGCCACCGGGGTCACTGCCGAGGAGCGCGTGCTGTTGCAGGCCTGACCGGTCAGGGAACGGAGAACGGCGCGATGCCCAAGGTGGTTTTTCACCGCAACGGCGAGACCTTCACCGGCGAGGTCAAGGAGAACACCAATCTCGTCGTGCGCGCGGGCATCCGCCAGTTTCCCTATCCGAACTTCCTCTATGGGTGCGGCATGGGGAAGTGCGGGAAATGCGCGTCGCGGATCATCGCGGGCGGCGAGCATCTGCCGGAGCCGAACTGGAAAGAGAAGAAGCGTCTCGGTGCCAGGATCGAGCAAGGCTACCGTCTCGCCTGCCAGCTCTGGCTCACGCACGACGTTGAACTATCGCAAGAGGCCATGCCGCTCGCCGACGTCGTCGCGCCGGCCGGCGCAGCGGTTGGGAGGCCGTGACCGATGTATGTAATACTGACGAGCAAGCCGGGACAGTTTCGCACCGAGATCGTCGAGGGGCTGCGGCCGCTCGCGGCCTACGACTATTTGTTCTACGGCACCAGGAAGGCGACATTCGTGATCGCCGAGCTGATCAAGGAGACCAAGGTCAAGGTCGTCGACGAGGCCTGGTCGCCGCCGATCGTGAACGAGGTGCCCTCGAAGTTTCTCGAGAAGTTCGAAACCCCGGAACGGGCGCTGAGCGAGCTCGAGCATCTCATCACCTTCGGCCACATGGACACCAAGCTGCGCAAGCGCTGACGGATATTGCGATGATCGAAGTCACGTTTCTGACCAATGGTGGGAAAACCGTGACCGCGCCGGAGAACAGCAACCTGCTGCGCGTCTCGCTGCGCGAGCAGGGCGGCATTCCGTTCAAATGCGGCGGCGGCCTCTGCGGAACCTGCAAGTGCCTGATCGAGAGCGGCATCGAGAACACCGATGCGATCAAGCCGAAGGAGCGCAAGCACCTCACCGAAGAGCAGTTCGCGGCCGGGTACCGGATGGCGTGCCAGACCTTTCTCAACGGCAGCGTCAGCGTATCGTGGACGCCGCGTAGCGCCGTGCCGCCGGCGCGGCCGGTAGCTGTTGACGGCGAATGAGCGCGGCTTGATGGCACGCAGCCGGCGGTCTAAATACCGATTTGCCGCCGTTCGGCCGGGAGTCTGGCAGCTCGTTGGACCTCGTCACGTGGTCCATCAAACGAATGAAGCGGGGCCGGACAGGTCACCTCATGGCAGGCAGTCTCGGAAATTCCAAACGCCTTGGCGACGATTACCTTTCCCTGCATGGCAAGGTGATCCAGGAGCTGCGCCAGGCGATCCTGAGCCGGCGGCTCAAGCCCGGCGAGCGGCTGGTGGAAGGCCGGCTTGCCGAAGAGCTCGGGGTCTCCCGCAATCCGGTGCGCGAGGCGATCCGGGTGCTGGAGTCGGAGGGGCTGGTCGAGGTGACCGCACGCCGCGGCGCCTCGGTCATCACGATGAGCGATGAGGAGGCCCGCGAGACCATCGAGGTCCGCGCCCTGCTCGAGGGGCAGAATGCACGTCTTGCGGCGCGTCGCCGCGAAGAGAGCATCATCAAGCGGATTGCCGCGGTGCTGAAGCAGGGCAACGAAGCGGTTGCGGCCCGGCACTACGATCTATTGTCCGACCTCAACCAGCAGTTCCACCACGAGCTGGCCGCGGCCGGCCGCAATCGCGTGCTGGCCGATCTGCTGAAGCGGTTGCGCGAACGCACCGCGATGCTGTTCTCGCCGACCGATCCGGTGCGCCAGGCCCGCACCTGGGACGAGCACGCCGCGATCCTGCGTGCGATCATCGCCGGCGACGAGCGCGCCGCGGCCACGCTTGCCGCGGAGCACGTGATGCGCGCCGGCGCGGATTTTCTCTCCAGCCTGCATGTGCCCGACGAGGACGCTTCGCTGGAGGCGGTATCGGCGAAATACGGCGCGCCGCCCGCCGCCGGCGCGGACCGGGCCACTCCGGCCAAGCCGGCACGCCGAAGCCAGCAACGCGCCGGCTCGCGTCGAACAAAGGCCGGCAGCTGACGCGACCGTCGCGTTGCTGCGTTCGCGGCTGCCGGTCCGACAATCGAAGGTCCGGTGGTACCGTTCGGGAACGTCAGCTATCTTTCTTGACCGCATCTGCCACGCTCGCTACGTCTTTTCCCAATGCTTGGCAGGGGCGCAACTCTGCCGGCCGCGCCGATTGGCCGGGGGAAACCAATGAACAACAATCATGGCACGTCGCCGAACGACGTCGCCGAGTTCGACTATGTCATTGTCGGCGCCGGCTCGGCCGGTTGCGTGCTCGCCAACCGCCTGAGCGCCGACGGCAAGCACTCGGTGCTGCTGCTCGAGGCCGGGCCGAAGGACACCAACATCTGGATCCATGTCCCGCTCGGCTACGGCAAGCTGTTCAAGGAAAAATCCGTCAACTGGATGTACCAGACCGAGCCTGAGCCCGGGCTGAACGGACGGCAGGTGTTCCAGCCGCGCGGCAAGGTGCTCGGCGGCTCCAGCTCGATCAACGGACTGCTCTATGTGCGCGGCCAGCACGAGGACTACGATCGCTGGCGCCAGCGCGGCAATGCCGGCTGGGGCTATGACGACGTATTGCCCTATTTCCGCAAGGCGGAGGATCAGCAGCGCGGCGGCAACAAATATCACGGCGCCGGCGGCCCGCTGCCGGTGTCGGACTGGCGGCATCACGATCCGCTGTCGGAAGCCTTCGTGCATGCCGCGGCCGAGGTCGGCATTCCGACCAATCCGGATTTCAACGGCGCGACCCAGGAGGGTGCGGGCTTCTTCCAGACCACGACGCGGCGCGGCCGGCGCGCCTCGACGGCGCGGTCCTATCTGCGGCCGGCGCTGACCCGCGGCAATCTGCATGTCGAAACCTCGGCGCTGGCGCAGCGCATCCTGTTCGACGGCAAGCGCGCGAGCGGCGTCGCCTACAGGCAGAACGGGCAGTTGCGCACCGCCAAGGCGCGCAAGGAGGTGCTGGTGTCGAGCGGCGCGTATAATTCGCCGCAATTGCTACAGCTCTCCGGCGTCGGCCCGGCCGACCTGCTGAAGCAGCACGGCATCGACATCGTGCTCGATGCGCAAGGCGTCGGCAACGATTTGCAGGATCACATGCAGGTGCGCATCGTCACGCGCTGCGCGCAGAACGTGACGCTGAACGATGTCGTCAACAATCCGGTGCGCCGCGTCATGGCCGGGCTGCGCTACGCGGCGCTGCGCAAGGGGCCGTTGACCATCGCGGCCGGCACGTCGGGTGCGTTCTTCAAGACCAGCCCGCGGCTGGCGTCACCCGACATCCAGATCCATTTCCTGCCGTTCTCGACCGACAAGATGGGCGAGAAGCTGCATCCGTTCTCGGGCTTCACCGCCTCGGTCTGCCAGCTGCGCCCGGAGAGCCGCGGCTCGCTGAAGATCAGGAGCGCGGATCCGAGCGTGCCGCCGGAAATCCGCATCAACTATCTCGCGACCGAAACCGATCGCCGCGCCTTCATCGACGGCATCCGCATCCTGCGCAAGATCCTGGCGGCGCCGGCGCTGAAGTCCTATTCGGTCGGAGAGGTCGATCCCGGCGCAAAGGTGGTCAGCGACGACGACCTGCTGGATTTCTGCCGCCGCACCGGCAGCACGGTCTATCATCCGACCTCGACCTGCCGGATGGGCAACGATCCGCTCGCGGTCGTCGACAACAGGCTCAAGGTGCGTGGTGTCGACGGATTGCGCGTGGTCGATGCATCCGTGATGCCGGACCTGATGTCGGGCAATACCAACGCGCCCACGATCATGATCGCGGAAAAGGCCTCGGACATGATCCTGGAGGATGCGCGGTAGTCTGGTCGGCGAAGCGGTGGTCCGACGGGCCGCCGCCGGCTTCGTCTTCCGTCACCCCGGGATCGAGGAGCAATTGCCGAGCGCCTTGTGGCTTCGGATGTGCTGCGGCATCACCAGCTCGCTGGGCTGCCGTGGAATCGATCAATCAGGCGGGCAACCGTGAACGTCAGCGCGCATCGCTGCGGAGCTTGGCTTGCTCGGCGTTCAACAGATGGGCGTTGAGCTTGGTCAGATAGCGGTGCATCGTCTCACACGCGCCCTTGGTGTCCTTCGCTTTGATCTGCTCGATCAGCTTCAGGCGTGAGGCGATCACCGGGTCATGGGCCGGCGGTCCGGCAATCAGGACAAAGTGGCGGATCACGGATGCCATCGCTTCCAGAATCGCCGACATGACCTGGTTTCCGGTCGAGTTTGCGAGCAAGGTGCTGAACTCCACCGCCTTCAGCGTACGTTCCTCATAGCGTCCCTGCCGGGTCAACTCGATCGTTTCGGTCACGTTCCTGCTCAACTCCTCGATGTCCGCGCCACTGGCGCGCTCGCATGCTGCGCGTACCACTGCGTCCATCACCAGCAACCGAGCCTCCAGCAGCGTGGCGAGGGAAACGTGGCCGAAGTCGAGCATATCGCGGAACGTGCGGGTGACCTGTCCGGCGCCGCTTTTGGTGATGAACGCTCCGCCCTTGCTTCCCTTTCTCAATTCGACGATGCCGGCTATCTCGAGACTTCGGATGGCTTCGCGCAGCGCGGTGCGGCTGACAGTGAGCATTTCCGAAAGCTCGCGTTCGGACGGCAAGCGGTCACCGGCCTTCAGTTCTCCGGTGACCAGCTTGTCGCGAATGGCGTCGCTGATCTCTTCGAAGATACGGCGCGTCTTGACGGGGCGAAACGGCCCGCCGGCTGCCCGTGCCCCGATGCGGTCGGCCGCTTCTGATGCCGATGGACTTGCCGCGCGCCTGCCGGCGGCGCGCTGCGTCGATCTGGATCGCTGTTGCGGCATGAGTCATCCCTGATGGTAGGTCTTCTTCAGCCTCCGCCGAGTGCTTTGCAAGGGTTTCCGCCGGTTGATCAGATGGAAATGTGGAAACCCCCGTTCACCGCCAAGTGCTGGCCGGTGATGTAGGAGGCCGCGTCCGAGAGCAGGAAGCACACCGGCTGTACGACCTCTTCAGGCTGGGCCCAGCGACCCATGGGAATGCGAGCCAGTATTCCCTCGCGAAACTTGTCGCCCAGGATTGTTTCGGTCATCGGCGTTTCGACCACGCCAAAGCAGACGGAATTGGTTCGGATGCCGAACTTCGACCACTCCTTGGCCGATGTCATCGTCATGCCCAGCAAGCCGCTTTTGGCGGCGGCATAGTTGATCTGGCCCATCGAGCCGGCACGGCCCGCGTCAGAGGAGATGTTGACGATGGAGCCGACATTGGTTTCGCCGCCCTTTGCACGCTTCAGCATGGTGCGCCCCACGGCTTGGGTCCAGAGAAACGCGCCGGTCAGATGCACCTCGATGACGGCATTCCATTGCGCAAGCGTCATCTTCTCCGACATCGCCGGCTGGGTGATGCCGGCGTTGTTGACGAGGCCGTGGATCGCACCGAACCGCTGGACGATCTTCTCGACTGCGTCGGTTGCGAAGGCCTCATCGGTCACGCTGCCGGTGATCGTCATCAACTGGCGGTCGGACGCGTCGTAGGTCGATAGAGTGTCGCGGTTGAGGTCGATGGCAACCGCGTTGGCGCCGAGCTCCCTTGCCAGTTTGATCGTCGCGCGACCGATGCCTTGGCCGGCGCCGGTCACGACGACAGTCTTTCCTTCCAGAGAAACGATGTTGCGCATGGCATGCTTCCTTCGCGTCTTGCCGGCCAATCATTGATCAATTGGACTATTGATTTAATGGTAAGACCATTATATCGAAGTCGATGTCAAGCCGGACGTAGAACCTGCTGGCGGGGGGAAGATGGAAAACGACACTGCGACCGTCATTGTTGGCGAACGCGTCCGTTCGAAAGCCGAGCTTCTGGCGCGTGCACGCCGGGCGGCCTGCGGACTTGCCGGGCTCGGGGTGCGCGAAAATGACGCCGTCGCCCTGTTGCTGCGAAACGACTTTGCCTTCCTCGAAGCTACCCATGCAGCGAATATCATCGGCGCCTATGTCGTACCGCTGAACTGGCACGCAAGCCCGGACGAAATCAGTTACATGCTGGGCGACTCGAAGCCGAAGGTGCTTGTCGTCCATTCCCATTTGCTCGATCCGGTGCGTCACGTCATTCCCGCGGGATGCGCGGTACTTGTCGTGCAGGCTCCAGACGCTCCAGACGTCAACCCGCTTGTCGCCGCGCCGCACACGGATATCGACTGGGACCGGTGGCTGGCCGCGCATGCCGAGTGGGACAAGCCGGCGCAACCCCCGAGAACGTCGTGGATCTACACGTCAGGGACCACGGGTCGCCCAAAAGGCGTTCGGCGAGCGCCGGCAACGCCCGAGCAGGCCAAGGCGATGCGCGATCTGTTTCGGATCGTCTATGGCTGTCGCGACGGCATGCGTTCATATGTCGGCGGACCGCTCTATCACGCCTCGCCCAACGCGTTTGCACGGCAAGGCCTGGCGATGGCTGACGTCGTCGTGCTGTCGTCGCGCTTCGACCCCGAAGAGTTGCTTCGGCAGATCGATCGCCATCGTTTGACGACACTCGTGATGGTGCCGACATTCTTTGTGCGGCTGCTCAAGCTTCCGGAAGACGTTCGCCGCAAATACGACGTGTCTTCGCTCGAACTGGTGTTGCACACGGGTGCGCCGTGCCCGCCCGACATCAAGCGCGCCATGATCGCGTGGTGGGGGCCGGTCCTGGTCGAGACCTATGGCGGGTCCGAGACCGGCATCGCCACTGTCTGCACGTCGCACGACTGGCTTTCGCGACCCGGCACCGTGGGGCGCGTCGCTCCCGGCGGCACAATCAAGATATTTGACGAGAACGGTCGCGAGCAGCCGCCGGGCGTCAGCGGCGAAATCTACGCGCGTTCACCGGCCTATCCTGATTTCAACTATCACGGCCGTGACGATGATCGTCGCTCCGTCGAAATCGACGGGCTGATCACGTGCGGTGACGTCGGATACCTCGATACCGACGGCTATCTGTTCCTCAACGATCGCAAGCGGGACATGATCATCTCGGGCGGGGTGAACATCTATCCTGCCGAAATCGAAGGGGTGCTTCAGAGTTGTCCGGGCGTCCACGACTGCGCGGTCTTCGGCATTCCCGACGATGAGTTCGGTGAGCGCATCTATGCTGCCGTTCAGCGCGACGCGGGCGCAGCACTGAGCGAGGACGAGGTCAGGAATTTTGTTCGCGAGCGCCTCGCAGGGTTCAAGGTGCCGCGCGAAGTTGTTTTCCACGACACGCTGCCGCGCGAAGAGAGCGGAAAGATCTTCAAACGAAAGCTGCGCGAACCGTTCTGGACCGGGCGGTCGACGCAGATCTGAGAGGGACCATGATCACGCGACGGGCACTTATGAAGGGCGCAGCCGGCATTGCAGCCCTTGTTTCGACCCCTGCGCTGGCTGAGACGCCCGCCTGGCCCAGCCGGCTGATCAAGATCGTGGTGCCGCTGCCACCCGGCGGCGTGATGGACGGCTTGACGCGGGTGGTCGCCGATCGCATGGCCCAGCGGTTGGGCCAGTCCGTCATCGTGGAAAACAAGCCGGGTGCCAACGGCATGATCGCGGCAAGCGCTGTGGCGGGGGCGGAGCCGGACGGTTACACCGTTCTCTCCACGATGAGCTCGATCGTGCAGAACGTCTCGCTGCACAAATTACCGTCCTACAAGATGTCCGATCTGCTGCCATTGGCGCCTCTCGGCCGCCTGCCGATCGCGTTCATCGTGCCCAGGACCCTCGGCGTCGCGACTTTGCGGGACTTCGTCGAGAAGGCGCGCAGCAGCGCGAAACCACTGAGTTATGGAACCTACGGCCTCGGCTCGAGCGCGCATATCATCGGCGAGGTGCTGATGAAGAACACGGGCATCAAGCTCTTGCAGGTGCCCTATCGCGGCGAGGCCCCGGCACTGACCGCGATCCTTTCCGGCGAAGTGGATAGCGCCTTTGTTTCGGTCGGCGGTGCGTTGGCTCAAGACGAAAAGGCACAAACGTTAGCAATCGCCAACCCGTCGCGGATGAAGCGGTATCCGGCTATCCCGACATTCGACGAGGCGGGATTTCCCGTGCTGGGGCTGACCGGCTTCAGCGGCTTCTTTGCCCCCGCAGCCACGCCAAAGGCCGTCGCGGCTCGATTGAGCAAGGAACTGCGGGAGATTGTCGCGCTTCCAGACGTGAATTCCAAGCTGCTCGACCTCGGGTTCGAGGATATGAGCGACGTCACCGATTTTGCCGGATTTGTCGACGACGAAGTCAAGCGCTGGGCGTCCGTGATCCGCGAATTCAATATCAGCATATAGGACGGTAGCCGCCCGGCTCCTTTGCATGGGGTTGTTTTCGATGTTTGGCGGCGCGCACTCGGCGAGGCGTGAAGGAGGTGGCTTCACCCCTTATACGCGCGCACCCGCGCGACCATCTGCTCGACATGGGCGATCGGCGTTTCCGGCAGGATGCCGTGACCGAGATTGAAGATCATCCGCCCCTTGCCGAAATTCTCCAGCACGTCGTCCACCGCGCGGTCGAGCGCGGCGCCGCCGGTGATCAGCGCCAGCGGATCGAGATTGCCCTGCACGGCGACACGGCCCTGGACGCGCTCGCGGATCATCGACGGCTCGGTTGCCCAATCGATCGAGACGGCATCGACGCCGGTCTGCTCGATGTAGGCCGGCAGCATGCCGCCGGCGCCGCGCGGGAAGCCGATGATCCTGGCACCGGGGACCTGCTGGCGTACCCCGGCAACGATGCGCCGGGTCGGCTCGATCGACCAGCGGGCGAATTCGCGGGGCGGCAGCACGCCGGCCCAGGTGTCGAAGATCTGCAAGCAATCGGCGCCGGCCTTGAGCTGGCCGACGAGATAGTCGATCGAGTTCTCGACCAGCACGTCGATGATCCCAGCGAAGGCGTCCGGATGGCGATAGGCGAGCAGGCGGGCGGGCGCCTGATCCGGCGTGCCCTGTCCGGCCACCATGTAGGTCGCAACCGTCCATGGCGCGCCGCAGAAGCCGATTAGCGCGATGTCGGGCGCAAGCTCGCGGCGCACGCGGCGCAGGGCTTCGAACACCGGCTCGAGCTTGTCGAAATTGGCCCGCGTGGCCAGCGTTGCGATCTCGCCAGGCGTCGCCAGCGGATCGAGCCGCGGCCCTTCGCCGGCCTCGAAGCGGACCGAGCGGCCGAGCGCGTAGGGGATCACCAGGATGTCGGAGAAGATGATGGCGGCGTCGAAGTTGAACCGGCGGATCGGCTGCAACGTGACCTCGGCCGCGAATTCGGGCGTGAAGCAGAGATCCAGAAAACCGCCGGCCCTGGCGCGCAGCTCGCGATATTCCGGCAGGTAACGGCCGGCCTGCCGCATCATCCAGAGCGGCGGCACGTCCTGCCGGCGGCCGGACAGGACCTCGATGAGCGGCTTCTTGGTGGCATCCTGGGGCACGCGGCAAGTTCCTGGTCACGGTCAGATTTGCGCCCCTGATACACGCTGCGACGCAATGGGCCAAGGCGGTTCTGGAACCCCGTTCGCATGGAGGCGTTGTCTGGGCGCGTTGTCCGCGGGCAACGGACCGAAACGGAGGGATGGATGGCCGAGAAATTCGACCCAGCCGCGCATGACAAGCATGCCGACACGCCGCGCGAGGCACAGGTCGCCGACCGCAAGGCGCATTCCCGCCTCAAGGAGGGGCTGGAGGGCACTTTCCCGGCCTCCGATCCGGTCAGCGTCACGCAGCCGGCACCGACGAAGCACGACGGCGGTCGGGACAAATAGCGGGCCAATTCCGGTTGGGGCTTCGCGGCGCGATCGTTCCGCCAAAACGAGATGAGATCAGGTCGAATCGTCAGCTCGCTTTAGCTTCTTGCTTGCGCATGATCTTTTCGGAAAGCCGCTTCGCACTTTTCCGGATCATGCTCTAGCTCACCAGCACCGCACCGTCGCAGCGAATGCCCATCACCGACGTGTCGACCTGGCCGATCCCGATGCCGAGCGTGGAGAGCAGATTGGACAGCACCTGATCGAGTGGGGCCGTGACACCGATCAGGATGCCCTTGACGAGATTCAGAACGCCCGAGAGGACCGTGTCCAGCAGCGTCAGCGGGACCTCGAGCAGATAGATCTTGAGATCGAGGTCACCAAGCAGGTTCCCGACCAGTGACGACAGGAAGTTGCTCGTCGTCACCGTTTTCTTGGTTCCCGCCTGAATGTCGCTGTAGCTGAAATTGACGCTGGTCGGCGTGGTGTTGCCAATGCCGACATGTGCGAGCGCTCTGATCGTGAGGAGGTTGCCGAGATCGACCAGCTTCACCGGCGGCGGATTCGGCTTGCGTGTGAAGTCGTTCATTTCGGCAACGCCGACATCGCCGATCCATGCATCGACGATCCCAGGTGTCACCCCGAGCGTGACCTGCGACGTGCTGATGTCCGGACGGCCGCAGGACACCGCGTTGAGTGTCGCGGTGGCCGATGCCACTTCGACATAGATCGGCAGCTTGATCAGCGAGACGCTGCCGGTGCCGAGAACCTTGACCAATACCAGCAGCCTGGTCTGGGCGGTGTGGAGGCTGACGCCCTGGGTACCGAACTGCACCCAGCTCGAGCCGACCGGCCGTTCGCCGATGGTGACGTACACCGCTACTTGCGCGAGGCCAGGCAAATTGAGGTCGATGTTGGTTGCGACTTGATGGGTGCCGTTGGAGATCTGCGCGACCGCGTTGATCAGGTCGAAGATCGACACGTTGGCGCCGATCTGCGGTTTCTGCCCCACCGTGAGATTGGCAAAGGGGCCGAGATCGATCAGCTTGCCGGTCACAAGCTTGGCCGGGCTGCTGGCGACGGCCTGCGAGATCGATGACAGCGCCGTGGTCGCTGCGCTCGCGCCGTTGGTGGACTGCTGCGTCGACAAGGCGGCCGCGATGATGTCGCCGACCTTGATGTTGGCCTTCAGCAGGGTGTCATAGGTTCCCACGGTCAGATTGACCCGCGTCGCGAGCGCCTGCAGGAAATCCAGCGCGTCGATCTTGGTGCTGATCAGGGAGTTATAGTCCATCACCGAGAGCGATATCGAGGTGCCGAGCAGCGAGCTGAGTAGCGCATTGAGCGCACCGCCATTGACTGAAAGCAGCCTCGATCCGATCGAGAACGACGCCGCCGCCGTCGTGCTGGCGACGGCGGTTGCCTTGATGGTGAAGCTGCGCTGGCCGGTCAGATACCGCGCGAAAAAGAGCGGGGTCTGGGTGTTCAGCGTGACGCGCACTGCGTTGGCGGTGCCGACAGCCGGGGTCACGAAACGGGCCTGTGGCGCAATCGCGCCGTCGGCCGTGTAGGTCCCTGTCTCGACCTTGACGACCGCGCTCGCCGGATACTTGTTCTGCACGACGGTCGCGGTGGCGGCGTTGACCGCGTTGTTCAGGTTGGCGGCGGCGACGATGGCCGCGAGGTCGGCTGTGCTCTGCGTCTTGCGCCGGTCGGCGAAGATCGTGCCGAGATCGACCGCCAGCCCGGCGCAGCCGATCATGAGTGTCATCAGGCCGGCGGTCATCACCACGAAGCTGGCCCGGTTATCGGTGCGGAAGTGCCGCAACAGATCGAGCAATCGCGCCATCTCAGTATCCTCCGCGTTGGTCTTGCGCCATGCGGATGACGGTGTCTGGCCGCGGAGCCATGAAACGGAGGGTGCCGCGCTCGCAGTTGTTCGATCTTGCGATCGACAAATGCGTCGCCCCGGCAGCGAGCGGCAGAGCGGCGCGCAACATCGCCACGCAGGAGCCGAATATGAGGATGCTGGGGATGGCGGAGAGAAACAGCGACCGGGTCAGGACTGACTTGGGGACCGACGGGCCGCATTGACTGCGGAGGAACCTGTACATTGCGCACCTGGAAACACAACCTGTGAGCGAATGTTGCTGGCCCGCGGATTAAGGAAAACTATAGAAACACATTCGCCAAACGGCGGCGGCGATCCGCGCGGATGGTGGCACCGTTCCTTATGGGGTGATCAAAATTCGATGATGCGGCGTCCGCTCAAATCGGGGCGATGTGCGGCGTATACGGACGAATTCGACCGCCCGATACCATCGTGCCCCGTAGCGAGAGCACGCAACCGCGCATATGGCGCGCCGTCGCTGCCGCGTTGGTGTCTGATCAGGTCATTTCGGTTCGTCCGGCCTTAGCAAGGCTTGAATCCAGTCTGGACGATTGGCTGCTTTGCCGCAGCGTCGCGCTAACCACGAATTCAACTGGAATCCATGACGCGGCCTGCGAGATCTGATCCGGAGCAGCGGTTCAGCGGCAGCCGTGGAGCGAGGCGAGGCGCATCCCACGCGCGGCCAACAGGCGGCGGCCCGAGCCACAGCAAGCGCAACGCGATGTTGCGTCAGATGACTGCATCGCCATCGGTCGCGATCCAGAGCACCACTCGAGGCAGCGCAGAGCAGTCTCCGAACAGATCTTGCTCGTCGAATGACGGTCAGGCCGTTAGATCGGCCCCGTCTCGGGCCGTTGCATCCGGTCAAACTCGAAGGTCACGCCGAGCCGGCGCTCGAGGCGCCAGACCAGAATGCAGTGCCGCCGGATCGGCTCGCTCTCGATCTCGAGGTCGAACGCGAACGGGATTGCGACGTCGCTTTCCACGGCGAGGCCCGCGCCGGCGGTCGAGATGTTGAGCACCAGGCATCCGACGCTGGTGTCGCGGAAGAAGAGTGTTCCGCGCTTCATCAGAATCGTTCGTTGGCTGTCGGTCTTGTATTTTTTTATTGTTGTGCTCACGGCAGTCTCCTACCCCGTTGTCATTTCCGTCGCGATCATTCCCCTAGTTCACCAGCACTGCGCCGTCGCAGCGGATGCCCATCACCCACAGATTGACCTGGCCGATACTCACGCCGAGGGTCGCAAGCAGGGAGGCCAATACCTGATCGACCGGGCTCGTGACGCCGCTCAGGATGCCGGCCACGGTCGCACCCAGGCCCGGGATCGGAATCCCGAGCCCGATGACATTGACGTTGAGGGCCAGATTGCCGAGCAGGCTCGATGTCAGCGACGACGTGAAGTTGGTGGTCGTCACCGTCTTCATGTTCAGCGACTGGATGTCGCTATAGCTGAAGTTGACGTTGGTCGGCGTCGTGTTGCCCATATAGGCGTTTGCAAGACCGGTGACCGTAACGAGGCCGAGATTGACCAGTGTCGCCGGAGGCGGGTTGGGCGAGGTCGTGAAGTTGGTCATGTCGGCGGGGGTGACGGCGCCGATCCACGCATTGACGATCCCTGGAGTGGCCCCGAGCGTGACTTGCGATGTGTTGATGTTGGGATAGCCGCAAGTCACAGCGTTGAGTGTCGCGGTGCCAGAGGCAATTTCGACATAGATCGGCAGGTTGATGGCCGAAACTGGGCCGCTGCCGAGCACCTGAACCGATACCAGCAACCGGGTCTGCGCGGTGTGGACGCTGACGCCCTGGGCACCGTACTGCACCCAGCCGGACCCAACCGGCCGTTCGCCGACGGTCGCGAGTACCGACACGTTGGCGATGCCGGGCAAGCCGAGATTGACCGATGTCGCGATCTGGTTGGTGCCGTTGGCAAGTTGTGCCGTCGCGGACAGCAGGTCGAAGACCGATACCACGGCGCTGAGCTTGGGGCTCTGCCCCACCGTGAGGTCGTCGAACGGGCCGAGATCGATCAGCGAGCCGGGCGTGATCTTGGTCGTGACGCTGTTGACGGCCTGGGAGATCGTCGACAGCGCCGTCGTCGCGGCGGTCGCGCCATTGGTGGTCTGCTGCGCCGACAGCGCAGCAGCGATGATGTCGGAGACCTTGATGTTGCTGGTCAGCAGGGTGTTGTAGGTCACACCGGTCATGTTGACGCGCGTTGCCAGCGCGGTGAGGAAGGTAAGTGCGTCGATCTGGGCGCCGACCAGGGCATTGTAGTCCATCACCGAGAGCGAAAGCGTCGTGCCGAGCATGCCGCCGAGCATCGCGTTGAGCACGCCTCCATTGAGCGAGAGCAGCCGCGACCCGATGGCAAAGGAAGCCATGGCGGTGGACGTCGCCGTCGCAGTCGTCTTGATGGTGAAGCTGTTCGAGCCGGTGAAGTAGCGCGCAAAATAGAGCGGGGTCTGGGTGTTCAGCGTGACCCGTGCAGCGTTTGCGGTGCCGACCGCCGGGGTCACGAAACGGGACTGCGGCGCTATCGCGGGGTTCGCCGTGTAGGTCCCGAGTTGAACGCTGACCAGCGCGCTGGCCGGATAGTTGTTCTGGGTCACCGTCGCGGTCGCGGCATTGGTGGCGTTGCTCAGGTTGGCGGCCGCGACGATCGCGGCGAGGTCGGCGGTGCTCTGCGTCTTGCGCCGATCGGCGAAGATCGAGCCGAGATCGACCGCAAGCGCGGCGCACCCGATGACGAGCGTCATCAGGCCGGCGCTGATCATCGCGAAGTTGCCGCGCTCATCCGCGCCGAAGCGCCGCATCAGCGTGAGGATGCCGGTCATGCTAGAACCCTCCGTACTGGATCGCCGCCGAGCGGACGATGGTGCTCGCCGGGGCGGGCACGAAAGGTAGCTGGTAGATGAAATTGCCGGCGGCGTTGTAATTGACCGTCACGACGTAGACGTTCGCGTTCGATGGCGAAGGCGCGGCGCTCACGGTGAGATTGCCAGGAACGAGCAACGGATAGGTGGAGGCGTTGGCGGCAACGTAGCTCGTCGCGAGGCTGTTGCGCTCGGTGTTGGTCATTCCGGCGACAGACGAACGCGCCGCTTCGGCGGCGAGCTGCTGAACGCCATGCACCATCGCGAGATACGAGCCGAATACGATAATGCCGAAAATGAAAGCGAGAAACAGCGGCAGCATAAGTGCGAATTCGACAGCAGAAGCGCCGCTTCGACAACGAAAGAACCTGGTCATGGCACACCTCGAAACGCAAACGGTGGCGCCACGTTGCGAGGCTTTGATTAAGGAAAACTATGAAAACGCTTCCGCGAATCAGTCACGTCAATTCGGACGAATGACCGCACTAGAATTTATCGGACGCGCGATGACTTATGGGGCGATCAAAATTGTTGATATCCCATCCGCAGAATTGCGGGGACGATGCTGCAGAAGTGCTGCGCGCATGTGCATATGCACCAGTCCGATACCGTAGCTCTACGTGGCAATGCACGTAACAATACATATGAAGCGCAACTACTGCCTCATAGAAACGAATTGAAGCTAAACGAAAGTGCAACCAAATGTTAGTATAGCTGAATCACATACTGGAGAACTCAACTGCGTCCCGTGCTGAGATTGGAGGGCTCGCGATGCACAGACCACGTCAGCATCTGAATATTCCTACCGAGATTGTTCGTACCGTCGTTGCGATTGCAGAGACGGGAAGTCTGTCGAAGGCCGGCGAGCGTCTCGGCCTGAGTCAGCCGGCGATCAGTTCGCAGGTCAAGCGACTGCAAAGCCTGGTTGGTGGCGCACTGTTCGTCAGAACGGCAAACGGCACCACAACGACTGATCTCGGCAAAGTCGCCGTGCAGCAGGCAAGGCGGATCCTCGAAGCGAACGATCAACTGCTTCGACTCGGCGGCAATCATGAAGGTCCCCAGCCGCTGCGGCTGGGAATGAGCACGATGCTCGCCGAGGAGTTCCTCAAGCTCCATCCAGCCGACGCGCTGGCCGACATGCTGGTCCACGCCGACATGTCACCGATCGTCATCAGAGGATTGATCGACGGCTACATCGACATCGCGTTCGTCTACAGCAACCCTTCGCTCGAGATGGAAGACGAGGTGACGATCGCCGCCGAGGCCGATGAGCGTTCGGTGTGGGTACGATCACGCGATTTTGTTCTGCGACCAGGCGCCCCAATTCCGATCCTGGCGTGGCCCGGCGACGACTGGATGATCCGGACGCTCACCAAGCACAACATCTCGTACAAGATCGTGTTCAGGAGCCCGAACCACCAGTTGCGACTGGAAGCCGCACGGGCCGGATAGGGCCTGACGGCGTGTCCCGAGCGGATGATCCCGTCCTCGCTGATTTCGGCGAAGGACTACTATCTTCCGGAACTCCCGACGCAGAAGCGCTTGCTGTGCGTTCGTCCCGGCCTCGAAGGAAGCCGTGCGACGGCGATGGTGCAGCGGTTGTCCAGCCTGTTCTTCAGCGGCGCGAAGCCGATGCGTCAGGTGAGCAACATGTAGATGATCGGTGCCGCGGCATGCCGGCGGCGCCGATCAATAGTGTGGTGGGCGTTCGCTGACGGGGCCTGGCGCGTGACGCTCGGCTTCCTGGAGCCGGTCGCGCAGTTCGGCGATCTGGCGCGTCAGCGCGTCGAGCTGCTTCCACTGGGCCGTGATGGTCTGGTTCAGCGTTTCGATGGTTTCGTCCTGGTAGGTCAGGCGGACCTCCAGCGCGTCGATCCGCTCGCTCAGTCGTGTCGCGTCATTCATGGGCGGCACTCCCGCGTTCGCGCAAGCCGTGGCCGAGTGCGACACGTTCGTCGAACACGAAGCAATCGCCGCGCCAGCGACTGTCCTGGGCCGGTGTGTCCTCGAGATATTTCAGGATACCGCCCTTGAGGTGATAGACCTCGGCGAAGCCCTGCGCGAGCAGATAGGCGCTGGCTTTCTCGCAGCGGATGCCGCCGGTGCAGAACATCGCGATCCGGCGGTGCGTCGTGGGATCGAGATGGCGCGCGGCGAAATCCTTGAATTGACCGAAGCTCGCGATCCCGGGATCCACCGCGCCTTCGAACGTGCCCATCGCGACCTCGAATGCATTGCGGGTATCGAGCACCAGCACGCCGGGTGATGCGATCAGTTCGTTCCAGTCGACGGCGTCGACATAGGTGCCGACCTGCCGCGTCGGATCGACCGTGGTGTCTCCGAGCGTCACGATCTCCTTCTTCAGCCGGACCTTGAGCCGCTGGAACGGCATCTGCGCGGCTTCGGAGAATTTCAGTTCGAGGTTGTCGAGGCGGCCGCCGAACAGCGCTCCATGCCTGAGCTCCGCGACGAAGCTGGTGATGGCCTGCTCGGTGCCGGCAATGGTGCCGTTGATGCCCTCATGGGCGAGCAGCACGCTGCCCTTGAGATCGACGCGTGCGCAAAGCGCGCGCAGCGGTTCGCGCAGCGCACGGAAATCGGGCAGCGCGGCGAACTGGTAGAAGGCGGCGACCTTGAGCGGCATGGCGGGGGTGTATCAGGCCGGTCAGGCCGGCGAAACCCCGCAAAGCCATGCGTTGTCGGGATAATTCCTCTGGCATGCCAGCCATTGCCCTGCCGGGGATGAATGTGCCATGTACTCCGCATCTACTTGGCATCCGCCGCAGCAGCGACAAAATAATACAATCGAGCGAGCGCTTCGTTATGAGGAATTTCCATTTCGCCGGCCGTTCCACGGTCCATGCCCAGAACGCGATGGTGGCAACCTCGCATCCGGAGGCGGCACTGGTGGCCATCGAGGTGATGCGCGAGGGCGGCACGGCTGCCGACGCGGCGGTCGCGGCCTGTGCGTTGCTCGGCGTCATCGAGCCGCAATCGACCGGCATCGGCGGCGACTGCTTTGCCCTGATCCAGCCCAAAGGCGAAGGCAAGATCACCGCCTACAACGGCAGCGGCCGGGCGCCGATGGCGGCCACCGCCGAGTGGTACCTCGAACGCAACATCCATTCGGTGCCGTTGACCTCGGCGCATGCCGTCAGCATTCCCGGCGCGATCGATGCGTGGGACGTGATCCTCAGGGATCACGGCAAGTTCGGCTTCGACCGGCTGCTACAGCCTGCGATCAAGGCGGCCGAAGAGGGCTATGTCGTCGCCCCGCGCATCGCATTCGACTGGAAGAACGGCTTCGAGAAGCTGAAGAACGGCACCAACACCGAGCGCTATCTGCTGCCGCACGGCAAGCCCGCGGTGGCTGGCGACGTGATCCGCCAGCCCGAGCTCGGCAAGACGCTGCGCGCGATCGCGCAGAAGGGCCGCGACGCCTTCTACAGCGGCGAGATCGCCGCCGACATGGTCGACACGCTGCGCGGCATCGGCGGCCTGCACACGCTGGAGGATTTTGCCGCGCACTCGACCGAGACGACCGCGCCGATCGGCACCATCTACAAGGGCCATGACGTCTGGCAGTGCCCGCCGAACGGCCCGGGCATCACCATGCTCGTGATGCTCAACATCCTGTCGCGCTTCGACCTGACGAAGTTCAAACCGCTCAGCGTCGAGCGCTTCCATCTCGAGGCGGAGGCGGCGCGCATCGCCTATATGATGCGCGAGCAGCATATCGGCGATCCGCAGCATGCCCATGTCGACGTCGCCGGCATCCTGTCGAAGGAATTCGCCGACGAGCACATCAAGAACATCAGGATGGACGGGCTGCTCGACCTGCCGAACGTCGCGCCGCCGATGAATCCGTCGACGGTCTACATCACCGTGGTCGACAAGGATCGCAACGTCTGCTCCTTCATCAACTCGATCGCGCATTCCTTCGGCTCGGCCATCGTCTCCAACAAGACCGGCGTCTTGTTGCAGAACCGCGCCGGCGGCTTCCGCATCCAGCCCGGCCATCCGAACTGCATCGCGCCGGGCAAGCGTCCGCTGCACACCATCATTCCGGCGCTGGCGACCAAAAACGGCCGCTCGGTGATGTCGTTCGGCGTGATGGGCGGGCAATATCAGCCGGTCGGCCAGACCCACGTGCTGACCAACATGCTGGATTATGGCTGCGACGTGCAGGAGGCGATCGACATGCCGCGCGGCCTGCATTACGAGGGCGTCTACCAGCTCGAGGACAGCGTGCCCGCGGAGATCGTGGAGGGCCTCAAGAAGATCGGCCACAAGACCACCAGCGTGGTCGCGCCGCTCGGCGGCGGCCAGGGCATCTGGATCGACTGGGACAAGGGCACGCTGACCGGCGGCTCCGATCCGCGCAAGGATGGCTGCGCACTCGGTTACTGATCGGCTTCGACATCAATCAAGGAAGGACGTCCGGGATGCAATCTTCACGACGTATGATCATCAAGACTGCCTTTGCCGGCCTTGCGGCGGCAGTCTCCACGTCCGTTGCCGGCGGAACGGCAACAGCGCAAACGGCAGGAAAGCCCATGACGACAGCCTCAGGTCTCCAGATCATCGACAGCAAGGTCGGCACCGGCGCCTCGCCGAAGATCGGTCAGACCTGCGTCATGCACTACACCGGCTGGCTCTACGAGAACGGCCAGAAGGGCAAGAAGTTCGACTCCTCGGTCGACCGCAACGAACCGTTCGAGTTTCCGATCGGCCAGGGGCGCGTGATCAAGGGCTGGGACGAGGGCGTCGCCACCATGAAGGTCGGCGGCAAGCGCACCCTGATCATCCCGCCGGACCTCGGCTATGGCGCGCGGGGCGCCGGTGGCGTGATCCCGCCGAATGCCACGCTGATGTTCGACGTCGAGCTGCTGGGCGTGAAGTAACGCCGGACAGCAGGAAAAGAGGAGGCGCAGCGATGAAGATCTCGATCCTCGATGATTATTTCGACACGCTGCGCACCCTCGATTGCTTCCGCAAGCTCGACGGCTTTGACGTCAAGGTCTGGAACGATCACGTCCAGGACGTCGATGCGCTCGCCGAGCGGCTGCGCGACACCGATGCACTGGTGCTGATCCGCGAGCGCACCCAGATCCGCACGCCGCTGCTCGAACGGCTGCCGAAGCTGAAGCTGATCAGCCAGCGCAGCGTCTATCCGCATATCGACATCGATAGCTGCACGCGGCTCGGCATCATCGTGTCGTCGAGCCAGCATGCCGATACGCCGTCCTATGCGACCGCTGAGTTCACCTGGGGCCTTATCCTCGCGGCGATGCGCGCGATCCCGCAGCAGATGGCGGCGCTGAAGGCGGGCAAGTGGCAGATCGGCGTCGGCCATACGCTGCGCGGCAAGACGCTCGGCATCTATGGCTACGGCCGCATCGGTGCGGTGGTCGCGGGCTACGGCAGGGCGTTCGGCATGAACGTGCTGGTCTGGGCGCGCGAGGCAGCGCTGGCGAAGGCGCGCGCCGATGGCCATGAGACCGCAGCCAGCAAGGCGGATTTCTTTGCCCGCTGCGACGTGCTGTCGCTGCACATGCGGCTGGTCGACGCGACGCGCGGCATCGTCAAGGCGGAAGACCTCGCGCGGATGAAGCAGACTGCACTGATCGTCAATACCAGCCGCGCGCCGCTGATCGAGCCCGGCGCGCTGGTCAATGCACTGCGCGCCGGCCGGCCGGGCATGGCGGCAATCGACGTCTACGAGAAGGAGCCGCTGCGCGACACGTCGGATCCGCTGCTCAACATGGACAATGTGGTCTGCACCCCGCATCTCGGCTACGTGTCGCGCGACGAATACGAGATCCAGTTCACCGATATCTTCGACCAGATCGTGGCCTACGCGGCCGGCGCGCCGACCAACGTGGTCAATCCGGACGTGCTATCGCATGCGCGTCCGCACAGCTAGCCGATAAGCGGCACGAAAAAGACCGGCCCGACGGGCCGGTCCTCTCGGTACTCGATCGCGCAAGAGATCAGGGCTTGTGGCTGGCCGCGCCGGTGGCCTTGTCGACCGCATCCCTGGCAATATCCTTGGCGTCGCCCAGCACCTTCTGGCTCTTGCCCTTGGCCTCCTGGAGCGCGCCTTCACCCTGCATTTTCCGGTCTCCGGTGGCCTCGCCGATCTTCTGCTTGGCCTTGCCCATCGCCTCGTTCGCGGTACCCTTGATCTTGTCGGTGGTGCTGCTCATCACTGTCTCCCTCTGATGTTCCTGACTTCGCCAAGACAACGTCCGGCTGACGACGATGGTTCCGATTTTCTGCTCGCGTGGAGGCCTGGTTTTCGCTAGCGTTCCGTGCACGAAAACTTGAGCACCGAAAGCAAGAACGATGACCGGTTCCCACGATCACACCCATTCTCACGATCACTCCCATGATCACCACCATCACGACGACGAGCGCTGGAAGCACGACGGCGTCCGCGTGATCCCCGGCAACCAGCTCGACCCGAACGTGCCGTCGACCGCCGGCATGGACCGCAAGGCCGCGATCAATTTCGCCCGCGTCGGCGCGCAGAAATTGTGGGCGGGCACCGTCAGCATCAAGCCGGACGCCAAGACCGGTGCGCATCATCACGGCCATCTTGAAAGCATCATCTACGTCGTGAAGGGCAAGGCGCGGATGCGCTGGGGCGAGAAGCTGCAATTCACCGCGGAAGCCGGTCCCGGCGATTTCATCTTCGTGCCGCCCTACGTGCCGCACCAGGAGATCAACGCCAGTCCGGACGAGGTGCTGGAATGCGTGCTGGTGCGCTCCGACGGCGAGGCGGTTGCGATCAATCTCGACATCGAGCCGGTCGAGAAGCCGGAGAACGTGTTGTGGGTCGACCCGGTGCACCGGCACCCTGACGAGAAGAAATAGTGGAGCCTCGTCATTCCGGGGCTCGCGAAGCGAGAGCCCGGAATCCATCGGGCCGCAGCGTTGGTGGATGAATAGATTCCGGGCTCGACGCTGCGCGTCGCCCCGGAATGACAACAAAGCAGGGAGGCCAGCATGACGCTCGTTCGTTACGAGAGCGCGGATCACGTCGCCACCATCACGATGGCACGCAGCGAAAAGCACAATGCGCTGAACAACGCGCTGTGCAGCGAGCTGCGTGATGCGTGGCTGCGCTTCCGCGATGGCGATGATCGCGTCGCGGTGCTGGCTTCCGCGGAAGAGAAATATTTCTCGTTCGGCGCCGATGTCGCCGATCTTCCCGTCAACATGTGGCACGCGGTGCCCGGCCTCGGCGTCGAGCTGGACAAGCCGGTCATCGCAGCGACCTCGGGCTGGGTGGTTGGCGGGGCCTTCGTGTTGGTCCAGATGGCCGATCTGTGCGTGGCATCCGAGACGACCCGGTTCATCTATCCGGAGGGAAAGATCGGCACGACGGCTGGTGGCGTCTCGTCGGTGATGGCGCGGATGCCGCACAAGATCGCCATGGAGTTTCTCCTGGTCGGGGAGGAAATGTCGGCGGAGCGCGCCTGGCAGATCGGCTTCGTCAACAAGGTTGCGCCAAAAGGCCAGCATGTCGCGATGGCGCAGCAGATGGCCGCCAAGATCGCGGCCAACGCCCCGCTGGTGGTTCGCGCCCTGAAGAAGCTCGCCCGTGAAGCGATGCCGAAGGGGCCGCTGGAAACCGTCGCCGACGTGCGACGGCTGCTCGACGAAGTGCGGGACAGCGACGATCTCAAGGAAGGCGTCAAGGCGTTCGCAGAGAAGCGGACGCCGAGGTTCACGGGGCGGTGAGGCCTAAAGGGCTCGTCATTCCGGGGCGACGCGAAGCGTCGAGCCCGGAATCCATTCCAACTCATGTTCGGCGGCCAAATGGATTCCGGGCTCTCGCTTCGCGAGCCCCGGAATGACGTGGGGATGGATTACACAAACACCCGGTGATCGATCGTCCCGCTCGGCACCACGTAGCCGTAGCGCGTATGCGACGGCTCGGGGCCGGCCTTGTCATACCGCGCCTTCATCATCGCGAAGCGGTCGCCCTTGATGTCGAGTATCGCGCGTTTCGGCTGGATGTTGTAGAGCCGGGCGTTGTTGTCGCCGAAGATCGCGGTCTTCACCGGCCCGTCGGCAGCACCGAGCGGCGCATAGCCAAACTTCTTCTGCATCACTTCGGGGATCTCCAGCCGGCGCAGGCCCTCGATCTGCCATTGCGGCGCGCCGGTCCACAGCGCATCGGTGCCCCAGCAGACATGGTCGACGCCGAGCCCCTTGATCAGCGTGCCCATCAGCGCGGCGCAGACATTGGGCTCGGCGACCAGCGTGGTCGCGAACAACTGCCCGACATCGCCATAGACATTGTTGACGCCGTACTGCGCCGGGATGTCGGCGAGATCGGACGTCCATGCAATCCGGCCGGTGCGCTCGAACTCGGCGAGTGCGACCCGCGGATCGCCGCCGACATGGCGATAGGCCGAGTGATAGATCACGAAGTTGAGCTGCGGCCAGTCCTTGGCGGCCTGGCCAACATCGGCAACGTCGGCGAAGCCGCGCAGATTCGGATATTGCTTCTCGATTCCGGGCGGGAACAGTCCCTTGTGGATGCAGACATTCTTGATGCCCGCCTTCACCATTTTCTCGTAGCCCTTGTAGGCGACCTTCTCGTCGTCGAGCCGCCAAGGGTAGCGGCTGATCTCCTTGTGAGTGTTGTCGCCGATCGTGTAGCCCTTGCAGGATTCCGGCTTCAAGGCCAGCGCCGCGTCGAGCTTGTCGAGCCAGCCGGGCTGCCCCGGCGTGAAGATCGCATGACAGAACACCCGCCGCGAGCCGGCCTCGTCGTTGATCTTCTTGCGCGCGTCGGCCATCTGCTCGTTGGTGAGGAACCAGTCCTGCTCGATATCCGACGGCGCCGAGGAGATCAGCGCGATCTTGGTGTCGGAATCGAGAAACATCTCCTTCTTGTAGTTGTTGAACTTGAGATCCTCGATGGTCTGCTCGTGGTCGTTGAGTTCCTTGTTCCAGCCGGCCTTGCCGACTGCCTTGCGCATTTCGACGAAGCCCATGATGCGGGTGTCGTCGCGCAGGAAATGCGTGTGCATGTCCATGATGAACTGGTCCTTCAGGGCGTTGGCGCGGTCTTGCGCCATCGCGGGCGTCGCGGCTTCCGCCGGCGTCACGTCGAACAACTCGCCGTAGACCTGGTTCATCGCGACAAAGGAGGCGGCCATGCCGGCCGCGGTCTGGAAGAACCTGCGGCGGTCGAGACCCTGCTTGCCGCCGAGATCGTCGGCCATCGCGAGCAACCGCGCCTCGACCTCGCGCTGTCGCTCGTTCTGCGGGTCGGGATAGAACTCGTCGCTGGAGACGATCTGGGTCGGGATCGGCGTCTGGTACTGGCACAGTTCGGAGGGCATCAAGGCGGCAAGTTCTTCATCGGTCAGGTTGCTGCTCATTCTTTGCTCCCGCTTTTCGCCGGATGTTTCCGGTCGGACCGCCGCGGAGACTAGGACCAAGTCAGCCGGTCGTCCGCGTCGATCGCCGGTATTGGCATTCACAAAATCGTGCATCGGATCAGCGATCGCGAGATGCGGGCGTCGCGCCACCAGACATGGGCGCTGCTATGCTCCAGCGCACCGGATCGGCCGAAGAAATCCGGAAGGGAGCAGGCAATGATGCATTCCGACCATTCGCGGCGCACCATCATCAAGGGCATCAGCGCTGCAACAGCCGCCGGTGCGTTCGGCGCAACGCCGGTGCAGGCCGCAACCCCGATTCCAACCGAGGGACAAATATGGAGCAACGAATACTGGGCGAAGAAGGGCGACGTCCCGCTATGGATGTTCCGCAAGCGGATCGGGGCGCCCAAGCCGGGCGAGCCGGCGCGGCCCGTGGTGTTCTTCGTCCACGGCTCGTCGGTGACATCGCGGGCGTTCGACCTCACGGTGCCGGACAAGGGCGAGTACTCGCTGCTTAATGTCTTTGCGCGCTACGGCTTTGATTGCTGGACCATGGATCACGAGAACTACGGCAAGTCAGGCCGCACCTCAGGCAATGCCGACATCGCCAGCGGCGTCGAGGACCTGAAAGCCGCGGTCGAGGTGATCGCGCGCGAGACCGGGCAGACCAGGTACCACTTCGTCGGTGAATCCTCCGGCGCGCTGCGCGCCGGTGCGTTCGCGATGGCCGCGCCCGAGCGGATCGACCGGCTGGTGTTTGCCGCCTTCACCTACAAGGGCGAGGGCTCGCCGACACTTGCGAAACGCGCCGAGCAGCTTGCCTATTATCGCAGTCACAACATGCGCAAGCGCGATCGCGACATGATCCGCTCGATCGCGACCCGCGACAAGCCCGGCACATCCGATCCCGCCGTGATGGAAGCGCTGGCCGATGTCGAGATGCAGTTCGGCGACCAGATTCCGACCGGCACCTATCTCGACATGACGGCCAATCTGCCGGTGGTGCATCCGGAGAAGGTGCTGGCGCCGGTGCTGCTGGTTCGCGGCGAGTATGACGGGATCGCGGCGGTGCCCGATCTCGAGGAGTTCTTCAACAAGCTGCCGAACGGCGACCGGCAGTTCGTCATCTTGCCCGGCACCGCGCATTCGGTGGCGCTCGCCGTCAATCGGGAGCTGTTCTGGCACGTGACCCGGGCGTTCTTGACGATGCCGGCGCCGATCGTGACCTGAGGCGGCGTGCGGCAGGACGCCGCACAAAAATCCAGGAAGAATCATTGTCGCGATGTCGGGAGCCGGCCATGTGGTTCGTCCTCCGGGTATAACCACACAAACAGGAGCGCCTTTGATGGCCAATCCCACGATGATCTTCGTCAACTTGCCGGTCAGCGACCTCGCCCACGCCACCGTGTTCTACGAGGCGATCGGCGCGACCAAGAACCCGCAATTCTCCGACCACACCGCCTCCTGCATGGTGATCTCCGAAACCATCCACGTCATGCTGCTGACCCATGACAAATTCCGCCAGTTCACGCCGAAGAAGATCGCCGACGCCAAGGCCACCAGCGAGGTGCTGATCTGCCTGTCGGCCAACAGCCGCGACGCAGTCGACGGCTACCTGACCAGAGCGAAGGGTGCGGGCGGCACCGCCGATCCGTCGCCGAAGCAGGATTACGGCTTCATGTATGGCCGCAGCTTCGAGGACCCCGACGGTCACGTCTGGGAAGTGATGTGGATGGACGTCGAGGCTGCGATGAAGGCGCAGTCCGCCGCGGCGACCGCCTGATCGCTGGTCAACCTGGAGTTCGAGGTGTCACCCTGCCTGTGGTCCGGCGCAAGATCTCAGGCAGCGGGGACGCTGTTGGTGCGAGCATCGGTGATGGCGTCGGTGGCTCGTTTCCCTGGAGGCAAGTCCGACGGCTGACAGACGAGGGGTGGGAAGTTCAGCTCGACCGTGGTTCCGCCTCCCGGCGTCTCGCAAAGGGAAACGGTGCCGTTATGGGTGGTCATCACCTGGGAAACGATTGAAAGCCCCAGTCCCGTCCCTTCCGCATGGGTGTTTCCACGCTTGAACGGCTCGAGCAGAAGCTCGGGCTGGCCAAGCTGGAGGCCGGACCCGAAGTCGACGACGCTCAGCCGCGCCGGTGCTTCGACCTTGATCAGGACGGAGCCGCCCGCGCTGCCATGGGTCACGGCATTCCGGATCAGGTTCGAGAGCGCGACGGCGATCGCGGCTTCCGAGCCGCGCACCCGGATCGGGTGACCAGGCTCGGTGAACTCGATGTCGCTTCCATTGTTCAGCGCCATCGGCACGTGTTCGGCTGCGACCCTGCGCGCAAGCGCGGCAAGATCCATCTCGATCAGTTCGGCTGGTTCGACCGAGATGCGCGCCAGCTGAAGCAGCATGGTGACGATCGACGACAGCTTCTGGTTCTCGGCGATGAGCCTGGCGCGCAGCGGAGAATCCTGGACCAGCTCGAGCATGGTGCGCGCATTGGTCAGCGGCGTACGGAGCTCGTGTGCGGCGTTGGACAGGAAATTCCGTTGCGCTCTCGAAGCAACGTCAATTCGTGACAGTGCGCGATTGAAGGCCACGACGAGCGGCAACAATTCGGCCGGCGCATTGTCTTCCGGCAGCCGGCGGCCATCCGAAACCCCGTCGATCATCTCCGCGGCGGCGGCCACCGCTCGAACCGGCCGCGCGATCAGCGTCGGCACGAACACCATGGCGGCAAACGCCGTCGCCGCCAGGACGAGGATGATCGGAAGCGCGACGATCGTCGCATCGGTGAGCGTGCCGAGCGTCAGTTGGGTTGCCGTATAGGCGACGCCGCCGGTCTCGATCCACACCTCGCCGACAGGCGTATTCCGGACCGCGGCCATCTTCTTCAGCTTGGTGGTTTCGCCGTCGATCGCATAGGCGAGGAAGCTCGTCCCATCGCGTGACGTCGGGGTCTTTTGCGGACGCCACTTCGGCACCGGGCCGTAGCTGACCTCGCCGCTCTTGTCGGAGACGACATACCAGAACGTCGGGAATTCGCGGATGATCTCGTCCAGTCTCGAGGTCTGCTTGAGGGCGAGCTGCCCCGCCTCGTTGCGCGTGACGGCTGCCTTCAGGGCGTCGGCGACGTCGGCGGCCGCCCAGGTGCCGTCATCGTCACCGCCGAACCGGATCAGCAGTGCCGCCGCGCAGAGCAGCATGATGGTCGTCACGGCGCCGATCAGGGTCGCGGACAGCACCGTGATCGAGCGATGGATGCGCTTGAGCGTTTGCCACTTGAACATCATCATTCGCCACTCAACAGATATCCGAGGCCGCGGACCGGCTTGATAACGATCTTGCAGTTGGCCGCGCGAAGGCGTCGGCGCAGCCGCGAAACGTGTGCCTCGATCGCGTTCGATTGAATTTCATCGTCAAAATCATAAGCCGCAACTTCGAGCGTCTCCCGCAGGACGACGCGTCCGATGCGCCGGACCATCGCTTCCAGAATCGCCAGTTCGCGCCGTGGCACGACGATCGGCCGTTGATCGACGCAGACCTCGCGATTGAGCACGTCGTAGCTCAGGTTTCCGATCCGGACGACCGCTCCTCGATCCAGGAACAGGCGCCGCAGCACGGCCTTTGCTCTCGCAACCAGCTCGATCGGCTCAAATGGCTTGGCCACGTAATCGTCCGCCCCGTCGTCGAGGGCGCGGGCAATGTCGATGGGATCATCGAGCGCCGTCAGCACAATCGTCGCAGGGCTCGGCTTCTGTTGCTTCAGGTCGCGCAGCAAGGCCAAGCCATCGCCATCCGGCAGTCCGCGATCAATCACGACGAGCTCGAAATTCCGCACCGCCACCGCGGCGCGGCCTTCCTCCAGCGTCGTGACCATGTCAGACGAGCGGAAGGCCGCTCCCAGAGTATCTTGCAGCCATGGCCCAAGCTGAGGATCATCCTCCACGACCAGAACGCGCACCGTATTCTCCCAAGCATGAGACGCGGCTTGTTCCATTACGGACGGATTACAATAAGATTACGGCCGGCAGGAAATATGCAATATTTCATCTCAGTATATTGATTCAATTGATGTTTTTCCGAGGATTTGTCGACCGTTCCGGGCCGGGAAATGATGCGATGGAGGCCCGATCGAGGGACGTCCGGGTGTCAGGCGATCGCCGAAACGCCGTCGATCTCGCTCGACCTCTTCCGCGGCGGCCGGATTTCAGATGCTTGCCGGGGCGCGTCGCGCCCTGCTGGTGACCTGCACGCGTGAGCAGGAGCGGTTCGACCAATTCGATGAGCGAGAATGGAATCGTGGTCGTCATGCTGATCAGCGTGTGCGCGCCGGCAGCTTGCTATCGCGGCGCCGGCGAGCGCGCCGATCACCAAAGCGTCGATGACCTCGCGCCGACTGCCGCCTCGTAACCAGCGCGAGCTCCGGACACCGATGTTCGATGGCCGGTCGGTGACATGAGCAGCGTGGCGCGTCTTCGCATCCGTGCCTCCTCCGTGAAACTCGTTCGCTAGAGGCATCGATCAACATTACCAGCAAATGACAGCGATCGGCGACGACGCAACGGCGGTGACTTGGGCCGCGCAACGTCAGGCTACCGTAATGCTCGCTGTGAAGAGCATGTCGATGGAAGTCGCCGACATGGCGTTAGCGATACGAGAACGAAGACTTCATGCCGTTAGATTTTGCGTTGTCTGCGATGGCCAAGCGGTCGGATCGCTGCCCCGCGCGTTGGCGCCGCCCGTTCGACCGGTGGCTGGAGGGAGTCGAAGCCGGGTGGTCGATAGCATTGTTGCTCGCCTGCTTCGTCGGCATCTGGATGGTCTATCTGGTCGTGGCCTATCACGGCGCCGGCCTGCATCCCGACGTGCTGGAGACCTGGACGTATGGACGGCATTTCGCATGGGGATATCCCAAGCACCCGCCGTTGATGGGGTGGATGACCGGCGCGTGGACCTCGGTGTTTCCGCTGACCGACTGGTCGTTGCAGCTCATGGCGATGACAAATGCGGCGTTGGCATTGTGGTTCGTCGACCTGATTGCAAGACGGTTTACCAGTGGGCACAAGCGCCTGATCGTGCTGCTCCTGTTGATGCTGACCCCGGCGTACCAGTTTCATGCGCAGCGCTTCAATGCCAACGCGGTGTTGCTCGCGGTCTGGCCCCTTGCGACGTACTGCTTCCTCCGCGCCTTCGAAACGAGGACGCCGCTCTGGGCGGTTGCCGCCGGCCTGACCGCGTCCCTCGCGATGCTGGGCAAGTACTACTCGATCTTTCTGGTGGCGAGCTTTGCGTTGTCGGCGATGATCCATCCCGCGCGACGGGCCTATTTCAGCTCCGCTTCACCCTGGATATCGGCCGCGGTCGGTCTGCTTGCGCTGTTTCCGCATCTCCACTGGCTGGTGACGACAGGCGCGGAGCCCATCCGCTATGCAGCGACCCATGTCCGGGCCGATCTGTTCGCGTCGCTGCGAGATGCGGCCAATTTCCTGCTGGGCCTCGCCGCGGCGGTGAGCGTGTCGGCCGCAACCTGGGTGTTGATCGCAGGCTATCGAATAAGACGCTTTTCCCGGGACTATTCGGCGTCGGATCCGAACCTGAAGTTGCTCTGCCACATCGCGATCGGCACGACCGTGCTTCCCGTCATCACATCGATATTCCTGCGCACCGACTTGCCGTCGCTTTGGGCACTTCAGGGACTGTTCCTGCTTGCCGTGCCGGTCGTTTGCAGCACGCGCTACCGGATCGAGCGCTTCTATGCGGTCAACGCAACGCTGCTCGTCGCCGGAATAGCGATCGTTGCCGCTGTGATCGCGGCCCCGGTTCATGTGCTCTACCGCAACAGCCATGGCTATGAGGAGGGACGCAGCTTCTACCACCAGGCAGCAGACCAACTCACCCGCTTGTGGCACGAACAGATGGGGATCCCTCTGTCGATCGTCGGAGGCAACGATAGTCTCGGGCTTGCGGTGGCGTTCTATAGCTCCGATCACCCGCACTACGGCGACCCATTCGCCCACGAATATTCATTGGCGTTGCCTCGCGAGGTGAGACCGGAGCGCGGCTGGGCCGCGCTCTGCTTCGACGACCAGGACGATTGTCTCGAATGGACCGAGCAAATGGCGGCCCAGGCCGGAAGCTATCTCAAACGCGAATTGTCCGTTCAATCGAGCCTGTTTGGAATTCCGGGCGTCAAGCGCAACATCGTCGTGTTCCTGGTGGCGCCGCTTCGCGAGCCGGACAGCGCAGCGTCAAGCCTCGCCATCATGCAGGGCGGGACCAGGATACGTGTCTCCGCGAGCAGATTCACCGCAGCCCGCTGAGGGGCGCGGGCCCATTCGTCTTGGTTGGCTGCTCTGATCCTTGCGGAGGCGATGGGACGGTAAGCTTGCGGTAATCGACGCGCGCTTTACCGGCGGCCGGGTCAAGGGCGTCATATCACGAAGGACAACGGTCCATGTTCACTCGGTTCGTTTGCATCTGCCTCGGTGTTTGCATCGTCGGTGCGACCGCGCTCGCGCAGACATCGCCATCCCCAACCGGTTCAACCCGCCCGGCACCTGCGACACGGCAGCCGGTCAGTCAGGCTGAGAAGATCAACCTCAATACCGCTCCGGTCAGTGAGCTGGTGAAGCTTCCGCATCTCAGCGCGCGTGGCGTCACTGCCATCACGGAGGCGAGGACGAAGTCCAAGTTCAAGGACTGGAATGATTTCGTGGGCCGACGGGTCGTGCCGCGATTTGTCAGGAGCGAGATCAAGGACCTCGTCACATTCTAGCGGATCTCCACCGGCCGCGCGTCGATCGTCCGGCGATCAGAAGCCGCGGTTGCTGAACTCAAACAAGGATATGCGTGAAATGAAACGAGTAGCTGTTTTCACCGCGGTCGCGGTCGTCGCGATGGCGTGTCTTGGCTCGACCGACGCCACGGCGGGTGACCGGCGGGCGGGCTCCGTGGCCGCCGGCATCGTTGGCGGCCTGGCCGTCGGCGCTTTGTTGGGCTCCACCATGAGTGCCAGGGCCGCTCCCGTCTATGTCTACGAGAGGGACTATTATTCGCCGCCGCCCGTCGTCCACTACCATCGTCACGTCTACGAATATGGCGACGATTATCCCGGCGGATATGATCATGGTTATGCCTATGGGTACCGGGAAGGGTACTCGGATGGCTATTGGGACAACGAATAGCTGCACGGCCACGCCTACCGACCATGAACAGCCGAGCCTGCAATTGATCTTCGGCGCTGCCGCCCGGGTGGCGATTGCCGGCTCGGCTTGTCGCCACCGGATCGAATGACTATCGTCGTTCGGTGGATATGGGTGCGGATGCGCGGGGCAGGGCGATGCGCGGTCGGACTGACGGTTTCACCTTCGGATCGAAGATGGATGTGGTGACCTGGCCGGCCATCGCGATCATCCTCGCGGCGGGCGTTGCCTTATCCTGGAATCCGACGCCGATGGCGCAGTTGCTCGCGGCCCTCTTCGTCGCGTGCGGGATCGTGCACGCTATCGCCTGCTACGGGACGAAGTCGGCGCTGGTTTTCGTCGCGATGTCCGTCGGGGTCGGATTCGCGATGGAGAATATCGGTACCACCACCGGCTTCCCGTTCGGCCGATATCATTTCGAGATCGGATCCGACCTCATGAAGGTCGGATCCATCCCGTTCGTCGTCGGCCCGATGTGGTTCGGTGCGGGCTATTTCTCCTGGGTGGTCGCCGCGACGCTGCTCGGCGGCGTCGATCGCCGGCTGGATCGCCGGTTCAACGTGATCGTCTTGCCGGTCGTCGCGGCATTCGTCACAGCGCAGTGGGATCTGGTGATTGATCCGCCCAGCGCGACGATCGCCAAGGCATGGATCTGGCACGAGGGCGGAGCCCTGTTCGGCGTGCCGCCTTCGAATTTCTTCGGTTGGCTGCTGACGTCATGGCTGTTCTTCCAGGGCTTTGCCCTGTACCTGCACTTTCGCGACGATCGGGCCAGACCCGATCAGGTCGCCGATCGGAGGCTTCGCCTCGTCGGTATCCTGTTCTACGTCTGCGGCGGCATCACGCATGTCGTGCCGTGGATGTTGGGTCAATCCGGTGACATCGCGGACGCCGCGGGCCAGTCCTGGCGCTTGCAGGATATCCGTGGCGCGACCGTCGTGATCATGGTGTTCACCATGCTCTTTACGTCGCTGCTGGCGCTGATCCGATTGCTGGACCGTGCGCGTCCCGACGAAAGGCCGCGCGTCAGTAATTGATCCGGAGGCCGATGCCGCCGTGCAGCGTATTGCCGACCGGCTGCGGTCCCGCGGTGCCGTTGAGGAACAGGTCGGCGATCCAGCCCTTGGTGATGCGGAAGCCGACCCTGCCGCCATATTCGAACCAACCCTGGTTGCCGATCGTCGGCACCACGGTCCCTTCGCCGGTGACTGTGGCGACGATGCCGGAACGGGTGGCAAAGGATTGCACCCAGCCGCCGTTGATATTGGCTTCGACGTTCGACCCGAACAGATGCGTCCATTGGCCGCCGATCTTGACCAGGCTGGTGCGGTCGGTGCCGTCCGCAATGCTGGCATCGAATGGATTGAAGGCGACGGTGGGATCGCTGTAGCCCTTGACCCGCTGCCACAGCTGCCAGACCTCGACGGATGCCGCGACCTCGTCGCGCGCCGACAGCCGGCTGATCCAGCCCGCGCGGCCGTACACGCCGTAATTCTCGCTCGAGGTCTGGCCGGTCACCGACACTGGACCGAGGCTCGTCGTGTAGCTGCGGGTGTAGCGCACCTTCTCGGATGGCGAGAGGATGGTGCCGACGTCGAAGAACGGGCGCGACGAGCCCCAGTCGACGAAGTCGTAGCGCAGCGCGAAGGCGCCGATCGGCGCACTGGTGACGTTGTAGCCGCCCTCGCCATACTGCGTGTAGGCGATGCCGGCTAGCAGCGACAGATTCGGCGTGATGGTCTTGCGGCCATGAATGCCGGCCGAGAACGAGCCGGCCGAGCCGAAGGCGCTGATGCAGTCGTCGCAATTGATCTGTTCATTGACGCCGAGCAGCACCGTACCGAGCACGCGGTTGGTGATCATCTGATTGAAGCGCTGGTCCGCGAGCCCGTTGATCGAGTTGCCGCTCGACGGTGCGCCGGTGATCGGCGTCGGTGTCGGCGAAGGGCTCGGTGTTGGCGTTGGCGTCGGGGTTGCGGTGGGGGTCGGAGTAGGCGTCGGCGTCGGTGTCGGCGTGGACGTCGAGCAGTTCGACGACGGCAATAGTGATTCCGAGGGGACCGACGTGCAGTTCGACGTAGGCGTGGATGTCGACGTTGGGGTCGGTGTCGGCGTCGGCGTCTGAGCATGGGCCACTGTGGCGAACGCCTGTAGCATTGCGAGCGACAACGCCGTCGTCAGAGCGATCGATAGGCCCAGGTGACGGAGACCGCGTGCCATGCTCACCGTCCGCACAGCATGCCGGTGGGATCAGCGCCGGCCGGCATTGCATCCGCGTATTGCGTGACCGCGCAAAGGCCGGCGGCTGCGTTGCAGGTCGCAGCGAAGGTCCATGGCGGGTTGTTGGTCTTCTGGATCGTGCTGCGGCCGCCGCTCGATGTGATGATCGCGGTGTCGCCGGGCTGCGTCAGGTCGATGCACTGCCGGCTCGTGGTGCAGACGGTCGATGCGCCTTCCTGCAGCACGACGATCGTCTGGCCGCGCTGCGAGCGGATATCGAGCACCGTGCCGCGAACGCCGATGGTCGCCAACGGCGTGGTGATCTTGTAGGCGGCCTTGTCCGAATGGCCGGTGACGAAGCGGAATGCACCTGACGTCAGTCGGATCGCGACATCACGATAGTGATGCTCGTCGTCGAACACGGTGCGATCGAGCTTGAGCGATGCATTCGGCCCGAGCGAGAGGTTGGTGCTGTCGGCCATCACCAGTCGCGCGGCGCTTTCGAGACCGGTGCGCACCGTTTCATCGCGCAGCAATGCGTCACCGACATTGATCGGCGTGACCGAGGCCGCGACGCGAAGCACCTCGTTCTTCACCATCGCCGCTTCACCGACGCGCGATTGCGCCTGAGCAGGATGCGCCGTCAACGCGACGGCGAGACCGAGTGCAAATACCGAGAAAAAGCTGTTACGCGAATTCATCTGCAATACCGATCGAATTTCGCCGACACCGTACCGGATCGCAGATGCAGCTGATATTGTATAATTGTCACAAGCTTTGCTGAGTTGAGCTTGATGGTTAGTGTCGATGGACTTGCGAATGTTCACCGTTGCGGAGATCAAGGTGAGTTCCGATCACACTCGTCTCACACATCGCGTTCGTAGCTCACACTTCGCTCACACATCTTCCTCTCGCAGCGTGCTCGTCCTTTGAATATCGCATCCGAATCCCATTCTGTTCTGCGACGTCCTGTCACGCGCACGGCGATCGTCGCGACAATCATCTTCATCGTCGCCCATATCGTGCTGTTGCTCGGGATCACGCTGCCCGACAAGCTCTACTTCGACGAGGTGCACTACGTCCCGGCGGCGCGCCAGATGCTGTTGCCGGTGCTGCAAGAGCCGATCCTCAATCCGATGCATCCGCCGCTCGCCAAGGAGATCATCGCGCTCTCGATCAGGACGTTTGGCGACGTGCCGCTGGGATGGCGCTATCCTGCGGCGCTGTTCGGTGCGCTCGCGCTGGTCGCCGTCTATCTCGGCGGGCTCGCGCTGTTTGAGTCGCAGGAGCGCGCGATTGCCGCGGCCTTGCTTGCCTTCTTCAACCAGATGCTGTTCGTGCAGTCGCGGATCGCGATGCTGGATATATTCGCGCTCACCTTCTCTGTGTTCGCGATCGCGGCCTTCGTGCACGGCTTCAGGCAGGCGCGGCCGCAATCTGCCTTCGCGCTGGCGGGGCTTGCGGCGGGCCTTGCAAGTGCCTGCAAATGGAGCGGGCTGTTCGTGCTCGCGACCTGCATCGCGATCGTCGTGGCGATCCGCCTGCTGCAAGGCTGGCGCGCGCGCTTTGCCGACGCCGATGCGGCGGACTGGTACCGCCCGGAGCTGTGGCCGGATTTCCGGCTGGCTCACTTCGTCGTCTGTTTCGTGCTGATCCCGTCGGTGGTCTATCTCGCGAGCTTCGTGCCGCTGTACGGCCTCTCGTTCTCCGGTCTCATCGAGGCGCAACGCCGCATCTTCGCCGACAACACCACGACCGCGATCGCGGGGCACACCTATATGAGCTCGTGGCCGTCATGGCCGTTCCTGGTGCGCCCGGTCTGGTATCTGTTCGAGAAGGTCGGCGACGACCGGTTCGTGGCGATCGTGTTTCTCGGCAATCCGCTGGTGCTGTGGCCGGCGTTGATCGCGCTGATCGTCGCGCTGCGCGACTGGATCGTCGAGCGCCGCCGCGATGCGTTTCTCGTGCTCGCGTTCTATCTCGGCCCGTATCTCGCCTGGGCGTTGCTGCCGCGCACGCTCGGCTTCATCTATTACTACCTGCCGGCGGCGACCACCGCGAGCTTCGTGCTGGTCTATGCGCTGACGCGCAAGCGCGCGCCGCGCTGGCTGCTGTGGGCGTTCGTGGCGGTCGGATGCGCAGGCTTCATCGCGATGCTGCCGGTCACGGCCGCGATCATCGGGACGTCGATGGCGACCTTCAATCGGCTGATGCTGTTCCAGAACTGGATCTGAAATTGTCCCGAACCGCCTGCCGCGCGAGGCAGGCGGTCCGATATTGCGGGGCGGCTACTGCTGCGCGGTCTTGGTGTCCATGTTGACGACCTGCACGCGACGATTGGTCGGATCCATCGGTGCGTTCGGGTCCTTCGGCCGGGTCTTGCCGTAGCCGACGGTCACGAGGTCGGACCCGTTGAGGCCGTAATGCTCGACCAGATATTTCTTGATGGTATCGGCGCGGCGTTCCGACAGGTCCTGGTTATAGGCTTCGCCGCCGATCGCGTCGGTGTGGCCGGCGAGCACGAAGGTCGAGCCCTTCATGCTGGTATCGGACAGCGCCTTGCCGAGCTCCTGCACCGCCTGGGTCGAGCCCTTGCTGATATCGGCCGAGTTGTAGTCGAAGTGAATCTCCAGATCGATCTTCGGCTTGCTGGCCGCGATGTCGGCGATCTCCTGGCGTTCGCCAAGTGATAGCGAGCGGCTCTGCCGGTTGCGAACGGTGTTGAGGAAGCTCGCTTCCTTGGCGGAGGCGGCCGGGTCGACCTGGGGGCCAGCCGAGAGGCCGCGGGTGGCGGACTTCGGCTTCAGCGCATTGAGGATCTGGGCAGCCGGGACGGTGTCGCTGCCGGCCAGTGCGACGCCCGCCGTCAGCGACAGCGCGGCGCCGATTGTCAAAACAGACAAGGAGAGGGAGCGGGTCATGGTTCGGTCCTTGAAATGTAGGGCTAGCCAATGCGGCTTGCTGTCGTTTTGATGCTGGGAACCTAGACCCGGTTCAAAGTCCCGAATGTGATTTGGGTCACGCTCGGGGGTTGGCCGCCATCGGGAGGGAGGAGCCATGGCCCACGCCAATCGCGTCCTGCGCTCGATCAATGACGAGGGTGCTACGCGCTGCGTCGATCTCTTCGTTCGCCCGGAAGGGACGACCGGCTTCGAGGAGTATCGGCGGGATGTCGAAGACGGCCGCGGCTGGTTTGCGGTTGGCGGTCATTCGTCGCGGGTCTTCCATGAGGAGGGCGCTGCGCTCGAGGCGGCGATGCGCGAAATTCCCTGGCTGCGACAGGCAGTCCGGGCCGAATAGCCGAACCGCTGCGCCGGCGCGCGGAAGCCTGCACGATCACGCGGCTGATTTGCGCCGTTCGGCTCTCCACAGCGGCGCGAATCTCACTACATTGCTGACGCAATGCCCCGCGCCGCCGAACCGCTTTCGTTGAACAATGCCGCCGCCCGCCACATCTGGCTGCGGGCGCAACGGCTCGATACCAGCGTGCCGTTCGGGGAGGGGGCCGCTGCGGTGGCGGCGGCGGTCGACCATCTCGGCTATGTGCAGATCGACACCATCAACGTGATCGAGCGCTGCCATCACCACATCCTGTTCACCCGCATCCCGGACTACCGCCGCGCCGACCTCAAGCAGGCGCAGAGCCAGGACAAGAGCGTGTTCGAGTACTGGACGCACGCGCTGTCCTATGTGCCGTCCAAGGACATCGGAATCTTCCTGCCGGCGATGAGGGCGCATAAGCGCGACGGCCACAAATGGTTCGCCTCGGTCACGCCGGCGGACACGCGCAAGATCATGCGGCTGTTGCGCGCCGGACCGCTGACCATCCGCGATATCGACGACGACGTGCTGACCGAGAAGGAGCACCTCTGGCAGAGCCGGAAACCGTCCAAGCGGGCGCTGCAACTCGCCTTCTATGGCGGCGTGGTGACGGTCTCCGAGCGCGCCGGCATGCTGAAGACCTACGAGCTGATGGCCCGGCATTTCGGCTGGGACAAACCGCCGAAGCCCGCGCCGGCTTCGGCCAGGATCGCGTATCTGCTCGACCGTGCGCTGCGTTCGCAGGGCATCGTCAGCCTCGATTCGATCTGCCATCTCGACGCGCCGAGCAAGCAGGCGGTGCGCGGCCTGATCGAGGCGCGCGTCCGCCGCAAGGAACTGGTCCGGATCGCGCTCGAGGGTGCCGGCAAGCAGGAGCATTGGGCGCGGCCCGAGGTGCTCGAAGCGACCGGCGAGGGCGATCCCGCGCTGGTTCACATCCTGTCGCCGTTCGATCCGCTGGTGATCCAGCGCAAGCGCACCGAACTGTTCTTCGGTTATGGCCATAGGTTCGAGGCCTATGTGCCGAAGGAGAAGCGCCTGTTCGGCTATTTCGCGCTGCCGGTGCTGGTCGGCGACGACATCGTGGCCGCGCTCGACCTCAAGACCGACCGGCAGAACAGGAAGCTGCTGATGCAGAAATGGAGCTGGATCGGCAATGGCAAGAAGCAGGCGGGGCGCAAGGAGCTGAAGCGCCGGATCGAGGAAGAGCTCGACCGCTTCGAGCGATTCCAACTCGCGGACTAAGTCCACCACGCCGTCATGGCCGGGCTTGTCCCGGCCGTCCACGTCTTTCGTCGCCTCGGTGTTCCCGTTTGCCTTGTGTGCTGCGGCTTTTTGCCATTGCCCAATGCCGGGCCAGCCAATATTCCTCAAGGCAAGCAATCGCCTTGGGGGAAACAGATGAGCCAGACCGCAACCCTTACGCCTGACCGCGGCGCCCGCAGCGAAGTCGAGACCTCGACGATCCGAGCGATCTCCTGGCGGCTGATCCCGTTCCTGATCCTGGCCTACTTCTTCTCCTATCTCGACCGCGTCAATCTGAGCTTCGCGGCGCTGACCATGAACTCCGAGCTGAAGTTCTCGCCGGTGGTGTTCTCGTTCGGCGCCGGCATCTTCTTCATCGGCTATTTCATCTTCGAGGTGCCGAGCAATCTGGCGCTGGAGCGATTTGGCGCCAGCCGGTGGATCGCCCGCATCATGGTGAGCTGGGGCATCCTCTCGGCGTTGATGGCGGCGGTCTATGACGAGCACAGCTTCTATGCGCTGCGCTTTTTCCTCGGCGTGGCCGAGGCCGGCTTCTTCCCCGGCATCATCCTCTATCTCACCTACTGGTATCCGGCCGAATATCGCGCCCGCTTCCTCGCCGCGTTCGCGATCGCCGTCCCGGTCTCCACCGCGATCGGCGCGCCAATCTCGGGCCTGCTGCTCGGGCTCGACGGCGCCATGGGACTGAAGGGCTGGCAGTGGCTGTTCATCATCGAGGGCATCCCCTCGGTGCTGCTCGGCATCGTCACCTGGTTCTATCTCACCGATCGGCCGGAGCGGGCCGATTGGCTCTCGGTCGAGCAGAAGGCATGGCTGAAGGCGAAGCTCGATGCCGAGGTCGCGGCCAAGCAGGCGGCCAGGCACTTCACGCTGTTCGAGGCGTTGTGCTCGCCGAAGGTGCTGGCGCTGAGCGCGATCTATTTCGGCTTCGTCGCGGCACTCTATGGCATGCAGTTCTGGCTGCCGCAGATCGTCAAGGCGTTCGGCCTCAGCAATGCGCAGACCGGCTTCGTCACCGCGATTCCCTATGTGTTCGGCACCATTGCGATGATCCTGTGGGCGCGCCGCTCGGACGCCACGCGCGAGCGCGTGTTTCATGTCGGCGCGCCGCTGCTGCTGACCGCACTGGCGCTCGCGGTCTCCAGCTACATCTCCGATCCGACCTTGACCATGGTCGTCCTGACGGTCGCCGCGATCGGCGTGTTTTGCACCTTCGCGGTGTTCTGGACGCTGCCGACCGCCTGGCTGTCCGGCACCGCGGCCGCCGGCGCGATCGCGCTGATCAACTCGATCGGCAACCTCGCCGGTTTCCTCGGGCCCTATCTGATCGGCTGGGTGAAAGAGAGCACCGGCAACACATCGACCGGCCTCTTGGTGCTGTCGTTGCTGCCGCTGATCGCCGGCCTCCTGGTGTTCCTCGGCAGCCACGAGACCAAGACCGAGTTCGCGAGCGCGAAGTAGAAAACATATGCGTGGTTCGTCCGCGTAGGAATCCTACGATCGCTCCGATCGACGATGCGTCTGATCAAATCGGATAGCGCCACTTCAGCGCGCGTCGGACCAAGAAGATCGCGACCAGCGTAGCGCCGAGTGCCGCAAGCCACGCCCACATCAGGGGGCCACCCCGCGCCAGCGCGTAGTGCTCGCTGAATGTCAGGGCCACCAGGACGGCGACGAGCCCTGTGCCCGACCAATAGAGCGGCGAGCGCAGCATTCCAGTCGCGGCGTGTTCGGCCGCGCGCTCGCGCGCTCGGCCGACGGACCAGATCAAGAAGCCGGCGTAACCAAGAGCCAGGATCCACGACATCGCCCAACCTCGCATGCCCGTGCTTCAGGGACAGTAAAGGGGGGCCGCGAAAGTCGAGATATCCGGCGAGGGAACTCCGGTCGCGGGCTCTCGCTCACGAACAGGTTATCACTGACGAATATTGACAATCGTCAGTGATAAATTGATAGTCTTCATCAGTCGTCAGCCCGATGGAGATCCCAGATGTTCGTTCGTTCCGTTTTGTCGAGCTATTACAGGCTCTTGACCGGAGCATCGCTGGCCTTTGCCGTGTTCGCGCTGACCGGCTGTAACGAAAAAGCCGCCGAGAAGGCCGACCCGGGACGCCCGGTTCTGGTGGCGACGGTCCATTACGAGGCCGAAACCCCCGAGCGCAGCTTTGTCGGCACCGTCAAGCCCAGGATCGAAGCCGACATGGGCTTTCGGGTTGCCGGCAAGGTGGCCAAGCGGCTGGTCGAGGTCGGACAGACAGTCGACGTCGGCCAGCCCTTGGCCACCCTCGACGAGGTCGATCTGAAGCTCCAGGCCGAGCAGGCGGAGGCCGAATTTCGCGCCGCCACCGGCGTGTTGGCGCAGGCAGCGGCTGCCGAGCAGCGCGCGATCGACCTGAAGGCCAAGGGCTGGACCACCGACGCGCAGCTCGATTCCGCCAAGGCCGCCGGTGACGAGGCCCGGGCGCGGCTGAACCGCGCCGAGCGCTCGGTCGAGCTGACCAAGAACTCCCTCTCTTATGCAACGCTGGTGGCCGACACCCGGGGTGTCGTCACAGCGACCATGATCGAGCCCGGCCAGGTGGTTGCCGCGGGCCAGGCCTCGATCCGTGTCGCCCGACTTGGTGAGAAGGAAGCCGTCGTCGCGATCCCAGAGACGCTTCTTGCTCGTGCCAGGTCGGGCGTTGCCACGGTGACGCTGTGGTCGGACGCGAAGAAGACCTATGCCGCCAGGCTGCGCGAGGTCGCGCCGCAGGCCGATCCCGCCACCCGCACCTATCTCGCGAAATTCTCACTGCCGGATGCCGACGACGCCGTGTCACTCGGCATGACCGCAACCTTGACCTTGGCCGACAAGGCAAGCGAGCGCGTTGCCAAATTGCCGCTGTCGGCGCTCTACAGCCAGGGCGGCGATCCCTCGCTCTACATCGTCGACGACAAGGGCGACATCGCGCTGAAGCCGGTCAAGGTGAAGGCCTATGAGAGCAATTGCGTCGTGATCTCCGGCGGCGTCGACGACGGTGCCAAGGTGGTCGCCCTCGGTGTGCAGAAACTCGATCCGAGCCAGAAGGTGCGGGTCGTGTCGTCGCTGTCGTTCTAGTCCCGCGTCATTGCGAGGAGCCCGCGACAAAATTGCAAAGCAATTTTGCGCTGAAGCGACGAAGCAATCCACGTCGCCGTACACTGAAGAATGGATTGCTTCGCTTCGCTCGCAATGACGATTGAAGTCGAGACGATTTGGACCTGGAGAGTTCGATGAAGCGCTTCAACCTTTCGGCCTGGGCGGTCAGCCACCCGACGCTGGTGCTGTTCCTGATGATCATCCTCGGCGCCGCCGGCTTCTTCTCCTACGAGAAGCTCGGCCGCGCCGAGGATCCGTTCTTCACCGTCAAGGTGGTGAACGTCTCGGTGATGTGGCCGGGCGCGACCTCGCAGGAAATGCAGATGCAGGTCGCCGATCCGATCGAGAAGAAGCTGCAAGAGCTGCCGTTCTTCGACAAGGTGCAGACCTATTCCAAGCCGGGCTTCACGGCGATGCAGGTCTCCTTCAAGGATTCGACCTCGCCGAAGGATGTGCCCTATCTTTTCTATCTGCTGCGCAAGAAGCTGGTCGACGTGCAGGGCGAGCTGCCCTCCGGCATCCTCGGCCCGGTGGTCAACGACGAATTCTCCGACGTCGATTCGATCCTCTATATGATGACCGGCGACGGCGCCGACTATGCGCAGCTCAAGAAGGTCGCCGAGGGCTTCCGGCAGCGGCTGCTGAAGGTGCCTGGCGTCACCAAGATCGACCTCTACGGCACCCAGGACGAGCGGATCTTCGTCGAGTTCTCGCATGCCAAGCTGGCGACGCTCGGCATCACGCCGCAGGCGCTGTTCGATTCCCTTGCCAAGCAGAACAATGTCACTCCGGCCGGCACCGTCGAGACCTCGTCGCAGCGCGTGCCGCTGCGCGTCACCGGCGCGCTTGATGGCGTCAAGGCGGTGGCCGAGACGCCGGTCGAGAGCAACGGCCGCGTGTTCCGGCTCGGCGATATCGCGACCGTCAGCCATGGCTATGTCGACCCGCCGACTTTCAAGGTCCGCCAGGAAGGCAAGCCCGCGCTCGGCATCGGCGTCGTCACCGCCAAGGGCGCCAACATCCTCGAGCTTGGCAAGGAGGTCCAGAAGGCGACCGCCGAGTTCCTGAAGGCGGTGCCGCAAGGCGTCGATATCCAGCAGATCGCCGACCAGCCCAAGGTGGTCGAGCACGCCGTCGGCGAGTTCGTGCACTCCTTCGTCGAGGCGCTCGCGATCGTGTTGTTCGTCTCGTTCGTCGCGCTCGGCTGGCGCACCGGCATCGTGGTGGCGCTGTCGGTGCCGCTGGTGCTCGGCATCGTCTTCATCGTGATGAACGCGATGTCGCTCGACCTGCACCGCATCACGCTCGGTGCGCTGATCATCGCGCTCGGCCTTCTGGTCGACGACGCCATCATCGCGGTCGAGATGATGGTGGTGAAAATGGAACAGGGCTGGGACCGCATGAAGGCGGCGTCCTTTGCCTGGGAATCCACTGCGTTTCCGATGCTCACGGGGACGCTGGTCACGGCCGCTGGCTTCCTCCCCATCGGCTTTGCCAATTCGGCGGTCGGCGAATATGCCGGCGGCATCTTCTGGATCGTGGCGATCGCGCTGGTCGCCTCGTGGTTCGTCGCGGTGATCTTCACGCCCTATATCGGCGTCAAGCTGCTGCCGAACATCAAGGTGCACCAGAACCACGATCCGCATGCGATCTACGAGACGCGGATGTATCGCGGCCTGCGCAGCGTGGTGCAGTGGTGCGTCGATCACCGCATCAAGGTGGTGGTGGCGACCGTCGGCGTGTTCGTCGCCTCGATCATCGGTTTTGGCCATGTCCAGCAGCAATTCTTCCCGCTGTCGGAGCGGCCCGAACTGTTCCTGCAACTCCGGCTGCCCGAAGGCACCGCCTTCAACGTCACCGAAAAGGCGGTGAAGCAGGCCGAAGGGCTGTTGAAGGACGACCAGGACATCCAGACCTACACGTCCTATGTCGGTCAGGGTTCGCCGCGCTTCTGGCTCGGTCTCAATCCGCAGCTGCCGAACGAGGCTTTCGCCGAGATCGTGATCCTCGCCAAGAACGTCGAGGCGCGGGAGCGCGTCAAGGCGAAGATCGAGCAGGCCGCCGCCGACGGCGCGCTGAACCAGGCGCGGGTCCGGGTCGACCGCTTCAACTTCGGTCCGCCGGTCGGCTTCCCGGTCCAGTTCCGCGTGATCGGCCCCGACGCCAACAAGGTGCGCGACATCGCGTATCAGGTGCGCGAGGTCATGCGTCAGAACAAGAACGTCAAGGACGTCCAGCTCGACTGGAACGAGCAGTCGCCCTACCTGAAGCTGGTGGTCGATCAGGATCGGGCCCGCGCGCTCGGCCTGACCCCGCAGGACGTCTCGCAGGCGCTGGCGATGCTGATCTCGGGCGCGCCGGTCACCACCATCCGCGACGGCATCGAGAAGGTCGGCGTGGTCGCCCGTGCTGTGCAGTCCGAGCGGCTCGATCTCGGCCGGGTCGGCGACCTCACCATCACGTCACGCAATGGCGTGGCGGTGCCGTTGCAGCAGATCGCAAAGATCGAATACGCACATGAGGAGCCGATCCTGTGGCGGCGCAACCGCGACATGGCGATCACCGTGCGCTCGGACGTCGTCGACGGCGTGCAGGCGCCTGACGTCACCAACCAGATCTCGCCGAAGCTGAAGGACATCCAGGATCATCTCGAGCCGGCGTACCGGATCGAGCCGGGCGGGGCGTTCGAGGAATCCGCCAAGGGCAATGCGTCGATCTTCATCCTCTTCCCGGTGATGGTGATGGTGATGCTGACGCTGCTGATGATCCAGTTGCAGAGCTTCTCGCGCCTGACGCTGGTGTTCCTGACCGCGCCGCTCGGCATCGTCGGCGCCTCGCTCGGGCTCAACGTCGCCAACCAGCCGTTCGGCTTCGTGGCGCTGCTCGGCCTGATCGCGCTCGCCGGCATGATCATGCGCAACACGGTGATCCTGGTCGATCAGATCGAGAGTGACGTGGCCTCCGGCCTGACCCGGCGCGAGGCGATCGTCGAGGCCACCGTCCGGCGTGCCCGGCCGGTGGTACTGACCGCGCTCGCCGCGATCCTGGCCATGATCCCGCTGTCGCGCTCGGCGTTCTGGGGTCCGATGGCGATCACCATCATGGGCGGTTTGTTTGTTGCGACTTTCCTGACCTTGCTGTATCTGCCGGGCCTTTACGCACTCTGGTTCCGCAAGACCCTCGAGGAGAGCGGCGGCGAGCATGCCGATACTGCGCCGCAGCATGCCGGCGATGCGCAACACGCATTTCCGCTTGCTGAGGCGGCTGAATAATTGAACATTGAGCAGGCCAACATGACACTGATCTCGGAACATAGCGAAACCGACACCCGCGAACGGATTCTCGTGGTGGCGGAGCGCTTGTTCCGGCAGATCGGCTACCTGAAGACCACGGTCGCCGACATCGCCAAAGAGCTGCGGATGAGCCCCGCCAACGTGTACCGCTTCTTCGATTCGAAGAAGTCGATCCACGAAAGCGTGGCGCGCAGGCTGATGGGCGAGGTCGAGGTCGAGGCGCAGCGCATCGCGCGATCGGAGGGGCCGGCGGCGACGCGCTTGCGCCAGATGATGACGACCATCAATCGCATGAACACCGAACGCTATGTCGGCGATTCCAAACTGCACGAGATGGTCGAGATCGCGATGCAGGAAGACTGGGACGTCTGCGTCGCCCACATGGAACTGATCGGCCAGACGATCGGCGAGGTGATCGCGCAGGGCGTGGCCTCGGGCGAGTTCGAGGTCGAGGATCTCGAGGTCGCCGCGCTGTGCGCCTGCACGGCGATGATGCGGTTCTTCCACCCGCAGATGATTGCCCAATGCGCGGAAAAGGCGGGCCCGACCATCGACCAGATGATCGATTTCGTCATCGCCGGCCTGTCGCCGCGCGCCCGCGCTCATTGAGCTGTCCGGGCTGACGTTTTCGTCAGTTGACTTCCTTGTCGTTCCGGGGCGATGCGTAGGCATCGAACCTGGAACGACGAGGGGCCGCCAGTGACCGCGAAAGACCTGCATTTCTACGAGCCGAAGAACGGCCACGGCCTGAAGCACGATCCGTTCAACGCGATCGTGGCGCCGCGCCCGATCGGCTGGATCTCCTCGCGCGACAAGGCCGGCAACGTCAACCTCGCGCCCTACAGCTTCTTCAACGCGTTCTGCTACGTGCCGCCGATCATCGGCTTCTCCTCTACCAACTGGAAGGACAGCGTCGCCAACATCCAGGACACTGGCGAGTTTGTCTGGAACTTGGCGACGATGGATCTCGCCAAGCACATGAATGCGACCGCGGCGCATGTCGCGCGCGACGTCGACGAGTTCAAGCTGGCGGGGTTGACGCAGATCGCCGGCAAGCTCGTCAACGTGCCGCGCGTCGCCGAAAGCCCGGTGTCGTTCGAATGCAAGGTGAGCCAGATCATCCAGTTGCAGGGCGCCGACGGCAAGAAGGCTGAAGCCTGGCTGACGCTCGGCGAGGTCGTCGCCGTCCACATCGACAAGGCCTTCATCAAGGACGGCGTCTACCAGACCGGTCTCGCGCACCCGATCGTCCGTGCCGGCAGGCGAGGGGACTACTTCGAGATCAAGCCGGAAAACATGTTCGAGATGATCCGGCCGGATTGATCGCTTTCCTTCTCCCTTGCGCCGCTCTTGCGGGGAGAGGGCTGGGGTGAGGGGCTGCTTCCGCGAGTTGCGAACGTCGTGAGACCTGTGCCCCCTCACCCGGATCGCACCTTGCGATGCGATCCGACCTTTCCCCGCAAGCGGGGCGAGCTGAGGGACGTCGCTTCGCTCCTCGCAGTGACGGAAGCGGGAACCACAACAATGTGAAATTTCCGCGCGTGGTGATGAAAAACCGTCACTCGCAACCTCGGCGCGAGCAGTCTAACCTCCCGCGCGCCAGGCCGGATCAACGGCCGGCCGACAGAGTGGGAGGATGCGATGACACGCCGACAGCAGCGCGATCCAGACGAAGCGCAACGCGATCCACACGTATCACGACGAACGCTGGTCCAGGGGCTCGCGGTTGCCGCCGCTGCCACCGCCACGGGAGCTCGCGGCGCGCTGGCGCAGAACGCGCCGGCTCCGGTCGGGCCACCGACGACGATCACCAGCCCGCCGCGCGACTTCAATCCGCGCGGTGCGCCGACCACCTATTTCTGGGACCCCGACGTCATCGCGGTCGATCCGGCCTTCAACGACCTTGCCCAGCCGAACACCTCGATCAAGCGGCTTTACACCGGCGTGTTGTGGGCGGAAGGCCCGGCCTGGAGTTCGCAGGGCCGCTATCTGCTTTGGAGCGACATTCCCAACAACCGGCAGATGCGCTGGTCGGAAGACGACGGCCATGTCAGCGTCTTCCGTATGCCGTCGAACTACTCGAACGGCAATTCGTTCGACTTCCAGGGCCGTCAGCTGTCCTGCGAACATCTCACCCGCCGCGTCGTGCGCTACGAGAACGACGGCACCGCGACCGTGCTTGCCGACAGCTACAACGGCAAGAAGCTGAACTCGCCGAACGACATCGTCGCGCATCCGGACGGCAGCTACTGGTTCACCGATCCGCCCTACGGCGGCCAGCTCTACGAGGGCGAGCCCGATGCGGCCGGCGGCCCGGGCAATTCGGCCGGCAAGCTCAATCCGCGGATCGGCCAGCCGCCGGGCTTCGCGCCGTTCAAGCGCGAGCTGCCGACCAATTGCTATCGCATCGACCCGTCCGGCCGCATCGATCTCGTGGTGGCCGAAGATCAGGTGCCGGACCCGAACGGCATCTGCTTCTCGCCCGACTACAAGAAGCTCTATGTGGTCTCGACCGGCAAGGGACCGGGCGACACCGGTCCCGGCGGCAAGGGCGACGTGTTCGTGTTCGACGTCGGCGCCGACAACAAGCCTGTCAACGGCAAGCGGTTCAGCGATTTCACGATCGACGGCGTGAAGTGCGGGCCGGACGGCATCCGCTGCGACGTCAACGGCAATGTCTGGTGCTCGAGCAATGCCGGCCGCGCCGTGGGTTATAACGGTGCGACCTGCTGGTCGCCGGAAGGCAAGCTGCTTGGCCGCATCCGGCTGCCCGAGGTCTGCGGCAACATCACCTTCGGCGGCCCCAAGCGCAACCGCCTGTTCATGGCGGCAAGTCAGTCGCTCTACGCGGTCTATACCGCGACCCAGGGGGCGGGGCCGGCCTAGCTTGCGGGAGGCTTGGCGTCGACGTAATCCGCCGGCGCCATCCTCTGCTACCTGATTGTCGCAGCTCAACTTTCGGAACTCAACGCGCGGCCTGCCGTTAACAAACGGCGGCTTGGCCGCGTCAATTTCGCTTTATTTGCAGGGCGAAGTGTTCACCCGCGACCGGCACTTTCCGATAATATCAGCTATCCGCGCCGATCCATGAGGACCCCACCATGAGCTTCCGCCGCGATTACCTTTCCAAGCCGATCTTCTCCTGGGCGCGTGGCGTGCTGCCGACGATGTCGGACACCGAGCGCGAGGCTCTGGAAGCCGGCGACGTCTGGTGGGACGCCGATCTGTTCACCGGCAATCCCGACTGGTCGAAACTGCTGGCCAATGCGCCGGCGAAATTGACCGACCAGGAGAACGCTTTCCTGCACGGTCCGGTCGACGAGCTTTGCAAGATGCTCGACGAGTGGAAGATCAACTGGGAATGGCGCGACCTGCCACCCGAGGTCTGGGCCTTCATCAAGGCCAACAAATTCTTCGGCATGATCATTCCGAAGGAATTCGGCGGCCTCGGCTTCTCGCCCTATGCGCATTCCGAAGTGGTGCGCAAGATTTCCTCGCGCTCGCTGACCGCGGCCGTCACGGTGATGGTGCCGAACTCGCTCGGGCCGGGCGAATTGTTGATGCGCTTCGGCACCAGGGAGCAGCAGGACAAATGGCTGCCGCGCCTCGCCGCCGGCCAGGACATTCCCTGCTTCGGCCTGACCAGCCCGGAGGCCGGCTCCGATGCCGCCTCGATGATCGACAGCGGCATCATCTGCAAGGGCAATTTCGAGGGACGCGAAGTCATCGGGCTGAGGCTGAACTGGCACAAGCGCTACATCACGCTCGGTCCGGTCGCGACGCTGCTCGGGCTCGCGTTCAAGGCCTATGATCCGGATCACCTGGTCGGTACCCAGGACGAACTCGGCATCACGGTCGCGCTGATCCCGACCCATCTGCCCGGCGTCTCGATCGGCCGCCGACATCTGCCGGCGATGCAGGTGTTCCAGAACGGCCCGAACTGGGGCAAGGACGTCTTCATCCCGCTCGACTACATCATCGGCGGCCAGGAGCGCCTCGGCCAGGGCTGGAAGATGCTGATGACGGCGCTTGCCGCCGGCCGCGGCATCTCTCTGCCGTCGCTGTCGGCCGCCGGTGCGGCCTATGCCGCGCGCACCACCGGCGCCTATGCCCGCATCCGCGAACAGTTCGGCATTTCGATCTCCAAGTTCGAGGGCATCGAGGAGCCGCTGGCGCGCATCGCCGGCACCGCCTATCTGCTCGACGCCGCGCGGCGCCTGACCTGCGCCGCGCTGAACGAGGGGCATCATCCCGCCGTCATATCGGGGATCATGAAGCTCCACGCCACCGAGCGGATGCGGATCGCGATCGACGACGCGATGGACATCCATGGCGGCAAGGCCGTTATCGACGGGCCGCAGAATTATCTCGGCGGGCTCTACCGCTCGGTGCCGGTCGGCATCACGGTCGAGGGCGCCAACATCCTGACCCGCAATCTGATCGTGTTCGGGCAAGGTGCGATCCGCGCGCATCCCTATCTGTTGCAGGAGATGAACGCGCTCGGTGAGACCGATCGCGACAAGGGCCTGACCGCGTTCGACACCGCGTTCTGGAAGCACGTCGGCCACAGCTTCGCGACCATGTTCCGCGCCTGGGGCCGCAGCTGGAGCTTCGGCCTGTTCGCACCGGCGCCGGATGCCGGCGACGCGACCGAGTTCTATCGCCAGCTCTCGCGTTATTCGTCGGCGTTCGCGCTGTGCGCCGACATGGCGCTGCTCACGCTCGGCGGCGCGCTGAAGCGCAAGGAGATGCTCTCGGCGCGTTTCGGCGACATCCTGTCCGAGCTGTATCTGCTGTCCGCTGCGCTGAAGCGCTGGCAGGACGAGGGCCGACAGAAGGACGATCTTCCCGCACTCGAATGGTGCATGGCATCGGGCTTCAAGACCATCGAGAACCGCTTCGCGGAAATCCTCGCCAATCTGCCCAACCGCCCCGTGGCATGGCTATTGAAATTCCTGATCCAGCCGTTCGGCGCCCGCGTCACCGGTCCGTCGGACCGCGTCGTGCAGCAATGCGCCCAGCTCGTGCTGTCGCCATCGGCGGCGCGCGATCGCCTGACGCCAGATCTCGCCTTTGTCGAGGACGACGGCGGCATCGCGCGGCTGGAGAAGGCCTTCTGCCTGGTCACCGCGGCCGAGGATGCCGCCAAGCAGCTGCGTGCGGCGCGGCTTCAGGACTGGAAGGAGGGCGTCAAGAAGGGCGTCATCACCCAGGATGACGGCGAGAAGCTCGCCGCCGCCCATGAGGCCGTCGCGAAGGTCATCGAGGTCGATGATTTTGCGCCGGAGGCGCTGTCCCCGATTTACAAGAAATCCGCCGACGTGCATCAGTTCTTCCAGGAACTGGGTGAGCAGAGGGCGGCGAGCTGATGGCGCGACCAGTCTTTATCGTCGACGGCAGCCGGACGCCGTTCCTGAAGGCGCGCTCCGGTCCCGGCCCGTTCACCCCGGTCGATCTCGCCGTGCAATGCGGCCGGCCGCTGCTGGCGCGGCAGCCGTTCGCGCCCACCGCGTTCGACCAGGTCATCCTCGGCTGCGTCAACGTGATCGCCGACGAGATGAACCCGGCGCGGGTCGCGGCACTGCGGCTCGGCATGGGCGAGCAGATGACAGCCTTCACGGTGCAGATCAATTGCGGCTCCGGCATGCAATCGATCGATACTGGATATCGCTATATCCGCGAGGGCATCTCCGATCTGATCCTCGCCGGCGGCGCCGAGGCGTTGAGCCACGCGCCGCTGGTCTGGCCGAACTCGGGCGTGCGCTGGTTTGCCGGCTTCGCCGGCGCCAAGGGCTTGGGCGCGAAGATCGCCGCGGCGCTGAAGGTGAAGCCGAGCTACTTCAAGCCGATCATCGGCCTCGAGCGCGGGCTGACCGACCCGATCACCGAGCTCAACATGGGGCAGACTGCCGAGAAGGTCGGCCATCTCTTCGGCATCACCCGCGCGCAATCCGATGCTTACGCCGCCGAAAGCCATCAGCGGCTCGCCACCGCGCAGAAGGACGGCTTCCTCAAGGGCGAGGTCGAGACCGCGTTCTCCCGTGACGGCAAGTTCTATGACCATGACGATGGCGTCCGCCCGGATTCGACATCGGAGACGCTGGCGAAGCTGAAGCCGGTGTTCGAGCGGCCCTGGGGCCAGGTCACCGCCGGCAATTCCTCGCAGATCACCGATGGCGCGTCCTGGGTGATCCTGGCGTCGGAGAAGGCGGTAGCGCAGCACGGCCTGACGCCGAAGGCCGTCATCCTCGACAGCCAATGGTCCGCGCTCGATCCCTCGATCATGGGCCTCGGCCCGGTGCTGTCGGCGAGTGCGCTGTTGAAGCGCAACGGGATGACGCTGCAAGATGTCGAGACCTGGGAGCTGAACGAGGCCTTTGCCACCCAGGTGCTCGGCTGCCTCGCGGCGTGGGCCGACGAGAGATTCTGCCGCGAGATCCTCGGGCTCGACGGCGCGGCGGGCGAGATCGACCGCGCCAGGTTGAACGTCGATGGCGGCGCGATCAGCCTCGGCCATCCGGTCGGCACCAGCGGTAACCGTATCGTGCTGCATCTGGTCAATGCGATGAAGCGGCTCGGCACCAGGCGCGGCGTCGCCACCGAATGCATCGGTGGCGGGCAGGGCGGCGCGATGTTGATAGAGACGGTGTGATCATGGATTCACGGATCATGGACCTTCTCGCCGATCGCGTGCTCGAACTCGGGCCGAAGCCGGCCGCCGACAGCCCCTACAGGAATTTCAAGCTGACCCGCGACGAGGACGGCATCGCGTGGCTGCTGTTCGACCGCGCCGGCGTCAGCGCCAACACGCTGTCGGCCGACCTGCTCGAAGAGCTCGACGCCATCGTCTCGGCGCTGGAAAGCCAGCGGCCGACCGGGCTCGTGGTGCGCTCAGCAAAAAAGAGCGGCTTCATCGCCGGTGCCGACGTCAATGAATTCCGCGGCGTCAGCGATCCCGGCGCGGTCGAGACCCAGATCGGCCGGGCGCACGCGGTGATCGACCGGCTGGAGGCGCTGCGCGTGCCGTCGGTCGCCGTGATCCACGGCTTCTGCCTCGGCGGCGGCCTCGAGGTCGCGCTGGCCTGCCAGATGCGGATCGCGATCGACGATGCGAGGTTCGGTTTCCCCGAGGTGATGCTCGGCCTGCATCCCGGCCTCGGCGGCACCGTGCGGTTCACCGAGCTGGTCAACCCGATGCAGGCGATGACCCTGATGCTGACCGGCAAGACGATCGATGCGCGCCGCGCCAAATCGCTCGGCCTGGTCGATGCGGTCACGCAGGAACGCCACGTCCGCAACGCGGTCAAGGATGCGGTGTTCGGCCGGCTGAAGCGCGCCAAGCCAGGTGCGCTCAACTCGCTGCTCAATCTTGGTCCGGTCAGGGGCTTGCTCGCCTCGCGGATGCGCAGCGAGGCCGAGAAGGCGGCGCCGCGCAAGCACTATCCGGCGCCCTATGCGCTGATCGATCTCTGGGAGAAGCACGCTGGCAATCGCACGGCGATGCTGAATGCGGAGAAGACCTCGTTCGCCAAGCTGATGGTGACGCCGACGGCGCAGAATCTGATCCGCGTCTTCTTCCTGCGCGAGCAGATGAAGAAGATGGCAGGCTCCGGCAACAAGGTTGCGCACGTCCATGTCATCGGCGCCGGTGCGATGGGCGGCGACATCGCCGCCTGGTGCGCCAACCAGGACATGCGGGTCACGCTCGCCGACATGAAAGCCGAGCCGATCGCGGGCGCGATGAAGCGCGCCGCCGAGCTGTTCGGTAAGATCATGCGCAAGAAAATCGATCAGCGCGACGCGCTCGACCGGCTGGTCCCCGACATGGACGGCGAGGGCGTGCGCAACGCCGACCTGATCATCGAGGCGGTGCCGGAAAAGCTCGAGCTGAAGCAGAAGGTCTATGCCGGCCTCGAACCGAAGATGAAGCCGGGCGCGATCCTCGCCACCAACACCTCGAGCATTCCGTTGCAGGATCTGCGCACCACGTTGGCGCGGCCGGAGCGGCTGCTCGGGCTGCATTTCTTCAATCCGGTGTCGCGGCTGCAACTCGTCGAGGTCGTGAGCCATGACGGCACCGACGCCGCGATGCTCAAGGAGGCGCTCGCCTTCGTCGGCGCCATCGACCGCCTGCCGCTGCCGGTGAAGAGCTCGCCGGGCTTCCTCGTCAACCGTGCGCTGACGCCCTACATGCTGGAAGCGATGATGATGCTGGACGAGAAGACCGACCAGCGTCTGATCGACGCCGCCGCGATCGAGTTCGGCATGCCGATGGGGCCGATCGAACTGGCCGACCAGGTCGGCCTCGATATCTGCCTCGATGTCGGCGACATGCTGCGCTCGAAGTTCGGGGATACCTTGCCGCCGACGCCGGCCTGGCTGCGGGAAAAAGTCGCCAGGGGCGAGCTCGGCCGCAAGACCGGCAAGGGTTTCTACACCTGGAAGGACGGCAAGGCCGAGAAGGCGCCGCTGCCGGACACCGGCCCCAAGGTCAGCGACGAAATGATCGACCGCCTGGTGCTGCCGATCTCGAATGTCTGCGTCGCCGCTTTGCGCGAGGGCATCGTCGACAATCCCGATACGGTCGACGGCGCGATGATCTTCGGCACCGGCTATGCGCCGTTCCGCGGCGGCCCGCTCAACTATGCGCGCAGCCGCGGCGTCGACAATATCGTGTCGACGATGCAAACCTTGATGCGCAAGTTCGGCGGACGATTTGCGCCGGACACCGGCTGGGAGGGCTTCAAGTGAGCGAGACACAAACGCCCGAAACTCATGTCCACGCGCCGCCAATCAGCGGCAACGAGCCGCAGGGCGATCTCTGCATCCGCACGCTGGCGATGCCGGCCGACACCAACGCCAATGGCGATATTTTCGGCGGCTGGCTGCTCAGCCAGATGGACGTCGGCGGCGGCGTGTTCGCCTCCAAGGTCGCGAAGTCGCGCACCGTGACGGTCGCGATCGACGCGATGAACTTCCGCAAGGCGGTCTATGTCGGCGATCTCGTCTCGGTGCACGCCAATCTCGTGCGGGTCGGCCGCACCTCGATCACCGTGCATCTGGAAGCCTGGGTGCTGCGCCGCCGCGAGCAGCAGTCGATCCTGGTCACCGACGGCAATTTCACCTACGTCTCGATCGACGATCAGGGCCATCCGCAACCGATCCAGCGCGACGGCGCGACGATTGCGACGTGATGCGCCGCGGTACGAATCAGGCGCCGGCTTGCGTCAACAAAACGTGTCAAAACCGGGCCCGGCCGTGATCGATCCCGGGCCACGGCGACAAAAAAGCTCAGGAACAAACCGTTCGTGATGCCGTTGTCGGCCCGGAGTCCAACCGAGGCCGATAATGTCCGACAGCTATGTCATCGAAGTGAGTTCAGAGACCGCGGGTATCGTGGTGCGTGATGTGCGTGGTTACCAGTTCTTTGCGTCTTCGCGACGCTTCCTGGCCCTCGAAGGCCAGAAGTTTCGCAATGCGCGCGAGGCCGAACGCGCGGCGCGCCGTCTCGTCACTGGGCAAATTTTGCAGTTCGCGTCCTGAATCGACGCCGCCGCTGCGGCGCGCGGTTTGCGCGCGCCGCAAGATTCTGTATTGATGCGCCCGGGCTCACGGAAACATCATCCCCGGATGTCGCAGGTACGCACGGTGTCGCAGGCACAAGGCAAAGCGTCGCAGACACCTGGCAAGGCGCTACTGTTTGATATCGACGGCACGCTGGCCGATACTGATCCGCTTCATCTTGCCGCGTTCAACCAGGTGCTCGGCCCGCACGGACATGCGTTCGATCACGCCCGCTTCGGCAAGGAATTGCAGGGCTTTTCCAACGCGTCGATCGGCGAGCGCTTTCTTGCTCATGAACCGCCGGAACGCCGCGCCATCATCCTTGGCGAGAAGGAGCGGGTATTCCGCGAACTGGTCCGCGGCCAGATCGTGCCGGTACCGGGATTGACGGCATTGCTCGACCAGGCCGACGGCGCCGGCGTGCCGATGGTGGCGGTGACCAACGCGCCGCGCCCGAATGCCGAATTGCTGCTGTCGGGACTTGGCATCACGCACCGCTTCAAGGCGATCGTGATCGGCGACGAGTTGGCGCATGGCAAGCCGCATCCGTTACCCTATCTCGAAGGCCTGCGGCTCGCAGGCGCCTCCGCCGATGGCGCAGTTGCGTTCGAGGATTCGCGTTCCGGCATCCAGTCCGCCACTGCCGCCGGCATCGCGACGATCGGGATGCGCACCGGACTGAGCCATGCCGATCTGATCGCGGCCGGCGCAGTCGCCAGCGCTCGGGCATTCGACGATCCCGAATTGATCGGGCTGGTCGCATCCATCATGGCATGGTGAATCGGCGTTGCCGGTGTGATTGCTGCGGCGCAGCCGGCGAAGCACGTTGACCTCCGCGCCGAACGGTCGCACCATGGGCTGGGCATGATCCGGAGAAGTGGCAACCGGTTTTCTGAAACGATCGTGCTCCAACCAATTGCCTTTTCAAGGGTGCCGCCGTGGCCGGACTCTCTCATCGCCAGACTGAAATCCTCAACATTGCACGCGCGTTCGGCCGGGTCATGGTCGAGGACCTCGCCAAGCGATTCGAGGTGTCGGCGCAGACCATCCGCAAGGACCTCAACGATCTCTGCGACGAGCGCTCGCTGACCCGCATCCATGGCGGCGCGATCATCGCCTCCGGCGTCGAGAACCTCGCCTACGAGGCGCGCCGCTTCGTCGCCGCCGAGGAGAAGAAGGCGATCGGCGCCGCCGCGGCCGCGCGGATTCCGAACGGCTGCTCGCTGTTCATCAACATCGGCACCACCACGGAAGAGGTCGCCAGCGCGCTGACCTCGCACGAGGACCTCCTGGTCATCACCAACAACCTCAACGTCGCGATGCTGCTGTATCGCCATCCGCGCATCGAGGTGGTGGTCGCCGGCGGCACGGTGCGTCGCGCCGACGGTGCCGTGGTCGGCTCCACCGCGACGCAGCTGATCGGCCAGTTCAAGGTCGATTACGCCATCATCGGCGCATCCGCGATCGACGAGGAGGGCGCGCTGCTCGACTTCGACTATCGCGAGGTGCAGGTGGCGCAGGCGATCATCGCCAATGCGCGCAACGTCATGCTGGTGTCGGATGCGACCAAGCTCCGCCGCAGCGCGCCGGTGCGCATCGCCCATATGAGCCAGATCCAGACCTTCGTGACCGATTCGCCGCTGCCCGCCGGCCTCGCCAACATCTGCCACAGCAGAGGCATCGAGGTGGTGGTGGCGATGGACAAGCCGTCGAGCGACATCGACGATACCGGCACAGACGTCGCACCGGCGACGCTGCGCAGCGCCTAGAGCAAGGACGTCCTTGCCAGCAACCGCTGAACCAGAACCGCTCCCGTGGCCGCGATGTGGCGTTGCAGGAGGGCGCAAGCCCGATCGATGTCGCGCTCCTGGCAGAACCTGAGGATCTCGCGGTGTTCCTGCTGGGATTGCTCGATATGGTGGGTTTCTTCCCAGGTGAAACGCAGATAGCGCTCGAAGTTGAGCCGGAGCGTCGCAATCAGGCTCAAGGTGCGTTCCTTCTGCGACGGTGCATAGAGCCGTTCGTGGAACTGGGCATTCAAGGCGATGATGCGGTCGGTCGCCTTCGCCTTGTCCAGCTCGGTCAGAATGCGGTTCGCGCCCTCGAGGTCGGACTCTGACAGCAGCGGGATCGCCCATGAAAGCGCCTTGGATTCAATGGCGCTTCTGAGCTCGGTGATCTCCTGCGCTTCTTCCGCGCTCATCGAGGCGACGCTGACCCCGCGCCGCGGCTCGGCTTTCAGGAAACCTTCGCTGGTCAGCTGCCGGAAGGCCTCGCGGACGATCATCTGACTGACACCAAACCGCGTGGCGATCGCATCCTGGCGCAGTCGTTCGCCCGCAGGAATCGTCCCATGGAGGATCCGCTCGCGCAGGGCATCGGCGACCACAACGGAGGCCGAGCGGCCTTCGACCGTGTCATCGGACTGACCTCTATCCCAGGATAATTCCGGCACCACAATTTCCTCGCACATGGCCGCATCCCGCGACCCATCAACAACTTAGCCCAGCACTCGGTGACTTTCAGGTTGCCCGGCAGCAGATCACCAGTCATTTTCGGTTGACGATCTAACGATAAACGATTATCGCTAATTTGTAACCGAAATTTGGAGACGTCATGCCGATCCGCCTTTCCGACTTCGACGCCGTTACGTTTGACGTCTACGGCACCCTGATTGATTGGGAGCCGTCGATCATCGGCTTTCTGTCGAAATGGGCCGCGGGTCATGGCGTGAAGGCCGGCGACCAGGACCTCCTGATGTCGTTCGATCGCGCTCGCGCCGATATCCAGAAGGAGCGGCCGGCCCATCTCTATCCCGACGTGCTGCGGCGTTGCTTCGATCGGATCGCGAAGGAATTCGCCGTCGAGCCGGACGCGACCGAGCGGGAGCAATTCGCCGCCTCGCCGCATCGATGGCCGGCCTATTCCGACAGCCATGCCGGCCTCAAGGCGCTTCAGGCGCGGGCGAAGATCGGCGCGCTGAGCAACATCGACAATGCGTCGCTTGCCAGTTCATGCGGCAAGCTGGAGATCACTTTCGATCTGGTTGTCACGGCCGAGGGCGTTGGCGCCTACAAGCCGGACTGGCCGCATTTCAATACGGCGATCGAGCGGCTCCAATCCCGTGGCATCGGGCGAGAGCGCATTCTGCATGTGGGGCAAAGTCTTCGTGCCGACATTACGCCGGCTAACCGGCTGGGCCTCAAATGCGCCTGGATCAACCGTCCCGGCCGCGCACTGGGATTAGCGGGGGAGGGCGCCGCCGAGGCTCGCCCCGATCTCACCGTCAGCAGCCTGGCCGAGCTGGTTTCGGCAATCACCGAACGCGACCCAACGCACGCTTGATCAATATTGGAGGCGGATCGATGATGAAGCCCGTTCTAGCTGCTGCGCTATGCCTGCTTTGCGCGACGACCACAGCTGCCGTCGCACAGTCGAATGACGCGGTGTTGGACCGCATCAAGAAGAACAACTCGATATCGATTGGCTACCGCGAGGCCTCGATCCCGTTTTCCTATCTCGACGATGCCCGCAAGCCGGTCGGCTATTCGACCGATATCTGCCTCGCGGTTGTGGAAGCGGTCCGCAAGAAACTTGATCTGCCAAATCTCGCCGTCAATTGGGTGCCCGTCAATCTTCAGAACCGGGTTCCGCTGGTCGCAAACGGCACCGTCGACATCTCCTGCGAATCCGCGGTCAACACCATCGCCCGCCAGTCGCAGGTCGATTTCAGCGCTCCCTACTTCATCTCCCACACGCGATTGCTGGTCAAAGGCGGATCAAGCATCAAGGAGGTCGAGGATCTCGACCGCCAGGTCATCGCCCTTCCGATCAATTCGGTGCCCGAGCGGCTCATCAAAGCAATCATCGAGGAGAAGAAGCTCGACATCAAGATCGTCCCTGTGCGCGATAATTCGGAAGGGTTCCTTGCCCTGTCGACCGGCCGCGCCGACGCCTTCGCGACCGACGACATCCTGCTCTTCGGGCTCAAGAAGACCGCGTCCAATTCGTCCGACTTCAAGATCGTCGGCCGGCCGCTGTCGTTCGATTCATATGGTCTGCTCGTCCAGAAGAACAACACCGTGTTCTTGAGCCTGGTCAACGCGACCATCGCCCGGCTGATCCGCGCCGGCACGATGCAGAGCCTCTATGACAAATGGTTCAATCCGCTCGAGGTGCCGCTGTCGGCCGATCTCGCAACGACATTCAAGATTCTGGCGATCCCCGAATAGGCCCGGCTGAGGATCACTCATGAACTATTCGTGGAATTGGGCTGTCCTTTTCCAGGAGCCATACCGTGGGTGGCTTCTCACTGGAATAGGCTTGACCCTGACGATCTCGATCGTCGCCTGGCTCGTTGCGTTGATCGCCGGAACCGTGGTCGGTATCGCGGCATCGCTGCCGAACCGGGCGATCCGGTCCGCGACTGCGGTCTATATCGGGGGCTTCCGCAACGTCCCGCTGCTGCTTCAGTTGTTCCTGTGGTTCTTCGTCGTTCCCGAGCTTCTTCCCCCGGCTTGGGGCCACTGGCTGAAGCGCGATCTGCCCTTCCCGGAGTTCTGGACGTCGATCGTCGCGCTCGGCCTGTTCACGTCGGCCCGGGTCGCCGTTCAGGTCACGTCGGGAATTTCGGCGGTGCCGCGCGGGCAGCAGATGGCCGCGACGGCGAGCGGCATGAATACAGCCCAGATCTACGGGCTCGTCCTGTTGCCGCAGGCCTTGCGTATCGTCCTGCCGCCCTTGACCTCCGACTTCCTGACGATCTTCAAGAACTCTGCCCTGGCATTGACGATTGGCGTCTTTGAGCTCACCGCGCAAAGCAGGCAAATCGAGAGTTACACGTTTCAAGGCTTCGAAGCGTTCACGGCCGCAACCCTCGTCTATCTCGTGATCGCGCTGATCGTGACCGCGCTTATGCGCGGTCTGGAGCGCCGGACGGCACTGCCGACCATGATCGGAGCGGCGCCATGACCCTCGACTTCGCCGTCATATGGAGGTCGCTGCCGTTTTTGTTCGACGGCCTGCAACTCAGTCTGCTTCTGACCGTCGCGGCGATGGCCGGAGGGATTACGCTCGGCCTCGTGCTGGCCGTTGTGCGCTTGTCGCGCTGGCGGGTGGCAGCAACCTTCGCGGCCGCCTACGTCAACGGTTTCCGCGCCGTGCCGCTGGTCCTGGTCATCTTCTGGTTCTACTTTCTGGTGCCGCTGGCGCTGGGGCACAGCGTCGATGCGCTGCACTCGGCGTTGATCGCCTTCACGCTGTTCGAAGCCGCATACTATTCCGAGATCATTCGGGCCGGTCTTCAAAGCGTGCGCCCGGGTCAGTGGCAGGCGGCCAGCTCGTCCGGCCTTGGTCAGATGCAGGCGCTGCGGCTCGTGATCCTTCCGCAGGCATTCGGCAACATGCTGCCGCTGATGGTCAGCCAGGCCGTGATCCTGTTCCAGGACACGTCCCTTGTCTACGTCATCTCACTTCGCGATTTCATGACGTCGGCCAGCATCGTCGCTACCCGAGACAACCGCATGGTCGAAATCTATCTGTTCGCCGCAGTCGTCTATTTCGTGATCTGCGCGATCGGCTCCCGCATGGCGTCGATCTTGAACCGGCAGAGGAGGCACGCATGATCGGAGCCATCGTCAAGACGCTGTTCGAGCCGAGCGCCGAATCGCCGGTGGAAACCGAAGGAGCAGCTCCCGTTCCGATGATCGAGATCAAGGGGCTCTGCAAAAGCTTCGGAAAGCTCGACGTGCTGAAGGACTGCGATCTCACGGTCGCGCGGGGTGAAGTGGTGATCGTGTGCGGTCCATCCGGATCCGGCAAGAGCACGCTGATCAAATGCGTCAACGGCCTCGAGCCGTTCCGTGCGGGGTCCGTGGTCGTCGATGGCGTCTCCGTCGGAAAGTCTGCGGCGGAGATGACGCGACTGCGGGCACGAATCGGAATGGTGTTCCAGCATTTCGAACTCTATCCGCATCTGACGGTGCTTCAGAACATTTGCCTGGCCCAGGTGCACGTCCTCAAACGTCCCAGGGAGATGGCGGTCGCAAAGGCGAGGGACCTGTTGGCGCGTGTCGGGCTTCCAGACAAGGAAGACAGGTATCCGTCTCAATTGTCCGGCGGCCAGCAACAGCGCGTCGCCATCGCGAGAGCGCTGGCGGTCGATCCTGTCGCGATGCTGTTCGACGAGCCGACATCCGCGTTGGACCCCGAAATGATCGGCGAGGTGCTGTCCGTCATGCTCGAACTCGCCCGGGATGGAATGACCATGGTCGTCGTGACCCACGAAATGGGCTTTGCGAAAGCTGCCGCCGATCGGGTGGTCTTCATGGACAAGGGATCGATCGTCGAAATCAGCGAAACGAAACGCTTCTTCGAAGCCCCGGTCTCGGACCGCGCCCGCCGCTTCCTCTCGCAAATCCTGGCACATTGACATGACACATCTGACGGTTCCTTCGGCTGAAGACGTTCTCGATGCGCGCCGCGCTCTCGCTGGTATCGCCGTCGAGACGCCTGTTCTGCGCTCCGAACGGCTGGACCGCCTGACCGGCGCCTCGATTCACATCAAATGCGAGAACTTGCAGCGAACCGGAGCTTTCAAGTTTCGCGGCGCCTACAACTGCCTGTCGAGGTTGGATGGCAAGCAATTCCCGGGCGGCGTAGTGGCCTATTCGACGGGAAACCATGGCCAGGCAGTTGCAACCGTCGCGAGGATGCTGGGAATCCGGGCAACGATCGTCATGCCGAGCGATGCGCCGGGTGTGAAGGTCAGCAGGGTCAGAGAGAATGGCGCCGAGATCGTCCTTTATGACCGCAACACGCAGTCACGCGAGGACATCGCGGCGGAGATAGCCGCAAGATCGCCGGTGGCCGTGATCCCGCCGGGCGACGATCCGTTCATCATCGCGGGACAGGGCACCGCCGTTGCGGAGGGGCTGGCTCAGATCGGATCCGCCCGTGACGTTACGATCGTCGTGCCATGTGGTGGCGGCGGTCTCGCCGCCGGTTCCTGCCTTGCGAGCGAGGCAATGCGGGCGGGATCCGATGTCTGGGCCGTCGAGCCGGAAGGGTTCGACGACACGCGGCGCTCACTGGCGAGCGGCAGCCGGGAGGTCAACCAATCGCTGTCGGGCTCCATCTGCGATGCGTTGCTCGCACCGACGCCGGCGGAACTGCCGTTTGCGATCAACGGCAAGCGCCTTGCCCGCGTTCTGGCCGTCTCGGACGACGACGTCAGACGGGCCATTCGTTTTGCATATGAGGATTTGAGACTGGTTGCGGAGCCCGGCGGCGTCATCGCGTTGGCCTCGCTGCTCTGCGATCCGACGCTGGTACGCGGCAGGAATGTGCTGGTCGTCGTCTCCGGTGGAAACGTCGATCCGGTCGTCTTCAAGCAGGCTCTGGACTTCGACGTCAACGAGCCGGTTCGAGCGGCGTGACAGGAAACGAGACAAACAAGATGATCATCGACAAGTTCACCGCGCTGGCCACCGACAACGCGCCGGGGCAGGAGGTTCGCCAGGCCGCAGGCAATATCGGCAATCTGATGCGTGGTCCAATCATTGCCGGTCGCCCCGTCGACTTCTCGCACGGCGATGTCGACGCGTTCTTGCCGACACCCGGCGCCTCCGATCGCTTTTCCGAAGCGCTGGCGGCTGGCGGGTTGCAGGCCTACACCGAATACCGAGGTTCGGTCGACATACGCGCGGAGCTTGCCGAAGCGCTCGCCGCTTTCACTGGCGCGCCGGTCTCGGCCGAGCACGGCACGATCCTGACACCGGGGACGCAGGGCGCGCTCTTCCTCGCTGTCGCCGCCCTGGTCAGTGCTGGAGACAAGGTCGCGATCGTGCAGCCTGATTACTTTGCCAACCGAAAACTCGTGGAGTTCTTCGGCGGGCAGGCGATGCCCGTGTCCATGGATTACCTGAGCGGGTCCGAAGAGGCGGGGCTCGACCTCGCGCAGCTCAAGCTCGCGTTTGAAGCGGGCGCTCGCGTCTTCCTGTTCTCGAATCCGAACAATCCGACCGGCGCGGTCTATTCCAGGCGCGAGATCGGGGAGATCGTCGAGCTTGCCAGGGCATTCGACGTCACGGTCATCGCCGACCAACTCTATTCGAGGCTTCTCTACGCCCGGGAAACATATACCCACATCCGCTCGGCAGGACTGCCCGAGGAGCAGGTGATCACCATCATGGGGCCGTCGAAGACCGAGTCGTTGAGCGGTTACAGGCTTGGCATCGCATTTGGCGCTCGCTGGATCGTCGAGCGGATGGAAAAGCTGCAAGCCATCGTCTCGTTGCGCGCCGCCGGCTACAATCAAGCCGTGCTCCGAACCTGGTTCCGGGAGCCCGAGGGCTGGATGGAGCAGCGGGTTCGGCAGCACGAGGCGATCCGCGATGATCTGCTGGACATCTTCCGAGACGGCGGTCTGCCGACGCGTCGACCGCAGGCAGGCAGCTATCTCTTTCCGAAATTGCCTCCGCTTCAGGTCGGATTGCAGGACTTCGTCCGATTGCTCCGACATCAGGCTGGCATCATCGTGACACCCGGCACCGAGTTTGGTCCGTACCCGGACAGTATCAGGCTGAACTTCTCTCAGGACCACGGCGCAGCGGTCGCAGCCTGCCGCCGCATCACCGAGATGGTGAAGCGCTATCGCAAGTGACGACGGATGACCAAGCAACGGCTTCCGACACCGCAAGGGCGCTACGTTTCGGCGAGGCGTCACGGTGACTTGATCTTCGTATCGGGCATGACCCCACGAAGGAATGGAAAGCTGGTCCATGTCGGGCAGGTCGTGCCGGGTGCCATGATCGAAGACTATCGTGCCGCGGTTGAACTCGCCACGCAGAACGCTCTGCAAGCCGCGGAGGCGACCTTGGGCGACGGCGAGCGGATTGCATCGGCGCTGAGCTTGACCGTCTACATCAACGCTCCGGCGGGCTACGCGCACCACGCCACAATTGCCGACTTTGCGTCGAGGCATTTGGAAAGTTGCCTTCCCGAAAGTCCGCTTCCGGCGCGCGCCGCGGTCGGAGTGGCGTCGTTGCCGGGAGATGCTGTCGTCGAAGTTGCGCTGGTCGCCGCAGCGGCGGTCAATCCCGAGTCGCGGCGACGCTGACCGACGGCGCGCCATCAAGACCAACGGCGCGCGGGCCGAGATCCGTTCCAAAGGCAACCGCATCCAATCGCGGTCGAGCGCGACGTCTGATGTGAGCGCAGCATAGGCACTCCGTCATCCCGATCCCGCCGTTCCGAAGGGCGTCCCGCCCAAAAAATCCCCAACATAAGTTCCCCGTTTTCGCTTTGCTTTCGTTTTGGCTTGTGATCTACTCATATTCGAAAGTAAAACCGCTAAAGCGAAGGCGGTTGCCGGGGGAAGCGTTCTTTGGATCGGATTTACGACCTCGCCATCATCGGAGGCGGCGTTAATGGCTGCGGCATCGCGCGCGATGCGGCGGGCCGAGGTAACTCTGTTTTCCTTTGTGAAATGAATGACTTGGCGAGCGGGACGTCGTCCTGGTCGACCAAGCTCGTGCATGGCGGTCTGCGCTATCTCGAATATTACGAGTTTCGTTTGGTGCGCGAGGCGCTGATCGAGCGCGAGATCCTCTGGCAGATCGCACCCCACATCATCCGTCCGCTGCGTTTCGTCTTGCCGCACCATGCCGGCCTGCGCCCGGCTTGGCTGCTGCGGCTCGGCCTCTTCCTCTACGACCATATCGGCGGCCGGCACCTGCTGCCGGCGACGCGCTCGGTCGATCTGACGCGCGACGTGGTCGGCAAGCCGCTGATCCCGGGCCGCTACAGCAAGGGCTTTGAATATTCCGATTGCTTCGTCGACGACGCGCGGCTCGTCGCGCTGACCGCGCGCGATGCTGCCGACCGCGGCGCCGAGATTCGCACCCGCACCCGCGCGGTCGAGACCAGGCAGGTCGACGGCGTCTGGCATGTGACGGTCGAGGACACCACCAACGGCTCGCGCGACACGATCAAGTCGCGCGTGCTGGTCAACGCCGGCGGCCCCTGGGTCGAGCAGGTGCTGGCGTCGGGCGTCGGCGTCAACGCGCGCGCCAAGGTGCGGCTGGTGCAGGGCTCGCACATCGTGGTGCCCAAGCTCTATGACCACGACCGCGCCTACATCTTCCAGAACGCCGACGGCCGCATCATCTTCGTCATTCCCTATCAAGGCGATTTTTCGCTGATCGGCACCACCGACCGCGACTATGACGGCGATCCGGCCAAGGTGAAGGCGACGCGGGAGGAGATCGAGTATCTCTGCGCCTCCGCCAGCGAGTACCTTGCCAAGCCGGTGAAGCCCGAGGATGTGGTCTGGGATTATTCCGGCGTGCGTCCGCTCTATGACGACGGCGCGAGCGAAGCCAAGGCTGCGACCCGCGACTATGTGTTCGAGCTCGATACGCCGGGCGGCGCGCCGCTGCTGTCGATCTATGGCGGCAAGATCACGACCTACCGTCGCCTCTCCGAAGAGGCGCTGGAGCGGCTCGCGCCTTATCTCAACGGCGCGAAAGCGCAGGAGGGCTGGACCGGCAAGGCGCCGCTGCCCGGCGGCGACATGGATGTTTCCGCGGTCGCGGCGCTGACCGCCGAACTGGTTCGTACCTATCCGTTCCTCGCGCAGCCCCATGCCAACCGCCTGGCGCATGCCTACGGCACGCGCGCCCGCAAAGTCCTCGGCAATGCAGCATCGGCCGAAGATCTCGGGCGCGCCTTCGGCGCCACCTTGACGGAGAGTGAAGTCCGGTACCTGATGGCGAACGAATGGGCCCGGACCGCGCAAGATGTCGTCTGGCGACGATCCAAGCTGGGCCTGCGGATGACGGCGGGTGAAATCGCCGCGCTCGAAGAGTGGATGGCCGCCAACCGCGTGTCCGGTGAACGTCCCCTCCGCGAAGCGGGAGGACGGGCATGAGCGTCACACTGCAAAACGTCACGCGGACGGTGGATGGCGTTCCGACTATCCGCGACGTGTCGCTGACGCTGGAGCGTGGCACGCTCAGCGTGCTGCTCGGACCGACGCTGTCGGGCAAGACCTCGATCATGCGGCTGCTGGCCGGCCTCGACAAGCCGACCACCGGCCGCGTGCTGGTCGACGGCAAGGACGTCACCGGCGCCGACGTGCGGCAGCGCTCGGTCGCGATGGTCTATCAGCAGTTCATCAACTATCCCTCGCTCACGGTCTACGAGAACATCGCCTCGCCGCTGCGGGTGCAGGGCAAGCCGAAGGCCGAGATCGAGAAGCGGGTGGCGGAAGCGGCCGCGCTGTTGCGGCTCGAGCCGTTTCTCAAGCGCACGCCGTTGCAGCTCTCCGGCGGCCAGCAGCAGCGCACCGCGATTGCGCGCGCGCTGGTCAAGGGCGCCGACCTCGTGCTGCTCGACGAACCGCTCGCCAACCTCGACTACAAGCTGCGCGAGGAATTGCGCGCCGAGCTGCCGCGGATTTTCGAAGCCTCCGGCGCCATCTTCGTCTACGCCACCACCGAGCCGTCGGAAGCGCTGCTGCTCGGCGGCGACACCGTGTGCATGTGGGAAGGCCAGGCACTGCAAACCGGCGCGACCCCGAAGGTCTACCGCCATCCCGACACGTTGCGCGTTGCGCAGGTGTTCTCCGATCCGCCGCTCAACATCATCGGCATCGAGAAGAAGGGCGACCGGGTGATCTATGCCGGCGGCGAGCAGGCGCCGGCGGCCGGCCTCTACGCCGGCCTGCCTGATGGCACTTACCGGATCGGCTTCCGCGCCCACCAGCTCGATGTCGGCAATGTCGCGGCCGGCCGCCACAAATTCTCCGCGACCGTGACGGTGACCGAAATCACCGGCTCGGAAAGCTTCGTCCACGTCCATGTCCACGACTCCAACTGGGTCGCGGTGCTGCACGGCGTGCACGAATATGAACCCGGGCAGGTGCTCGACGCCGCGCTCGATCCCAACGACATCTTCGTGTTCGACGCGGCCGATCGCCTCGTCGCTTCACCAGCAACAAGTTTCTCGAAGTGAGGGAGATGCTTCATGGCCCGCATTGACCTCGTCGATCTCGCGCAGTCCTACAACGGTAATGATGCGCCGCTGGAATCCTTCGCACTGAAGCCGGTCACAATGACCTGGCGGCAGGGCGGTGCCTATGCGCTGCTCGGGCCGTCCGGCTGCGGCAAGACCACGCTGCTCAATCTGATCTCCGGCATCGTGACGCCGTCGCGCGGACAGATCCTGTTCGACGGCAAGGACATCACGCCGCTGTCGACGCAGAAGCGCAACATCGCTCAGGTGTTCCAGTTCCCTGTCATCTACGACACCATGACGGTGGGCGAGAATCTGGCGTTCCCGCTGAAGAACCGCGGCGTCGCCAGGGCCGAGGTCGATGCCCGGGTCAGGCAGATCGCCGATCTGCTCGACCTCACGCCTTACCTGAACCGCAAGGCGACGCGGCTCACCGCCGATGCCAAGCAGAAGATCTCGCTCGGCCGCGGCCTGGTGCGTTCCGACGTCGCCGCCGTGCTGTTCGACGAGCCGCTGACGGTGATCGATCCCGAGCTGAAGTGGCAATTGCGCTCCAAGCTGAAGGCATTGCATCGCGAGCTCGACCTCACGATGATCTACGTCACCCACGACCAGACCGAGGCGCTGACCTTCGCCGACACCGTCGTCGTCATGCATGACGGCCGCGTGGTGCAGAGCGGCACGCCGGCCGAATTGTTCGACAAGCCGGCGCACACCTTCGTCGGCTATTTCATCGGCTCGCCGGGCATGAACATCGTGCCCGCCGAGGTCAGCGGCCACGAGGCGCGGATCGACGGCCACGTCATCGGCCTGCGCCGCAACTACGGCGTCCTGCCGGCGGGCAAGAAGATCGAGATCGGCGTGCGGCCCGAATTCGTCGATATCGCGCCGCCGGCACCGGGATTGCTCTCGGCCACCATCGAGCGGATCGACGATCTCGGCCGCATCCAGTTCGCGCGCGTGCGCGTCGGCAGCACCAAGCTCGCGGCGCGCGTGCCGCCGGGCTTCTCGGTCTCCGGCGATACCGCCGGTCTCGTTTTCAATCCTGCCTATGTCCACGTCTATGCCGATAGCCATTTGGTGGAAGGGGTCGCCTGATGGACAAGACGATCAACCAAAAAGCCTGGTTCCTGGTGCTGCCGGTGTTTCTGGTGGTCGCGTTCTCGGCAGTGCTGCCGCTGATGACGGTGGTGAACTATTCGATGCAGGACACCTTCGGCAACAACCAGTTCTTCTGGAACGGCGTCGGCTGGTTCAAGGAGCTGCTTGATCCCTCGACCGATCTCGGCGGCCGTTTCCTCGCTTCGCTCGGCCGCAATCTGTTCTTCTCCGCCGTGATCCTCGCGCTCGAGGTGCCGCTCGGCATCATCGTCGCGCTGTCGATGCCGCGTGAGGGCTGGAGCGTCGCGGCCTGCCTCGTCATCCTCGCGCTGCCGCTGTTGATTCCGTGGAACGTGGTCGGCACCATCTGGCAGATCTTCGGCCGGCCCGATATCGGCCTGCTCGGCTATGTGCTGAACCACCTCGGCCTCAACTACAATTACGTCTCCAACGAGGTCGATGCCTGGGTGACCGTCATCGTGATGGACGTCTGGCACTGGACCAGCCTCGTCGCGCTGCTGTGCTACGCCGGCCTGAAGTCGATCCCCGACGCCTATTACCAGGCGGCGCAGATCGACGGCGCCTCGCGCTGGGCGGTGTTCAAGGCGATCCAGCTGCCGAAGATGAACCGCGTGCTGCTGATCGCGGTGCTGCTGCGCTTCATGGATAGCTTCATGATCTACACCGAGCCGTTCGTGGTCACCGGCGGCGGGCCCGGCAACTCGACGACCTTCGTCTCGATCGAGCTCGTCAAGATCGCGCTCGGCCAGTTCGACCTCGGCAAGGCCGCCGCGCTCTCGCTGGTCTACAACCTGATCATCCTGATCGTGTGCTGGGTGTTCTACACCGTGATGACCAATGCCGGCTCCGAGCGCCCGGTCAAGGAAGGAGCGGCGTGATGCACTCGATCCCCGGCCGCCGCCTGATCATGGCGCTGTTCCTGATCTTCCTGCTGTTGCCGATCTACTGGCTCGTCAACATGAGCTTCAAGACCAACGCCGAGATCGTCTCGACGATGACCTTGTGGCCGCACACGCCGACGCTGCAGCACTACCGGCGCATCTTCACCGACGAGAGCTGGTATTCTGGCTACATCAATTCGCTGGAATATGTCGTCATCAACACCGTGATCTCGATCGCGGTGGCGCTGCCGGCGGCCTATGCGTTCTCGCGCTACCGCTTCCTCGGCGACAAGCATCTGTTCTTCTGGCTGCTGTCGAACCGCATGGCGCCAGCGGCGGTCTACGCGCTGCCGTTCTTCAACCTGTATTCGGCGATCGGCCTGTTCGATACGCCCTGGGCGGTCGCGCTCGCGCACTGCATCTTCAACGTGCCCTTGGCGGTGTGGATCCTCGAAGGTTTCGTCTCCGGCGTGCCGCGCGAGATCGACGAGACCGCGTTCCTCGACGGCTATTCGTTCCCGCGCTTCTTCATCAAGATCCTGGTGCCGCTGATCGCGAGCGGCATCGGCGTCGCCGCGTTCTTCTGCTTCATGTTCTCATGGGTCGAACTGCTGCTGGCGCGCACGCTGACCTCGGTGCAGGCCAAGCCGATCGCCGCGATCATGACGCGCACGGTGTCGGCCGCCGGCATGGACTGGGGCCTGCTCGCCGCTGCCGGCGTGCTCACCATCATCCCCGGCGCGCTCGTGATCTGGTTCGTCCGCAACTACATCGCGCGCGGCTTCGCGCTCGGCCGGGTGTAATTCAATGATCAATCGACGAACGAGCATCTCGATGCCGGATTTCACCTCTCCCGGGGGGAGAGGTCGGATTTGGCGCGAAGCGGCAAATCCGGGTGAGGGGTTCCGCTCGATCGATAGACCGTACCCCCTCACCCCAGCCCTCTCCCCATGGGAGAGGGGGCGTGCCGCGCCGTGCGGAAGGAGCTGAGGCATGGATAGCATCGCATGGATGGCATGGACCTGGCCGACCGCGGTCTTCTTCGTGCTGCTGGCCTGCACGCTCGGGATGATGACTTGGCTCGCGATCGCCTATCCCGAGGCGGAGCGGGTCGGCGTGCTGAGGATCCCGACCACGCGCGGCGACCGCCTGTTCGTCTCGCTGGTGCTGGCGGCGGTGATCCATTTGCTGTGGATCGGGCTCGTCGGCACCGATCCGATTTTCACCCTGCCGATCGGGGAGGGCGTTGAGATTTCGAGCCTGTGGCTCGGAACGGTAATTTCGCTTCTTTCAGCCGTGGTGATCTTTCGCACCGTCTGAAGAACGCGAAAAAGAGCAGATCCGGGGTCTACCCGGGCCTGGATTTTAGTCGCTGCAACCGGAGGAATCACATGCGACAATTACGAATGACTAGAGAAAGACTTTTGACGATGACCAGCGCGGTCGCGCTGGCCGCAGCATCGATCACGCTTGTCGCGCCGGCCCGCGCCGACGAGGCGGCCGCGAAGAAGTGGATCGACAGTGAATTCCAGCCGTCGACCCTCTCCAAGGACGACCAGATGAAGGAGATGCAGTGGTTCATCAAGGCCGCTGCCCCCTTCAAGGGCATGGAGATCAACGTCGTCTCCGAAACGCTGACCGTGCACGAATACGAATCCCGCACGCTCGCCAAGGCGTTCGAGGAGATCACCGGCATCAAGGTCAAGCACGACATCATCCAGGAAGGTGACGTCGTCGAGAAGATCCAGACCCAGATGCAGTCCGGCAAGAACGTCTATGACGGCTGGATCAACGACTCCGACTTCATCGGCACCCACTTCCGTTACGGCCAGGCGGTCGACCTCACGGAGTGGATGAAGGGCGAAGCCAAGGACGTCACCGACCCGATGCTCGACGTCGACGACTTCATCGGCAAGTCGTTCACCACGGCGCCGAACGGTCACCTCTATCAGCTGCCCGACCAGCAGTTCGCGAACCTCTATTGGTTCCGCTACGACTGGTTCACCAACCCGGAATACAAGGCCAAGTTCAAGGCCAAGTATGGCTACGATCTGGGCGTGCCGGTGAACTGGTCGGCCTATGAAGACATCGCCGACTTCTTCACCAACGACGTCAAGGAGATCAACGGCGTCAAGGTCTACGGCCATATGGACTATGGCAAGAAGGACCCCTCGCTCGGCTGGCGGTTCACCGACGCCTGGCTGTCGATGGCCGGCAACGGCGACAAGGGCCTTCCGAACGGCCTGCCGGTCGACGAATGGGGCATCCGCATGGAAGGCTGCCGTCCGGTCGGCTCGTCGGTCGAGCGTGGCGGCGACGTCAACGGCCCGGCGGCGGTCTATTCGATCGTCAAGTATCTCGACTGGATGAAGAAGTATGCTCCGCCGCAGGCGCAGGGCATGACCTTCTCCGAGTCGGGCCCTGTGCCGTCGCAGGGCAACATCGCCCAGCAGATCTTCTGGTACACCGCCTTCACCGCCGACATGGTGAAGCCCGGCATCGCGGTGATGAACGCGGACGGTACGCCGAAGTGGCGTATGGCCCCGTCGCCGCACGGCGCGTACTGGAAGGACGGCATGAAGCTCGGTTACCAGGACGTGGGCTCGCTCACGCTCCTGAAGTCGACCCCGGTCGATCGCCGCAAGGCGGCCTGGCTCTATCAGCAGTTCATCGTCTCCAAGACGGTCAGCCTGAAGAAGAGCCATGTCGGTCTCACCTTCATTCGTGAATCCGACATCTGGGACAAGTCGTTCACCGAGCGTGCGCCGAAGCTCGGCGGCCTGATCGAGTTCTACCGCTCGCCCGCGCGCGTGCAGTGGACCCCGACCGGCAACAACGTGCCCGACTATCCGAAGCTGGCCCAGCTGTGGTGGCAGAACATCGGCGATGCGTCGTCCGGTGCGAAGACGCCGCAAGCCGCGATGGACGCGCTCGCCGCGGCCCAGGACTCGGTGATGGAACGTCTTGAGAAGTCCGGTGTGCAGGGTGCCTGCGGACCGAAGCTGAACAAGAAGGAAACCGCCGAGTACTGGTACAAGAAGGCCGAGAAGGACGGCACCATCGCTCCGCAGCGCAAGCTCGCGAACGAGAAGCCGAAGGGCGAGACGATCGACTACGACACGCTGATCAAGTCGTGGCCGGCCTCGCCGCCCAAGCGCGCCGAAGCGAAGTAAGACGGCGTACCAGCCCACGCGATCCGCAAACCACAGAAGGCCGGGAGCAATCCCGGCCTTTTGCTTTGTCGAGGGCGGTGGAGGCCGGTTCGGGATTGTGCTCAAATACGGCGATGAGGTCATCATGCGTCCGTGTGTCGTCGCATCATGACCGGGGAGTTTCGCCATGCGCATGATTTTTCGCTGCGATCCACGGCTTGCCGAGCATCTGCCGCGGCCCTACCCGGCGCGCAGTGCCTTGCCCGATTGGCTGCGCGCGATGCCGGCGAAGGCGCATTCCGAGATCCACGACCGCGAGATCCGCACGGTCAAGCAATGCCCGCCGTTCGTCGATGCGATGGCCCATGGGGTCATGATCCCGCTGCCTTGCGACGTCAGGGTCGAGCGCGGCGCCTTCGCCTGGGATTGGGAGATTCCGGAGCCCGCGACGTCAGGCCATCCGCGCGCACCGCTCAGCTTCCATCCGGCCGCGCAGCTTGCCGGCGCGCCGTTCGCCAACGGTCAGGCCGCGCTGAAGTTCAACAGCTTCTGGACCATCGAGCTCGAGCCGGGCTGGTCGCTGTTCGCGATGCATCCGGTCAACCGCGACGACCTGCCGTTCCGCTCGATCTCGGGGCTTGTCGATGCCGACCGCTTTCATGACGGCGGGATCAATTTCCCGGCGCTGTGGACCCAGCCCGATTTTGCCGGCGTGTTGCCGAAGGGAACGCCGGTCGCGCAATGTTTCGTGGTGCCGCGCGAAGCGCCGAAGCTGGTGTTCGAACCCTTCGACGACGCGCACCGGGAAGCCTATGCGAAGGTCGTGGGCGAAGTGCTGGCCGCGCCGAATGTCTATCGCAAGCATTTCCGCGCCAAGCGCGGGCGCCTCACGTCCTCCTGAGCCGGCTCAAGGAAATCGTATCGGCCGAAGCGGCTTGATCTTGAATTCAGGCTGTTGCGGCGATATGGTATGCTAATGTACGATCTCGTGGCGACGCAACGTAATCGCGTCGCGCCCCCATCTGATGGCAACAAGGCGAGCGGCAATGGCGATCAGTGAATCGACAAGAACAGTGCGTGCATCCGACGGCAAGTCGATCAGCGTGTATCGCTGGCAGGCGGCGTCGCCGGTCCGGGGCATCGTCCAGATCGCGCACGGCATGGGCGAACACGCTCTCAGATATCGTCCGGTCGCGCAAGCGCTGGCGGGCCATGGCTTCACCGTCTACGCCAACGATCATCGCGGCCACGGCAAATCGGCCTCCGAAGCCGGCGAGCTCGGCGACTTCGGTTCGCAAGGTTTTCCCGGCGTGGTCGACGATATGGTGCAAGTCACCAGGACGGCGCGCGAGGAGGAAGGGACAAAGCCGATGCTGCTGCTCGGGCACAGCATGGGTTCGTTTGCCGCCCAGCTCTACATGCTCGACCACAGCGATCTCGTCGACGGCGTGGCGCTGTCCGGCTCGACCGCGCTCGACCTGCTTGGCGCTGCCGCCTCGACCGGCCGCTGGCGGTTGGAAGATCTCAACGCCGCCTTTGCACCGGCCAGGACACCGTTCGACTGGTTGAGCCGCGACCCGGCCGAGGTCGATGCGTACATCGCCGATCCCCTTTGCGGCTTCAACGTGAACGAAGAATCCTATGAGTCGCTGTTCTCGATCGCATCGCGGCTCGCCGATCCGTCCGAACTCGGGCGTATCCGCAAGCAGTTGCCACTGTTCGTGTTCGCCGGCGACTGCGATCCGGTGAATGCCAGTCTGGCGTGGTTACGGCCCTTGATCGACCGATACCGTGAAGCGGGCCTGAAAGACGTCTCCTGGCATATTTTCGGCGGCGCGCGTCACGAGGTGCTGAACGAGACCAACCGATCCGAAGTCTTCGCGGTTTTGCAAGCCTGGATCAACCGCGTCGCCGCCTGAGTGCGCGGCGTTTTCGTGCGCCGCTCGCTCTATCCCTCCAACGTCGTGCGCAGCGCGCGTTCATCGAGCCACAGCCGGCCGTGCGGCGCCGAGGTCAGCGCCATCGCGATCGACCCGAACAGTTGTGGGCGCAAGGCATAGGCGCGCGCGAAGGCCTGCATCGCCGCGTCGGGCTTGCCGCTCTCCTGGAGCGCGATCCCCAGATTGAGCGCCGCCTCGGCATAGTCGGGCCTGATCTCGAGCGCCTTGCGATAGGCGTTTTCGGCGCCGTCATGGTCGCGCAGATCCTGCCGCGCCACGCCGAGATCGAACCACACCGAGGCCGGCGCCGCGCTCGCGGTGGCGCGCGCGAGCAGGCTCGCCGCGCCTGCGAGGTCACCATCCTCCCAGGCCATCCGGCCAAGCCGTACATTGGCTTCCTGATGCTCGGGGATGGCCTTCCGGATCGCCTCCCAGGCCTCGCGCGCCTCTGCCTTGCGGCCGGCCAGCTCCAGCGTGCGCGCCTTCTCCACGAAGATGTCGCGTTGCGGCTTCAGCACGATGGCGCGGTCGAGATGTGCCAACGCTGCATCCAATTCGCCGTCTGTGCGGGCGAGACGGGCGGCGAGCAGCCGCGCCGCAGCGTTGTCGGGGCGCTGCGCCAGGCTGGTCTCGATATGCCTGCGCGCTGGCGCGATCTCGCCTTTAGCGAACAGCACCGCGGCCAGCAGATGGCTCAGCATCGGCTCGCCGGGTTGCCGCGCAAGGCCGCGCCTGCAGAGCTCGATTGCCTCGCCGTGCCGGCCGGCGTTGAAGGCCACAGTCGCGCGTCGAACGATATCCTCGGCGTTGTCCTTGCTCATTCCCGCGCGTGACCGTCTTCAGGTTTGCCCGATACGAGGCATGCTATGCGGCGTCAGAGTTGATGGCTAGTCCGTGCGATACCTGTCAACTGCGAGCGCGCGCACAAGCATCATGCCAGCAGGATCTGGCTACTTAACCGGTCTGAAGACGATGCCAGGCGGCACCATTGACTTGTTCGCCGTCGGCCGCTTGGATTGCGGCCTGACCAGATGGCCCGCTGCCCGGAGAAATGAGCGGCACAGCAGGCGAGCGATCTCCCAACGTCCCACTTTCATGTGGATCGGTCATTGCCAGTTGGCCGCTTGATACGATCTGATGAAGCGGCGCAGGACGCCCGAATAGATAGCCCTGTGCTTCGTCGCATCCTTCCGCGCTCAGTAAGGCGAACTGCCCTTCCGTTTCAATCCCTTCCGCCAGAATTGGGATATCAAGGCTCTTGCCGAGCGCCAGAACGGCACGAATGATCGCCTTGGCCTGTGGGCTGCATTCGATCTCCTGCATGAATGAACGATCGAGCTTGATCTTGTTGAACGGAAATGCGCGCAGCGTTTCGAGCGAAGAGTATCCCGTTCCAAAGTCGTCAAGCGCAATGCTGACGCCGAGCGCTCGGATCTGGCGCAAAATGTGCAGCGAACGATCCTTGTCCACGAATATCGTCGATTCGGTCAGTTCAAGCTCGAGCCTTTCAGGCGACAGTCCCGTATCAAGCAGAACCTCGAGAATGAGCTTGGGCAGATCGTGGTGCACCAGCTGAATCGGAGAGAGGTTGACCGCCACCTTGTATTGAGGCTCCCAGACTGCTGCCTTCGCGCAGGCGGTTCGCAGCACCCATTCGCCGATCTGCAGAATGAGACCGTTCTGCTCGGCCAACGGAATGAATTCCGACGGCGGAATAGATCCGCGCTGCGGGTGCTCCCACCGCAGCAACGCCTCGTAGCCGCAAATTTCCCCTGTCGTGACAGACGTCTGCACCTGATAATGAATATCCAGCTGATTGTTCTCAAGTGCATCGCGCAACTCGCCGACCAGATTTCGTCGCGCACGGACCAGGTCACCCATGGATGGGTCGTAGAAGCAGGCGGCTCGCGCAATATCCGATTTGGCGCTGTACATGGCCAAGTCTGCGTTACTGATCAAGGTAGCCTTGTCAGAGCCATTGTCGGGGTAGATCGCGATCCCGAGACTGGCCCCCGGAGCGATCTCAACGTTATCGAGCTGGATCGGTCGAGAGAAGGCGTTTTCGAGCCGTTTAACAAAATCCTCTAGAGCGGTCACATCGCGCAGTCGATGAATGGCCATGAATTCGTCGCCACCGAGCCGCGCGGCAAACTCACCTTCGCGGAGCAGGTTTGCGATGCGTTGCGCAATGACCCTCAATACCTCATCACCCGCTGCATGGCCGCGAAGATCGTTGATCTCTTTGAAGCGATCGAGGTCGATGCCAATCAGGGCGATCCTGGCGCCTGTCCTGCGGGCGAAGTCGAGTTCGTGGTCGAGCCGCGCATTAAAGCTCGCGCGATTCGGCAATCCGGTCAGGGTGTCATTCAGCGCCATGTAGCGGAGCTGCTCGTCGGAAGCGGCGCGCGTGCTATTGTCGATCAGGTAGCTGGCGAGCCCGGCGCCGACAACTACCAGCGCCACGCCGGCGACACAAATGGCCAATGTCCACAACGCCGCTGGATCGGAAAACGAGCCGTCCATGCGCATCGGCAAGACTTGGAACGCCGTCATGCCAGTGAAGTGCAGGCTGGTGATTGCCAACGCTAGGAGGCCGGTGGCGAGATACTTGTCGACTTCAGCGGCGCGGCGCATCGCAAAGTGCAGCGCCAAGCCCGAAAGAACGACTGAGAGCACAATCGAGGCATCCAGGTAGACCATATCCCACGACACGATCCCCTGGACCCGGTAGGCCATCATGCCGACATAGTGCATGGCGGAGATGGTCAGGCCAACAAGGCCACCTCCGATCGCGGGAATGGGCTGCGTTGAGCTGGTCGCCGCCAAGAGGAAGCCGGCGAATGTGCCGGCCATGGCCATCAAGAGCGACAGTATTGTCAGGATCGGATCAAAACCAACGGGCACGCCTGGGTCGAAGGCCAGCATCGCGACGAAATGCGTGCACCAGATCGCCGCCCCCGCGGCGACGGCCGTAAGGAAATGCCAGCCGAGGCGCTGCGCTCCCTGGGTGTTGGATGCTCGGTAGAACAGGCGGATGACCGTCCACGAGCCTCCTGCGCAGATGAGCGCCGCAATCAGCACAAGCCAGATATTGTGTGTGAGGAAAACACAATTGAGTATTGTCATCAAAGTTACCAACCTCTGCGCGGACACATCGAGATTCCCACGCAGGATATGTCCGCGGGGGCGCTCCGACCGACCGTAGCGACGGACTCTTTAATGCTTCCTGCAAGAGCTGCTGGCCCGGGGATCAAATGAATTCATGTCGGTGAAGTCGTTTCATTCCCCAGGGCAGCGGCAGAAGGTTGCCTGCGCAACGACTACAGCTGGCGCCTGTCATTCGAACCGGCCGCGGATCGGTGCTCCAAAGTGGAACCCGCGACTTGGGCGAAGTTCCTCCGAATGATCTTTCGTACCTTAGAAATCCGGCTGTCAAAGTTGGTCGATTTATTCACAGCCATCGAATAATTGCGTCCCGACGGAAGGAATGCCTCCTTCCAGAGAATCAATTCTCCACTCTCCAGATGCGGGCGAACCAGAAACAGCGGAAGAATGGCAACGCCAACCCCCTGCAAGCACATCGCCAGAGCCGCGACGTAGAGTGAGCATCGCACCTGTCGCACGTCGGATGGCTGCTCGAATCCCAGGAGCGGGAGCAAAGCCTCCACGCCCTTTGTCGTAATGAATGTATTGCCGTCGGTCGATTTCGACGAAGTCACCGGCGCGACGATCTCGCTCATCAATTCCTCATACTCGAACAATCGATAGGAATTTCCCGTCGTTATGAAGACGTCGCAATTGATTGGACTCACCACGTCGTCAATCGTTGTATTTGTCGCGACATCGACATCCAAGCCGCTTTCCAGCAGTTCCTTGACTATGCTTGGCATGATCGATGCCGAAATTGACGTGCAGCAGGTTATGCGCAGCTGGTCTAGCCTCTCCCGCGACGCATCATTGATGGAGTGTTTGATGTCCGTAAATGACTCCATCAAACGGTTCCCCAACAGCGCCCCCGTTTCCGTGAACTGAATTCCATCGACGTCGCGTACAAACAGAGTTCGGCCAACTTCTTCACTTACAATCCTGATCTGATGACTGACGGCGCTGGCGGTTATGTTGAGTTCCTCGGCCGCGCGCGAGAATGATTTCAACCGAAAAACGGCTTCGTAAACCTGATAGCGACGCAGGTACATCTCGTCATCCTCATGGACATTTCAGATACGCGAGCCGCCCGACGGGGCGTTTGGCATTATTGTCGCCGGCGCGATGCCTAGCAATTTCGAGCCTGGCTCCGCAGGCAAATCGCAATCCGCATCCGCCAAGGTATACAGGCCGCAGGCGCGACCGGGGCCGTGACGGAAGGTTGGAAACAAGGGAGTCCGCGGCCGGTTCCGCGAAGGTTGACCGATGGAGTATATCCAGCGCCCGTCTGCGTGTTCCCCGATTCGGGGGTGTCCGAACGAATAAACGGGACAAAAAGTTCCTCAACGAATCCCCGCAAACCGTTTCAAGATTCGTACAATCTTGAACCGAAAGCACGGCAAATAAAATTCACACTGATGAAAATAATCTGCGCAGGCGATGTATTGAAGTTGACCAGCTACGCCGACATCAATGGTGGATGAGAACGACGCCGGTAACAAGCGCAGGCCGATATGGCGCGTAGTCGTCTTGATGAGATCGATCGGATGATCGGTGCGAATATTCGACAGCGACGCATTTTAGGCGGTCTGACGCAGGCAGCGCTCGCCGGGTTCATTGGGGTTTCGTTGCTGCAACTGCAAAGATACGAGGATGGGGCCGACGGAATTTCTGCCAGGAAACTCTGTATGATCGCTCGATTATTCGGGCTGCCGATGGACGCCTTTTTCGTGGAGCTCGATACGTAGCATTCGACATGGTTGCACCTTGGCGATCCACTCAGGCGCCCTCTGGCTCGCAGCCGTTGAACCTGAGTCAATCAAACTAGAGTTGCTCGTTAGTGAGGTTACGATTCGTCTCCTCGCGCAACGGAGGAGACGGCCGCCGCGCGCATCTGCATGTGCGCTTGGTGATGCGCCAATGTCAGTTGCTGGCTGATATGCGACAGCTCGGTCGCGGCGGCTTCGGCGGCTTCACCGGCGGGCCCGGCGACGCGGGCGAACATCTCGGCCTCATAGGTGCGAACCGCCTCGCGCCAATCCAGCGTTCCAACCAGGTGCCGTGCCAGCTCCGCCGCATCCAGCATCGCCGCGTTGACGCCTTCACCGCCGAACGGCGACATCAGATGCGCGGCATCGCCGAGCAGGGTGATGCCCGGGCGGTTGGTCCAGTGATGGCCGACCGGCAGCGCGTGGATCGGGCGGAGGGCGAATTGGTCGTTGCTGGCGCGGAACAGATCGAGCAGGGCATCGGCCCAGCCGTCGAACTCGCCGAGCAGCGCGCTGCGCATCGCGGATGGCGAGCTGACGTCGAAGCGCCGTTCGGCCCATTCGACCGGCACGCGGAAGATCGCATAGCCGCGCAGATGCGCCCTTCCATTGCGCTGGACGATCAGGTTGCGGCCGGCGCTCTCGGCGCCCATCTTGCCGCGGCCGACCAGCTGCGAGAGGGTAGGGTGCTTCGTATCGACCTCGTCGATGCCGAACTCGATGAAGGTCAGCCCGCTATATTGCGGCTGATAGCGTGACACCAGCGGCCGCACCCGCGACCAAGCGCCGTCGGCCCCGATTACGAGATCGAACGGACCTTCGCGTGCGCCGTCGAAGACGAGATCATAGCCGCCGTCCTCACGCGGCAGGACCTCACCCAAGCCACGGCCCCAGGCGACGGCATCCGGCGGCAGGGACTGCAGCAACAGGTCGCGGAGCGCCGTGCGATCGACTTCGGGACGGTCGCCGGTCATGTCGTCATCCGCGAGCAGCAGCCGGCCATCGCCGGTGTAGAGCCGGCTGCCCTGGTCTTCGTAACGTGCGATGCGCAGGAATCCCTCGGTCAGCCCGGCGCGCGCCAGCGCCAGCTGGCCGCTGTCGGCATGCAGGTCGAGCGTGCCGCCCTGCGGCCGCTCGTCTGCCGAACCTTCCCGCTCGAACAGGCTTGCCTCGATCCCGGCAAGGTGCAGCAGGCGTGCGAGGGTCATGCCGCCTGGGCCGGCGCCGATAATCGCGATGCGAATGGAACTCATGGACACCACGCTGACATCAAGTTACATAGGAGACTATGTAGTATAAATAGGGACCTATGTAAATGGAGAGATTGTGACCGATTGGGACCTGTTCGATCGTCCCGCACCGCTGGTCAACATGGCCTCGCGCGGCTTCTTGCGGCTCGGCGAGCGGCGGGTGAAGCCGCTCGGTTTCAGCATCGGGCAATTGCCGGTGCTGTATCTGCTGCGTGATGGCAAGGCGATGTCACAGCGCGATCTCGCTCGCGCCGCGAAGGTCGAGCAGCCATCGATGGCGCAAATCCTGGTGCGGATGGAGCGCGACGGCCTCATACAGCGCACGCCGATGCCGGGCGACGGCCGCAGCCAGTTGGTCTCGCTGACCAAGGCGGCGAGGGCGAGATTGCCGGCCGCGCGCAAGGCGCTCCATCGCAGCCAGGACCAGGCGCTGGCCGGCTTCAGCGCGGCCGAGGCGGCGACGTTGCTCGATCTGCTGCGGCGGCTGAACCGCAACCTCGACCGGATGGTGGCGGAAGAGGTCGAGAGCGGGGAAGCCGTCGACGCGTAGAAATCGGACATGCAGGCGCGCAACGAAAAGGCCGGGAGCGATCCGGCCCTTATTAATCGCCATCGCAGCAAGCACTTTCGTCATTCCGGGGCGCGCAAGGCGCGAGCCCGGAATCCATTTCGACGCGTGTGATGCGGATCAATGGATTCCGGGTCTGCGCCTGGCGGCGCATCCCGGAATGACGAGGTAGATCAAGCCCGATCTTACTCCGCCGCTTCCGTCGCCTTCAGCGTCGGATAGTCGGTGTAGCCCTTGGCGCCGCCGCCGTAGAAGGTCGCCTTGTCCCACTCGTTGAGCGGGGCGCCGGCCTTGAGCCGCTCGGCCAGGTCGGGGTTGGAGATGAACGGCTTGCCGAACGCGATCAGGTCGGCCGCACCTGCCTCCAGCACCTTCTCCGCCAGCGCGACGTCGTAGCCGTTGTTGGCGACATAGGCCTGCTTGAAGCGCTTGCGCAGCGAGGCGTAGTCGAACGGCGCGTTGTCGCGCGGGCCGCCGGTCGCGCCCTCGATGACGTGGATATAGGTCAACTTCAGCGCATTGAGCTGGTCGACGATGTAGTCGAACAGCGGTTGCGGATTGGCGTCGGAGACGTCGTTGGCCGGCGTCACCGGCGAGATGCGGATGCCGGTGCGCTCGCCGCCGGCCTCGGTGGTGACCGCCTTGGAGACTTCCAGCATCAGCTTGGCGCGGTTCTCGATTCCGCCGCCATAGGCGTCGGTGCGCTTGTTGCTGCTGTCCCTGGCGAACTGGTCGAGCAGATAGCCGTTGGCGCCGTGGATCTCGACGCCGTCGAAGCCGGCCGCCAGCGCATTCGCGGTCGCCCGCTTGAAGTCCTCGATGATGCCGGGGATCTCCGACAATTCGAGCGCGCGCGGCTCGGAGACGTCGGCGAAGGTGCCGTTGACGAAGGTCTTGGTCTTGGCGCGGATCGCGCTCGGCGCCACCGGTGCGCCGCCGTTCGGCTGCAACGAGGTGTGCGAGATGCGGCCGACATGCCAGAGCTGGATGAAGATGCGGCCGCCGCGCTCATGCACGCGATCGGTGACCTTGCGCCAGGCCGCGACCTGCTCCTTCGAATAGATGCCGGGCGTGTCCTGGTAGCCCTGGCCCTGCTGCGAGACCTGACTGGCTTCGGTGATCAGAAGGCCGGCCGAGGCGCGCTGGCCATAATAGTCCACCGCGAGCGGGCTCGGCACCATGCCGGGCGGCACCGCGCGGTTGCGCGTCAGCGGCGCCATGACGAGGCGGTTCGGCAGCGTCAGCGCGCCAAGCTTGAAGGGCTCGAAGAGTTTGGTCGGTTGGCTCATGGGCAAATGTTCCGGATGTGATGGATGCAGGAGACTTGTGCATTGTCGCGGTCAGCGCAATGGCCTGTCCATGCGCGGTTTGCAGGCTAGCTGCGCACGATTCCGCCCATGTGGCCGGCATCGAGGAACAGGGTGTGCGCGTTCACGTAGGAGGATTCATTCGAAATCAGGAACAGCGCGGCATAGGCGACCTCCCAGCCGGTGCCCTGGCGGCCGAAAGGCACTGTCAGGGCGCGATCCGATCGCCGGCGGCTGGCATCGCGGCCCATCGGCGTGTCCATGAAGCCGGGCGCGATCACGTTGCAGCGAATGCCCTTGTCCTCGCCGGCCCGCGCGATCGCCCGGCCCAGTGCGATCTGCGCCGCCTTGGAGGATTCATAGGCGGGATTGCGGCCGCCGGCGCGCTGGCTCGCCATCGACGAGATCAGGATGATCGCGCCGCCCGGCGCCATCAGATCCAGCGCCTTCTGCGCGAACAACATGTGGCTGCGCACGTTGACGGCATAGTCGCGGTCCCAGGCTTCCGCCGTCATCTTGGGCAGCGACAGGCCGGAGGAAATCCCGACATTCAGCGCCAGCCCGTCAAGCCCGCCGAGCTGTTTGGCGCAGCGTTCGACCGCGGGCGCGATCGCCGCGATGTCGGATACATCGACCACGTCGGTGAAGGCCTTGCCGCCTTCGCCGGTGATCTGCGCAACGGTGTTGTCGGCGGCTTCCTTGTTGACGTCGAGGCAGGCGAGCGCGGCGCCCTCGCGCGCGAACAGCACGCTCATGGCGCGGCCGTTGCCGATCGGCGGCTCCGCGTCGACGGTGGTGCGCTGTCCCGCGCCAACCACGATGATGCGCCGCCCGGCGAGGCGGCCATGGTTCTTGGCAAGCCCGAGGGCTTCGGCATGCAGCGAGGCGGAGGGATCGATGGCTTTCGGTGCGTGGGTTGTAGTCGACATGAGCGTGCTCCCTGACGTCTTGTTGTTGTCAGGGAGCAGTAGCATGCCGGCGCGCGCGAGGCGACGTGACCGCTTGACCTTCGGCGTAGACGAAAATCCCGCGGCGGGGAATATGACGTCAGCTGACGCCGAGGAAGTCGCGCTTGCCGACCTCGACGCCGTTGTGGCGCAGGATGCCGTGCGCGGTCACGGCGTGGAAATAGAAGTTCGGAAACGAGAACGCGCTGAGGAATTGCTGACCCTTCAACGTCATGGTGCGCTCGGCGCCGATCGGGAAGGTGACGTCCTTGGCGTCGGCGCCGTCGAACTGCGCCGGCTTGAACGACTTCACATAGTCGATCGTCTTGGCCAGCCGCTGCTTCAGTTCGGCGAAGCTCTTCTCGGTGTCGGGCGTCGAGGGCACGTCGCTGTGCGTCAGCCGCGCGCAGCCCCTCGAGGCGTGATCGCAAACCAGTTGAATCTGCTTGGTCAGCGGCAGCATGTCCGGATAGAGCCGCGATTCCAGCAGCACCTCGGGGGCGATCTTCTTGGCCTCGCAATGCGCCTCGGCCTTGGTCAATTCGCCGGTGAGGCTGTTGAGGATCTGAAGATAAGCGGGGACGACGGCGCCATAAAAGGACATGTGATGCTCCCTGGGTCTGATGAAAATCCGGATGTGACCGAACGGCGATGCTGCAAGTGGGGCCGCGGTTGGAAGAATACAACTGCGGACCGCGGTAACAGTCGGTCAAATATTCTTTGTTTTTCCCGTCATCCTGAGGAGCGCGAAGCGCGTCTCGAAGGATGCACGGCCCCAGTCGGGCCGTCGACCCTTCGAAGCTCGCTGCGCTCGCACCTCAGGGTGACGGGGATAGAGAGGGCGTAGCCCGGCGGGGCGCAGCGCAATCCGGGGAGCTACGTTGTTTGTCCTCCCAGATCTTACTTCGCTTCATTCGGGCTACGGAATGTGAGCTGCGGGGCTACCGCATCCCCGGCACCGCGGCGTCGGCGGCCGGTTGGGCGCGACCGCCGCCGCGCATCCGCGCCAGCAGCTCCGCGGTCGGCCAGGAATCCGCCGGCAGGCCGTACTTCATCTGCATCGCCTTCACCGCGCTGCGGCTCGCCTGGCCGAGCACGCCGTCGATCTTGCCGACATCGTAGCCCGCGCGCGCCAGCAGCGATTGCAGCTCCTTGATCTCGTTGAACGGCAGTTGCGCGACCGGGGCGTGCGGCCGTTGCATCGGCGGCGCGCCCGCGATGCGGCTGGCGAGATAACCCGCGGTGGTCGAATAGATCAACGAGTTGTTCCACTCGGTATAGGCGGCAAAGTTCGGATAGGCGAGGAACGCCGGACCCATCCGGCCCATCGGCAGCAGCAGCGAGGCCGGCAGTTCGTCGTTCGGCAACGCCTTGCCGTCGGTCGAGGTGACGCCGAGCGCGACCCATTTCGAGCGCGGCAGCTTGATCGTGAGGTCGGCCTGGTCCCACGGAAAACTCGTCGCCTGCGGCACGCGCACTTCCTGAAGCCACGGCTCGCCGCGCCGCCACTTCAGCCCGTTGGCTATGTAGTTCGCGGTCGAGCCGATCACGTCGGGGCCGCTGGCGAGCAGATTGCGATGGCCGTCGCCGTCATAGTCGACCGCATAGTTGAAATAATGCGTCGGCAAAAATTGCGTCTGGCCGAGCTCGCCGGCCCAGGAGCCGATCATCTCGTCGGGCGAGAGATCGCCGCGCTCGATGATCTTCAGTGCCGCGATGGTCTCGCCCTGGAACATCTCGGAGCGGCGGCAGTCATAGGCCAGCGACACCAGCGACCTCAGCGTCGGCAGATTGCCCATCTGGGCACCGAAATCGCTCTCCAGTCCCCAGAACGCGGCGATCACCGCCGGCGGCACGCCATATTCCTTCTCGGCGCGTGCGAACGCGGCCGCGTAGGTCCGGATGTGCTGCTGGCCCTGCTGCATGCGATAGTTTGCGGCCATGCGGCCAGCGAACTGGGTGAAGATCTGCCCGAACACGCGCTGGCCGCGGTCGCGATTGACGATGCCCTGGTCGTAGACCAAATAGGGCGCGGCCTCCGCGATGGTTGCCTGCGAGACGCCGGCGGCCACCGCCTTCTGCTTCAGCTCGGCGAGGAAGCGATCGAAGCTCTGGCCGTTGTGGCAGGACGCCGCCCTCGGCGTCGCCACTGCGGCCGGGCGCGCCCTGGCCGGGGCCGGCGCAGCGGGATTGGGCAGTAGCTGCTGCGCCAGGGCGGTCGTCGAGAGCGCCAGCGCCGCCGCCAACACAGCGATCACGATCGGGACGCGGGGGGAAGATGCTGGCATCGATATCACCGGCTTGAATAGGGGGATAAGACCTCCTGCATACACCAGGGCGATACCGGGCAACAACGGGGGCATCGCCGTTAGACCAATTGGGCTTCGGCAGAGTGAGTCGTCGCCGCTATGATCGACAAGTGATTCGCGGGCAGGGGTGTCGGCGGATCGATCACGCCCGGAGGGACCCATGTGGAGTTTTCTCGAGCGTCTCTTGGATTCGTCGACGCTTTCGCCGCACGGCATCTGCCTGTTGTGGGAGCCGGAGCTGATCTGGCTCCACGTGATTTCAGACGCCATCATTGCCGCTTCGTACTTCTCGATCCCGTTTGCGCTGGCGATCCTCGTCTCCAAGCGGCGCGATTTCCAGTTCGGCTGGATGGCCTGGCCGTTTGCCGCCTTCATCCTCGCCTGCGGGCTGACCCATGTGTTCTCGATCTACACGCTGTGGGTTCCGATCTACGGCCTCGAGGGCCTGGTCAAGGCGTTGACCGCAATCGCCTCGATCTTCACCGCGGTGCTGCTGTGGCCGCTGATCCCGCGCATCCTCGCGATCCCGACCGAGGCGCAGCTGCACGAGGCGCATGTCGCGCTTGCCGAGGAGGGGCGGCAGCGCCAGCGCTCCGAGGTCCTGCTGGAGCGGTTCCGCGAGGCCGAGGTCAATGAGAGCAAGATCCGCCAGGCGCAGAAGATGGAAGCGGTCGGCCAGCTCACCGGCGGCATTGCGCATGACTTCAACAACATCCTCACCGTCATCACCGGCACCATCGACATCCTGTCGGATGCGGTCACCCATAACCGGCAGCTCACCGAGATCACCGGCCTGATCCGCGATGCCGCCGACCGCGGCGCATCGCTGACCCGGCACCTGCTCGCCTTCGCGCGCAAGCAGCCGTTGCAGCCGAGCGACGTCGACGTCAACGCGCTGATGGTCGACACCATCGAGCTGCTGCGGCCGACCATCGGCGATCACGTCGACATCGAATTCCGCCCGGTGCCCGATCTGCCGCGCGCGTTGGTCGATGCCAACCAGCTCGTCACCGCGATCATCAACCTCGCGCTCAACGCGCGCGACGCGATGCCGAAGGGCGGCCGGCTCACGATCGAAGCCCGCGCCGCCGAGCTGAAGCCGTCCGACGTGCAGGGCCATGACGGGCTTGCCGCCGGCGAGTATGTCGCGATCATGCTGGCCGACAATGGCCAGGGCATCGCCGAGTCCGATCTCGCCAAGGTGTTCGAGCCGTTCTTCACCACCAAGGACGTCGGCAAGGGCACCGGCCTCGGGCTCAGCATGGTCTACGGTTTCGTCAAGCAGTCCAACGGCCATATCGTGCTGGAGAGCGAGGTCGGCCGCGGCACCAGGGTCATGCTCTATCTGCCGCGCGCGGCGGCAGTCGCTCCGGTCGTAGTGCCCGAGCGGCGACATCCGGAGGTCCGCGGCGCGCAGGAAGTGGTGCTGGTCGTCGAGGACGACAAGCTGGTGCGCACCTATGTGCTCGCCCAGATCGACAGCCTCGGCTACACGACGCTGTCGGCCAACAACGGTGCGGAGGCGCTGGCCGTGCTCGACAGCGGCGCCCCGGTCGATCTGCTGTTCACCGACGTCATCATGCCCGGCGCCATGAATGGGCGCGATCTTGCCGCCGAAGCGCAGCAGCGGCGGCCCGGTTTGCGGGTACTGTTCACGTCGGGCTACACCGAGAATGCGATCGACCAGGACGGCAAGCTCGAGCAGGGCATCCTGTTCCTGGCCAAGCCCTACAGCCGCGCCGAGCTCGCGCGCCTGCTGCGGGTCGCGCTGCGCGACGAGGAGACGGTGATCGCGCAGCAGGAGCCGGCGGAGTAGGCGCGACCCGGAAGACGGATTCGTAGCCCGCATGAGCGAAGCGACGTGCGGGGCAGTCTCCCCGCATGTCGCTGCGCTCCATCCAGCCTACGGATCGCCGCACATGACCAATCGTTAATCCGCACCGCGTCGCTGCGACGCACGGCGTGCCCTTGCGACGCTCGCGGCAAAATCACTACCTCAACGGCGTCAGTTGTGGCAGCATTCCGCCTGCCGTCAGGGAACCACGATGAATTATTTTCGTACCGCGCTCCTGCTTGCCGGCCTCACCGCCCTGTTCATGGGTGTCGGCTATTTGATCGGCGGCGGCACCGGCGCCGTGCTCGCCCTCATCGTGGCGGCTGCGACAAATCTGTTCGCCTACTGGAATTCCGATCGCATGGTGCTGTCGATGTACGGCGCCCATCAGGTCGATGCGCGCACGGCGCCCGAACTCTACAATCTGGTCGCGGAGCTTGCGCAGCGCGCCGCGCTGCCGATGCCGCGCGTGTTCCTGATGGACCAGCCGCAGCCCAATGCGTTCGCGACCGGCCGCAATCCGGAGAACGCGGCGGTCGCCGTCACCACGGGCCTGATGCAGCAGCTCAGCCGCGAGGAGCTCGCTGGCGTGATCGCGCACGAGCTCGCGCATATCAAGCATCACGACACCCTGACCATGACGATCACGGCGACGATCGCCGGTGCGATCTCGATGCTGGCTCAGTTCGGCATGTTCTTCGGCGGCAATCGCAACAACAACGGTCCCGGCATCATCGGCTCGATTGCGATGATGATCCTGGCGCCGCTCGGCGCCATGCTGGTGCAGATGGCGATCAGCCGCACCCGCGAGTACGCCGCCGACAATTTCGGCGCGCGCATCGTCGGCCAGCCGATGTGGCTGGCGTCCGCGCTGGCGAAGATCGAGAACGCCGCGCACCAGGTGACCAACATGGAGGCCGAACGCAATCCGGCCACCGCGCACATGTTCATCATCAACCCGCTATCGGGCCACGGCGTCGACAATCTGTTCTCGACCCATCCCTCGACCGCAAACCGCATCGCCGCGCTCCAGCAGCTCGCCGCCGAGCTCGGCACCCAGACCGCGCCGCGCAACACCGGCGCGACCTATCCGCAGCGCAGTCCATGGGGCGGATCATCGGGCCAGCGCGGGCCTTGGGGGTGAAGTCTTGAGGTTGAAGCCTCGGGGTTGAAGCTCGCGTCCGGATGCAGGCTCACGCCGGCGCCGTAAGCAATACGTCGTCCATGAACAGCGCGTCGATGCCGGATTTGCGGAAGGTGACGATCGCGTCGGTAGGCGTGCAGACGATCGGTTCGCTGTCGTTGAACGACGTGTTGACGACGAGCGGCACGCCGGTCTCGGCGAAGAAGCAGGAGATCAGCTGGTGAAAGCGCGGGTTTGATCGGCGGCTGACGATCTGCACCCGAGCGCTGCCGTCCCGGTGCAGCACCGCGGGGATCTGATCGCGCCGCTCCGGCCGCACCGGACAGGCAAACAGCATGAATTCGTGGCTGGCCGTCAGCGGGCCGATCTCGAACCATTCCTCGGCATGCTCAGCCAGCACGCTCGGCGCAAACGGCCGGAAATCTTCCCGGTGTTTGACCTTCTGATTGAGGATGTCGCGCATGTCCGGCCGCCTCGGGTCGGCGAGCAGCGATCGGTTGCCAAGCGCGCGTGGCCCGAATTCCATGCGGCCCTGGAACCAGGCGACGATCTTGCCGCTGGCGATCATGCCAGCGGCATCGCGCGCTGGCGTCTTGCTGCGCCGCGCCTTGAGGCCGGCGGATTTGACCGCGGCGAGAATGGCTGGCCGCTTGAATCCAGGCCCGAGATAGGGCGTCGCGTTGCCGCGCTCGGGCGGGCGCTTCTGCTTGACGCAATGCACGGCATAGGCGGCGCCGATCGCGGTGCCGGCGTCGTGCGGCGCCGACGGGATGAACACATCGCTGAATTCGCCGCAGCGCCGGACCAGCTCGTTGGTCACGCAATTCAGCGCGACACCGCCGGCAAGGCACAGATTGTCGAACGGCACCCTGCGCTTGAGGCGGCGCACCGCGGCGATGACAGCGGCATCCGTCGCGGCCTGCAATGCCGCCGCCATGTCGGCGTGCCGCGGCAGGATCTCGTCGTCTTCATAGCGGCCCGGACCGAACACCGCTTCCATTCGGGCGTAACGCTCCGGGCTGTTGCCGAGATAATCCGGCGACACCCCGTAGTTCACCTCGTTGGCGTGCATGATCGATTGGAACTGCTCGCGATACACGTCCGGATCGCCGTAGGCGGCGAGGCCCATGACCTTCGAGGCGTCGTAATGCGAGAAGCCGAGATAGCCGCTGAACACCTCCCAGATGAAGCCGATCGAGTGCGGATACTCGAAGGTCTCGATGGTCTGGATCCGGGTGCCGATGGCCTTCGCCAGCGAGGTGCCTGCGGTCTCGCCGATCCCGTCGATGGTCAGGATCGCCGCGCGTTCGAAACCTGAGGGAAAATAGGCGGAGGCGGCGTGCGCCATGTGATGCGGCACGAAATGCAGCCGCTGTCCCAGCGATCGTCCAAGCAGTTCGTCGACGGCGCCGGGCACCTGGCCGAGCCGGAGCCGGAAGGTCTCCTCCAGTCGCGGCTCCCACCAGTCGGCGCGATACCGCTTGCGGCGCTGCCTGGGATCGAATGAGAAGCCGACATGATCGATGTCGCGTGCGGTGAGCCCGGCGTGCTTCAGGCAAAAGCGGATCGCACGTTCGGGGAGTTGGTGCGGGTTGTCGAACTCGGCCGGCTTGCCGTGCTTGATGCGGTTGAACCGCTCCTCCTCAACGGCCGCCACGAGCCTGCCGTCGACCATCAGCGCGGCGGCGGACTCGTGATAGACCGAGTTGATTCCAAGGATGTTCACCGGTAACTCCCAGGCACCTGACGATTGCGGAAGATTACCCAATCTGCGCGCAACAGTGAGGCTTTATCGAGATTGCCTGCGAAAGGTCCGGGCGCAGACAAGACGCTGGTCCGCGATCGCATCCCGACCGTCGATGAGCCCGGCCATGCCGGAACGAATGGGCCAGTAAATCCTACTGCGCGCTGGCAGCATCCAGTCGTTCGACCTGTTCCTTGCTCAGCTCGAGCTTGGTTGCCGCGACAAGGGTCGCGACCTGCTCGGGCTTGGTCGCGCTGGCGATCGGCGCAGTGATGGAGGGCTTTGCCATCAACCAGGCGAGCGCGACCGAGGCCGGTTCGGCGCGCCTTTCCGCCGCGACCTCGTCGAGACAGGCGAGGATGCGCATGCCGCGCGGGTTCATGTATCTCGGAATGCTACGTGACCCGCGCGGGCTCTTGGCGAAGTCGCTCTCCGAGCGATACTTGCCGGTGAGGAATCCGGCGGCCAGCGAGAAGAACGTGATCACGCCGACGTCGTTCTCCCGGCACACACGCTCGAGCGCGCCTTCATAGCTCGAGCGCTCCGCCAGGCTGTATTCGGGCTGCATGCTCTCGTAGCGCGGCAGCCCGTTTGCCTTGGCGATATCGAGCGCGCTCTGGAGCCGCTCTGCCGAGAAGTTCGAGGCGCCGATCGCCCTGATCTTGCCGGCCTTGATCAGTTTGTCATAGGCCGCGAGCGTGTCCTCCTGCGGCGTCGTCTCGTCGTCCTTGTGGGACTGGTAGAGATCGATGGTCTCGGTCTGTAGCCGTCGCAGCGAGTCCTCGACGGCGCGCGCGATGTAGTCCGGCTTCAGTCCGACATTGCCGCCGCCCATGTCCATGCCGACCTTGGTGGCGAGGATGATGCGGTCGCGGTTGCCGCGCGACTTCATCCATTTGCCGATGATGACCTCGGACTCGCCGCCGCTATGGCCGGGTACCCAGCGCGAATAGACATCCGCCGTATCCAGAAACGTCAGCCCGTGGTCCAGCACGTTGTCGAGCAGGCGAAACGACGACGTCTCGTCGACGGTCCAGCCGAACACGTTGCAGCCGAAGCAGAGCGGAGGAACGGAGAGGCCGGAACGGCCGAGCGGACGATGCTTCATGCTTGTTCTTTCGATTATTGACTGATCGCAGGCGACGCGTAGACAGTGAGACGGATCGCGTTTGTTTGCAAGACGCAGTTCCGATCGTCATCAGGAAGGCCGGAAACAACGAGTGCGGCGCACCGAGGCGGCCATGCCAATCTTGCCGAGCAAAGGAGAGGCTGGCGCGATCAGAGGGGATCGGGCCCATAGCGGTTCGGACCGGTGGTGCCGGGGCGGCAGCCGAGCTCGACGATCATCCAGACGCTGACGGCAAGCGCAGCCAGGTCGCACACGCTCGCAATCGCACCTCCAAGCATCGCAATGGCCGCAAGGATCACAGGGCCGAGAAAGAACAACAGCAGCCACCAGCCGCTCTTGTCGCGATCGTGCAGACGCTTCTTGCTCACCGCAATTTGGGAGTTGAACATCAGGACGCCCGCGATCAACGCGACGCAGACCGCGAGATACGGCATCAAGCTTCCCAACACGATCATGACGAACAACAGCAGGAGAAGCAGGATCACCCAGGCGATGCACGCTCTCCAGTAGCCGGCTCGCGAAATCCGCCCGTCGAAATTGAACAGCAGGTCGTGCAACTGCTCGCGACCTTCGGGTATCGGGAGCAAGTCAAGCAAGCCGACCTCCGCTGCAATGCTTGAAGAACGCAGGCTGGTTTAACGGCCCGGATCATACCCGTTATACGGGTGTCTGCAAGCCGCGCCGGGATTGCCCATCCGCATTCCGGCAGCCGGACAGCGCCGATTACATACGTGTGCTTCGCTCAGCTTGGCTTCGCCGTCTCGTCGTCCCCCGATTCCTCTCCCGAGTCGGCCTTCGGCGGCCAGGCACCGCGCCGGACCAGCGCCTCGTGCAGCAGCTTCTCGATCTGGCCCTGGCGCGAGCGGAATTCCGCGGCGGCCAGGCGATCGAGTATATCCAGCAGCGGGCTGCCGAGCCGCAGCAGGATCGGCTCCTTGTCCGGCCCCTTCGGGCGCCCGCGCTTAGGCATACAGCGTTCCGGTGTTGACGACCGGGGTGGCGTCCTTGTCGGAGACCAGCACGACCAGCAGGTTCGACACCATCGCCGCCTTGCGTTCGGGATCGAGGTCGATGTCGGTCTGCTCCTTCAGCTTCTCGAGCGCTTCCCTGACGATGTCGACCGCGCCGGCAACGACGAGCTTGCGCGCGGCGATGACCGCGCTCGCCTGCTGGCGGCGCAGCATCACCGGGGCAATCTCCGGTGCGTAGGCGAGGTGGTTGATCCAGGCCTCGTCGATGGTGACGCCGGCCACCGCAAGCCGCTCCTTGAGCTCGACGACGAGTTCGTTGGTGACCTGGTCGCCGCTCTCGCGCAGCGACAGCGTGCGCGCGGCGACTTGGTCGTGGCTGACGGCTTCCTCGGGACCGGCATGCGCAACCGCCTCGTCGAAATCATAGGGATGGCGGCCGGCGATATGGCGCAGCGCCGATTCGGTCTGCGCGCCGACGAAGTCGGCATAGTCGTCGATCTGGAAGATCGCCTTGGCGCTGTTCTCGACCCGCCAGACCACCACGGCGCCGATCTCGATCGGATTGCCGATCAGGTCGTTGACCTTCAGCTTGCCGCACTCATGGTAGCGCACTCGCTGCGACACCCTCGCGATCTTGAAGAACGGCACGGTGGCGCGCAGGCCTGGCGCGGAATCCGTGCCGACATAGGCGCCGAACAGTGTCAGCACTGCGCTTTCGTTCGGCTGCAACGAATAGATCGACCAGCCGGACAGGATGGCGCCGACGAGACACAGCAGCGCGCCGAGCAACGACCAACTCGAGACCTGGAGATCGCCATGGCCATCGCGGGAGAAAGCGCCATAGGTGATCCAGCAGGTGAGCACGAGAAGCACGAGCGCGATCAGAAGCGCGACATAGCCGCTGCCGACGAGCCTGGCCGGGCGGTCATCGACCCTGACCTTGATCGTGGAAAGGCCCGAACTGGAATGATCTTGCATGGTCATGGGAGCAAACCCCTGATGCATCCAGCATAATTGCTGATATTTTTTGATATCATAAAATGACGAAGTGCAGAAGCCGGCATGCGATGACATTGCCGCGATGGGCTTATTTCGTAGCCAGAACAACGACCTAGAGAGCACGTTGCTGGAGCCTGGTGGTTCCAAATCTCGCGCAAGACGTCGATCGGAAACCAGCTTCGACGCGCGAAATGAAGTAGAGAGTGCGGTGTATGTACAGACGTTGCTGGCGGCGATTTGCGCGGCGGCATGGCTTGGGGTTGGGCTCTGAAGGTGCATCACTCGGTTTTTGGCTGCGCGGCAGCGGCGGTGCGCGCGGGTTTGCCTGTCCGTATGATCGGGCTGGCCTGCAGTCTTGCGATCGGTTGTGTGCTCGATGGCGTTGCCCCACACGAGGCGGCAGCGCAGGTGCCATTCGCGCTGTTTCAGCCGGCGCGGCAGATCGAACCGGCGAAGCCGCTGGCGCGCGACGTCACCGGGCCGCCGACGGTCAACCAGCGGCTCGACGGCACTGCGTTCTTTGTCGACGATCTTGGCCACATGCTGACCGCGCGCCATGCCGTCGCGGACTGCGTCCGCATTGTCGTCAGCAAGGAAGGCCGCTCCGTCACTGCGCGCCTGGTGGCGCTGGCCGCGACCGACATTGCATTGATCAAGGTTCCGCGAACGCTCGGCCTTGCAGCGGTATTCCCGCGCGCGACTGTGTCGGCAGCCAACGACATGGTGTTCGCCGAGGCCTATGACCGGCTGAAGCCGATGCTTGCGCATGGCGGTGCGCTCGGCAATGCGTTCGTCGATGGCACTCAGCGCGATTCCCAGCATCTCGTGCTGCGCTCGAATGCCACATTCGGCACCAGCGGTGCGCCGGTGCTGGATTCCCGCGGCCTGGTCGAGGGCGTGGTGAGCCGCCGGACCACGATCGATCGCGTGCTGGCGGTCGATGCCGCGCACGCCAAGTCGTTTCTCGCGGCCCAAGGCGTCCGCATCCAGGAAGACGACCGGCCGCAGATGAGCGGCACCGCGTCACGGGCGCATCGCGCCGCCAGCATCTCGGCGCGCGTCACATGCCTGCAACAATGAGCGACTAGTTGCTCGCGGATCGATGTTCGCGCGTCGTCCTGTCAGCTGCTGCCTGCGGTCAACCCTTGTCCAGAACCATGCTCATCTTGCGGGGCACGCTCGTGCTCTCGTTCGGCCTGCTGATCCTCTCCCCAGCGCCGGGCCATGCCCAGAACACCGACTTTCGCAATCCTGAACAGGCGCCGCCATCCTGGGCGCAGTTCGCCAAGCTGGTGAAGTACCGGTTCGAGGAATGGATCGCGGCCGACGAGACGGTTGCCAATCGCTTCCGCAACTGGGTCATCGAGCATTCCGGCAAGGAGAACGGGCCGCCGCCGACGCTCGTCGTGCGCGCCTGGCTCAACCCGGACGGCACCGTCGACCGCGTCACGTTTGCCGCGCTCAGTGACGCCGGCGCGACCGAGGATCTGCGGACCATCCTGAAACGCGGCAATGTCGGCGAGGCGCCGCCGCCGGAGATGTTGCAGCCGCTCAACCTGCGCTTCTCGCTCAACCTGAAGAAGCCCTGAGCGGCTTCAGTCGCGCGGTGCCAGCGCGAGCTCCAGCAACGCGATACGCTGCAGCGCATCGATCTCGCGCTCGCCGTCCTTCGCCGTGCGCAGGATCGATTCCGCGATCGTCTTGATATGCGAACTGCTGACCGGCTCGGGCAGCGTCGCAACCGAAGACTCCAGCGCCCGTGTCATCAACTCGATCACCTCGGGCGCAAACGCTGCATTGGAAAAGTTCTTCATTGCTCGGAATGCCACTCAAATCTTCAGGGAATCGCCCCGCGGCAGATAACGCCTGATCAGCGTCGCAGTTCCGGTTGCTTTAGATTTTGTCTAATTCAAAACAGGGGTGTCGTCGTGTCGACGCGCGCTTGCAAAGCATGCCGAGAGACGCACTGTCGCGTGCTTGATGCGCAACACTTCGTCGCGCAAGCGCTGATGTGGAGAGGTTCTAGGTTTCGAATCGAGGCCCCACAATTTTCGTTGCGCTAGATCATCACCGTTGCTGACGCAGTCGGCGTGACGGGGATGGGGCAAGTGAATTTTTTCAAGACGTTTGGTCGGGCGGCAAGCCTGAGTGCGGCGAGCTGTGCCATGGTTTCAATCAGCGCATTCGAGCCGGCGCATGCGCAATCGCAAACGCTCCCTCCCGTCACGGTTGATCAGCCGAAAGCCCCGACCGTGCGCCGCGCCGCGCCGACCCGGCGTGCGACGGCGCGCGCGCCGGTGCGCCGGCAGCAGGCGGCTGCGCCGCTACGGCAGACGGCGCCGGTTCGTTATCTGACGCCACCGACCGCAACGCTTGGCGCGCCGCCGTCGCCGTACGCCGGCGGCCAGGTCGCGAGCGGCGCAGGCCTCGGGCTGCTTGGGAATCGCAGCGTGATGGACACGCCGTTCAACCAGACGAGCTACACCGCCGAGCTGATCCAGAACCAGCAGGCGCGCACGATCCGCGACGTGCTGATCAACGACCCGTCGGTGCGGGTGATCCAGGCAGCCGGCGGCGGCGCCGACAGCCTGTTCATCCGCGGCTTCTACTACGACAGCGGTGACTACGGACTGAACGGCCTGTACGGAATCGCGCCATATTATTCGACCGGCGCCAATTTCGTCGAGCGCGTCGAAGTCCTCAAGGGCCCAAGCGCGCTGCTCAACGGCATGACTACCGGCGGTACCGGCGTATCGAGCGGCGGGGCGGTCGGTGGCAGCGTCAATCTGGTCACGAAGCACGCGCCCGACGTCGATATCACCCAGCTCACCACGACCTATGCCTCGAAGTCGCAGTTCGGCGAGACCATCGACGTCAGCAGGCGCTACGGCGAGAACAAGGAGTGGGGTGTTCGGCTGAACAGCACCTATTCGAACGGCAACACGCCGTGGAATCGCCAGACTGACGAGTTCGGTAACGCTGTGATCGGCATCGACTATCGCGGCGAGCGCGCGCGCCTGGCCGTCGATATCGGCTACCAGGCCGACAATCTCAACCCACCGCTGCGTTTCTTCACCGTCGGCTCCAGCATCATTCCGCCACCGCCCAAGCCGGGTAGCAATTTCCAGGTACCGTGGGCGTATTATGCGCCGACCGATTTCTTCTCGACGGTTCGCGGTGAGGTCGACGTCACCGACCAGGTGACCGCCTATGCGGCGTTCGGCTATCACGACAGCAACATCAACTATGCCTATCCGTCGCCGATCCTCAGCAACGCCGTGCCCGGCGCGCTGGCCTCGCCTCCCGGCGCCTTCCAGCTCGGTGGCCTGCGGTCGACGCCGTTCACCGGAAAGGAGACCTTCGAGACGCTGGCGGGCGAAGCCGGCGTCCGCGCCACGGTGGATACCGGGCCGGTCAATCACGCGGTCAACCTCAACTACGCGATCAATGACCGCACCTACACGCAGCGAGTCCGGATTCCCGGTAGTCAGATCTTCTGGAATCTGTACACCGAACCGACCAATATCCCGCTGCCGAACTTCACGACGCTCGCAGCCAACCAGTTGACCGGCGTCGACCTGTGGAGCGTCGGCGTGTCCGACACCATGTCGATCCTCGACAAGCGCGTCCAGCTCACGGTCGGCGTACGTCGCCAGACCGCCGGCAGCGAGGTCACGAACTATCTGACGCCGACGCTGAGCCGGCCAGAGACCGACACCTCGGTCTGGACCCCGGCCTACGCGCTGGTGGTGAAGCCGGTCGAGAACGTCTCGCTGTATGCCAACTACATCGAAGGGCTTCAGACGCCGGTCGTCGTAGGCGGCACCTTCGCCAATGCCGGAACGGTGTTTCCGCCGGCCCAGACCACGCAGGCCGAGGGCGGTGTCAAGGTCGATATGGGCCGGATCACCGCAACGATGGGTTACTTCGATATTTCGCAGCCGAGCATCATCACTGTTGGCTCCGGCTTGCTGGCGACGCAGCAACTCAACGGCCGCCAGCGCAACCGCGGTGTCGAGCTCAACGTGTTCGGCGAGCTCACGCCATCGTTCCGCTTGCTCGGCGGCGTAGCCATGATCGACGGCGTGCAGGAGAAGACCGCCGGCGGCATCAACGACGGCAAGAAGGCGGTCGGCGTGCCCGGCTTCAACGCCAATATCGGCGCCGAGTGGGACACCCCGTTCCTGCACGACCTGACGCTGACCGGGCGGGTGATCTACACGTCGTCGCAATATGTCGACGTAGCCAATCTCGTCACGCTGCCGGAATGGACGCGGGTCGATCTCGGCGCACGCTATACGTTCATCTCGCCCTGGAACGGCAAGCCGATCGTGGTCCGCGCCAATATCGAGAACCTGTTCAACAAAGCCTACTGGGCTTCCGCTTATAGCGGCGTGATCACGCTCGGCGCGCCGCGTACCTACCTCGTCTCCACCACCTTCAACTTCTGACGGGACATGAGCCGGGGCAGGTTGCAGACATCGTTGCGCGCCATCACTGTCGTGGTCGGCGGCTACGGCGCCACGTCCGTCATCGTCGCGCTGCTTGCGGTGGGGCTGCCGTTGTCGACTGGCCTGGCGCGCAGCGAGGCCGTGGTGCTGGCCTCGATGCTCGGCTTCCTGATCTATCTGGCGCTGCTGCTCTGGGGTTTCTCGGTGCAGAAACTGTCGCGGCTCGTGCTCGGACTTTCCGGGTTCGCGGCCGTGGCCCTCGCGCTGGTCGCACTGCTGCATCGTCACGGTGGATAGGATGGAGCCGACCTTCCGGCAATCGATGAACTGGCTGCACACGTGGGCGGGCGTGGTGGTTGGCGGGCTGTTGTTCGCGATCTTCTGGATGGGCACGCTGTCGGTATTCGACAAGGAGATCGACCGCTGGATGGCGCCGTCGACCCGGCTCGCAATGCCGTCCGGCACGCTGTCGCTCGACGCCCAGCGTTCGACCTATCGCGATGCCGTGGCCGACCGGGCCGCGACTTGGAACGTGTTCCTCCCCAACGATCGCCTGCCGGTGGCGCGCACCGCCTGGTTTGGCGCGCGGGGAATCCAGTCGCACTACCATGATCCCGCAGACGGGCATGAGCTTGGGGATCCCGGGACACTGGCGGCGAGCGGATTCTTGTATCCGTTCCACTACCATCTACATTTGCGCTTCATGAATCTCGGCCTGTGGCTGGTCGGCGCCGCCAGCATGGCGATGTTGGCGCTGTGCGTGTCCGGCGTCATCATCCATCGCCGAATTTTTGCAGACTTCTTCACCTTTCGGCCGGAACGAAGGCCACGACGCGCGATCCTCGATTTGCACAATATAGCCGGGGTGCTCGGACTGCCCTTTCATTTCGTCATCACGCTGTCTGGCCTCGTCATTTTCTACAATCTGTATTTCATGAGCGGCTGGGTTTCGGCGTATGGCGTGACCAATCTGCGCACGTTCAACCAGGGGGCCTTCAGTTCGTTCGCGCGGCCGAAGGCCAACAGGCCCGGCGAACTGGCATCGCTCGATGCCATGGCCGAGCAGGTGCGCCGGCTGTGGCCTGGTAGCGAACTGGCGTCGCTGACGGTCTTCAATCCCGGCGACGCCGCGGCCTATGTCCAGCTCAACGTTTCCAATGCCGATCGCATCACCAGCACGGCAAGTACCGCGTTCTTCGACGGTGCCACTGGAAGGCTGCTGTTCCAGCGTTCCGAACTGGCGCCGGTCATGACGAGCTTTCGCTTTCTGTTCGGGCTCCACGTCATCCAGTTCCAGAATTGGGCGCTCCGCTGGATTTACTTTGTGCTGGGCGTTGCCGGCTGCGTACTGATCCTGACCGGATTTCTGTTCTGGCTGGAATCCCGGCGCAAGCGGCATGTGAGTCTCGGGCTGCACGGCGTTCGCGTCGTTGAGGCGCTCGCGGTCGGCGGCACGAGCGGCATCATCGCCGCGACCCTGGCTTTCTTCGTTGCCAATCGGGCGTTGCCGGCCAATCTGGCAGACAAGGCCGCGCTCGAGGTCTGGGTGTTCTATTTGGCCTGGCTCGCTACCTTTGTGCATGCCGGAGTGCGGCCCGGCGTGCGGGCCTGGCGCGAGCAGGCCGGTGCGATCGGTGTTCTCGCCATCGTCGCTGTGACGCTCAATGCCGTCACCACCGGCGATCATCTGCTCCGTAGCCTGACGCAACCTTATCTCTGGCCTGTCGCAGGAATGGACATCCTCCTGCTACTCTGCGCAGCAATCGCCGCTGTTACGGCATGGCGGCTACGCGCGGCGGCGCGCCTGACACCGCTTGCAGTGGAAGGGACGGCGGAGCATGCGTGAGGCGATGTTGCTCGTCGCGTTGCTTGCGGCCGCCTATTGCGGCTTTGCCGCGTTGGCGCTCGCTCAGCCGCGGCATTGGGGGCGGGCGATCGGTCAGGGTGCGCCATCACGGCGGCAGGTCTGGCGGCTTCGCGTCGGCGGTTACGGGCTGCTGGCACTCGGCCTTGCTCTCGCGCTGCTGCGCGATGGCGCAGGTTTCGGCACTGTGCTGTGGGCGACCACGATCAGCGTTGCGGCGATCGCCGTTACGCTCACCCTGGCTTGGCGGCCGCGATGGGCCCGCGCGATCGCCGCGCCGTTTGGCCTGCCGGGCGCGGCCCCCTAGCGTTGATTTGCCGATGACGCAAGCCTCTTCGTGAAGAGTATGGTCTCTGCCTGCGCAGGGACGACGGCGAGTAGCTGGCGCTATGGCCACACAGCTCCTTCGGTGTCATCACCCGCAAGGCTTTCGAGGGTGATGACACCGAACTTGGCGGCTACCGGACGGACTGCTTCGCATCGCTCGCAATGATCGGTAGGATGACAGCCGCTCGCAAATGGAGACACAACTCCAATGGCCAAACAACAAGCCGGGCGCTCGCGGCGCGCCTTCATCGGTGTCGCGATCGCAGGACTTCCCGCCGCACTTCTGCTGCGAACTGCGGCAGCTTCCGACAAGATGACAAAGCCGCAGGCCGAATATCAGGGCGCGCCGAACGGCATCTACTCCTGCGGCCTGTGCACGCTGTTCGTCGCGCCCGATGGCTGCAAGGTGGTCGAGGGGACGATCAGCAAGGACGGCTGGTGCAAGGCCTTTGCCGCGGTCGATTGACGCATAGCCCTTCTCCTCCAGGGGAGAATTGAGACGAGCCTACAATTCCCGCGCATTCGAGAATGCGAACGACGACACCCGACGCGTGGTCTCGTCCAGGATCAAGGTGCGCGTGATCGGCGGCTCGGCGCGCTGGCTGCAATTCTCGCGCTCGCAGAGCCGGCAGTTGACGCCGATCGGGGTGCCTTCGGTCTTTTCCAGGTCGATACCGGTCGCATAGACGAGCTTTGCCGCATGACGGATCTCGCAGCCGAGCCCGATCGCAAAGCGTGGCTGCGGCTGCGGGTAGGGCGCCACCGGCCGCCGCACGGTCTGCGCGATCGAGAAGTAGCGCGTGCCGTCGGGCAGCTCGATCACCTGGCTAAGCAGGCGGTCGGGCATGTCGAAGGTCGAATGCACGTTCCAGAGCGGGCAGGTGCCGCCGAACTTGGAGAACGGGAAGGTACCCGAGGAGAACCGTTTCGACACGTTGCCGGCGGTGTCGACCCGCAGCAGGAAGAACGGCACGCCGCGCGCGTTCGGCCGTTGCAGCGTGGTGAGGCGGTGGCAGACCTGCTCGAAGCCGGCGTTGAAGCGCTGCGCCAGCACGTGGACGTCATAGCTGAGCGCTTCGGCCGCGGAATGAAATGTCGGATAGGGCATCATCGCGGCGGCCGCGAAGTAGTTGGCGAGCGTGATGCGGTAGAGCCTGCGCGCGGTGTCGTCGAGTGCGCCGGCGCGGCTGACGATGGCGTCGATCGCGGCGCCGCATTCGACGAAGCCGATCTGGAGCGCGAGCTGGAAGTTGCGGCCGGAGCTGTCGACCAGTTCGGAGATCAGGAGCTGCCGGCGGTGCCGGTCGAAACGGCGCAGCGTCTCGCGCATCACGTCGACCGGCATCACGCGGCAGACGATCGAATGCTTTTCGCGCAAACGCGCGGCGAGCGCCGTGAACAGGCCCTCGGTCGGCACGTTGAGCTCGTCGCGCAGATTTTCCGCTGCGGTCTCGAGCTCCGGAAAATAGTTGCGGTTGGCCTCGATCAGGTCACGCACCCGCTCGATCGGGTTGGCGTCGAATTGCGAGCCCTCGCGGCGGTCGGCCATCTGCGCCGCCACCAGCGTCTCGCCGCGGCGCGCCTCGGTGTATGCGGCATAGAGCCGTTGCAGCGCGTGGGTCACGCCCGGACAGAGCTCGGCGAGGTCGCGCAGCTCCTGCTTCGGCAGGTCGATCTGGCGGAACAGCGGATCGGAGAAGATCTCGTTGAGCTCCGCGAAGAAGCGGTCCTCGTCGGCAGTGGCGAGGTCGCGCAGGTCGAGGTCGTAGGTCTCGGCCAGCCGCAGCAGGATCTGCGCCGTCACCGGGCGCTGGTTGCGCTCGATCAGGTTGATGTAGGAGGGCGAGATGCCGAGCCCCTCGGCTATCTGGGTCTGCGACAGCCCCAATTGCTGGCGGATCCGCCGGAACCGCGGCCCGACGAACAGCTTCTTTCCGGACTCGCCGGGCATGGCAGTCTTCCTGACCTATTTTGTGACAAAATTTACAAATCGACATTTATTACAAGTTCAGATGTTACATGACATCACCAATAAGAAACAAGATATCTATACGAACTTCGCCTTTTCGCGTTTATCTCCTGACACGCGCTTCGCGATGCTCTGTCAAGAATGTCGCTCCGGCGAACAGGCGGCGAGGATCAGGTTTCAGGCAGCCGAGCAGAGGCGGCCCGAATTTTAGAGGAGACTGACGATGAGCAAGGGCAGCAATTTCTGGGTGATCGGCGGCGAGTTCGGCTCGATGAACTTCCACAAGCTCGTCGAAGGCTCGGCTCAGGTCCGCGGTCCGTTCAAGACCCGCAAGGAAGCCGAAGAGTGCTGGAAGGAAGTCTCCGAGGAGAGCCGCCACAAGGCCGGCGTGCGCTTCTCCATCGTTGAGGAGCCGTCGCGGGTTTCGGCGTAACCGCCAAAATCATCAGAGCTAAGAAGACGTCCAAGGACGGCGGCCCCATCCGGTTCATCCGGGTGGGGTCGACCGTTTCCGGGACCCGGCCCGGGGCATTTGATCTGGGGATAAGTGGCGGCCTAAGTGCTTGGGAACCAACGCCCTTTGCGGGCGTCATGGTTGCTGATAGGTTAACGTCCCGGAAACCCGTCAGTGCGAGACCGCAAGGCATGTCCGATCCGCAGAATACCGGCAGCGAGGCGCGCGATATACGGCCGACGCTGCGTGAGGCGCTGCGGCGGGCCCGGATCGAGGCCGCCGACCGCACCGGCGTGGTGGTCGAGTTGCGCGATGCCGAGGTGGCGCGGCTCGAGATCCTCAACGAGGCGCTCGATCCCCTGTTCGCGCAGGTGCCCGACAAGGTCGACCTGTTCGACCGCGGCATCAGCCAGGGCGAGACCCCGCGGCTGTGGATCGACGTCGTCGCCCATGTGCTGATGGGGCGCGACAAGCGCATCTACCGCTTCGTGCAGGACACCAGGTTCGGCCGCATCGTGCTCGCCGAATCGCACGACGTGCCGGTCATCGTCGACGCCGTCACCGACTATGTCGCACGCCGCATGATCGAGCGCGAGCACGCGATGGTGGCGACGCCGCTTCCGGTCGCCGAAGCGCCGGCGGCGCCGCCGCCCGCACCCGCGGTCGTGCCGAAGCGCCGCGGCGGGATCGGCATGTTCGTGTTCGGCTTCGTCGTCGGCGCGCTGGCGCTGTTCGGCCTCGCGCTGCTCACGAGTTGGCAGAATTTCTGAAGCATGATCCGGAAAAGTGCGAAGCGGTTTTCCGAGAAGATCATGCTCAGATACCGGCCGGGGGCATCGTGGTCATAACGCCCGCCTCGGCGTTCTTCGGCATCCTGGCGACGGCCGCGGTGGTCGGGAGTGCCGTGCTGTTCAGCAAATGGCAGGCGCTGCGGCGCGCCGAATACATCCGCACCTTCGCTCTCCCGCGCGGCCTGCTGGCCTGGCTCGAGAAGCGCCATCCCGGCTTCACCCGCAAGGACAGCGCGCTGGTCTCGCGCGGCCTGCGGCAGTTTCTTCCTCGCCTATCTGATGAGCGGCAAGCGCTACGTTGCGATGCCGTCGCAGGCCGCCGACGACCTCTGGCACGAGTTCATTCTCTACACCCGCGAATACGATGCGTTCTGCCGCCGCGCCTTCGGCGGCTTCCCGCATCACACGCCCGCGGTCGTGCTGGTGAAGGAGCGGCGGCAGAGCAATGAGGGCTTGCGGCGGGTCTGGTGGTACTGCTGCAAATACGAGAACATCGATCCGGTCAGGCCGACGCGGCTGCCGCTGCTGTTCGCGCTCGACGCCAAGCTGAACATCGCGGGCGGCTTCATCTATCACACCGATTGCGAGGCGCTGCGCCGCAGCGGCATTGGCGGCAGCAGTCCGTATTGCGGCGGTGATTTCTCGGATTCATCGATCGACGGCTCGTCGGCGGGTTTTGGCGATGCCGGCAGCGACGGTAGCCACGGCGGGGATGCCGGCGGCCATGGTGGCGACGGCGGTGGTCACGGTGGCGATGGCGGGGGCGGCGGTGATGGTGGAGGCGGTGGCGACGGCGGAGGCGGCTGCGGCGGGGGTTGTGGTGGCGGCGGTGGAGGCGATTAGGACAGCCGCACCTGCTTGAGCTCGCGAATGCCGTCATGATCGCCGAGGCCGCGCACGGTCTGCTCGCAGCGCCAGGCATTGCCGTCCCGCTCGATCGAGAACAGATTGTAGGCCGCCGCCGGATAGTGCTTGCGCGCCAGCGCCGATGCCGACGGCACGCCGATCGCGGGAATCTTCCGCTCCGGGCCGTCGAACCACATCGTCGAATGGATGTGGTCATGGCCATGCAGCACCAGCTCGACGCCGTGCCGCTTCAGCAGCGCCAGCAACTGGTGCGAATCGGTCAGCCGCTTGGCGCGGCCGTCGGAGTGCAGCGGGTGATGCACCAGCAGGACACGGAAAGCATCCTCCCGCGACAGCTGCGCAAGGATCGCATCCAGCGCATCGAGCTGGGCACGGCCGAGCCAGCCGGTGGCCATCAGCGGCGGCGTCGGCACCGCCGAGGAGACGCCGATCAGCGCCACCGGGCCACGCCGACGCACGAACGGAAAATGCGTGGCGCCGTCGGCGTCGCCGCGCAGATAGTCGCCGAACATGCCGACGAAGCGGTGCCGGGTCGCGCGCACATAGGCGTCGTGATTGCCGGGAACCACGGTCACATCGGCGGGCGCGCCGACGCCCTCCAGCCATTGCCGGGCCGGATTGAACTCGGCGTCGAGCGCCAGGTTGACGAGGTCGCCGGTGACGGCGATATGGTCCGGCTGCTGCGCCTGCATGTCCGATACCAGCGCGTCGAGCACGTCGCGGCGGTGATATTTGTGACGGTTGCGCGTCCAGTTCAGATAACCCAGCGCGCGTTTGCCGGCGAGATCGCGCAGCCGCGCCGCCGGCAGCGGCGGCAGATGCGGATCCGACAGATGCGCGAGCCGGAATGCTGCCGCCATCATGCGATTCCCTTAAGGATTGTCCGTGAAAACTGGCCGGCAATCGGTCATGTCGTGCTATCCCGAACGTCCTGCCCTGTATTGGCAAGAGCTGCGCGGGTGCGCAAGGATCAAAGCAAGGATCAAACACCGGATGGCGAGGACTCAGTGACGATCCTTGACGATCTACGCAAGCGCTGCGAGCCGCAGATCAGGTGGGTGTTTCATTTCTACTGGCGGCTGGTCCGCAGCATGACGCTCGGGGTCCGCGCCGTCGTGCTCGACGCCGACAACAAGGTGTTCCTGGTCAAGCACAGCTACGTCCAGGGCTGGTATCTGCCCGGCGGCGGGGTCGAGGTTGGCGAAAGTTTCGTCGAAGCGCTGCGGCGCGAGCTCGAGGAGGAGGGGCGGATCGAGCTCGTTGGCACGCCGGCGCTGCATGGCATCTTCTACAACAGCCACGTCTCGCCGCGCGATCATGTCGCTGTTTATGTCGTCAGGAACTACCGGCAGGACCGGTTGCCGGAGCCGAATCGCGAGATCGTGGCGTGCGGCTTCTTCGATCCGGCTGAGTTGCCCCATGACACCACTCCCGGGACGCGGCTGCGGATATCGGAGGTGCTCGACGGCAAGCCGCCGACCGCCACATGGCGGTGATGGACCGCGCCCGCGCCAGATGCTATCCCCCGCCCCACGATGACCGAACTGACCCTGACCATCCTGCCCGAGACCCCGAAAGACGCCCAGGCGATCGAACGCCTGCACGAGCGTACCTTCGGGCCCGGCCGCTTCGCGCTCAGTGCCTACCGGCTGCGCGAGCATGTCGATCATCTGCTCGATGTCTCCTTCACGGCGCGGATCGGCACGCTGCTGGTCGGTTCGGTGCGGCAGCTGCCGGTGTGCATCGGCGAGACGCCGGCTTTGATGCTCGGGCCGTTGACCGTCGAGCCGCCGTTCCGCAGCCGCGGCGTCGGTCGTGCGCTGCTCGAGCGCGCGATCAATGATGCCCGCGCCAAGGACCATCGGATCATCGTGCTGGTCGGCGACGAGCCGTACTATTCTCGCGTTGGCTTCAAGCCGGTGCCGAAGGGACGGATGACGATGCCAGGACCTGTCGACTACAGTCGCCTGCTTGTCATGGAACTGGTCGACGGCGCATCCGAGGGCGTGTCCGGGCCGATCCAGCCGGACTGGAGCAAGGCGATCTGACATTCCCGCGAGCGCTGCCGGAACGGTTGCGCGCTCTTGGAAACTGAAGCACAGTTGAGGCAAGCGCCGGGGCAGACCGGCGCATGTCATATCAACAGGGAGAGTGCGCGCCATGATCAAGGTCAGTGTGATGTATCCGAACAACCCCGGCGCACGCTTTGATCACGACTATTACCGCGACAAGCACATGCCGCTGGTGAAGGCGCGGCTGGGCGACGCCTGCAAATACTACACCGTCGACAAGGGGCTCGCCGGCGGCGCCCCTGGAACGCCCGCCACCTATGTCGGCATGTGCCACATCTTCTGCGACTCGGTCGAAGCCTTCGGGGCCGCCATGGGCAAGCACGCCCAGGAGATCATGGGCGACATCCCGAATTACACCGATTTGCAACCGGTGATTCAGATCAGCGAAGTCGTCGTCGGGCATTGAAGCCGGACGTTGGATTGTGATCCCTCTGCCGCATGCGGCAGAGGGATAGGGTCGTCTCAGAACTTCAAGTTCGCAAAGGCCCGTACGCCGAGGCCCGGCATCAGTACCTCGTCTTTGGTGTAGGAGACGGAGCTGCGGATGTTCTGGTTGAGCAGATTGTTGCCGACCAGGCCAAGCGTCATCTCGCGCGCGCCGATCCAAGACTGACTGAGCTTGGTGTTGTAGGTGATCTCCGCGTTGAGGAGATTGTAGCCTGCGGTCGGGGTCTCGCCGATGTCGGCGATATTGCTCTGCGCGAAAGCGTGCACCAGGTTGACCCGGGTGAACCAGTTGCTGTCGCGCCAGTAGACGCCGCCGCCGAGCCGGACCGGCGGAATTCGCGGCACGTTGCTGCCGTCGGTGAAGGTGGCGCGCACCACGTCGAACTGGTTCTCGATGCCCCAGATGCCGCCATTGAACGCGCCGATATCGAACTGGCTCTGGAATTCGGCGCCACGGAAGATCGCATCACGCTGCGAATAGACCGCCTGACGTCCCTCGTTGTTGGGATCGCCATTGCCGCAGGAGTCGAAGTCCTCGCCGCACATCACCCCGGTCAGGCGACGATAGATGAAATTGCTGAAGCGGGTGTAGTAGGCGGTGGCCTCGAACCGGAACGGGCCGGTCGCCTTGCGCAGGCCGATCTCGACCGATTTCGCGGTCTCGATGGTCAGGTTCGGATTGCCGATGTCGAAGGTCGCGGTCGCATCATGCGCACCGCGTGAGAACAGCTCGGCGGGCTTCGGCGCGCGCTCGACATACTGCGCGGTGACGCTGCCGACGAGATCGCCGGGCAGGTTCTGGATCAGCCCGATGCTGCCGCTGACCGGCGTGTAGGACGGGTTGCGTGTGATCGAGCTTTGCGCCGCGCCATCGGGCAGGAAGTCGGCCGGGAAATCCGGCGTCGCGCCGTGTAGTTCGATATGCTCGATGCGGCCGGCGACCTGCGCCTTGGTCTGGTCCGTGAACTTGAACTCGTTGAACACGTAACCCGCGACGCGGTTGTTGTTGTTCGGGCTCCACAGGCCGTTGAACAGCGCGCCGGGATCGTCCGGGCTCGGCGCGGTCAGCTCCTGGTGCCCGGCTTGCAGGCCGAATGCCGTGGTCACGGTGGCGAACCGCGCGTTGAACGGCATCATCTGCACCTCGAGGCGGGCTTCCTGCTCCTTGTTGGTGAAGGTCTGGCGCACGCCGTCGCTGAACAGGTTGGCCGGATCGGCGAGGCCGAGCTCGTTGTGGCGGTAGTCGGTCGCGCCGACCCAGAACCGCACGGCGTCGATCGCGGCCGTGTCGGGCCGGTACTCACCCTTGACCGCGATCTTGGTCTGGTGCGCGTCGATCCGGGTGCGGTGATCGGAGCCGTCGATGCCGGGGATATGGTACAGCGAGTCGTTCTGGGTGATCGCCGCGCCGATATAGCCGCCCTGGAAGAAATACGACGCGCCGACCGAGGCGCCGTCCGACTGCGTCGCGGAGTTCGGCTGGCGGCCGTTCACCGATCGGGTCTGGTCGAACAGATAGGGATAGCTCGGGATGCTGTAGTCGCTGGTGGTGCGGCCATAGACGTCGGCATGAACGGCGACATTGTTGCCGCCGGCGTCGAGCAGCATGCCGCCCTCGACGCCGCGATTGACCGAGCTCACCGACGTGCGGGTCTCGACATTGAGGCAACCGGGACCGCCGGCATCGGCCAGCGGTGCCTTTACCGGCAGCCCATAGCTCTGGAACGGCGTTGCCGCGCAGGTCGGCATCGCGTCGGGAATGCGGTTGTTGGTGGCGCTGACCACGCCGCCGATCGAGGTCGAGCCGTAGCGCAGCGCAGCGGGTCCCCGCACCACCTCGATCTGATTGGTCGAGAATGGATCGATCGGCACGAAATGATCTTCGCCGAGATCGGATACGCCGCCGCCGCCGAGACCGTTCTCGACGATGCCGACGCGGTTGACGTCGAGGCCGCGGATGATCGGCCGGCTCGATGCGCCGGGCGCGAAGCTCGAGCCGGTGATGCCGGGCTTCGAGAACAGCAGGTCGCCGAGCTGGTGGCCCTCGGCCTGGGCAACACCGAGATCGGGGCGCGCCTCGGCATCTCCCGCTGGACGGTGGTCAGCCACCTGCGCAACATCGACGAGGATCTCGCCGCTACCGTTGCGAACGGGCTCGGCCTGGACCTGCCGGACGCCGCCAAGGCGGCCAAGCCGACGCTAGACCTGCCGACATCGTCGGCGCTCTCGATCGTCGCCAACGGCCCGGCGAATTTCGCCGGGCGAAAGATGGGCCTGCTGCTGACCGATGGGTCGAGCGCCGAGCTGTTCAATGCGCTGACCAAGGCGCTGGAAGCCGAAGGCGCGGTCTGGGAGGTGGTCGCGCCGAAGATCGGCGGGGTCACGCTCGACGACGGCACCAAGGTCGCGGCCAAGCAGAAGATCGACGGCGGACCTTCGGTCCTGT